>Ga0163144_10003966_pt1 | contig 33600 bp, 30 predicted proteins | sample OliLak19BULKMAT1_FD_123175 | JGI IMG/M metagenome (GOLD analysis project Ga0163144, IMG submission 123175) | Freshwater microbial mat bacterial communities from Lake Vanda, McMurdo Dry Valleys, Antarctica - Oligotrophic Lake LV.19.BULKMAT1 | ecosystem: Environmental > Aquatic > Freshwater >... | reverse complement strand
GTTTTTTTTCATTCGCCCTTAGTGCCATGATCTTTCAAATTACATTTGTTGGATCTGTCTTTGCGGGTGCTTCTGGTGTTGTTTGCTCACAAGCTAATAATATTGAGTTACAACCCGAGTGTCGATATCTTGTCGGCCATATAGAATTGTCCACAAGTTCATCTGCATCTGAAGAAAATAGAGATGCAATCTTGAAAGATTCCAGTTCAGTCACTGTGGCAGCTTTCATGGACAGAGATAATAGTGATTCTGCACAGGTAAACCTTTTAGAAAGCTATCAAAAAGAGCATCATACAACAAATACTCAAGACTATTCAGTGGATCAAGCACTAGAAGTTTTTGCTGAGTTAGTTAAAGAAGAAGGCGAGAATACCAATATTGCATCTATGAAAAGTGTCTCCTATGAGAATAGGTAAGTAGATTTTAGTTTAATGGTTCGCGATCTGTAAAGCCCTTTGGATATTCCACGGCTAAACCAGGAGTAACTTTGTTATAGAAATCTTCAGTTTTTGGTTTTATCTGTAGCGAGACAAAATAAACGACAAATCCTAATCCTACAACGAGTATTAGGTACTCCATCATTGTCGCACCCCTAGAAGAACTATATATATTTTGACGCCTGAGATAATTAATTTTGGCGATAATTTCCCTATCGAAGTTCATAAGCCAAGTATAATATATCAAGATTACTTTGGATAGGTTAAAGACATTTTTCTGATGTGAGATTCGTGATTAATATTTTAAAGCAAGAAGAAAAAGGGGTCAGTCTAATTTCTGCAGCAATAGTTTTACCATTAATACTATTGATAATGGCGATTCTTTTTGATCTTGGTCGAATTTATTTAACAACGATTTTTGCAAAAGAGATTGCAATATCAACTGCAAAATTTGCAGTCTCGTTTGATCCAGATACTAGTATTCCAGAGCTAGATGCTTTGATTAATCCCGTATCTGGAGAACATGAAGATATTACTTCTTCAAGGCGACAGTTTTGGAGAGATCAGATAGATCAAGCTCACTCCGATTTCCATGGCCTTACTTATTTTACGAAGAAAGAATTAAGAGTTTTTAATCTAAGCTACGGATTTATGTATGATATGAATAAGGATGTAGCTTTTCCAATTCCATCAGATTTAGATTCTAAAGAGGATCTTGCTGGCAAAGTTAGTTGTTCGATCTATTTTAATTTTGCAGATTTAGTTGATAGTACCATTTTAAATCAAAACTACAGTCGAGTTTATTATGTTGAGTGTGCAATGCCACTGTTTGGACTCGGGATGTTTTCCAGTTTAATTGGCAGCGATTTTATTTTGATAAAAAAAAGTGCCTATGCCTATCGTTCCGGAGATATTAATCCATGAAGATAGTCAAAGTTAATAAAGGCGCAATATTTATAGAATTTGCGATTGTGGTTACACTTTTGATTGGAATTGTTTATGGCTTAGCCCAGCAAATGACTACACTACTGGGTGAATTTGATCATTATGCCTTAGCAACAGAATTGATTATTGGCCCGCAAGAAAGATCTCTGGCTTTTAATACCAGTACTTCTCAGATCGAAAAACTTTCAGCAGCAACTTCACCTAGTCTTGCTGAATTTATGGATACAATTGGAAACTTTTTTAAACTGCGTGCTCCCAATGAATCTTATGCAGCTTTTATTATACTTACTCATATCAATATTGATCCAGAACAAGGAACTATAATAGATGTGGATGATACTACTTTTAATGATGTCTTCTTATACAATTTTGGAAATGGATCGAGCTGTCTTTCTGCAGCTAATATAACTCTTCTAACTGGATATGCACGAAGATATGCAGGTGGAAAAACCTGGCATGTAGTAGAATATGCACAAGCACAAGGAAATCAACCAACCAGTCCCAATGATGATACTGGTCGTTTCGGTTCTAAGCTTTATGATTTAGATAAAGCTGGAAATAGAGTACGGCGTTACGAGTCATTATTTCCTGTCCTCTCAGTCGTTATGTGTTCAGAGGTAAAAAGCATTGGCCTCACAAAACATCTCCTTACATATCATAGCTTAATTCCTAGGAGGCACTTAAATTAAAATGAAAAGTTACCACAATTCTATTACTAAGATTAATGAGGAGTCAGGTTTTATTCTGATGTGGGCATCTTTTCTTTTAATGGGAATTTTCTTCGCTGGAGTCACCTTTCTGCTTTATGCAGCAAGTAATGTAGCCAGAATGAAGGCTCAGTATTTAGCTATGAACTTAGTTACTGCTGGAGCATATAGTGCTGAGTTTGATAGTAAAGAAGCCTTAAATAACATGGCCATGTTGGCTCATTTCGAAGGCTTTAGATGGTCGCAACCTACCAAGCTAGGTCAGCAATATAGCAAAGGTTCTTTGTTGTTTGGACACGAGGTTAAGCAAGGATCTCAGTTTGGTGTTAGTGCCTTAGTGACTCTAGATCAAGAGAATATTTTAGGTGGTCTTTTTTCTAACTTGATCGGAGTATCCACTAGTTCTTTTTCAAAGGGCATGGCAAGTCCACTTTATTTAAAATTAACTTATGATTACTCCTCAAGCATTGCAAACGGATCTATCGATAGTTTACTAAAAGGTTTTAATGTAATGAATGCTGCTGGTGGTGTCGGTCCAAATGGCCAGCTCGTTGGCGGTGCCGTAGTGCCCAAGGCTGAAATACAAACCGCATTACCATTTGCTTGGGATCCGACATTTAGAATAGTTAAGCCTTGGGATTCTTATAGCTCGACATGGCCGACAATTTTGAAAAATCCTGCCCCAGCCTGTTCAAATCAATCCGAAGTAGGTTGCAATATTTATGCTTCATTTATTTCCTCCCAAAAAGAAGAACTGCTGCGCAAGGCATCAGATCTTTTTTTAGAGTATAAAAAAGGCAATACTACTTTAGCTGGTTCTGTGGGACGTGTTACGCCACATTTAGATATTGATATTCTGTGCGGAATGCTGCCAACTGGTTTTATAACAGCAGTCAATAACAGTTTAGATATTTCTGTTTTTGATCCCGTTCAAAATAATGGTGTTTGTGATCTTTGGAAATATGACGAGACGGTATTTTCAAATTATACTTTAAACGGTAGCGGTGAAATCAGAGCTAGTATTGTTAAGGAATATTCAGCAAAAGAGCCAAAAGATATTTTCTTTCAAGATGCATCCATGGCTCCGAATCGAATATTGCAACATTATTTAGATCTCACATTTTCAAGAAAGCTTTTACGGTATGGTAATGTTCAAAGTTTAGATGGCTTAACTGACTACTCAACTCCAACTCAGTTTAGTAGTTTACTAGATCCAAATCGCCCAATTTTAAAAGAGAGAGTTTTTCCAAATGATGCTTTTGCCTTTAATACAGGACCAATAAAAGATACGGCTTCTTATAAGCGAGTTATTAATGATCCACTTCTTCCATTTGGATGGCCTGGTCGAGTCGTTCCTCTTTTAAGTGCCACTGGTAATGCATATCCACTTAATGCGGAATTGCCTCAAGAAATTCGATATCCCAAAGAATTTAACTGTACTACTGGTCCGCCTAAAAGCATGAATTTTCCGATGAGTGCAGATGTTAACGATCCGGGAAATGTTCTTTGTCATATATATAATCAATGTAATCCAACAGCCACACAGATCGATTGTTTTGATCAAAGTAAGATTGATTCAAGTGAACATAAAAATGATTATTTTTATTCATCTAATTGGACAGACAAAAAAAAATCACCTTCCTGTGCCAGTGGAGGCAAGCCCACTTGTTTTGAAGATGTAAATTTAACAATTAAAGATACTGATAACTCCGTACAATGTATCAATGGAACCCCAAGATGCTTTGGCGATAACCCCTGGGCTTTTCCGGGTTGTGCTGATGGCTCTACACTTTCTTGTTGTGAGTGGGAGTGGGATGGGGTCTTAAGCTATACTTGTAAGGCATATAATTTATCCGCCTCTCCCGTAGTTCCAGATGGTCATTTTGAAGATCCTTTACCAAGAGGTCTAGTAACTTTTCCATCCACCGCAGCAACAACAGTTGGTACTGATATAATTCATTACCTAAATGATCTCAGTGCATTTCCAGGAGGTACTCATACTCATAATGCAGTACCACTGGATAGATGTAGAGATTTAAAAACTGCACTTGTTGGACAAAATGTAAGTTGTGCTTGGGTACTTGTAACAGACGGAAAGCCAAATCCGGTAGATGCTGAAGGTAATCAAGTTATATCTCAAGCCCAAGCTTTGGCGGATCTATCATCCAGGATGGATGAATTTACAAATACTGAAGGTGCTAAAACTTTTACCTGGTTTCTGGGGAGTGCGCAAAGTAGTTATGATGAACTTTTGAGTTTGCTACTTGCTTCGACGCTGGATCCAGCAATTACTAAAATTAATGATGATTATATCTCTCAAGAATTAAGTATTCCAGGCAGTAGTTGTTCGGATTGGAATACGTCTCGTCCAGTTGGAGCACCAGATTGTAATACTTATAATACTCAAACACTACCAAATCATCTCGATGGAGCTGCAAATTTTACTCAATTTCAATCTGTGATGTCTTCTGGAAACAACCGGTTTTTCATCACTTCGGATATTCAAAATACTGTAAATGGAACTGAGCTTTCACAGGAATTTTTAGATGGATTGACCCATCTGTTAAGTTTACTAAAAAGAGAGATAAGTTTTCAAAAATAATTTGATTATTTATGTTATTTTAACGTCTGAGTGCGGCATCAACTTTTTGTTATCTGGATTAAAAAATGAAAATTAGAATATTGAGGTCACTTGCAATCCTTTTTAGTGTTTTTCCAATTAATGTTTTCTCAGATCAAGTTGCATTTGATTCGAAGATTTCTAAAGTTACTCTTTTCCAAGATCGGGCACTCATTACAAGAATTGCCCAAGGCCAAGTTGCAGCTGGAATGCATAATATTGTTCTGTCTTCATTTCCCGATTCGATTGATGCAACTTCTTTGAGTATCAAAGGCATAGGAACCTCTAAAGTAGAGATTCAAGGCCTAGAATTTAAGACACGTTTTTTAGAGACCCCGGTTTTAGATCGTGCAAAAACCCTCGAATCTGAAATTGAAAAGCTTAAATCTCAAATTGATGAACTTATTAATGCAAAAAAAAGAATGGAAGGAGAGAAGAAGTTATTATTATCTCTAAAATTAGATGCTCCAGTTCCTTCTGAGAGCGATAAATCACTGAGACCTAGAACAGCTTCTGAAATGAGAGATGTATTAAAGTTTATATCTGAATCAGTTACTAAAATTGATTCCGATATGGGAATTGTCAATACTTCAAAAGTTACTTTACAGAAAAAACTTTCTACTTTGCAGCAAGAATTAGAACAAATTCAACCAACTCCTAAGTCAGAATCTATTGTCGATATCTCAGTCGATTCTAAGGAAGCTGGTAATTTTAAATTGGAACTTTCTTACCAGGTGATTGGGGCAAATTGGCAACCAGTTTATAATTTAAATATTCAGCGAGCTTCGCTAGAAAGAAAATATGAACTTGAAACATATGGAGTTATAAAACAACAAACTGGGGAAGACTGGAATAATGTTGAGTTGGTATTATCTACTGCTCGCCCTGGTGTTGGAATTGACAGACCTATTCCAGTAGCTTTAATATTTGATGTAATGCCACCACCTATGATTTTGCAAAAAATGGAGTTGGCAGGTTCCCCTCAACGCGGCGCAAATAACGAATCTATTGCTCCTCTATCAGCTATGCCAGCTACAGCTGATGATTTAACTTTGCAGCAAGAAGCCACTGAACAGTCTGCCGAGCTAAGTAAATATGGAAGTCTTACTTATAAAATTCCATCTCTTGTAACTATCAAAAGCGATGGTTCTACTGAAAAGATTAAAGTAACTGAAAGTTCCTTACAGGGTAGCGAGAGTAATGTTGCCGTTCCATTTCAGAGTTCAGAGGTTTACGAAGAGGGAAAATTAACTGTTGCTAGCGCTCCTTTGTTACCCGGAATGGTAAGCATTTTTGCGGATGGTGGTTTTCTGGGAAGTACTTACTTGCCATTTACTGCCGCAGGTAAAGAATTTCAGATGCCATTAGGTGTCAGCAATGAATTATCTGTAAAAAGAACATTGCTTAATAAATTTGAAGATGACTCAGGTGTTGTTCGGTCTTTTAGACGCATTAAAGCCATTTATGAAATTGAAGTAGAGAATTTTACTGACGCGGCTAAAAAAATTATTGTCCTTGATCGTGGTATTGTTTCACGGAATGAAAAAATCACCGCAACTGTAACCATGGAAGATCCAAAATCTATAGCAAAAGAAGATCCTACTCGCCTCAATAAAGAAGAAGGGATCATGGAATGGCATCTCGACTTAGCAGCCAAAGATAAAAAAACCATCCGTTACGAATTGACCGTCGAATTCCCCACAGATCTCTCAGTTCAGGGAGTTGAAGAACTATAGTCCTTCAGTATGAAGAACTTTAGTTCCCCAAAGCGGGACTAATTCGGGACACCCATTAATTACAAGTTTGTAATCAATTGATTTTATTCATTTATTATAATTTCAATCAATGGGTGTCCCCAATTGTCTAGGTTTCCATAGTTTGATTTAAGCACTACATTATCTTACGATGTATGGCCCAATGTTGGTCCTTTTGAGAGGCAAAAGTTTGTTCTGGTCTAAAGAAAAAGATATCCCACTGAGTTTCAGATTTGAGAATGTTCGGATCGATTCTTTTGCTACAAATATGCCTAGCAAAGCAATTACCTCTGCTGAGATTGAGGCTCGGCTTGCTCCTGTGTTCAAGCGTTTGAAAATTCCAACTGGAACTTTTGAAAAGTTAACTGGAATTAAGACTCGCTATTTTTGGGATGAGACAGTTTCTCCAAGTCAGATCGGAACAGTTGCTGCATTAAAGGCTTTAGAAAAATCTTCAATTAAACCAGATCAAATTCAAGCCCTTTTTAATTGCTCCATTACTCGCGATTATTTCGAGCCTGCCACCTCTTGTTTAATTCATGATCAGTTAGGTATCCCTGAGAGCACTTTAGTTTTAGATATTTCAAATGCCTGTCTAGGATTTATGAATGGCATGATGGTCATGGGAAACATGATCGAATCTGGCATTATTAAGGCTGGTATACTTGTCTCTGGTGAAGTTTTTTATAAACCTGCTGAGTATTGCATTAAGCATATTTTAGCTAAGGAAGATATTACGCGGGATGAGTTAATCAAACTTCTTCCTACTTTAACTCTTGGTTCAGGTGCTGTTTCTTATATTCTGGCCCATAAAGATTTAACACCCTCAACTCATAAAATAGTTGCCGGAGTTGCAAAATCTGCCACCACTCATAATGATCTTTGTAGTGGCAATGGTGATTATTGTCATTTCCATACTGGAGATTTCGATCCGGTAATGACAACTGAATCGAGCAAACTAATTTTAGAAGCATCTAGATTAGGTGGTCGTGCTTGGAAACAACTTTCTGAAGTAATTGGCTGGAGTAGGGAAGATGTTGATCATGTATTTTGTCACCAAGTAGGACGCCAAGTTAACGAAGCTTTTTATAGAGAGATGGGCCTTGATTACGCCAAAGAATTTACAATTTATGAACGGTACGGAAATCTTGCTTCCGCAGCACTGCCTTCAGCTCTTGCGATTGGGGCCGAAGAAAAAGGCTTAAAGCAAGGCGATAAATTGGTAATGACAGGATTTGGTAGCGGACTTAACGCACTCTTCCTCGGTATTGAATGGTAAATTTCAATCTTCCTTTCAATCTCTATGAAATTCGAGAAGTTTCCTTATAAAGACCTCTATCCATTTGAATCTCACTACTGCAATGTAGGTGGATATAAAATGCACTACGTTGATGAGGGTCAGGGGCCCTTAGTGATTTTAGTTCACGGCAATCCTACTTGGAGTTTTTATTACCGAGAAGTTATCAAGAAACTTCGCACTCAATTTCGAGTGATAGCTCCTGATCATATTGGTTGTGGATTGTCAGAACATCCATATGGCCGACATTTTAAGGCAGCTGATCGAGTTACACATCTTCAAAACTTAGTAGATTCCTTAGGCTTAAAAAGTTTTTCCTTAATCATGCATGATTGGGGTGGATCAATCGGCACAACTTTGGCTGTTAGAAATTTAGAGCGTATCGATCGTTTGATATACTTAAATACAACTCTAACTGAGACCGAGAGTCTGCCATGGTTTATTAAGATTTCTTCCAAACCATTTATCGGAAAATTTTTAACTAAAACCACAAAAACATTTTTAAGACTTACCACAAATGTTGGAGCCGCCACGAAGCTGCCCAAAAGGGTAAAAAAAGGATATTTTTTCCCTTATAGAACTGCGAAAGATAGGAGTTTCGTTTGGGATTTTGTACACGATATCCCATTTAACATGGATCATCCCACCTATAGTGGCATGATGGAAATTAGCCGAGGTGTTCCTGAATTATCAAAAAAACCAATTCAAATAATCTGGGGTTTGAAAGATCCATGTTTTCATCAGGAAATATTAACTCAATTAATGAGACTTTTTCCTGCTGCTAGAGTTTTAGAAATTCCAACTGCTTCGCATTTAGTAGTAGAGGACGCAACAGATCTTGTTAACGAAACGATCGAAAACTTTTTAACTGCTCAAATCGAACTTCCATCACAAAATGCTCCAATAGCTCTCGATCCAAAAGAAATTGCAAATACTTTATATGGTCGCTTTGTTTTAGAAGCCTCAAAACGTCCATTTCAAGATGCTGCAATTGTTCCTTCTGTGTGGGGAAATAATATTTCATACCACCACATCAATTACTCAGACATTAAATCTTTAGTTGCTCGATATCATAGAGGACTTTGTACTTTAGGTCTTAGATCTGGAGATAAAGTTCTGTTTTTAGTAAAGCCAGGAATAGATTTTCTAGCCTTAGCCTTTGCAGTTATGGCCGAAGGTGCTGTGCCAATTTTCATTGATCCTGGAATTGATAGAAAATATCTAATACAAGCCTTAGGTGATATTAAAGCCGATGTATTTATCGGTACACAAAAAGCCCATTTTTTAAGAATTCTCAAGAAAGATCTTTTCTCTTCTTTAAGATTTCACGTAATTGCAAATGAGTGGGGAGTGACTGGGGGTCCAACACTTTCAGTGCTTAAGAGATTTGCCTCGACTCCTGAATTGCCAGCAAAGTATTCAAACATTGGCATGGTTGCATTTACTTCTGGTGCAACTGGAGTTCCCAAAGGAGTAATCTTTACTCAAGAAATGCTTATTGCTCAACTTTTTGTATTTAGAGAGGAGTTTGGCATTTTGCCTGGAGGGAAAGATCTACCGCTTTTACCAATGTTTTCCCTTTTTCAATTAGCAAATGGAGTTACGAGTGTTTTTCCTCCACTCGATCCGAGTGAGCCTTTGGCATTGGATCCTTCAAAAGTTGTAAGAATTATTAAAGATCTTTCTATTTCTTATTCATTTGGCTCCCCAACTCTTTGGAGAAAAATTGCTGAGTATTGTCAACGAATCAGAATAACTTTGCCAACTATGCGCGGAGTTTTTATGGCAGGTGCAGCTGTGCCACCTTCAGTTGTAAAGATTGTAAAAGAAGCCACTTCTAATGGAGATGTGTTTACACCCTATGGAGCAACAGAAGCTTTACCTGTGACTAAAGCTCCCGCGGATGATTTACTAAGAGACGCTCCCAAAGAAGCTCGATCAGGTGAGAAGGGTGCTTATGTTGGAAAACCGATTATTGGAATTAAGCTTAGAATTATCGCTGAAGAAAGTGGAGCGATCCCCGAAATCTCGTCCGTAAAATATTTATCTCCATATGAGATTGGAGAAATAATTGTTTCAGGACCAACAGTAAGCCCTGCTTATCTAAATCGTCCTGATGCGGATGCAATTGGCAAGATTAAAGATGGCCAAGGATTTTGGCATCGCATGGGTGATATGGGATACCTAGATGAGGCAGGTGGCCTTTATTATTGTGGCAGAAAGAGTCACATAGTACGGAGCGAAGGACGTGACTTTCATAGTGTGCCGATTGAAGAACTTTTTAACATGCATCCTCGTGTAGCTAGGAGTGCTCTTGTCTCAGTAGCTGGTAATCCTGCTATTGTTATTGAACCTATTTCTAGTTGCTGGCCAGAAAAAGAGGAAGATGCTCGACAATTTAAAGATGAATTAAAATTTATAGCTTCATCAAATGAGATTTGTAAAAATATTAATAAATTTTTCTTTCATCCATCATTTCCCGTCGATCGCAGACATAATGCCAAGATCTATAGAGATAAATTAGGTGAGTGGGCCCTGAGCATTGATAAAGCTTCGCGGAGAATTATCCATGCAGGCTAAATATTTGGTTACTGGTGGTGGCGGTTTTCTTGGCAAGGCACTGTGTCTAAAATTAAAAGAGCTAGGTCACGAGGTAATCTCTATCTCTCGATCTGATTATCCAGAGTTGCATGCTGCCGGAGTTGCTACGATATGCCACGATATCTCAAAACCCTGGGATAAAATTCTAGAAAAACTAATTGCGGTGAATGGTGTTTTTCATACAGCTAGTAAAGTTGATATGTGGGGTAAGTACGATGATTTTTATCAAACAAATTTTGTCGGCACAAAAAATGTGATTGATGTTTGCAAAAAGCTAACAATTAAAAGACTTGTCTATACCAGCTCTCCAAGTGTAATTGCTGATGGTTCAAATACTGCAGGTGTTGATGAATCATACCCTTATCCTAGTAAATATATGGCTTTTTATCCTGCTACTAAGGCATTAGCCGAGAGAGAAGTTCTAAATTCTAATTCGACGGATCTTTTTACTTTAGCATTAAGGCCGCATTTAATATGGGGACCTGGGGATACGCACCTCGTGCCAATGGTACTTGCTCGGGCTCGTAAAAATAAACTTATCAGAATCGGTAGCGGTAAGAATTTAGTCGATACAAGTTTTATTACAGATTGTGTGGCTGCGCATATTAATGCCATGCAGGCTTTAGATACAAATTCTAATGCTCGCGGCAGACCATATTTTATTAGCCAATGTGAACCAGTAAGACTTTGGGGTTGGATCGACCAGATTTTAAAACTAAATAATGTAGCACTGGTTTCTAAGTCCTTACCTGCAGGAGTTGCGAAACTTGTTGCTGGAATATTAGAGACTATCTGCAATTGCTTGCCAAATAATCCGGAACCAATATTTACAAGATTTTTAGCTTCGCAGATGTCTACCGATCACTATTTTAATATTGATAGCGCAAAGAGAGAACTTGGGTATAAGCCAGAGTATTCAATAGAACAGGCTATGAAAGTGACTTTTGGGTAATATAGTGTTTTTCAAAAGTCTTTGCCGAATCACAAAACATAGCAAAAGAAACTAGGTTAAATCTTATTTCTTGTTAAAGCTTCGGGTTAACTATGATTTATAAAAATGCAAAACACTATAATGGGCCTGTTGCAAAACTCTCTCCTACTGCGAAAAGCGATCTTTGGCCTGCGACATCGTCATTCTTGAAGAGAAAAGCCTTAACATATCCAGTGGATATTCTTGCGGTTTTCTCTCTCGACTTCCTTGTTTCGGCATAAATCTGACTTATCTCGTTACGGAGATAGTTTTGCAACAGGCCCATAATCAAAAATTTTCCCTGGATTCAAAATTCCCTTCGGATCAAAAATGCTTTTTATCTGCCTCATTAAATTAATTTCTGCCTCAGTGCGAGAATAATGAAGATAATCTTTTTTCAATAGCCCAATCCCATGCTCTGCTGAAATAGTGCCTTTATGTTTTTGTACTAATTCAAAAATTTTGTGATCTAGAGCTGAGCAAGATGTAAAGAAATCCTTTACTGATAGATTCTCAGGTTTAATTACATTTAGATGTAGATTGCCATCTCCAATATGACCAAAAATAATAATTTCAAATTTATTATTCCAAGTGCTTTGAATATCTCTTAGTTCAGAAATGAAACTAGGAATTTCGGAAAGTGGAAGAGCGATATCATTTTTATGAGGGATATGAACTTTATTTATTGTCTCACTAATGCGCTCTCTTAATGCCAAAAGTTGAGCAGATTGTTGACTACTTTGGGCAATAATTATTTCAGAAATTATGCCGTTTTCGATCAATAAGGAAAGTTTATGTTGATATAGATCTAAATCTTCTTTAGATGATATTTCAATTTCAAGAGCCAAATATGCTGACGCTTTGATTGAAAATGGGTCGCTTAATCCAGCATGATTTATAACTAAATCAAGAGCACTTCTTTCAAAATATTCTATTAAGTTAATAGTTAGACCGGCAGCCCTAATTTCTTGCATTATTTTTAAACTTTGCTCAGAATTATTAATTGCACACATTGCAAGGCAAGTACTTTTTGGAGGTGCGGTAAGGCGTACTATAACTTCGGTAATAATACCAAGCGTTCCTTCCGATCCTATAAATAGGGATCGTAAATCATAACCAGATTGATTTTTATATAGTGAGCCATTTAGCTTTAAGATTTCTCCAGTACCAGTTACTACCGTCAGTCCCAAGATCCATTCTTTAGTACTGCCGTAACGCACTACTCGAATACCGCCAGCATTAGTTGCAACATTGCCAGCGATACTACTTGAGCCCCGACTTGCAAAATCAACTGGATAGTAAAGTCCAGCATCACGAGCATTAATTTGAATTGATTCTGTTGTTGCACCAGCCAGGCAATGTAATGTTCGTTCAATTGAATTGATTTCTAAAATTCGATGCATTTTAGAAAGAGAAATAATAACCTCCCCATTGGTAGCAGTGGCCCCACCGCTATATCCAGTGCGACCTCCCGAAGGTACAAGTGTTATTTGTTCTCGATTACAAATTTTAATAATCTGGCTAACTTCTTCAGTGCTCCGAGGTAAAAGAATAATGGAGGGAGAAGCCTTAAATTGTTTAAGGCTATCTTTTCCAAAAAATTCGAGATCGGAAGCCTCGCTCAGGATTGAGTTCGGCTTGAGGAATGGTTTAAAAAGATTTATCAATTCTGGCAAAGTCATTATTTCCTCAACAATCAATCTAGGGCTATAAAGGGTCTACAATAAACCCATAAAAAAGAAACTTAATTCAGATTTATGACACAAGATAATCTTTTTGTAATCGACTTTGATAGTACTATTATTAAAGTGGAAGCACTTGATGAGCTAGCTACAATTTCTCTTAATAAAGTTAAGAATAAAAAAGAACTAATTGAACAAATTAAAGAGATAACCCGTAAAGGAATGGAAGGGGAGATCTCTATTACTGAATCTATTTCTGAAAGACTGGCACTTCTTCAGGCTACAAAATTAGATCTTGAAAAGTTAACTAAGCTTTTAAAAAAGAAAATTTCCCCTTCCTTTAAACGAAATCGTGCTTTCTTGAAAAAAAATGCAAGTAATATTTATGTATTTACAAGTGGCTTTCGTGAGTATGTCGTTCCCGTTATTAAAGAACTTGGACTTCGGGAAGATCGAGTATTTGCAAATACTTTTATTTTTAGTGAAGATCGTAAAATTATTGGATTTGATAAGAAAAATCTTTTGTCTCAAGAATCTGGAAAAGTTGCCCAACTAATTGCACTAAAACCGAAAAAATCTGTAATTGTAATTGGTGATGGCTTCACGGATTTGCAAATGAAGGAATCCGGATTAGTGAAGGAATTCATCGCCTATACTGAAAACATTGAACGAGCCGTTGTTGTAAAGGGAGCCGATCGGGTGGCAAAAAGCTTTGACGAGGTTCTTTATGACTATAAGATTCCAGCCAAATTATCTTATCCAAAAAGTAAGATGGTGGCATTGATGCTGGAAGGTGTGCATCCACAAGGACTTGAAGCATTACGTGCGGAAGGCTACTCTGTGAAAAGTATACCAGAAGCACTTTCAGAAAAGGATCTAGCAAATGAAATTAAAAATGTTTCATTATTGGGAATTAGGTCTAAAACAAAAGTTACAAAAGAAGCCTTAAAAAATGCCTCTAAGTTAATTGGTATTGGGGCTTTTTGTATTGGAACTGAACAGATTGATTCTATTGCTTGCTCAGAGCAAGGAGTAGTTGTTTTTAATGCTCCTTATAGTAACACCAGAAGTGTAGTTGAGCTTGCTCTCGGTGAAATCATAATGCTTATGCGCCGAACATTTGAATCTAGTACTGAATTGCATGCTGGAAAATGGCAGAAATCCGCCAGTGGTTGCTTTGAAGTACGTGGAAAAAAATTGGGCATTGTTGGTTACGGCAATATTGGATCTCAACTTTCTGTTATTGCGGAATCTTTGGGAATGGAAGTTTTCTATTATGATGTTACCGAAAAATTGTCTTTGGGAAATGCGAAAAAATGCCGGACACTTGCGGAGCTTTTAAAGACTGTAGACATAGTTACAATCCATATAGATGGTAGAACTTCAAATAAACATTTTATTTCTAAAAGAGAGTTTTCCTCGATGAAGCCTGGAACAATCTTTCTAAACCTTAGTCGAGGCAATGTAGTTGATATTGAAGCTTTAGCAGCAGCAATTAAAGAAGGCAGGGTTGCAGGTGCAGGTTTAGATGTTTATCCATATGAACCACTAAGTAATAAAGAAGAGTTTTTATGTAACTTGCGTGGTTTGCCAAATGTAATTTTAACTCCTCACATCGGAGGAAGTACTCTCGAAGCTCAGCGCAACATCGCCCAATATGTCTCCGCAAGATTGATTGAGTATATAAACACTGGCAGTTCTTTTGGATCTGTAAATTTTCCGAACATTCAACTTCCTACCCTACAAAAAGCACATAGATTTTTACATGTGCATTCCAATGTCCCGGGCATTTTAGCTCAAATAAATGGAATTTTGGCCAAAGGCAAAATGAATATCTTGGGTCAATATCTTAAGACCAATGAGCAGATAGGTTATGTAATTACTGACGTAAATAAGAAAGACAATGATAGTATCGTCAGCGAACTTAAGGAGATTCCTGAGACAATAAAATTTCGAGTTTTATATTAATAAATAGGGACGGAGCCCAATTAAATATTAATTTAATTGGGCTCCGTCCCAACTGCCTATGAAACATATTTATCTAACCCCCGGTCCTACAGAACTTCATCCAGTTATTGAGCCTGCTCTAACTTACGCATTAAATGAAAAGATCTTTTCTTGGTCCCATCGCTCAAAGCAGTTTGACGAGTTAAGTCAAAAAACTATAAAATCCCTTAAAGAATTACTTAATATTCCAGATAGTCACTCTGTATTTTTTGTGGCCTCAGGAACTGAAGCCATGGAAAGAGTGCTTGAGAGCTGTGTAGAAAAAAACTCATTTCATTTTGTTAATGGCTCTTTTTCCGCGAGATTCTTTAGTATCGCTAAAGATCTTGGTAAATCTCCAGTTAAGCAGGAATCTGCTCTTGGTAATGGTTTCGATTTGAGGAGCATCAAGATTCCAAAAGATACAGAGCTTATCTGTATGACTCATAATGAGACTAGTACTGGCTTTATGTTACAAGTCCAGGAAATAGAGGAATTAAAGCGATCTCACCCAGATAAATTGCTTGTTGTTGATATGGTCTCCTCCGCCCCATATCCTGATTTTGATTATAATTTGATTGATTGTGCTTTTTTCTCAGTGCAGAAATGCTTCGGATTACCTGCGGGACTTGGTGTAATGATTGTTGGGCCAAAGTGCTTGAAAAGATCTCAAGAATTGGAAAGTAAAAGGATTATAACAGGAAGTTATCATCGTTTTGTTGAGCTTTACGAGTGGTCATTAAAATCGCAAACTCCAGAGACTCCCAATATATTAGCAATTTATTTACTGGGCACCGTGCTAGAAGATCTTTTAAAAAGTGGTATTGAAACAATTCGAACGAAAATCAAGGATCGAGCCAGCCGACTGTACTCTATTATAGAAAAAACTAAATTTGCTTCTGTTTTTGTAAAAAATCCTGTTAATCGCTCCGATACTGTTCTTTGCATTGATACAGGATCGAACACAGAAAAATTATCACAATTTTTAAATTCAGAAGGATTTATTGTTGGTAGCGGCTATGGAAAATTTAAAGATAAACACATCCGTATTGCCAATTTTCCAGGAACCTCAGATCGAGATTTCGAGTTATTTGTAAAAGCGCTAGAAAGCTTTTCCTAAGTAGCAAATGGTGTTTATTAGAAAGGTGGTCGCTGAATATTATCGCTTGGTAGATTTTAACTAATGACATGTTTGATGAAGAGCATCAATTAAAAGCAAGGAAAGCGCTCCATGACTTATTCGAGCTGCATTTACGTTTAGTTCATCAAACCACCCGCATCACTATCCCAGCGAAAAATTTTGCCGCTTCCTTGTTGATGTGAGGCCGTACCAGTAAAAGAATTAACACTTGCATTAATAGTTAAGGTAACTCCATCGGAAATTGCGGCCACACCAGGAATGTTTATACAACTTGAATCTGTACAGGAAAGATATTTTTCACCATCTAAAAAATAAGCTTCTTCAGCTATAGCAACATGGGTTAGATCACTTCTAGCTCTAGAATCAAAAGCTCTTTTTTTAAACTGAGAATATTGTGGAATTGCTGTAGCAGCCAAAATACCAATGATTGCAATGGTTACTAAAAGTTCAATAAGGGTAAATCCTTTCATAAAAGTCCATTATAATTATATGTCACATATAATTATTCAGACCTTTATTTCAGAAGTTGCTAATGAAAGATTAAAATTCTTCAAAACCAGCATTATTTTGCTTGCGAGGCACATGTGTATCGATTGAAGGGTTTCCTTGTGAAGAGATTCCAGCGCAATTATTTGATCCTGGACCCTGTTTAAAACAAAGTGCAGATTTAAAGTAAGGATCAAGAATTAAAGATTGCTCGGTATGTGAGATACATTCAGAACTTGGGTTATAATTAAGACCAGCCTCAGGGAATTTACATACCAAAGGAATCAATTGTGAATATATGCGTAACATAATATTTTTTTTATCAGTCGATTGATTTTGTCTGTAATCAAGATTTGCTTTTAGGAGTTGATCTGAGAGTGCTCTGACCTTTTCTCTTATCGGATCAAATTCATCAGATCTATCAAAAACAGGATTTTTAGGTGGAGCATCGAGCATTTTCTTTAATTTCTGATATGGACTTTCGCCTAATACCGCAGGCACTTCTCCAGCCAATTCCTTACATCTAGCAGAAGCAAATCCATCACGATAACAGATCGCGCGAAGATTATTTTCACTAAGTTTAAGGGTTTTATCGAGCAATACCTGACATGGATCGCTTATGTAGTTTGGCTTTTCATCGGAAGAGGAACACTGTCTCTGCATTAGAAATTCGTAATTCAATATTAGGATCTTTTTTGTCTCCTCTTTAGGGCTAGCCAAGTAACGAGCTTCAAGCATTTCGGTTTCTAATGAGATAAGTTCAGCTGATTTTGCTTGGGGAGGCTGTGCCAAAAGTAAGAATGGTTGAAAAGAAAGGTAGAAAACTGTGAAAAGGAAAGAGTATTTCATCCTCAAAGTATAACACTTAATAATTTTTTACGCATATGGTTGAATTCATCGTTTTTCGGAAGTATCATCAAGCTACATGAGTTCCTTAACAAAACTACTACCCAAAAATTATCTTAGTTTCTTTATCGGAAAATTAGCCGAAATTGAGGGACCTCCCTTTATTATTAGGCCAATTATTAATTGGTTTGCGAATAAATATGGAGTAAAGAGGGAAGAATCAAATCTAGATATTTTATCCTACAAATCTGTATCCCAATTTTTTACAAGAGATTTAAAACCAGGAATACGACCTATTAATGGCAAAATTGTTAGTCCGGTTGATGGAACTCTACGATCATGTGGGGCAATTCAAAATGGAATGGTACATGATGTCAAAGGTCAGAATTATTCAATTAGGGATCTTTTGGGAGATTCTAATTTTGAAACTACATTTAAAGACGGATATTATTTTAATTTTTATTTAGCTCCAGGTGATTACCATAACGTACATTCTCCAGTTAGTGGAGAGATACATACCTTGGTTCATATTCCAGGAAAACTTTGGCCAGTGAATGATTGGTCTTTTACCAATATTAAAAATCTTTTTGGGGTCAACGAGAAAGTTAGTCTTATTTTAAATACTGAGATGGGACAGGTTGCACTTGTTATGGTCGGTGCTACTAATGTGGGTAAAATTTCTGTCTCATTTGATAACTCGATTATCGGAAATCAAGTTTTTTCAGAACCTAAGATCCAAAAAAAATATTATGATCCCTCAATTTCTATCTCTGTTGGTACCAAGGTAGGAACATTTAATTTAGGATCGACAGTAGTACTTCTTTTTGAGAAAAAAGCACTAAATAGTACTCCTGGTGGGATTTTTGGCAGTAAGGTAATCTTTGGTCAGAAAATCATATAGTTTATATTCTTGAGATTTTTATGAAAAACTTTTTAATTGCTTCTCTTATAGTTTTTAATATTTCGCAAATTGCCCATGCAGATTCTACTACAAAAGAAGAGAAGGTTATGAAGAGTTTTGAAGATCAAAATTTAAGTCAGAAGCAAAAACAATCAATTAGAGCTTTTCTTAATGAGAACAGCTCCTCACCTGAAGAAAACCTCGAAAAAAAGAAGGTAATGATTAAAAGTTTTCCTGTTAGGCAACAAGCAGTGATTTCTGAGCGGTTGTCAAAGTTAACCGAAGAAAAGAAAGCTGCAAAAGAAAGGCAACTCAATACTCGAGCCGGTACTCGGAAGGCCAAATAAAAATAGCTTGTGACTCAATCAGTTTGCGTTTAGAGAAAAAAGTCAAATATTGTGAGTCTAAAAAAGATATAAATTATTTCGCTTAGTATTTCTGTCCCTTGTTATCTATTTTCATATTTTTCGGCATTTTTTGCCCATTGTTTCAATTAAGGGCTAAAAGATCCGGATCTTTAATTATCTAAGATCTTGAAATTACATAAGTAATTTTCCCTAATAGGTGGCCTAGACTTTGCTTTGTTATCGGAAGCAATAGTCTTTTAGGGAAAAGCTTTCATGGAAATTCCGAATCTAACAGTAACACATAAGAACAACTCATCTCTGGGGAACTCACAAATTTCTGATATCGGAGAAGTTGAGAATGTTTCAGCTGAATTTGCTGAAATTTTAGGTACTCTTTCAAATAAAGGTAAAAAATCAGATCGCATCCAAGATGAATATTTAGCTTCGATGTTTGTAGTAGATCCAATGCCTAAAGATCTTGCAGCACGAACAGCTGAGATAGTAAGTAAAGAACAATCTAAGAGGGAAGTTGCTAATAAAAAAATTAATGAAGAACAATCTGCATCTAATGATTCTGATAATAAAATTGACGGAGCAGATGCAAAGGATGCTCAAGCCTCTCAAAAATCTGAAATCAATAAAGAAGCTAAGACTGAATCGGTCGTGGAAAATCGTACAGCCAGAGTAGTTTCAAAAGCGAAATCAGGAGATTCAATAAAGAGTAATGAAGTAGCTGAAGCAAAACCACAAGTTGCACAAGCAAATACAAATAAACCAGAAATTGATCTCAAACAACTTATTGCTGAAATGACTGGGCAAGGCAAAGCTCAAATAGAAAGTTCGGAAGGACTTAATAAATCGATTCAAAAAGTAACTCAAAATGATTCTACTATTCCAGAAATAATTTCCAAGACTAATCAGACAATCAATCTTAGCAACAATATTGCTGGATTAATTGCCGAGATAACCAAGTCAGTAATATTAGATGCCAATACTTCAAAACTAAATAAAATTGCAAATACTGCAATTGAGAATCTAAATCGTATTGATCAAGTTGCAGCTAAAACAAAAGAAAGCTCAGTAAGAAACGAAGTTGACAAAAATACAAAAGCACTTCTGACACCTAAGGACATGCAGCAAACAATTAATAAAGTTGAAGAAGCATTGAAAGAAGCTATTCGTTCAAAGGATGGCAAATCAGTGTCTCTGAGATTAGATCCTCCGAGTTTAGGAAGTATCAAGGTTGAGGTTACTTTAAAAGAAGGTGGCCTTTATGCTCGCATCGTTTCGGATTCTTCTCAAGTTAGCAATTTTCTAAGAGAGAAGGGAGGAGATCTTCAACAGGTTCTTAGAAAGATGGGTCTAAATCTTGACCAAGTTAATGTATTCGTTGGATCTGAAAATGGATCCTCACAAGAATTTCAAAGCCAAACAAATCAGCAACAAGGGAATAAGAGTGCCTTGCGTCTTGTAACTCAAGAAAATGCAAACATTACTCCTCAATCTTTAGTTGCAGGTCTTTTTTCTGAAGCCGGCCAAGAGGCTGGTTGGGTGGCATAACGCTAGGAGATAAAATTATGGTAAATTCAGTAACAACACAAACGAACTCTCAAATTGATCCAAGACTTACCGAATCTAGTTCGGCTTCAAGCGCACAATCAAAGGAAATTGGCAAAGACGCGTTCTTGAAGTTATTAGTTGCCCAGCTTAAGAATCAAGATCCTCTGGAACCAAAAGATCAAGGAGCCTTCGCAGTTGACTTAGCTCAGTTTACACAAGTGGAGCAATTACAAGAAATCAGTAAGAAGATTGGCGGCAATAGTAGTGGTGCAGGTTTAGCTTCCTATCTAGGACAAGAAGTTGTTCTAAATTCAGATAAAGTTACTGTTTCAGGAGGAGATGCGGGATCTCTAAGTATTGATCTTCCAGTTGACGTTTCTTCATTAAATGTAGAACTACTTGATGAAGCTGGAAAGGTACAAGATACAAAAACATTCTCTGACCTTAAATCCGGTAAACAATCGGTAGCATTAAATGATATCAATGCAAGCACTGGAGATTATTCTTACAGAGTCACTGCTCTGAGCCGTACAGGTGCAAGTCTAAATATTTCAGCAAAAGTATCTGGCATTGTAAGTGGCTTTATCCCTGGAGCTGAAACGCTGTTGGTTGGAAATAAAGAAGTCAAGATGACAGATATTTCAGAAGTAAGATTAGGTAAACAATAATTTTTGAAGTTTTTTGAAGTTTTTGATTTGTAATCTGAGAAACGGAGTTAAAATATGTCAAGTATTCTAAATGGTCTCTTTGCTGCACGATCTGGTATTGCCTCCCATGGTACGGCAATCGGTGCAATCGGAGATAACTTGGCAAACTCAAATACTATCGGTCATAAAGCCACTCGAGCTGAATTTACAGATCTGATTGCAGGATCAGCACAAGATGTAACTGTTGGTGTGGGTTCATCTATTACAAGAACAACATATGTTTTTGACCAAGGCACACTTGAACTTACCGGTAGAGATCTTGATGTTGCGATTGATGGGAATGGTTTGTTTGTAGTTCAGGATGAGGCAGGAGCAAGATCGTATACTAGAGCAGGAAATTTTAAGATTAGTGCAGATGGATTTCTTGTTACTCAATCTGGACAGAAAGTTTTAGGATTTCCAGTTAATGGTAATGGAGCTTTGCAATCCCTAAATCTCAATTCAGTTTCTCAGGATAATGTTGTTACTGAAAATATGACACTCGCTGGCAATTTAGATGCCCGAGGTACTGCTGTATCAATTGCAACAGTTGATGCCTTAGCTATTGATGTAGCAGGAGTTGGTCAAACTTCAACTTCCACATACGCCCAATTAAATGCATTGGCTGAGTACTCAACAGCGGTAGATGTTTTTGACTCATTAGGAGGCCCCCATACTGTAACTTACTTCTTCTTTAAAACAGGAAGTAATGCCTATACAGTCAGAGGCTATGTTAATAATGAAGATGTTGATGCAACTGCAGGTTCTACCGGACTTCCTAGACAATTAGGTGGTGAAGTTGCAATGACATTCGATTCAAGTGGAATTCGTACAAATCCTCCTGCACTGGGAACCTCAGATGTTACTTTTACAACACCATGGAACAATGGAAGTAATAATGCTGGCACAATCAATGTCTCTTTTGATCCGTTTACGCAGTATTCTTCTAGTTCCACAATGAAATCAATTACCCAAGATGGACAGGGAGTTGGTAATATTACAAGTATTAGTGTTGGTAAAGATGGAGTTGTATCTTCAATCCTAGATAATGGACAACAGGCTCAAATTGGTACAATTGCTTTAGCTAACTTTGCTAATCCAGAAGGTCTTTCGAGAATTGGTGCTCAACTTCTTCAAAAGTCAACCAATTCCGGTGAACCTGTAATTGGAACTCCTGACAGCGGAACTTTCGGTGTTCTTTCAGCAGAGTCTGTGGAACTCTCAACAGTTGATATTGCAAATGAATTCGTAAAGCTGATTACTCTGCAAAGAGGATTTCAGTCGAATGCTAAGATCATTTCCACTATTAACCAACTCTTAGGTGAGTTACTACAGCTTGGTTAACAATTCGATATGAAACAGGTATAAAGTTGGTGATTCACACTTGATAAGAGTTAAAACAACTTTTATTATCTGCCATGCATTTTACAGATGAAGAACTTTTGCAGCGCGTTCCAGCTCATGATCTTAGAGCTGTTGCTAGACTTATTACTCTTATAGAGAGTCGAGTACCCAGAGCCAGATCAATACAGTCAAAATTATTTGAAAAAACAGGAAAGGCTCATGTCATTGGAGTGACGGGATCTCCCGGTGCCGGAAAATCTACCTTAGTTGATCAATTAGCTCGTGAATGTCGTAAGTCTGGCAAGAAGGTGGCAATTTTGGCAATAGATCCCACGAGTCCATTTACGGGTGGGGCGGTTCTTGGTGATCGAATTCGAATGGCTTTAGCTGCCGAAGATCCGGAGATTTTTATTCGTAGTATGGCAACTCGTGGGGCACTGGGAGGGATCTCCAGAGCTACTATCGATGCAATTCAAATTCTTGATGCTGCACAATTTGATATTATTTTTGTTGAAACGGTCGGAGTTGGTCAAGCAGAGGTTGATATAGTCAGAACTGCACATACATGCTTGGTTGTTTTAGTTCCTGGAATGGGGGATGGGGTGCAAGCCATTAAGGCTGGAATCTTAGAAATTGCAGATCTATTTGTAATCAATAAAGCAGATCGAGATGGGGCTGATATGCTGCAAAAGGATCTCAGGGTTCTTTTAAGTCTGGCTGATTACGGTGAGAAAGATTGGGAACCACAAATTTATAAAACGGTTGCCACTTCTGGAGATGGGGTAGTAGATCTAGTTAAGAAAACTGCCGAGCATAAAGTTTGGTTAGATACTTCAACTAAAGGAAGTGAGCGAAAACTTTTGATGATTAAAGATCAAATTGTCAAAATTGCTCATGATATTATTGAAGAGGAAATCCATTTTAATAAATTGGTTGATTTAGAAAAATTCGCTAAAGAGTGCTTTGAGCGTAAAAAGAATCCTTATGCAGCTGCTCTAGAATTGATAAAAGATTAAGAGAAGTTATTTAACCACGGAGGAAAAAGAGGAGGATTTTATTTCTGTTTTCCTCGTGCTCCGTGATCATACTAAATTTAAGTTTTTAGATAATATCTAGATCTTTCATAGCGATATTGGCCATAATTTCTGAAGTACCCCCACCGATCGGCATCAGACGTAAATCTCTCCACCATCTCTCAGGAGAAAATTCAGTTGTATATCCATAGCCACCATGAATTTGTAAGGCTCTATCGGCAATCCAGATTGCATCATCGCAAACTAGTTTTTTAGCTAGGCTCACTTCCACGCGACAAGGTTTGCCTTCACAGATTAGATCAAGTGCTGCATGAGACATGGCCTCACATCTTACTATTTTTCTATACATTTCACTTAGCATGGAAGAGATCGCAGGTAACTGATCAATCGATTTTCCAAATGCCATTCTTTGACTAGCGTATTTTCTGGCATCTTTAAAAACTGCGCGAGCACCGGCTAAAGATGTCAGGGTTAACATCATTCGTTCCCAATTGAGATTATTGGAAGCTTGAATCCAACCTTCTCCTAGTTTTCCCATTATGCAGCTTGCGGAAACACGGACATTTTCTAGGCTGAGTTCAGCAGTATCTGAAGCTCGCCAGCCGAGTTTATCGAGTTTCTTCTCAACTTGAAATCCAGGCGAGGTGGTATCAACTAGGAAAGTTGTGAATCCTTTATATCCAGCGGAAAGGTCAGTTCTGGCTAGTACTAAAATAAAATGAGCTCGAGCACCGTTAGTAATAAAAGTTTTTGAACCATTAAGAATCCAGGAATCACCATCTTTAACAGCTTTTGTTCTCAAACTTGCAAGATCACTTCCTGCTCCAGGTTCTGTAAAGGCGTATGCTCCAATTTTTTCTCCAAGCATAGCGGGAGGTAACCATTTCTCTTTGCATTCTTTCGAGCCATATTTTGCTACAGCACTACTGATGACAAGAGAATGCATGTTCACTCCAATTGTCAGACCAACCGAGGCAAGTTCACCGAAAACCTCACACCAGGCACCAGCCATTTTATAATCGCCTTCAATTCCTCCGTACTCTTCAGGAATCAAGATTCCTAGAAATCCTTGCTTGCCAAGCATTTGAAAAACTTCATCTGGGAAGTTGCCAGCTTTCTCCCATTCCGTTATGCGCGGAGCAATATTAGAAGCAATGAAGCGACGAACGCTTTCAATGAAAACTTTATGTTCCTTGTAGTAATCAGTGTACATTTACGAGAGCCTCAGCTAATTTGTAATTAATATAGTTTCCCAATAAGTAAATTGCGAATACTTTTCTATTGAAAACCTTAGGTTTACTTAAAACATTGAATTGGGACAACTATATATCATGTAATCTCTTAAAGTTCTTAACTTTTATTATTCCCTTTAATGGTTCTAAAGCTATGATAATGCGAGATCAAGTAATAGAAATTCTAAAGACAATTGAAGATCCAGAGATCTTTCTCGATATATGGTTCCTAGGGTTGATCTATAATATAAATATTCTTGAAGGGGAGAAAATCGATATAGAAATGACCTTTACCTCCCCAATGTGCCCAGCAGGGCCTCAATTGGTCGATGAGGTTAAGACCAAACTTTTAAAATTGGAAGGAGCTAAAGAAGTTAATGTCAATATTACCTTCAATCCTGCCTGGACACCTTCTGATGAGGTAAAATCAATGTTGGGATTATTATAACAGATTTATGTCTATTCCATTCACAGCTGAGCAAGCAGAGCTTCAAGATACATTAAGGAAGTTTTTTGAAGAAAGTGTTCCCTCCTCTTATCTTAGAAAGAGATATGGCGATTCGAGTGTTAGTGATCCAAAACTTTGGGGATCATTAATTGAATTGGGACTTCTGTTATCTTTCGCAAAGGAAGAGCATGGCGGAGTTGCCATGGGATTTCGAGAATTGGGAATTTTAGCTTTCGAGGCAGGAAGATCTCTTTTGCCAGAACCAATTTTGGATACTGCTTTTTTTGGATCCTTTTCATGTTCTAAGCTTTTAGATGAAACAGAAATTTTAAAATTGCCAGATGGTTTTTTAGATTCCGTAACTAAGGGATCTAGGAAAGTCTCCTTTGCTCCCAGCGAGGTTGCATCAAACAGTGCCAATATTGAAATCAAATTTGCATTAAACTGTGAATTTGATTCTTGGTTCTTTATTAAAGATGCTTCAAAAAAAGATTCCTTACTTTTATTTGATCTTTCAAAATGTCAAAAGAAAATTACTAATATTGATTTAGTTGATCAAACCACGAAGTGTTCAAATATTACAATTGAAAAAACCGTAGCCCACACTTTATCAATACCTTCCTGGCAAAATTTTTGGGCCATGTATTTGACTTTGCGAGCCCAAGAGATTGCAGGGGTTTGTGAAAAAGCTTTATTAATGACAGTTGATCACGTTAAGACAAGAAAGCAGTTTGATACCCCAATTGGTTCATTTCAAGCAGTTCAACATAAGCTTTCGGATATGTATCTATCTTTAAGTGCTATGAAAGCCCTTGCAAATTTTGCTTCTTGGGCTGGAGATAATTCAAAGGAATCAATCTCACTTTCTGGATTATCTGCTGCACATTTTGCCCTTGAAAGAGCTCCTTCGATTATTGAAAGTGCAATTCAACTTCATGGTGGAACTGGTTTTACTTGGGAATATGATCTGCATCTTTATCTTCGCAGAATCAAAATGTGGGATGCACTTTTAGGATCAAATCCAAGTTGGCCTGACGATATTCTTAATCTCATTAGGAATTGCTAAAAAGCATGTCTTACTGGCAAAACGACTTAGGTTATTTTTTTATGCCATTGTCTCTACAATTTAACCTTCGATTATTTCACAGAAAATATGTACTAAAGTAATATGAATTTCTTGAATTCGTTCCGTGGCATTTGAAGGGATTATTAGAGCTTGATCACAGAGAGGCGCAAGTTTTCCACCACCTTTACCTAAAAGACCGATAACTTTTGAACCTTTTTCTTTAGCAGCATTTGCTGCGCGAATCACATTCTCGGAATTCCCCGAAGTGGAAAATATAACGAGTAGATCTTTGGATGAACAGAAGGTTCGAGCTTGTCTTTCAAACACTGAGGCATAGTCATAATCATTGGCCCAACATGTCAGAGTTCCAGAATCCATAAAATGTTGAGATTTGATTCCAGGTCGATCTTTTTTATACCTGGCAACTAATTCTTCACAAAAATGCATTGCGTCACAGGCCGATCCACCATTGCCACATGTAAAAATAGTGCCGCCATTTTTTATTACAGCAAGTATTGATTTTCCTGCTTCTTCAATCTGAGAAACAAGTTTTAGGTCATAAAGCATAGCTTTACGAAGATCTATAGATTCAATTAAGGCTGTTTTTATATCCATGTTAGTATATTGAAACTGAATTTCGCTTAAGAAAGCTACTGCGAAACTCAGGTTCTTAAACAAAGTAATGATGAAGCATGATTATTTTAATGAATTTACTGGGATCAGTCACTACTTTAATTGGACGGGTGATACGTCAAAAGTTTTGATGCCGAAGCACTTTTAACCTTGAAATACCACCAGACCAACTTTCCACAAGTACCCCAACTCAACCGTCGCGCGGAGAAGTTAGGATTTCGATTTGGCTTCTGACATCGAAGTTTTGAAGTAATCTTCGAATGCCGGCAGCATCTTCTGATCGACCAGGATCTGCATCATTTGCTCATGGGTCAAAACAGCCTCTTGCCCACGAATGGGACAAGCCTGGGAAGACACCAATTGCATGAACTTGATCAGAGTTTCTGACGGATCGTAGCTGCCTCGTCCGAGTTCGTTCGAGGGGGCGAGTTCCATCCAGGTGGATGCCACCAGGAATGCATACTGACGTTGCTCATCTTGCATCTTCGTCAGTCCCAAAGAAGTCACTGAGTTCGGATCTTCCCGGTAGCGATAGCAAGGATGACTGGCCAGAAACCAGATCACTTGCAGTGCCAGGATGGGGTTGTCACTCAGTCTGACAAACTTGCCATCGGGAAGGGCGACTTCCGTCTCGGCATAAGGTCCGAAGCTTGCGAGAATCAGATTTGCCTCCTCGGTGTTGCCGAGGAAATAGTCTGCTCGTTCGCCGTAAAGGATCGGATTGAGTTTCTCCTGACCTTTGAGTGCTTCGAGGTATTCTTGCCCTTCATCCGAGCAAGCGTCCCACAGATTGGCAATCCCGACCTTGAAGTGGAGTGTGTCGGCCAGAGGCTTAACCCCTCGAGCTTCAAGACACTCCTTCGCGATTCGGGCGAAGATTGCATGGGCATTGCTTTCGGGCCCAAAGAGCTTCCCGCGCCAGAATGAAGATGCGTCGAAGTAGTAGGCAGTACGAGTGTCGATCTTCACCAACACCACCTTACCTTCGATGTACACCTTCACCACCAGTGGAATGCCACCTGCATGCAACAATGTCTTGACATTGTTTGTCTGGACATTCGCACACCGTAAGGCGAGGAATGGTTCGAAGGGAGATGCCACTAGAGCGAAGTTTTGCTGTTGCAAAACTTCGTAGGCTTCCCGAGCCTGTTGAAGGATCATGGGATGCTTGGCTTGCCAGGCTTTATCCCACTCACCCATCGGTCTACAAGAGAGAACTCCCAGCTCGTCCATCTGGATGTGATCCTGATAGTCGGGAATCCATCCGTAAATCGGATTCCAGTTGAGATTGAGGTGAGCTTGCCCACTCTCATTGACCGTTCTTTCTTGCGTAATCTCTCTGAGCTCGTTACCGGCCTTGCGAATGTCCTCTGCGACTTCGCCAGGCACAGTCACACTAGCTCCGTTTGCTTGTTCAGCACTCGGAAGCTCCTTGACTTCACGCTTGACGATCAGCAGTGCACCTGCGAGCAGCAGGATCAATCCGACAATGGCAGTAGGAATCCAGGTGTTGCTGCCCGGCTTTTTGGATTTCTGCCACAGGGTCATCCCGAGGACGATCGCAAACAGCACCAGCCACAAGAGGATGAGCTGTTGCTGTTGAAAGAACCAGTACTTGAAGCTATCACTGAAAATGTCGCTCATTGTCGCGACTCCTTCTCCGGTTCGATACCGGTTGTGAGGTTGGGGTTGGAAGAATGACGAATCTTAGAATGTGGAAAATGTCTTTGTGGAAAGATTGTTCCTAAGATCCGTTTGAAAGATAATGATAAAAATTATCCTTTAGACAGATCTCAGGAGAAAACCTAAAAATTGACGTATCTACCCGCTATGAATTTTTTAAAAGAATTACTTAGCTACAGTTTTTTGTGGCTATAGTTATCCCAATAAGCAAATTCCGAATACTTTTCTGTTGAAAACCTTCGGTTTACTTAAAATATTTAGTTGGGATAACTATTTATCATCCCTCCGGGGGATCGTAAGTCCAAAAAAAGATTTTCTTTAGAAAAGTTCTTTTTGGACTTACTATATAAATAATTACTAGCAAAACGACTTATGCCGCTTTAGCTAAATCTAAACTTACTAAAGTTATTACTCTTTTTATCTTTTCAGTGAGTTAGGCAAAGACGCCGAGATCTTGACTTAAATCTTGAAGACTTTCTGCCTTTATTTCATTGATAATTCCATGAGTTACGTCAAATTCGGTAATCTGATAACCTTTATCTTTAAGGGCTTCACAAAGCATGGGTGTCCTCAATTTAGCAAATCGAGCTAGATCTTCGTTTTCGAATGTTAGGCGCAGCATAATTTCAGATTCACGGTAAGACATATTTACAGCTACTGCTCCTAAACTTGGAAGTGAGACATTTAGTTGAACTTGATTAAATTTCCCTTTCTTTTTTTCACGTCTGGGATTTTGAGAGTCATCAGAAAGATCTTGGCTTTCAAAGTTTGCTCTGGCAAGCAAACCTCCAATCAATGCTCCAAAAATAAACAGAGATGGTTGATCTACAGTTTTGAAAAGTTGGTTGAGCTGAGATAAATTATCTTGAGCTTGAATTAATGTCTGAAGAGTTTGAAAATTATCCATAGCTTTTAAAGCTTTTTCGATCTCTTTTAATTCCTTAGGTTGGAATGCTTCAGCACTTTGAGCCTTAATTTTTGTTAAAAGCTGTTTTAATTCTGGCTCTGGCAAATTATTTTTAATTGCTAGATCAAGGACTGTAACAATATTTTTAACCAAGTTTTTAATTTCTGAATTGGCTGTTTCTGGCATAGAAGCTAGTAAGTTCTTGATGCCAGAGAGGAGTAATTGAGCTGCTATTTTTTTATCTGCAAGTGAGCTATTCCCAGATAATTCTAATAAAAATGTGCTTACTTCTGTGTTGATAAACTTTATTGACGAGAATTCGTCTTTTGTTGGTAGATCTTTTGTTAGTTCAAATAATTTTAGAGCTACATCTTTTATGATTTCTCTTCTTTGAGGATCATTAAAGCTTTTGAAAAATTCAAAGATTTTTTTGGGATCTTTTAAAGATTCTTCATTTAAAACAATTTGATCTTTTGAAAGTTGCTCAAATAGGACTTTCAGTGCGACTTCTAGATTACTAGTTGGTATGTCTGACTTAAATAAATTTGCAAAATCTAAGATTGAATTACTTGCGTCTTTTAAAATTGGCAATGATAATTTTAGAGATCTTAGTGTTGAGGCATTTATTAAAGCGGCTAATTCCTTTTCAATTGCAACCTGACCTTGGGAAATTATATTTGAAATTAATTGCTTGCTCTGATCTACTCCTGTCACTGGAGTAATCGTCGCAATTGAGGCAATAGGTCTAGGCTCCGAAACAGGATTGGGGACACCCACTGAATTTGGAGTGAGGGGCGAGAGGATTGTCATGTATTTGTTATCGACAAAAAATAACTTATATTAAAATATCATCTAGCGTATAGAATTTAACCTTTAAATTCAGTAAGTTACGTAAATCATGGGTGTCCCAAATGAACTATACAAAAACTGTTCAAACTGAAAGACTGTGCTCTCAAATAAAAAGGAAACTTATATGCCAGTATCGATTGCATTTCATTTGTTAGGTCTTGTTTTTTGGATAGGGGGATTACTTTTCGCTTCTAGTATAATTAAGTATGCACCTCTTGGTGGCCCAACCGCTATTCAAACTCTCTCAAAGAAAACTTTGTTCGGTTACATCGTGCCTGGTTTGCTGCTTATGATCAGTTCAGGATTATATCAGTTGATGACTGGAGGTCTGTCTGTCTACATGAAACAGGGGTGGATGCATACAAAATTAACTTTTATTGTGATCCTTATATGGTCGACAATTATGCTTTCTTTAGCACTTATAAGAATCAGCAAAGGGCAGAGTGTTAATCCAAAAATTGGATCAATACATCATGGTATTGTAGCACTTTGTCTAACCGTAATTATTTTCTTAACTATTATAAAACCTTTTTAAAGAGATCAAATGTCACCTAAAAGTTTCCTTGGTTGGATCGGCGCATTGTCAATGACATTCTTTGTCGTGATTGTTTTATTACCTCTTATGGTAGTTCTAACACTCAGTGGCTTTGCAAAATACATGAGTCCGGATATCGCAATAAGTGGAAAAACTGTGGCTGTAATTGAGCTAGATGGGGTTATACTTGATAGTAAGGATGTTCTTGAGCAACTTTATAAACAATCTGCAGATGATAAGGTTAAAGGAATTGTGCTTAGAGTAAATTCTCCTGGAGGTGCTATCGGGCCAGCTCAAGAAATATATTCCGCCGTTAAAAAAATCAAAGAGAAAAAACCCGTTATTGCTTCTATGGGTACAGTTGCTGCCTCCGGCGGTCTTTATGCTTCATTAGGTGCTACGAAGATTTTTTGCCAACCTGGAACATTGACCGGATCCATTGGCGTGATTATGCAGATGCCGAATGTAAGAAAAATCAGCGATCTTATTGGTTTTGAAATGCTTACAATTAAAAGTGGGGCACTCAAGGATGCGGGTAATCCTTTTAGAGAGATTACTGAACAGGATAAATCGTATCTTCAAGGAACTGTTAATGAGGCGTTTGAGCAATTTGTTGAAGCCGTAGCTGAGAGTCGTAAACTAGATATGGCAAAGGTTCGTGAGTTTAGTGATGGTCGAATTATCTTAGGATCCGATGCTGTAAAGCTTGGAATTGCCGATGGGTTTGGAGACATTGATTCAGCTGCGCGTGCCGTGTTTGAAGAACTTAAAGATCCGTTAGCAGATACCGAAACACCAACCTTGATCTATCCAATGGATGATATGAAGTGGCTTAAGAAATTTATAAGCATTAGCTCCGAAATTAGCCAATTACTTCAAGGAACAGTCAAATTTCAATATATCATGTGATAACATCTTGTTATCATTGAATATTTATTGTCTGAAGCAGAAAGCGTATTTGCACTGATTAGTGAGGGAAAACATACTCCCACTTAATCAGAGTAGATAGATGAGTTTCAAATTTTTAGAGACAATTAGCAGTTATCAAAATTGGTATAAGACTTGGCACACCTTTCCAATTATCCCTTGGATTAAGGCAGCAGAACTTTACCGTAAAGGTGAATATAGCCTAGCAGAAGACTTGTATAGAAAAGGTCTTGAAAAACATCCATTTCATGAAGCTGGATACTGCGCACGATTGGATTTATCTCATTGCTTATTCAAGCTTGGAAAATTTACTGAAGCCAAAGAAGAATTAAAATTCATTGTTAATCAAGTACCAACTCTTAGAGAAGCTTATATTAGATTAGCTCGTCTTCAAATGTGGGTTGGAGAAAACTTGGAGGCAGTCTGGACCATGCGTAAAGCTTTGAAAGAAGTAGCTCACGATGGTGAATTAATTTCAATGTTCATTGGAGCTGCATTAGAACATGGATCTCAGGGATATTTGATGAAAGAAGCCGAAGAGGCTTTGTTGAAGCTTAGCGAGGAAGAAAGACAGAACAGAAAAGTCGAGGTCGCCGCATCTCGTTTAGAGATGTTGCGTGGAGACTATCAGAAAGGAAGAAGTAGACTTGCATCATTAGCATCTGAACCAAGTGCTCCATTTGAGGCGGTGGTTGCTTATGGTGAAGTCCTTTTACAGGAAGGAAGAGTAGCTATTGCCCGTCAGCAACTGCGAAGGGCCTTGATGGTTGTGCCTAACCATCCAAAGGTTCTTACGCTATTTGCTAAGTCTTATCTTAAAAGTGGACCTTACAATAATGCTGATTTCGCAAAACAACTTGGAATTTCGGCCTGTCAGCATTCTGGATGGTTGTGTACTGAATCCCTTCATATTCTAGCAGAAGCTTATCAAGCCCTAGATGATAAACTATCGGCTTTAGCTACAGCCGTGAGAGCTAAAGAAACTGGGAGTAAGCTGTTATCTGGCTATAAAAATGTTCGAAACATCGATCAGTTGATAGCTGAATTATCTGATGTAAATACAGATCAGACTCAGGTTTCTTAAGTTAAGATAGTAAGTCGTTAGGAGATCGATCTATTGAATAAATAGAAGATTACTATTATCTTGAATTCTGAAATGAGCACGTCAGAAATAATTAATTATATGTCCTCCAAAGTTATTTCCAATCCAGAGAGATTTTCCGCTTTTGATGCCACGATTAAATTTGAAATTGAGGGTAAAGATAAGGGACACTGGATCTTTTCATGCAAAGAATCTCTATCCATTGTAGATTCTGATTCTAAGGCTGACTGTACTATTACAATGAAAGATACTGATTTGGCTTTAATCGCAAATGGAAATATTAACCCCCAAGAGCTTTTTGTTACTGGGCGCATTGCTGTAACTGGAGATACTGTTTTAGCTCTACGTGCCTGTGAAATTTTTGATGAAAATTTAGGAGGCTGATCTAATGATTCATCTACTTGAAATAACTCCAGAGCATTCTCCCGAGAAGGTAGCAAAGCAGGCTCGCAAATTTGCCATGACTGGTGGATATGAAGTTGCTCTTAAAACTGATCTTAAAGACTCAGATTATTTCAAAATATTTGAGATTTGGAGTTCTGAGTTAAGAAATTTACAATCAAAATCTTCTGAGATGTTAAGCAGTAATGCTTGGCGAATACTGGATCTCTTAGGGAAGTCCGCTTTTGTGCCCCAGAAGCTTAAACAACAGGTAGAGACTTTTATGGGTGTCCTTAAATAGATCTTTTTTGACTAGAGAGCATAAAATAGGCTTTAAATCATAAATATTTGCCTATCTATCTGTAATAACTTATATTTGTCGAAGTACGATATATAAGTGATTTATTCAAGTATCGGCATCTAACTTATGATGGATTCTGTAGAAGACCTATATCAAGAAGTCATTTTGGATCATTTCCAAAATCCTCGCTGT
>Ga0163144_10003965_pt1 | contig 33603 bp, 26 predicted proteins | sample OliLak19BULKMAT1_FD_123175 | JGI IMG/M metagenome (GOLD analysis project Ga0163144, IMG submission 123175) | Freshwater microbial mat bacterial communities from Lake Vanda, McMurdo Dry Valleys, Antarctica - Oligotrophic Lake LV.19.BULKMAT1 | ecosystem: Environmental > Aquatic > Freshwater >... | reverse complement strand
TCAGCGTGGCGCTCTTCGAGAAAGTCGCGCTCCCCCAACTACTTACGACGTTCGACCTCGCGCAACTCGACGGCGCCGACGCTATCCAATTGCCACTCTTCGACTTATGACCGGACACTACTGGGGCAGGGTATCGAAGAGGTGAACAAAGTCCGCCGGAGCGGCCGGGTTCCGGCTCTGCTCGGCCATGAAGCCTGGCAGGTCGGTGTAGCTGGGAATACCGGAGGTGTGGGTCAGCAGTTGGTGGACGGTGACCCGGTCTCCCTGCGCGGCGGGGTACTCGGGCAGGTAGTCGCGAATGGTGCCGTCCAGGCGGAGCTTGCCGTCTTCCGCCAGCATCAGGATCAGCATCGCGGTGAACTGCTTGGTGACCGAGCCGACCCGGAAGCGAGTCGTGGGCGTGTTGGCTATCTGCCACTCGGCGTTGGCCCAGCCGAACCCCTTGTGGTAGATCACCCGGCCGTGCTCCGCGACCAGGACTGCGCCGTTGAAGCGGGCCTGCTCGTTGTAGGCACGGACCAGCTTGTCGATCCGGCTGCTGGCGGATTGTGCATCGAGCCCTCGGGGGGCAGCGAGCGCCGCCACCGCCAACGCGCCTGCAAGGGCCAGCGCAGCCCGTCGGGCTCTCATCAGGATCGCCTCCACTTTTATCACTCGGTCCATCCGAACACCCTGGCACCGCCTAACCGCCTAACCGCCTCAAGCCACCCAGCTCTCCAGCTTGCTGGTCCTCCGGAACGCCTCCGGATGGCGGCGGAACCATGTCATCACCAACAGGATCTCGTCGAGATGCTGGAAGGGCAAGGGACCCGGTCCGGGAGCGGGTCGGGAGAGTTCATCCTGCACCACGGCGCGGAAGGCCTCCTCCTCGATCGGGGTGCCGGGCCAGGGGTAGCTCGCCCGAACGGTGCCGTGGCGGATGAGATGGGCGTAATCGTCGCCGAAGAGCCCGGGATCGCGGTAGACGAACGTCAGGCCGGCGATGGCCGCCCGCGCCCGGCTGGTGGCCGCGAGCAGCCATTCGAGTTCCTCGAACCGTTCCCGCCAGCGGGCGGCGCGTTCGAACTCGGCGGCGGCAGCGGCGGACTGCATCTCCCGGACGATCCGATCCACCGGCTCGATGCTGCGGCCTTCGAGAAACGCCACCGCCTTGCCGACCTGACGACGATAGTCCGGCTCGGTCACCAGGGCCGCGCAGGGGCCGCTGCAACTGCCCAGTTCGTGGCGGAGGCAGGCCGCCTGCTGGGCGGCGCTGAAGAGGTCGATCTGTCCGGCAAACACGATCGGCATGGCCGGCGCGCAGTCGCGCAGCCGCAGCAGGTCGTTGAGCGTGCGCACCCCCGCCTGCACCCGCGAGGGGCTCACGAAGGGCCCGTACCAGCGCTGGTCCTCCCGGCCCGTGGCGCCGCCGGCGGAGACCCGCGCGGCCCGGTCATTGGACACCTTGATGAAGAGTGTGCGCCGAGCCCGGTTCATCTGATGGTTGTAGGGAGGGCGGTGCCGGGCGATCTGCCGCAGTTCGGTCAGGTGGGCGCCGAATTCACTGGAGCAGTAGTCCCAGGTGATGTCCGCCGCGGCGTGGAGGATCCGGGCCGCCTTGTCGTCCGGAAACCGGGCCCGGAAGTAGGACATCACGCGGGCCCGGAGCCGCTTGGCCTTGCCGACGTAGATGACCCGGCCCAGCGGGTCGAGCATCCGGTAGACCCCGGGGCGCTGTTCGGCCAGACGGCGGACGCGCTCGCGCAGCTGATCGAGGTCAGCGGTAGGGAGGGCCAGGCGGAGGGCAGTGGCCAAGGGCGGGAAAGACCTCAGAATTGCCTGAGCGAGTGCAGTCTGGGATGACCGGGCCTTCAAATATAGGCCGGTCTCTCCGCCGGTCACTCCCGCAGGTAGACCACCCCTTCAATTTCCAGCCGATTCGCCCGTGGCACGGGGACTGTCAGGATCTCTGGCTGCGGTCCTCTCATGGAAATGACCAGCCGGCCCCGGTCGACTCTGTAGCTCCCGGTATTCTCCGGATCCTCGATCGCCGCGCGAGCGAAGTCGAATTGGGCGAGATCACCGCTCGGTACGTCGTAGAACCGGTAGACCCGCCCGTCGGCTGAGAACAGGTAGAAATGCTGCGCCGCCGCCGTCTTGCCGTAGGCCGATCCGCGCTGCAGGTCCACCATGTAACGCATCCGCGATCCCCGGTAGAGCTCCGCAATGTCCTTCCCTGCCTTGCCGGTCGCGGCGGGGGGCACGGGCACCGCCTCGGGCGTGGCGGCCGCCGTCTCGACCCGCAGGGTCCGGTACATCGCCTCCATGGCCGGGGCGGCGCGCTGCCAGCTGGCCGGCGCCCCCGCGGACGCATCGACGATCGCGGCGGAGCCTCGGGCCACGATGACCACTCGCACATGCTCGTGTATCACTCCGGCGATGTCCTCCCCGAAATGGATGCTGTAGACCGCCTCCGCACCGGGGACCGTCCCCCAGGTCCAGGCCGGCGGGGCGAAGACGTTGCTCTCCTGGAACTGTGGGTCGATCCAGCTGCGCAGCAGATCGTGCTGCATGAGCTGCTCGATGTCGCCGGGGATCGGCCGGAAGGGATAGACCTGGATCCCGGCGTTCACCTCGTTGGAGGAGTACTGTGCCGGATTGACGGTCGCGCTCCGGTACCAGTTGGCCGGCGGATCGTAGCGCAGCACGGGCACGACCTGCTGGGCCATGGCCAGAGTCGGTGTCAGAAGTGCCGGCACAAGCAACCGGGCGCGGGGTCCCATGAGCGTCACCCCCTTGTCAGCGCATTCGGGGACAGCGGTGTCCGCGAGGAGAAGATCTCTGCTCCGGCGGCGACATTGCTGGCGTCAATATCGCGGGAAATACCGGTGCCGCCAGTCAGGGGGTCGGCCAGCGGGAGTCCGCACCGATTGGACCAGACTCGCTCCGCCGTCGACTTGGTCGAGACCTCGATTCCCGGCATCGTTGCCCCTGGCAATCACGTTAAGGTCAAAGGGAGTCGTGACCCCACCGATCATCCACCCTGACCCATAGTGCAACAAGTGCCGCGACGGCTCGGGGAATCGCCGAGCCACACCCCTTGCGCCCCCCCCCCCCGGCTGCTCTCGTGGAGAGGAACTGCATTCCCGGCGCCCCGGCTCGCCAAGCGTGCGCCGGGTCACCCATCTTTCCTCCCGGCGACCCCATCATGTGGCAGGATTCCCCGCGCCCTGGCGCTCCCCGAGGTGCCCGACCGATGCTCGCCTCACTGCTCCTCCTTGCGACGTCCGGGGTCCTGGTCTCCGGCGGCTGCCGGGACACCCTGGACCCCTGGGATCGGCTGCCGCAGGCACCGGGGGCCCAGCTGGTCATGGTGGCCGATACCCTGTTCCCCGAGGCGGACACCTACATCCGCCTGCCCCAGCCCAACAGCAACTGGGGCACCGCCACCGCCCTGGAGCTGGGCGGTGGGGGGAAGAGCCGGGTGCTGGTCCGGTTCGACTCGACGGCCCTCCGGCAGGTGGTGGGCGCGGGCACGCTGGACAGTGCCTGGCTGGAGTTCACCATCACGGCCGGGCCCAGCGGCTGGGGCACCAACGAGCGGACGGTGGACCTGCACCGGCTCCTGAAAGACTGGACCGAGCTGGGGGCCACCTGGAACTGCGCCGTGGATGCCAACACGACGAACAGTGTGCCAGACTGTCCCACCCAGGGATGGGACATGACCAACAACGGCAACGGCACCTATGCCCCGTCGAAGACCGACCGGCTGAAGGTGAGTAACGGGCAGACCGGGGTGATCCGGCTGAACGTGACGGCGGACGTGCAGGGGTATCTCGCGGGGTCGCTGCTGCATCAGGGGTGGGTCTTCCGGAAGACCGCGGAGGCGCAGGGCGGGGAGGCAGTGATCTTCTCGCGGGAGTCGGGGAGCCAGCCGCGGCTGGTGGTGTGGGTTAGCACCGCGATGACGGTGCCTGCATTGCCGCCGGATTCCTTCCCGGCTGCCGTTGCGGCGGCGCTCTTTGCCAGCAGCAACATGGTGAAGGATCAGAGTGGGACAGACCTCTTCCCACAGGACTTGTTACGGGTCGCCTTCCGCGAGACGGCAACGCAGCAGGAGCGCCAGGCCGCGATTGACGCCATTGGCGGTCAAGTTGTGGGAGGACGGCGCTTGGATCTAGGGGGCGATTATTTCGTTCAGATAGTCGGGAATGGGACTTTCGCACCGCTCCAAACCGCCATTGCCACACTGCACTCGTTCCCCCAAGTGGATTTCGCAGTCATCGTGGGCCGTGTCCAGCCTAACTACCGTCGCCCCGTTGATGGTCCTGGTTGGACAACATGGGACCTACAGCACACTGCCGCACAAGGGCAAACCTGGGCTCTTGAAGCGATCAATTCACCGTTCGCATGGGGTTGCGACACAGGATCGCGGGCGATCCGAGTGGGGATCCTTGACCACTCGTTCTCTCAAGAGGCAGATCTTATTCCGAACCTCGATGCGGCTACCGCTCCCAACTACGATTTCTATTCCTTTGACGGCAACCACGGATCGGAAGTGGCTTCTCTCGTGGGTGCTGTAGGGAACAACACTCTTGGGATCACCGGCGTCTCGTGGACCACCAGCCTGCTCCTCACGGACTTCTGGATGACCGACCAAGGCATAGGAATAGACTTCGTGGGCAACTTAGATCACCTCGCGCGGCAAGGCGTACCGATCATCAACATCAGTCGGGGGAGAGCCTGGGACCACATTCCTGGTTCGGCGCAGGACAGCGCGCTCGTCCTCAACGACTACCTTCCAATTCGGCGAACCCTCGCCAAGCTTGACTCGACGGGATTCCATCCTCTACTCGTCGTGTCTGCGGGCAACGACTCTGTCGACACATGGTGGAACGGCACGTCAACCGTCGCACAAGACTACCCAGACAGGGTGCTTGTCGTGGGTGGCGTGCGTCTCCAGGCACCCGGGAACCTGGGAGCCTATTCCCGCTCCAACTTCGGCAGCCTAGTGGACATTGTTGCCCCAGCAGAGGGTGTATTCGTCCTCGGGGCCGCGGGCACGCCCATCGCTGGAACGGGCACCTCCTTCGCTGCTCCCCTGGTCTCCGGGATCGCGTCCCTGCTCCTCTCCTTCGATCCCGGCCTCAGCGCCAGCGAGGTTAAGACCAAGATCGTAGAGGGAGCTGTAAAGGGAGGTCGTTCGGTTGCAGGGAAGTATGTAGCGGACGCCTACGCGGCGCTTATGCTCGTAGCCGAGCGGCCCGGCGCCCCGCTCTGCGGCAACCGGGTCTGGACCGAGGGCAGCCTGGTCAAGGTCCAGCGAGGGACCGTGACCGACACGCTCCGGGACGTCGGCGCCCAGCTCTTCAACGTCACCACCATGCACGGCGGCAAGCGGGTCCTCTACACCACCCTCTCCGGCGTGGGGGCGCTCCAGTACCAGAACGGGGCCTGGGTCCTGGCGGCGCAACTGCCGAGTGACACCCTGTTCAACGGGGTGACCAGTTCCGTCTCCCACGACGGCGACAGTGTGGCCACGGTCTGCTGCTGGGGCGGAGGACCGCTCACCGTGGAAATCGGTGCCGTGGGCGCCTCGCCAGCCTACACGCACACGGTGCCGCTGCCGGGCCGGAGCAGCAACCTCCTCTGTGAAATGGAGCTCAACGGCACCTGCCAACAGCAGTTCGACGCCGGCCTGGAGTACTCCCCCTATCCGGCCGACGATGACCCCGGCTACACCTATTCGATTCAGTACTCCACCGCCGGAGATGAGGTCTATCTCTCGGTGCCCACCTGGGTGCAGCACATCGCCAGTCAGGGACCGCCCACCACCTGTCCGTTCAGCCAGAACCCGGCGCTGCTCTGCTACCCCATCAGCCTCGGCTGGCAGGTGACCGGCGCCACGGTCTACGCCATCAACATCCGGACCGGCGCCCGACGGACCGTGGACGGCAGCACCGGTACCGGGATCTGGCAAGTGGGGGTGAGCGAGTCGAATCAGCAGATGGCATCGGTTCGCGGGGCGTATCAGTACTCCTACGTCCGGCGGTGGTGGCTGGGGACGAGCGGGGGACCGTTCGGGAGCTTCAGCAACTGCGCCTGGGAGTTCACCCCGATCAACGGCGTCACCGCGCCCGGAGCCCAGAGCTTCCCGCTCCCGGCGGGCAGTGTCTGTACCGGCACGCCCTCCCGCGGCACCTTTGCTCCGATCCGGGCGGCGGCGCGGCGCGCCGGGAGGGTACAGGGGGCCGACTTGCGCCGGTGAGCGGGCTGATCGTGGGCTGAGGGCGGTGGGGAGCGGAGCGTTCGGCTCCCCGCTCCCTGCGACGCCGGATCTCACCGCGCGATTCTCCCTCACCCTGACCCATCGTTCAAGAAGCGCCGAGGCGGCTCGGGGAATCGCCGAGACCCCCCTCTTGCGTCCCCCCCCCAGCCGCTCTCGTGGAGCGGAAGTGCATTCCCGGCGCCCCGCTCGCCAAGCGTGAGCCGGGTCACCCATCTTTCCTCCCGGCGGCCTTCATCATGTGGCAGGACTCCCCGCGCCCTGGCGCTCCCCGAGGTGCTCGACCGATGCTCGCCTGTCTGCTCGCCCTGGCTTCGACTGGGCTCGTCCTTTCCGGCGGCTGCCGCGACACCCTGGACCCCTGGGACCGGCTGCCGCAGGCACCGGGGGCCCAGCTGGTCACGGTGGCCGATACCCTGTTCCCCGACGCGGACACCTACGTCCGGCAGTCCCAGCCCAACACTAACTGGGGCGCCGACACCGCTCTCCAGGTGGGCGGTGGCGGGAAGAACCGGGTGCTGGTCCGGTTCGACTCGACCGCGCTCCGCGCCGTGGTGGGCGCGGGCACGCTGGACAGCGCCTGGCTGGAGTTCACCATCACCGCCGGGCCCAGCGGGTGGGGCACCAACGAACGGACGGTGGACCTCCACCGGCTGCTCAAGAGCTGGACCGAGCTGGGGGCCACCTGGAACTGCGCGGTGGACGCCAACACCTCGAACGGTGTGCCGGACTGTCCCACGCAGGGGTGGGACATGACCAACAACGGCAACGGCACCTATGCCGCGTCGAAGACCGACCGGCTGAAGGTCAGCAACGGGCAGCTCGGGGTGATCCGGCTGAATGTGACGGCGGACGTGGAGGGCTTCCTGGGCGGATCGCTGCTCAGCCAGGGCTGGGTGTTCCGCAAGACCAGTGAGGCGCAGGGCGGGGAGGCGGTGATCCTCTCGCGGGAGTCGGGGAGCCAGCCGAGGCTGGTGGTGTGGGTTTCAGCGGTCAACGGCGGCTTGCCTCTGGTGCCCCCAAGCATGAATCTACCGACCGATTCGACGTTCACTCTCTTGTATTCGCCGGTCAACGGGGAGCGATACTATCGCAATCTCGTTGGGGTTGTTTTTGACGATACCACGAGCGGGACGAAGGTCACGCAGGTGTTTCAGCTCTTCGGGGCGACTGTCACTGGCGGTATTCCGAACGAGGGCCCGCACGGTGCCTACATAGTTTCGATTCCGGACCCGGGCACGACATCGGCGGCGTTGGATTCAATTCGCAATGCGATTGTTGGGGCCGGAGGTGTCAAGTATGTGTTCCCCATCTCGTACCGTGGCGGCTTTGATCCGCGTGGGCGGTACCCGACCGACGGGCTGGGGAGTCAACGAGCAGACTGGTTTATTACTCCGGCCGCGCAGCTTTCCGCCTGGCGGACCGTGCGCGCACCTCTCATGTGGGGCTGTGAGACGGGACTTTACGGAGCCGCCGCTGTATCCATAGGAGTAGTCGATTTCAACTTTGACGGTGCCCATCCTGATTTGATCGGGAGCGCCACCGTCATCCTCCCACGTCCAATCGATCCTACTAACGCAAACTCGGCGCTTAGCGATCCAACGGTCGATCCGGCTTCGGGGGCGACTGTGGGAGCTATCTACCGGTCACACGGCACCGCGGTCGCAGGCATCATCGCGGCTCGCGGGGACAATAATGTGGGTATCGCTGGTATGGTATGGAAAGCGACCCTGCGCCTGTTCGCGTACGGTCAAGGAACCACCGATGCGGTGGTTGATCCTATTAGTTACTGGCAGAACGTGGCTGACAGCGCTATCAAGCTCAACGTTCGGATTCTCACCACGTCCAACCCGCCTATAGGGGACACGACTGCTGCGACACGGTTGGAGGTGGCGTTGGCCAGATTTCTTCAGGCAAGTCCCAAGAACCTTTTCGTGCTTCCGACTCCGAACGCGAACCTCGTCTTGTCGGTATCCCAGCTGGCCTCGGCTACCGTGTATGCCCAGACGACTCCTATGGATCGTGCGGCCGCGCGCTTGTCGACGCAGTTTCCGGGGCAGGTCATTTTCGTTGCGGGCACCGACGGGGCCGGAGGTTTCCGCTTCGGAGGGGCGGTATGGACGGGGGCAGCTCAAGTTGCTGCACCTGCCGTTGGTGTAAAGACCCTTGCGCGGCAATCCGACTTTGCGGCAGGCACAATTATCAGAAGTGGGAACTCCTACGCGGGTCCCTTTGTCCTCGGCCTAGCCGCAGCTTTGGTTTCCATGGACAGTTCCCTGACGGGTGCTGAGGTCGTTTCGTATATCACACGCGGTGACACGATGCCCCGCTTCGATTCAATTGCCGGGCAGATAAAGCCGCCTGCTGGTCTTTCCGGTGGTCCCACAGGCTTCTATGAACTCGACGCCTACGGCGCCCTCAGCCTCCTCTCCAGGGAACGCCCGGGCACCCCCATCTGCGGCTACGACGTCCGCTTCGTGGACAGCGCGGTGGTGCTTGACCGCCCGGGAGGGACCCAGTCCATCTACCCCATGCCGACTCCGTACCACCTCGGCAACGGGTCGCTCTCGGTGGCGCAGGGTGGTCGGCGGATCGCGGTGAGCAGCTCCATCTACGATACCTACTCCCTCAACGGCCCCGGTGTCACCGTGATCAATCATCAGGGCACCGTGATCCAAACCCTTCCCAGCGTCCACCGCCGGATGTACCTGGAGCGGGACACCGCCGATATCCGTCTGGTGGATCCGCAGAATCCCGTGTGGAGCAATGCCCGGCCGCTCCTCGACCTCACCGGCCCGGGGCGCGGTGCGGCGGATTCGAATCAGGCCATCCTGAATCCCTTCGTCGCCGGCGATCTCTTCTACGCCGGCTGGATCGTGGTCTCGCCTACGGGAGAGTACGCCGTCGCCCCGACTGGGGACCTGGTGCTTACGTCCTGCCCAGGTGGGGGGTCGGGGGTCCTCAGCTCCACGCACCTCAGGATCATTCCCCTGGATGGCAGTACCCCGGTCTCATTCCACTGGCAGCCGGAGGACACCTGCGCCCCGAGCTATGTGGACACGTACGCCGGGAACGAACAGGCGGCGTTCAGCCACGACGGTCGCGGGGTCGTGTTCGGTGTGGCCTTCCTGGACAGCGACCCGAATGCCCAGGGCAACGACGTGATTCGAACGCGCCTGTACCGGCACGACTTCGGCGTCGGCACCACTCCAGCAGTCGTCGTCCCGGGCTGGTACGTGCAGGGGCCCCGTTTCGAGGCCGATGACAACGTCCTCCTCGCCTACGACTTTGACGGATTGTTTCCGACCGCTCCGCCCGGGGGCCCCTGTCGCGCCGTATCCCGGCGGGCGACCAGTCTCGGCGCCACGATCGGGACACCGCAGTCGCTCCCCATCTCGGTGTGCTACCCGCTGGACCACGGGACGATCGTCCGTGGCAACCTCATCGCCTCACGGCCCCCGGGTCTGCGGAGCGGGTGGTCGCAGCCGATCCGTCGCACCACGGCGCTCCCGGGCAGGACGGCGAGGCCCTGAGGGCCGGTGTGTGACGGGCAGGAGGTTGAGGGGAGTCGAGGATTGATTCGACTGGTGAAATGGGGGTGGACTGCTCGCGGGTCCGGCCTGCCCCGCGCTGCCGCTGACTCAGCGCTGGCACCGCCAGCAGAACACCGTGATCCGCGCATCGATGTCATGGGTCCCGGCCAGCCGCGTGCCGCACTGCCGGCACCGCTCCCCCTCACGTTCGTAGACGTTCAGCTCCAGTTGGAAATTGCCCGGCTCGCCGGTGCTGGTGCGGTAGTCACGGAAGGTGGTGCCCTCCGCGTCGATAGCCGCCTGGAGGATGCGCCGGGTCTCGTGATACAGCCGGACATAGGCGTCCGCCGAGACCCGGCTGGCCGGCTTGGAGGGGTCGATCCCCGCCGAAAAAAGTGCCTCGTTGGCGTAGATGTTTCCCACCCCGACCAGCTTGCGCTGGTCCATGAGGACCTTCTTGATGGCCGCCCGGGAATGCCGGAGCGCGTCGGCAAACCGCGCCGGCGTGAGGCCGGGGTCGAGCGGCTCCGGACCCAGGGCCCGGTCGTATTGCTCCCAGCCGGATTGCGTGAGGAGCCGCAGCGCGCCGATCCGGCGCACATCCCGGAAGACAAACTCCCCACCCCGTCCCAGCCGGGCCCGCAGCACGGCGTACTTCGCCTCGGCCGGGGACAGCGGACGATCGTAGATGAGCAGGTTGCCCGTCATGCCCGGCTGGAGGATGAAGTAACGGGTCTCAGTGGTCCGCTTGGTCGGTGACTTGATCGCCAGTTGCAGCACGCCGTGCTTGGCTCGGCGGAAGACCCGCTCGATCCGGGCGCCGGTCAGCGCCGCCAGCAGCTTGGGCCGGGTGACGCCGCGCAGGATGTCGATGTGAGACAGCGTCGCGGCGACAATCCGCTCGCCCTCGAGCGCCGGCCGGATGCCGCGGACCATGGTTTCGACTTCGGGGAGTTCGGGCATCGGGGATCAATCTGGCGCGGTCGGCAAGGGGGCGCCCGGAAAGGACCAACGCGGCGTGGTGACCGACGCCGGCCTAGCCCCGGCGCGCGGCTTCCCGCCAGCCGATGTCGCGGCGAAATACCTTGCCGGGAAACTGGATGGCCTCGGACGCCACGCGACTCCTGCCCTGGGCCTCGGCGAATGTGTCGGCGACCGCCGTGACGGTCAGCACCCGACCGCCGATGGCGCGCAGTGTCCCGTCCGCATCCCGTGCGGTGCCGGCGTGGAACACCGTGACTCCGACGGGCAGGGTCTCCGGGATGACGATCGCCGCGCCCTTCCTCGGACTGTCGGGATAGCCTTCCGCCGCGAGGACCGTGGTCACCGCGGCCGCCGGCGACAGGTCGAGTGCCGAGGGCGCCTGGCCCCTGGCGACCCGGTACAGGCAGTCGGTCAGGCCCCCGCGCACCAGCGGCAGCACCACCTGGGTCTCCGGATCCCCGAGGCGGCAGTTGAATTCCACCACCTTGAGGCTGTCGTCAGGGCCGATCATCAGCCCGGCGTAGAGCACGCCATTGTACGGCGCTCCCTCGCGTGCCAGCTGCGCCAGCATCGGAGCCAGCACTTCCCGCTCCACCCGTGACAACAGCGCCGGCGTGGCAATGCTCACCGGCGCGTAGGCGCCCATCCCGCCGGTGTTGGGGCCGGTATCGCCCTCCCCCAGGCGCTTGTGGTCCTGCGCGGCGGGCAGCAGCGTCACCGATTCGCCGTCGGTGATCGCCAGGACCGAGAGCTCCTCCCCGGGCATGAACTCCTCGATCACCACGGTTCGGCCCGCGTCGCCGAATACCCCTTTCCCCATCATGGCGGTGACCGCCTCGCGAGCCTCCTGACGGGTGGCACAGACCACCGCGCCCTTCCCCGCCGCCAGACCCGATGCCTTCACCACCAGCGGCTCGGCGTGGGACCCGACGTAGGCCAGCGCCGAGGCGAGATCGGTGAGGGTCCGGCTGGCCGCGGTGGGCACCCCGGCCCGTTCCATCACCGCCTTGGAGAACGCCTTGGATGCCTCGACTTGGGCGGCGGCACGGCTGGGTCCGAAGACGGCCCGGCCCTCCGAGCGGAGCCGGTCGGCCAGGCCCTCTGCCAGGGGGGCCTCGGGCCCGATGATGGTCAGGTCAATGCCGTACGCGTCGGCCGCATCGGCGATGCGGTCGAGGTCGGTGGCGGAGATGGGGAGATTGGTGGCGAGCGCCGCGGTGCCCGGATTGCCCGGGGCGGCGTAGAGCACGGCGGCGGGGTCTTCACGGTGCAGCGCCCAGATGAGTGCGTGCTCGCGCCCCCCGCCGCCGACAACCAGAATCCTCACTGCTGCTTGGCCTTGCGGAACGCCTCTCCCACCCGGCCGGCGGCCTGCTTGGCGGCATCCACCACGTGGCCGATCGTCTCCTTGGCCTCCTGGCGGTAGTAGTCCTTGGCGGCGCCCAGATCGTCCGCCAGCGGACGCTCCTGCTCGGCGGGACCGCGGCGCACGTACTCGCCCCGCATGATCCGGTCGTAGTCTCCACCCGAGATCCACTGCTGCAGTTCGGCGGCCCGCACGGTGTGCATCGGATGGCTGAGCATCAGCGTGGCCGCCACCTTGTAGACCACATCCAGCCCGTCATTGCTGCCGGTGTACTCGTGCGCCTGGGCCATGAAGGTGTCGAGGTCGAGCTGCCCCTGCTGCAGCGGCGGCCGGACGCCGCCGGCCATCTGCATGAAGAGCCGCTGGGAGGCCAGCGGATCCTGGGAGCCGAGCAGGCCGGCCCGGTCGCTGGACAGCTCCGATTTCCGCGACCACTCCAGGAATGCCAGCCGCACCGGCAGCAGGACGATGCCGGCCAGGGCGGGAAGCGCGGAAACGCTTACCAGGAACAGGATTGCGGCGATGGTGCGATAGAAGGCGTGGCCGCTGATCACGTGGCCCAATTCGTGGGCCAGCAGTACCCGGGTCTCGTCATCGTCCAATAGCTCAAGTGCGGCGGAGTGCAGGACGATAAATGGGTTGTCGACCCCGTAGGCGCCGGCGTTAAAGACGGGGGTCTGCGAGACATACAGCTCCGGAATCGTCGGCCAGTCGAAGGTGGTACACACCTCGACGTGGGTGGTCCAGAGCTTGGGGAACTGGGTCGGTCCCACGCGTATCGCATTGGCCTGGAAGAGGAGCCGGATGCCGCGCTCCCCGCCCAGAAATGCGAGCATCTTCCGGGTGACTTCCTCGAAACCGGGTACCGAACGCAGCGCTTGCAGCGCGGCGCGGTCGGCGGGGTGTTCCCATGAAACGGCCGCGATCTCGGGCAGGGTGCGCCGTGGGCGCGCAGCAGGCAAGGTCATAACGGACTCAGGGTAAGGGGCGACCACTCTACGCCCGGAACAAGGGGCAGTTTCATGCTGAGACGGATCACAGGGGAGGACGCGGGCCGGGTTGCCGGGGGTGTGAGCCCCTGTGTCCCGGAAGAGCCCTCAGGCAAGCGCCTGTTCCAGGTCCGCAATCAGGTCCGACGTCTCTTCGACCCCGCAGGACAGCCGGATGAGGCTGTCCGTGAGGCCCATGGACTCCCGCAGGGCCAACGGGACCGAGGCATGGGTCATACTGGCCGGGTGGCCGATCAGGCTCTCGACTCCACCCAGCGATTCGGCCAGGGCAAAGATCCGGGTCCCTTCGACCACCCGGCGCGCGAGAGCGGGATCGCCCAGCTCCACGGAGATCATGCCGCCGAACCCGCTCATCTGGCGCCTGGCCAACTCATGCTGGGGATGCTCAGACAGGCCGGGATAGTACACCTTCCGGGCCCGGGGGTGGCTGGTGAGCCACTGGGCGATGATGCGGCCGCTGGCATCGTGCTGGCGCATGCGCAGGGGGAGGGTCTTGAGGCCCCGGAGGCAGAGCCAGCAGTCCATCGGCCCGGGGACGCCCCCGGCCGCGTTCTGCAGGAAGCCGAGCTTCTCGGCGAGGTCGTCGCGGGCGGTGACCAGGGCACCGCCGACGATATCGCTATGGCCGTTGAGGTACTTGGTGGTGGAGTGGAGGACGATATCGGCGCCGTACTCCAGCGGACGCTGGAAGAAGGGCGTCGCAAAGGTGTTGTCCACCGCGAAGAGCAGCCCGCGCGCCTGGGTGATGTGGCCGATGGCCGCCAGGTCGGCGAGGAACATCATCGGGTTGGTGGGCGTCTCGCAGTAGACCAGCCGGGTGGCGGGAGTGATGGCGCGGGCCACGTTCTCGGGGTCGCGCATGTCCACGAAGGTGAACCGGAGTCCCAGGGGCTGGTAGACGCGCTCCATGAGCCGATGGGAGCCACCGTACAAGTTCTCGCCGGACACCACATGGTCGCCGCTCTTGAGCAGCTTGAGCACGGTGTCGAGCGCCGCCAGGCCGGAGCCGAAGGCAAAGCCGTGGCGGCCGCCCTCCAGGCTCGCCAGGCAGCGTTCCAGCGCCTCCCGGGTGGGATTCTGCGTGCGGGCGTACTCGTACCCCTTATGCCGTCCCAGCCCTTCCTGCACGTAGGTGGAGGTCTGGTAGATCGGGGTCATCACCGCGCCGGACAGCGGGTCGGGCGTCTGGCCGGCGTGGACCGCGCGGGTGGCGAAGCCGTGGACGGAATCTTCCTGCCGAAGCTGAGTCATGCGGGTTGGGCTGAGGGAGGCGGGAAGGTTACCCATGGGCCGTGGCAGCAGCAAGCCAACGCCCAGCGGCGAGGAGCGACCAATGCTGCTTGAGCAGATCGCCCAGCGGCTGGAGCCGAGGGCCCTCGCGCCACGCTGCCTGGTGGTGGATGACGAGCCGTCCATCCGGCGTTCCATCGCGCGGGTGACGGAGATGATGGGCCTGTTGCCGATGGAGGCGTCCGGCGGTGAGGAGGCGCTCCTCCTGCTCGAGGCCGAGGGGGAGGTGCCCCTGGTCATCAGCGATGTCAACATGCCGGGCCTGCACGGTCTGGCGTTTCTCGAGGAGGTGCTCCGGCGCTTCCCGGATACCGCCGTGATCATGCTGAGCGGGGTGTCCGACGTGAAGATTGCGGTGGGGTGCCTGGACCGGGGGGCGCTGGACTACATCGCCAAGCCGGCGATGATCGAGGAGGTGCGCGCCCGGGTGACCAAGGCGCTGGAAAAGCGCGACCTGCTGCTGCAGAAGCGGTTCTACCAGAAGAATCTCGAATTGCGGGTCCGGGTGCAGGCCGGCCGGATCAAGGAGCTGTTCCTGCAGGGGGTGCAGACGCTGGCCCACGCCCTGGAAGCCAAGGACGCGTATACCAGCGGTCACTCGATTCGGGTCAGCCGCTACGCGGTGCAGACCGCGCTGCAGCTGGGGTTCACCGGGGAGAAGCTGGAAGAGATCCGGCTGGGCGCGGAGCTGCACGACATCGGCAAGATCGGCACCCGGGAAGCGGTGCTCAACAAGCCGGGCTCCCTCACCGACGAGGAGTTCGCCCACATCACCGAGCATACCATCCTGGGAGAGCGCATCCTGGCCCCGCTGGCACGGGAGAATCCTACCGTGCTCCGCATCGTGCGGAACCACCATGAGCGCATGGACGGCCGCGGCTTCCCCGACCGACTCAGCGGCCTGGAGATTCCGATCGAATCGCGGATCGTGTGCGTGGTGGACGCCTTCGACGCCATGACCACCAATCGCGCCTATCGGGCCTCGCGGGTGCCGCCCGAGGCGTTCGAGGAGTTGGCCCGCTGCGCCGGCACCCATTTTGACCCCGAGGTGGTCCGGGCCTTCAACCAGGCCTTCCCCGACCCCACGATCCTGCCGATCTCCGCCTAGCCGGACGCCGAGGCCTCAGCAATCGTTCTCCGTCCGTCCGGCCGGCCCGCCACGCCCATTCCTCACTGTTGGGTGCCTCGGCGCACGGCTACTTTCCCGCCATGTCTGATACGCTGATGATCTCCGTCTCGGGAATGCGCGGGATCGTGGGCAAGGACCTCACACCAGAGCTGGTGGCCCGGCACGCCGCCGCCCTCGGTGCCTGGGCCCGGGGCAACGGGCAGCCGCTCGTCGTGCTCGGCCGGGACGCCCGCACCAGCGGGCCGATGTTCGCGCGGGCCGCCACCGCCGGTCTCATGTCGGTCGGGGTGGACGTGATTGATGTGGGCATGGTCCCGACGCCGACGGTGCAGCTGGCGGTCGAGCACCACCATGCCGGGGCGGGCCTGATTCTGACGGCCAGCCACAACCCGATCGAGTGGAACGCGCTCAAGCTGGTGGGCCCGGACGGGATCTTTCTCGACGGGAACGACGGGATGCGGGTGCGCCAGCTGGCGGAGCAGGGGCCGCCGCGGAGCAGCTGGGAGGGTGTCGGCGCCGTCCGGGAGGACCGGGAGGCCATCGCCAGGCATCTTGCCCAAGTGTGCACCCTGCCACATATCAATCTGGAGGCGATCCGGGCCCGTCGGTTCCGGGTGGCTCTCGACTGCGTGCGGGGCGCCGGCGGCACCACCATGCCGGCACTGCTGGCCGAGCTGGGGTGCCAGGTGTCCGCCATCAACACCGAGACCGACGGCCGCTTTCCGCGCCCGCCCGAGCCGCTGCCTGAGAATCTCGGAGACCTCGGCCGTTTAGTGAAGGAGACGGGGGCGGAGATCGGCTTCGCAGTGGACCCCGACGTGGATCGCCTGGCCCTGGTGGACCAGACCGGTGAGCCGATCGGCGAGGACTATACCCTGGCGTTCGCGGTGCGCGCGGTGCTGGAGGGCCGAGCCGCGGGTGCCGCGGCCCGCGCTCCGGCACCGGTGGTCGTGGCCAACCTGTCCACCTCGCTGGTCGTCGAGGATGCGGCAAAGTTGCAGGGTGCCCGGTTTGTGCGGGCTGCGGTCGGTGAGGCCAACGTGGCGCGGACCATCCGCGACGAGGGGGCGGTGATCGGCGGGGAGGGGAACGGTGGGGTCATTCTGCCCGCCCTTCACATTGGCCGGGATGCCCCGGTCGGTGTGGCACTGATCCTGCACCTGATGGCGGCGACTGGGCTTTCCGTCAGCGCGCTCGTGTCGAGCCAGAACCGCTACCGTATCGTCAAGGCTAAGGCACCACGCGGCAACGAGTTGGCTCCGGTCTATGCCCGCCTCCGCGCCCGGTTCCCCGAAGCCGACGTGGACACCACCGATGGATTGCGGCTCGCGTGGCCGAATCGCTGGGTGCATGTCCGTCCTTCGGGGACGGAGCCCATCGTCCGGTTCATCGCCGAGGCGCCGACCCAGGCCGATGCCGAAGCCCTGGTGTCGGTCTGCCGCGAATTCTTTTCGACCTGAGGACTCCAGCCGATGTGCGGTATCGTGGGCTACGTGGGACCCCGCCAGGCGGCGGCGCTGCTGATCGAAGGGCTCCGGCGGCTGGAATACCGGGGCTATGACTCCGCCGGCATTGCGGTGCTGAACGGCCGCGGCCTGGTGGTGGAGAAGCAGGCAGGCAAGCTGGCGATGCTGGAGCATCAGTTGCTGGACCACACCCCCAAGGGCACGGTCGGGATCGGCCATACCCGCTGGGCAACGCACGGCCCTCCCAACACCATCAACGCGCACCCCCATACCGACAACACGGGGAAGATCGCGCTGATCCACAACGGCATCATCGAGAATGCCGGGACCATCAAGACCCTGCTGGAGCAGCGCGGGCACCAGTTCAAGTCCGACACCGACACGGAGGTGCTGGCCCACCTCATCGGGGTCTACTACCAGGGCAACCTCGAGGAGGCGGTAGCGCACGCCCTCCGGGAGGTGGACGGCGCCTACGGCATCGCGGTCATTTCGGCCGATGAACCCGATGTGATCGTGGCTGCGCGGAAGGGCTCCCCGCTGCTGGTGGGCGTGGGGGATGATGAACTGTTCGTGGCTTCCGATGCCTCGGCGATCCTGGCCCACACCCGCTCCGTGGTCTACCTGGACGACGGCGAAATGGCCGTGCTCACCCGCAACGGCTACCACGTCCGCGATCTGGCCGCGACCCGGATCGAGAAGCCCGTCAACCAGATCGAATGGGACCTGGCCACCATCGAACGGGGTGGCTACGACCATTTCATGCTGAAGGAGATCTTCGAGCAGCCCGACACGGTGCGGAACACCATGCGCGGGCACCTGCTCGACGAAGAAGGCACCGCGCGGGTCAGCGGCCTCAACCTGACCGATGACGACATCAAGAAGATCAACCGGATCGTCATCACCGCCTGCGGGACGTCCTGGCACTCGGGCCTGATCGGCGAGTACATGCTGGAGGAGTTCGCCCGCATCCCGACCGAGGTGGAGTACGCGTCCGAGTTCCGGTACCGCAATCCGGTGGTGGACGAGAATACCCTGGTCATCGGCATCTCCCAGTCCGGCGAGACCGCCGACACGCTGGCGGCGGTCCGTGAGGCCAAGCGCCGGGGGGCGCGCACCATCGGGATCGTGAACGTGGTCGGTTCCACCATCGCCCGCGAGGTCGATGGCGGGATCTACCTGCACGCCGGTCCCGAGGTGGGCGTGGCCAGCACCAAGGCGTTCACCAGCCAGGTCATCGCGCTGGCGCTCATCACGCTGCGCTTCGGGCGGCTGCGCAACCTCAGCATTCTCCAGGGCCGCCAGATCATCCAGGCGCTCCGGGCACTACCCGGCCAGGTGCAGCAGATCGTGGACCGCGCCCCGGAGGTCGAGGCGCTGGCCGAGCGGTTCTGGCGCACCAACAACGCCCTCTACCTGGGTCGTGGGGTCAACTTCCCGGTGGCCCTCGAGGGGGCGCTCAAGCTCAAGGAGATTTCCTATATCCACGCCGAGGGGTACCCGGCGGCGGAGATGAAACACGGACCCATCGCCCTGATCGACGAGAACATGCCGGTGATGTTCATCGCGCCGAAGGACGGGGTGCACGGCAAGATCGTCTCCAACATGGAGGAGGTCCGGGCCCGCGGGGGACAGGTCATCGCCATCAAGAACGACGGTGACGACCAGATCCGGCGCCTGGCCACGGCGACGTTCACCATTCCCGAGACGCTGGACCTGCTGACCCCGATCCTGACGATCATCCCGCTGCAGCTGTTCAGCTACTACGTGGCGGTCCGCCGCGGCTGCAACGTGGACCAGCCGCGGAACCTGGCCAAGAGCGTCACGGTGGAGTAGCGGTCCCGCCCGGCGCAGTCTTCCACGACCCTCCGGGTGCTCCCGGAGGGTCGTGGCGCGTTCAGGGCGCCGCCGCTCCGCGCGGGCCTCGCCACCCGGAGTTCTCCCGTTAGTTTTGACCGATTCTCCGGCCGGCCCCACATTGCGGAAGGCTCTCGTGCGCATCGTCCTCCAGCGGGTCTCCAGCGCCTCGGTCACCATCGCCGGCCGGGTGGCCGGCAGGATCGACCGTGGATTCTGCGTGCTGGTGGGCTTCACCCACAGCGACACCGACGCCGAGGCCGAGTGGATGGCGGAGAAGGTCGCGGGGCTCCGGCTCTTCACCGACCCGGACGGGAAGATGAATCTGGGGCTCGAGGACGTGGATGGCGCCGTGCTGGTGGTGTCCCAGTTCACGCTCTACGGCGATGCCCGGAAGGGGCGACGGCCCTCCTTTCTCGACGCGGCGCGTCCCGAAGCCGCCATCCCGCTCTACGAACGGTTTCTGGCGGCGCTCCGGGTCCGGGGGCTGCGGGTCGAGACCGGCGAGTTTGGCGCCCTGATGCAGGTCGAGATCCACAATGATGGTCCGGTGACCCTGATGATTGACCGCACCCCCTCATGAGCCAGCTCCCCGTCATCACCCTGGCGTCCGCATCGCCCCGGCGGCGGGAACTGCTCGCGATGCTCGGCATCCCCTTCGAGGTGCGCCCGTCGCACATCCCTGAAGAGCGGCAGCCCGGGGAGACGCCGATTGCCTACGTGGAGCGCCTGGCGCGGGAGAAGGCCTGGAGTGTGACCGGGGCGGCGGTGCTCGGGGCGGATACCACCGTGCTGCTCGGCAACCAGCTGCTGGAAAAGCCCCGTGACGCCGAGGACGCCCTGGTCATGCTGCGGCGGCTGCAGGGCCGGTCCCACGTGGTGATCACCTCGGTGGTCCTGGTGGCGGACCGGGTGACCCGGCAGGCGACCGACGTCACGTCCGTCACCTTCCGTCCGGCGGGAGACGCGTTCCTCCGCGCCTACATCGCCACGGGGGAGCCACTCGACAAGGCGGGCGCGTACGGCATCCAGGGCTATGGCGCCGCCCTGGTGGAGCGCATCGACGGCGACTTTTTCGGGGTGATGGGACTGCCGCTCCGGCTGGTGCTGGGCCTGATGGAGGAGGCGGGGATGCGGTATCAGTTCGGGCAGTAGGACGGTTGGGCGGTTAGGCGGTTGGGCGGTTGGGCGGTTCAATGCCATTGGGCTCAGACTTTCACCTTCCATACCGGCACGGCCTGGGCGCGGTTCTTGACGCTGAGTGGGTCGCGGGCCTCCACGGGGGGCTTCTGCTTGAGGACCTGGTACAGCGGGTCGCTGATCAGGATCTCTCCCCCCTTGGCGTTGGAGCACAGCCGGCTGGCGACGTTCACCGCGTCTCCGATCACGGTGTACTCCAGCCGCAGGTGGCTGCCGATGTTGCCGGCAAAGGTGTCGCCATAATTGATGCCGATGCCCACGCCGATCTTGGGCCGGCCCTCCTTTTCCCACTCCTCATTCATGTTGTGGATGGCGCGCTGCATGGCGATCGCCGCGGCCACCGCGCGGTCGGGGTCGTCCGCGTGGGGGATGGGGGCGCCCCACAGGGCCATGATGGCGTCGCCGATGAACTTGTCCAGCGTCCCGCCATTGGCAAAGATGATGTCCACCATCTCGGTGAAGTAGTCCGAGAGCAGGCCGGCGATCGCATCGGGGCTCATATGCTCCGACATGGTGGTGAACCCGCGGATGTCGGAGAACAGAATGGTGACCGGCCGCTTGTCGCCCCCCAGCTTGACCGCGCCCTGCTGCATGGCGATTTCGGCGGCGACGTTGGGCGCGAAGTAGCGCTCGAAGTTGGACCGGACCATGGCCTGCCGCTGGATCTGCTCGGCGAAGCGGCTGTTCTTGATGGCGATGGCGGCGAGGCCGCCGAAGGCGATCAGGAACTGCAGGTCCTCGTCGCTGAAGGAGTTGGTGGCGGTGAGATTGTCAACGTACAGGATGCCCAGCACCTGTTCTGCGCTGGCCATGAGCGGAATGCACATGGCGCTCCGGACGCTCTGCAGCAGGATCGACTGGCCGCCCTTGAAGCGATCGTCGGCGGCGGCGTTGTCGGTAAGAATGGCGACCCGCTCCTCCACCGCCTTCCGGGCGATGGTGCGCGGCACATGCTGCGCCGAGGAGTCTCCCAGCCGGCTCTTGGAGACCCGAGGCACCAGCTCGCCGGCGTCGTTGGCCAGCAGCACCGACACCCGGTCCACGTTCATCACCTCGAACGTGGTGGTCACCACCCGCCCCAGCAGCCGGTCCAGGTCCAGCTCGCCGGAGAGCTTCTGGGAAATCTCCAGCAGCAACGACAGCTTCCGGGCGGTCCGCTCCACGGCGCTCGCGGCGTCCAGCTTGAGCTGGCCGGCGGCCGCTTCCGCCTCGGTGGGCTGATTCCCGGCGATGACCGCCTGCACACCGCCGCTCATCGAGACCTGCTTGACGATGGTCCCGCCGGCCTGGGGGAGGGACTGGCCGGTGTTGCCGGTCCTGGAAGGCGCCTGGTCCGGCGAGGTGAGCTGGAAGACCACCTTGCCGAACGTGACCGAGTCGTTGGCGGCCAGCGTGCCCTCGGTGACCTTGGTGCCGTTGATGAACGTGCCGTTGGAGCTGCCCAGGTCCTTCAGGCTGACCCCGTCCTTGACCACCCGGAGTTCCGCATGCCGGCGGGAGATGGTGGGATCAAAGATGGGGATGTCACTGGTGACCGCGCGGCCCACGACATACGTGTGGTCCGCGTTCAGTTCGAAATCCTGATCGCCCGTGAAGGAAACGAGTTTGTAGCCCATGGAGTCCGCAATATAGGGCGGGAAGCGAGACGGCGGAACGGTTACGGGGTCCGGGCCGCCAGCGCCAGCGCCGCGAGGACCGCCCGGGCCTTGGCCTCGGTCTCGGCGAACTCGGCTTCGGGCTGGGAATCTGCCACTACGCCGGCCCCGGCCTGGACCCAGGCCCGGCCGTTCCGCATGACGACGGTCCGGATGGCGATCGCCGTGTCCATCGTCCGCGCCCCCCAGGCGATATACCCCACCGCCCCCGCGTACACCCCGCGTCGCACCGGCTCCAGCGCGTCAATGATCTCCATGGCCCGAACCTTGGGGGCCCCGCTCACCGTACCGGCCGGGAAACAGGCGCCCAGTGCCGCCAGCGCATCCAGTTCGGGCCGGAGGGTGCCCCGGACCTCGCTGACCAGGTGCATCACGTGGCTGTAGCGCTCGACCGTCATGAACGAGGTGAGCCGCACGGTCCCGAACTGTGATACCCGCCCCACATCGTTCCGGCCCAGGTCCACCAGCATCAGGTGCTCGGCGCGCTCCTTGGGATCGGCCTCGAGCTCCGCCTGCAGGGCCTGATCCTCCTCCGCCGTGGCCCCGCGCGGCCGAGTGCCGGCAATCGGCCGGACGGTGAGCTCGCCGTCCTCGACCCGCAGCAGGACCTCGGGCGAGCTGCCGACCACGTGCAGATCGTCGCAGTGCAGGAAATAGAGGTAGGGGGCGGGATTGAGCGCCCGGAGGTAGCGATAGGTGAGAAACGGCTCCGGGGCGTCGAGATCGATCCGCCGGGACAGGACCGTCTGGAAGGTGTCGCCCGCGGCGATGTGCTCCTGGATCTTCCGGACCCCTGCCTCGTAGCTGCCGGCGGCGGAGGGAGAACTGCACGCCGGCAGTGGCGGCGTGTCCTCGATGACCAGTGCCCTCAGCGTGCTGGGCTGGGCCAGCCGTGCCAGCCACTCCTCGATGCGTGCCGACGCGGAATGATAGGCCGCCTCCAGGGCGGCCCCGGTCATGCCCGCGACGACCTCCACGTTGGCGATGACCGTGGCCCGGTTGAACAGGTTGTCCAGGACCAGCACCGTGTCCGCCACCATGATGACCGCGTCGGGGAGGTCCCGGTCATCGGGAGGAGGCGCCGGGAGGGACTCCAGGCTCCGGACCACGTCGTAGCCGATATACCCCACGGCGCCGCCGGTGAAGCGGGGCAGCCCCGGGAGCCGCACGGGCGCATACTGCCGCATCGTGGCGGCCATGTGGTCGAGCGGCGCCAGGTCGGTGGCCACCGTGTCCCAGCCCGACGCGCTGGTCCAGCGCGAGACCTCGCGTCCTCGATAGCGGTACACCTCGCGCGGGTCGGTGGAAAGGAAGGTGTACCGCGCCCACCGCTCTCCCCCCTCCAGCGACTCGAGCAGGAAGCCGTACCGACCCTGGTGCAGTTTGGCGAACGCGGAGACCGGCGTGTCGCCGTCGAGCACGACCTGCCGGGTCAGCGGCACCATGCCCGGGCGGGCGGAGGCGAGGAATTCGGCGAGGGACATGTCTACCGCGGGCCCGCCACCAGGTACGTCCCCGGTCCCGGCAGCGCCGAGCGCAGGTTGTCGGACGCCGGGCGATCGGAAGGGAGCAGGGCGAATCGGTCCCCGTCGATCCGGCGGGTCACCTGCAGGTTGCGTTCGAACCGGACCGCGGAGCCGTACTTCTGCAGCGCGGCGAGCGGCGCGGTAAAGTGCACCGGGTACTTGAAGCGGATGGTGGCCCCTCGCCCGGGGGTAGCGGTCGATGTCAGGTCCACGCCGTAGACACCGGGTCGGGGCCGGACGGTCACGGTCACGGACTCGGGCACCTGATCGCCCCGGAACACCGAATCGGGGAAGAGGAGTTCGACGAACACGGTGTTGTCGGGGGGGCCGTGTCGCAGGATGATGGCCCGGGCCAAGCCGCTCGGAAACGTCACTGCCGTGTCCTCCGGCGGGATGCCGCTCATTTCCAGCACGTAGAGCTGGGACAGACGCCGCTCCCGCGGGGTCCCGTCCTCGTCGGTGCCTCCGCCCGCCTGGCTGGTGGCCCGGCCGCAGGCCAGCAGGGCCACCGTCAGCAGCATACCCGCGTGACCACGGCTCACGGTTCACCTCTCCTGGCGGACGCAGGTAGCTTACGCAATGCGGGCATCTCCGGCGGTTCTCCTTCTGCTGGCCCTGTCGGCGGCTCCCGTGGCCGCGCAGGGATGGAACGACACCGCGGCGGTTGCCCTCGTTGCCCATGCCATCGCCGTCCGGCAGCGCACCCAGCCCGATTCCACCCTCACCAGCTACCGGACCCGGGCCCACGGATTCGTCTTCTTCCTGGCCCAGGTCGGCCGGGGACCGGCCCTGCCGCCCCGTCTCATCAAGGCCGACGAACTGGACGTGGAAGTGTATTGGCAGGCCCCGGCCACCAGCAAGCAGGTCATTCTCGGCTGGCGAGACGGGCGCTGGCTCCCGACCGACATCAGCTACCACCGCGACCACCTGGGGATCGTCACCAACGACTTCGGCAACCGGATTCGCATCGGGGAGGGCGACGAGGTGCGGGACGTGGTGCATCCGCTCGCCGCCGACGGCCCGCATTCCTACGACTACCGGCTGGCCGATTCGGTGCGGGTGACCGGCCGGGACGGTGTGCTGCTGCTCCAGGATGTGGAGGTCCGCCCCCGCGACCCGCACCTCCCGCTCGTGGCCGGGACCCTGTCGCTGGATGTCGCCACCGGCCGGCTGGTCCGGTTCCGGTTCAGCTTCACGCCCGCGGCCTACCTCGACCGCTCGCTCGAGGACATCAGCGTGGTCCTGGAAAACGCCCGCCTGGATGACCGCTGGTGGCTGCCCTGGCGCCAGGAGATCGAGATCCGGCGCCGCCTGACGTGGCTCGACTTTCCGCTGCGCTCCATCATCCGGGGCCGCTGGGAGATCGGCGACTATGAACTGAACCTCGCGGTGCCCGACTCGGTGCTTCGGGGCGCCGCGATCGGCGGTCTCCGTGCCCCGCGGGACAGCGGCCAGGCCTGGCCCGCGCCGCTGGCCGATGCCGTGACCGCGGTGGCCCGGCCGGTGGAGGCCCAGGACATCGATGCCGTGCGGAGCGAGGCGGCCCGCATCGCCGGCGCGGGCCTGCTGACGGCATTGCGGCCGGCCCTGTTCGATCTTCCGGCGGTGAGCGACCTGGCCCATGTGAACCGGGTGCAGGGACTGGCCCTGGGACTCGGCGGGGCGTTTGCCGTCGGACGGGGCGCAACCCTCCGGCCCAGGCTCGCCTTCGGCACCAGCGACGAGCGCCTGACCGGCGATCTCCGGGTGGACCGGCCCACCGGTGGCGTGACCCTCAGCCTCAGCGCGGGACGCCGAGTCCAGGAGCTGGCCGACCGGCCGCTCATCTCTGGTGTGGTCAACTCGGTTCTGGCTCAGGAGAGCGGCCGGGATCAGGGCGACTACGTGCTGGTGGATCAGGTCCGGGCGGCGGTCTCCCGCCGCATCGGGGGCACCCAATCCCTGGTCCTCAGTGCCGCAGCCGAACGCAGCCGCTCCCTCTCCGTTGCAGCCGCCCCGGCGGCCGGCCACTATCGGCCCAACCCGGCCCTCGGCGCCGGGACGATCGCCGTGGCCCGGCTGGGATACACGGTGCAGCGCGCCGGCCTGGACCGTCGCTCCGACCTGGACCTGGCCCTCTCCGGTGAGGTTGGCACCGGCAGCCGGGACTACGCCCGCGGCGCGTTCCATTTCAGCGGGCTCACGCCGCTCGGTCCGGGCGGCATCGGGGTGCGGCTGGATGCCGGGGCCGGATCGGCGGAGCTCCCCGCCTACCGGAGCTTCGCCATCGGCGGATGGGGTACGCTGCCCGGCACGCCCTTTCGCGCCTGGGGAGGGCGCCGGGTGGCGCTCGCCAGGCTGGAATACCGCCTGGCCGTTCCGGCGCCGGCCATACCGCTGGGGTCCTTCGTTTCGACGGGGCGCGAGATGACGCTGGCCCCGTTCGTGGCGGCCGGCTGGACCGGCGGGGGCGCCGGCGCCGTTCCCTGGCGGCCCAGCGGCCACTGGCGGCCGGTGGCCGGGGTGGCGGTCGAGTGGTTCCACCAGCTGTTCAGGGTGGATCTCGGGATTGCGCTGGAGACCGGCCATCTGGGGCTCATGGTGGATGCCGGGCGGGTATGGTGGGAGATCCTCTAGAACCCCTTTTGCCCGTTCCCCGTGCCCACGGTCCCGACTACCTTCAAACACTTCCCTCTCATGGCCTTGCATGCAGTTCACGGATGAGTGGCTGGTTCCGACAATCGAGAAGATCCTGCCTTCCGAATCGATCGATGCGCTTCGGCAGGAACCGGGCAAGGAGCCGGTGTCGCTCTGGGCGACGGTGGTGCAGCGCAAGCTCGTGACGGACGACGAGGTCCTGCGGGCGGCCGCCGCCCGCTTCCGCCTGCCCGTGGCCGACCTCAGCCAGCTCGATAAGACCATCCGCGATGCCGTGCCCGAGCCCCTGGTACGGCGGTTCGGGATTCTGCCGATCCGCATCACCGACTCCCTGCTGGAAATCGCCACCGCCAATCCGTTCGACATTGATGCCGAGAAGGATCTCGCCTTCGCCACCGGCCGCGAGGTCCGCACCTTCCTGGCGTCTCCGACCCGCATCCGGGAAAAGATGGAGGAGCTGTACCGCGGCGGCGGCTCGGATGTGATGAAGGCCCTCCTGGGCGGCATGGACGACACTCTCAAGGTCCAGCAGCTCTCCGATGAAGAGGAGATGGCCGACCTCGCGGCCTCCGCCGACGAGGCCGCGCAGCGGCCGGTGGTCCGGCTGGTGGACCTGATGCTCTCCGACGGCATTCTCTCCCGGGCCAGCGACATCCACGTCGAGCCCGGCGAAGCCGGAGTCGCGGTCCGCTATCGGATCGATGGGGTGCTCCGGCAGGTGATGAATATCCCGCGCAGCGCCGGGGCCCCGCTCATCTCCCGCATCAAGATCATGTCGGGGCTGGACATCGCCGATCGGCTGCGGCCGCAGGACGGCCGGGCCCGGGTGGCGGTGAACGGCTCGCCGGTCGACCTCCGCGTGTCGACCCTCCCCGCCTCACACGGCGAGAAGGTCGTCATCCGGATTCTGAACGCCAAGGCGACGGTCCTGACGCTCGAGTCCCTGGGCATGGCGCTGGACGAACGGGAGCCGATCCTGTCGCTCCTGAATCAGAAGGAAGGTGTCATCCTGGTCACCGGCCCGACCGGCTCGGGCAAGACCACGACCCTCTACTCCCTGCTGCGGGTGGTGCAGAGCGAGGGCGTCAACATCGTGACCGTCGAGGATCCGGTCGAGTACCGGCTGGGCAAGGGCATTGTGCAGGTGCAGGTCCATGAGAAGGCGGGGCTGACTTTCGCCACCGCGCTCCGGTCCATCCTGCGCCAGGACCCGGACGTCGTGCTGGTGGGCGAGATCCGGGATCGGGAGACGGCCCAGATTGCCGTCCAGGCGTCGCTGACCGGGCACCTCGTGCTCTCGACCCTGCACACCAACGACGCCTCCAATGCGGTCACCCGGCTGGTGGACATGGGGATCGAAGGCTATAAGCTGGCCTCGGCGCTGCGCGGCATTGTGGCCCAGCGGCTGATGCGGCGGCTCTGCACCACCTGCAAGGAACTCAACGACCAGGAACTGCCGGAACGGATCCGGCAGTACATCCCCGAGGGTACCAAGATCTACCGTTCCGTCGGATGCCCCGATTGCTCCATGACCGGGTACCGGGGCCGGTTCAGCGTGGTCGAAGTGCTGACCATGAATCTCGAGCTGGAGCGGATCATCGGCGCCGCCGGCACCGCGGACAAGATCGCCGACGCCGCCCGCGCCAACGGCATGCGTTCGCTGTTCGAAAGCGCTCTCAACCACGTGCTCGCTGGCGACAGCGGGGTGGACGAGCTGCTCCGGGTGGTGGACGTGCCGCTGGCCGAGAGCGCCACGGCCGCCAAGCTGGGCACGGCCCCGAGTCCGGCACCGGCAGCCCCCGGCAAGCCCAACGGGGGGCTCGGACGACGCACCCCGCCCGCGTCCCCGATCGTGGCGGCCGGGCCGACCACCGAGGTGCCCCGTGCCTCCGGGGTGCCGGTGCCGGACATCAGCGGTGCCTTCGATCTGCTGGACGACGACGAAGAGGTCACCGGCCCGACCGAGAGTCCGCCGCCCAGGCGGACCACCACCCGGGGAGCCACTGTGCTCCTGGTGGACGATGAAGACTCGCTCCGACGGGTCATGAAGGATCTGCTGACCCGCGACGGGTATGAAGTCGTCGAGGCCCGCACCGGGGCCGAGGCGCTGGATCAGGTGGACCGGCACGCGCCGGATATCGTCGTGCTGGACCTCAACCTGCCCGGGATGGACGGGTATCAGGTGCTCTCCGAGCTCCGCGCCCGGCCCGCCACCGCACGGATTCCCGTCATCGTGCTCACGGCCAAGGGAGACGAAGACAACGAGGTCCGCGTCTTCGAGCTGGGCGCCGACGATTTTCTCAGCAAGCCGTTCCGGGCCAAGGCGCTCTCCAAGCGGCTCGAGGTAATGCTGGCGCGAAAGAACGGGTGAGGCGGCGCACCGGTGCCCGTCCCTGATCCCGGCGCGGCCCTGGCGCTGATCAAGCCGTCGGTGCGCGGCCAGGCCGCCTACACGCTCGAGGCGCCGGTCACCGCCCGCAAGCTCAACCAGAACGAAGCCCCCGAAGACCTGCCCGCGGATCTCAAGCAGGAGATCCTGGCCCGTGCCGCCCGCGCGCCGTGGCACCGCTACCCCAGCTTCTTCCCGCAACACCTCGCCGAGTTGATCGCGTCCCGTCACGGGTGGACTCCGGACGGCGTGCTGGTGGGCAATGGCTCCAATGAAGTGATCCAGGCGGCGCTCGCCGTCAGCGTCGGCGCCGGAGACGTGGTGGTCGCGCCGGAACCGACCTTCTCGCTGTACCGGGTCTTCACCAGCGTCTATGGCGGCCGCTACCAGCCGGTCCCGCTCCGACCCGACTTCGGGTACGACATGGACGCGCTGCTCGGCACGGCGCGCCGGGAGCAGGCGCGAGTGGTGGTCCTCAACTCGCCCAACAATCCCACCGGATCGGTGCTCCCCGCCGGCGCGGTGGAACGGCTGCTCGCCGAGACCCAGGCGCTGATTCTCTGCGATGAGGCGTACCAGGAATTCGGCGGGCCATCGGCGGTGGACTTAGCCAAGCGAGACCCGCGCGTGGTGGTGTTCCGCACTTTCTCCAAGGCGATGGGCATGGCGGGGCTCCGGTTCGGCTACGCCCTGGCCCACCCCGACGTGGCCCGCGAGATCGCCAAGGCCAAGCTACCGTACAACGTCAACGCCATCACCCTGGCCGCGGCCGAGGTGACGCTGGGGCAGCCGGAGCGCTTCGCCGCCCGGACCCGGGAGATCATTGCGGAGCGGGAACGGCTCATCCCCAGGCTGGGAGCGTTGCCCGGTCTCACGGTGGTTCCCAGCTTGGCCAACTTCCTGCTGCTCCGATTCGCCACCGTCCCCGCCGCGACGGTCTTTCAGCGGCTCATCGAGGAACACCAGATCCTGATCCGGGACGTCTCCCGGGGCACCGGCCTGGCCCAGTGCCTGCGGGTGACGGTGGGTACCGCCGCGGACAACGATGCGGTGGTGCGCGCGCTCCGCGACATCCTGACGTAGCCCGGTCGCCCCTCGCCCCTCCTCCGCTTAGCTTCCGGGCATGCCGCGCACCGCAGACGTCTCCCGCAGCACCAAGGAAACCCGCATCCGGCTCCGGCTCGACCTGGACGGGTCCGGCACGGCCAACGTCCGCACGGGCATCGGCTTCTTCGATCACATGCTCGAAGCCCTGGCCCGCCACGGGCTGCTGAACCTCGAGGTCGAGTGCACCGGCGATCTCCGGGTGGACGGGCACCACACCGTGGAGGATGTGGGCATCGTCCTGGGGCAGGCCATTGCCCAGGCGCTGGGAGACCGGGCCGGCATTCGCCGCTACGCCGACGCGCTGGTGCCGCTGGATGAGGCCCTGGTCCGCGCCGTCGTGGATGTATCGGGCCGTCCCTTTCTTTCGTATCACGTGGACATCGCCAAGTGGCAGCTGCTGGGCGACTACGATGTCTTCCTCACGCCGGAGTTCTTCCGGGCGGTCGTGCTCAACGCCGGTCTCACGGTGCACCTGGATCTGATCCGCGGCGACAATCCGCACCATATCGTCGAGGCCACGTTCAAGGCGTTTGCGCGCGCGCTGGAGCAGGCCATCCGGCCCGACCCCCGGGTCGTGGGCGTGCCGTCCACCAAGGGTGTCCTGTGATCGTGGTGGTGGACTATGGCGTGAACAACCTCCGGAGCGTGGTGCGGGCGCTGGCGGCGGGGGGCCACCCCGCCACCCTCACCGCCGATCCGGCGGTCGTGCGCCAGGCCGATCATCTGCTGGTCCCGGGGGTGGGGAATTACGGTCAGGCGGCAAAGAACCTGGCCACGTCCGGGCTGGGTGATGCCGTGCGTGAGGTTGCCGCCGCCGGCCGTCCGGTGATGGGCATCTGCCTCGGCATGCAGCTCTTCTTTGAGAAGAGCGAGGAGGCACCGGGGGCCGCCGGTCTCGGACTCCTGACCGGCCAGGTACGCCGGTTCCGTACCGAATTGCCGGTGCCGCACGTGGGGTGGGCCGGGGTGACCCTCACGGCATCCGGCGAGCGCCACCCGGTCCTGGCTGGTCTGTTCCGGGGGACCATGCGGTTCTTCTACCACGTGCACAGCTACCACCCCGACGGCTTGCCCGATGGCGCGGCCCTCGCCACGGCGGACTACGACGGTGCCTTTCCGACCCTCGTCGGCCAGGGGAACATTCTCGGCGCGCAATTTCATCCCGAGAAGTCCCAGCAGGATGGCATCGCGCTGCTGGCCCGGTTCGCCGAGTGGCGGCCGTGACCACTTTCCGGGTGGCCTTTGTGGATGTGTATGTGCTCCGGGCCGGACCCGCCGGCCTCGAGACCCTGCTGCTGCGCCGGGCGCCCGGCGGCCGCTGCCCCGGTGCCTGGGAGGTGGTCCATGGAAGGATCGAGGGGAGCGAAGCTCCGGTGACCGCGGCCCTGCGGGAGCTGCGGGAGGAAACCGGCCTGGTGCCGGACCGGCTGTACAACTTGAGCCGGGCCGAATCCTTCTACCGCCACACCGCCGACGAGATCGGCTTCATTCCGGTCTTTGCCGCCTTCGTGTCCGCCGCCGAGGTACGCCTGAGCGCCGAGCACAACGCGGCGGAATGGCTGTCGTTCCCGTCCGCTGCGGGCCGGCTGGCGTGGCCCCGCGAACGCCGGGCGCTGGAGGACATCCAGGTGCTGCTCGGCAAGGGAAACGCGGGGCCGCTGGAGGACGTCCTGCGGGTGAGTCCAGCATCACCGGATCCGATCGCCGCTCGCTGATCCCCTCTCCTTTCTCGGACCCCTCCGTCTCCCATGCTGGCTCGCCGCATCATTCCCTGTCTCGACGTGGCCCAGGGCCGGGTCGTGAAGGGAGTGCACTTCGAAGCCCTGCGGGACGCGGGGGATCCGGTGGAGCAGGCACGGCGGTATGATGCGGAGGGCGCCGACGAACTGGTGTTCCTCGACATCGCCGCCAGCCACGAGGGGCGCGACACCACGCTGGAGATGGTCGGGCAGGTCGCCGATGCCATCTTCATCCCCTTTACGGTGGGCGGCGGCCTCCGCTCGGTAGACGACGCGGGTGCCGCCCTCCGGGCCGGGGCGGACAAGGTGGCGGTCAACACCGCCGCGGTCCGCGATCCCGCGCTGGTCCGCCGGCTGGCGGACAGCTTCGGCCGCCAATGCGTCGTGGCGGCGGTGGATGTGCGGCGCGTCGTCTCGCCGTCGAACGGCGAGGGCTGGCGCGTGCACATCACCGGCGGCCGGGAGCCTACGGCGCTCAACGGCGTGGACTGGATCGTCCAGCTGGAACAACTCGGCGCGGGCGAGATCCTGCTCACGTCCATGGACCGCGACGGCACCCGGTCGGGCTACGACCTCGATCTGCTCCGCGCGGTGTCGCAGCGGGTGCGGATCCCGGTCATCGCCTCCGGCGGCGCGGGCTCGCTGGCCCATCTGGTCGAAGCGTTCGACGCCGGCGCGCACGGAGTGCTCGCCGCCTCCATCTTTCACGATCAGGGCTGCTCGCTGCCGCAGGCGCGGGCATTCCTGCGCCACCGAGGGATACCGGTCCGGCCATGACACTGTCGCTGCTGCTGGCGCTGGGAGTGCTGCGGGGGGGAACGGCGATCGCGTCCCCGGTGCCGGGGCCGGGGGAGTCCGTCACGGGTGCCTGCCTGCGGCTCGAACGGCCGGGCACCCCGGTCACCGGAGACGTGAAGATCTGTCCCGGACGCTACCGGATCATGGACCGCAACGAACGCGGGATCATCGTCGTGACGGGGTCGGGCACTCGCATTGACCTCACGGGGGTCACTCTCGAAAGCGGCGATTCGGTGGCCAGCCGGTTCACCGGCATGGGCATCACCAGCCGGGGGGCGGACAGCATCTCGATCCGGGGCGGACGGATCCGGGGCTTCCGCTACGGCATCCGGCTGGAAGGGGGCAAGGGGCATCGCATCACCGGGATCGATCTGTCCGGCTCGCGCAGCCAGCGGCTGCGCTCCACCCCGGACCGGTTTGACGAGGGTGACTGGCTGGACATCTTCCGGCCCGACACCTTCGAGACCTACGGTGCCGGGCTGTACCTCAAGGGGACCACGGGCGCCCAGGTAACCGGGGTCATCGCCCGGGGCGCGCAGAACGGCATCGGCCTGTTCGAGAGCCGCGACGCCTGGGTGGCCGACAACGACGTGTCGCGGAATTCGGGCTGGGGCATCCACCTCTGGAAGTCCTCGCGGAACACGCTGGTGCGTAACAACGCGAGCTACAGCGTGCGCTGCGAGAGCCCGGCGTACCGGCGCGGCTGCGACAGCGCGGCCCTGCTGCTTCGCGAGCAGAGCGACTCCAACGTCATCACCGACAACGACCTCACCTGGTCCGGCGACGGCTTCTTTCTCAGCGGCCAGCGGCCCCTGGTGTCGCCCTCCATTGCCAACCTGGTCTACCGCAACGACGCCTCGCACGCCTGGCACAACGCCTTCGAGGCCACCTTCAGCGCCTGGAACGTCTTCCTCGAGAATCACGCCGACAGTTCGGCCTACGGCTTCTGGCTGGGGTACTCCCGCGGGTCGGTGGTCCGGGGGAACATCATCCTGGGGAGCACCACCGCGGCCATCGCCATCGAGCACGGCGGCGAGAACGAACTGGCGGAGAACATCATCATCGGCGGGGCCACCGGAATCCACCTCTTTGCCCCGCACGAGGACGACGAGCCGTCCACGCTCTACCGGGTGGACGACAACACCATCGCCAAGGTGAATCAGGGGATCGTGCTGCAGGGGACCACGCGGGTCAAGCTGCGCGGCAACCTGCTGGATGGCGTGCAGGACGCGCTGGTGGTGGACAGCGTCGGGGCCGACACTGAACTCTCCGGCAATGTCTTCCTGACCGCGGGACGCTGGCTCATCGACGCCGTCCGGCTGGATGCCGGGGGCAACTACTGGGGGCTCCGTGACCCGGCGGCCGTGGCCCGGCAGGTCCGCGGCAGCGTGAACCTGCAGCCGTTCCGGCCCGCCCGGGAGGCCGGGTACTAGTGTCCAGTAACAGAAGTGTGCGTCATATGTCAAGCGGTGCTATCTTGGAGCTCATCGCTCCGGAGCATCGCCATGCGAACGGGACGTCCCAAGCTATCCTTGGTGCTGACCGAGGTGGAACGGCGGGAGTTGGAGTCGTGGGCGCACCGGGCGCGGAGCGCGTCGGCCCTCGCCCGCCGGGCGCGCATCGTGCTCGCTTGCGCGACGGGCAGCGACAACCGG
>Ga0163144_10003964_pt1 | contig 33604 bp, 30 predicted proteins | sample OliLak19BULKMAT1_FD_123175 | JGI IMG/M metagenome (GOLD analysis project Ga0163144, IMG submission 123175) | Freshwater microbial mat bacterial communities from Lake Vanda, McMurdo Dry Valleys, Antarctica - Oligotrophic Lake LV.19.BULKMAT1 | ecosystem: Environmental > Aquatic > Freshwater >... | reverse complement strand
GGCGGAAATCACGCCGGCGATGGAGCCGGTGCCATTGTCTGGTGATCCAGTCATCGAGCGTGCAACCGAGCCTGCGCGCGGCCTGATGGCGTCGGACAGGCCGGCGTTCTTCGTGCAGTGGAAACCTGAGATGCCCGGTCTCACGCGCCGACCACGCGTCGATGCGTCGACCGCGCTGCCAGTCTATCCGGAAGACGCAATCCGGAAAGCGGAGACTGGCGTCACCTCGCTCGAATCCTGCGTTACAGTGGAAGGGCGCATGGTCGATGTGAAGCTTGCGCGATCGTCGGGGTCTGTGTCGCTGGACAGCGCGACGCTGGCCTGGGCGCAGACGGCGAAGTTTGCGCCGGCAGAGTTCAACGGCGAGCCTATGGCCGTGTGCGGCTATCGCCTCGACTACGAGTGGCGGGTGCAGGAGCGGCAGTCGCGATAGGTTGGCGTTGCCGCCACGTTCGGGTTAGCTTTCCAGCCGAGAGGTTGGGGAGCATCACGGTCATGTTTCGTATCGCCGTCATCATCCTTTGCGCCACTGCAGCGTCCGGGCTTGCGCGAGCACAGGAAGTTGCGCTGGACGCAAAGGACCCGTCGATCATCGAGCGGGCAGCTGTGGATCAGGCGCAGAGGACGATCGCGCCAGACTATCCTCGTGAGGCGGTGCGCAACCGCCTGGAAGGCCGCGTATCGATCAGCACATGCCTTGATGCGAGCGGAAAGGCGTATGCGCCGTAGGTGGCCAAGTCTTCCGGTCATGCCGTTCTGGACCAGGCCTCACTCGACTGGACTGCCAATGGCATGCGGTTCAAGCCGGCTCGGGCAGCGGGCAAGCCGGTCGCCGTGTGCAACTACAGGTTTGTGCAGGAATGGAAGCTGCCCAAAAGCGGGCCACCACCTTCGCCGGGTGGGCCGATCCAGGTACGCGGTCTCGACGGCAAGGAACTGACGCTCACCAAGCGGCCAATACAAAAGGCTGGCTCCATGCGCGTTGATTATCCCGCGAGTGCTGTTCGTAACCGCGTCGAGGGAGATGTCGGTTTGCAGCTATGCCTTGATGTGCGTGGCAAGGTAACGTCGGTTGAAGTCACGAAGTCGTCCGGAAACAACGCGCTGGATCTGCAATCAATCAGCGCGTTGAAGAACGTCGACTTCCACCCGGGAGAAGTCGAGCGCAAGATGGTCGCCTTATGTGGTTTTCCCTACTCCGTGAACTGGAGACTTCCACCCTAGGCAGGCATCGCCCGCAGCGCTTCGATCAAGTCGACCATATCCGGGGGCGGGTCACGTTCGAAGCGCATTTCCTTGCCGGTGATAGGATGCACGAAGCCGAGGATGGCCGCGTGCAGGGCCTGGCGCGGGAATGCCTTCGCCGTTGATGTGGCGCGCTTGAAGGCTGCGCCCTTGCCGGCGGCGCGGAGCCAGCGGTGCTTGCCATAGGTCTGGTCGCCGAGGACGGGGGCCTGGATGTGCGCCATGTGCACGCGAATCTGGTGTGTGCGGCCGGTCTCAAGGCGGCATTCCACGAGCGCTGCGGCGGGCTGTGTGCCTGTTTCATCGAGACGCCCGAAGGTTTCAAGCGCGCGATAGTTGGTGATTGCGATCTTTCCCTGCGGCAGGTCGTTCTCCTGGCTTGAATCGTCGGACCAGTGATCGGCGCGGAAATGTTTCTCCTTCATCACCGCCATCTTCTTGCGGTCGTTCGGAGAGCGGCCAATGTTTGTCTCGATGCGCCCGACCAGCGGACGCGGCGCACCGCGCGTGACGGCGAGATAGGCGCGCTCGATGTCGTGGGCGGCAAACATGGTGGTTAGGGCGGTGTGGGCGGCTTCCGACTTCGCCGCCACCATCACGCCCGACGTATCCTTGTCGAGGCGATGGACTATGCCGGGGCGGGCTACGCCGCCAATGCCGGTCAGCTCCGGACCGCAGTGGAACAGCAGCGCATTGACCAGCGTCCCGCGCTCGGACCCACCGGCAGGATGCACGACCAGGCCGGGCTGCTTGTTGATGACGATGAGGTGCTTGTCCTCGAAGACGATGTCGAGGGGGATGTCCTCGGCCTCCGGCAGGGCCGAGACGGGGGCCGGCAGTTCGATGGCGTAGACTGCGCCCGTGATCACCTTGGCGCTGGCCTCGGTGGCCGGCTGGCCGTTGGCGGTGACGCGGCCTTCCTCGATCAGCACGCGCAGGCGCGAGCGGGACATGCCGGTTCCCGCGTCCGCGAGCCATTTATCGAGGCGCGCGCCCGCAGCTTCCGCCGGGGCGGTCAGGGTCAGGGCCGGAGAGGTGTCTGACGTCATGCTTTCGTCGCGATGCGCTGCGAGGTAGGGAGTCTTGAGTGCTTCATGCGGCAACTAACCCGGCGGGGAGGATAAATCCATGACCAGGCTGACAAGGCGCGGTGCGCTTGGACTTGGTGCGGGTCTGGGGGTTGCCGGCCTGGGGGCCGCTGGCTGCGCCACGACGGGCGATGCGGCAATCTCAAGAGGCGATTTCCGGCACGGTATCGCCTCGGGCGATCCGACACAGGCCAGCGTGGTGATCTGGACCCGTGTGACGCCGGAGGCGGAAGGACTAACAGCCGTCGCCTGGGGTGTCGCGCGGGATTCGGGCTTCCAGGACGTCGTGAAGCGCGGGACGGTCAACACAGGCCCCGAGCGGGACTACACGGTCAAGGTGGACGTGCAGGGGCTCGAGCCGGGGCAGCTGTATTACTACTGGTTCTCGGTTGGGCGGACGTCATCGCCGGGCGGAGCAACCCGGACGCTGCCGGCGACGGGGGTCAGCGATTACCGCATGGCGGTGGTGTCATGCTCGAACTGGCCGTTCGGGTTTTTCAACGCCTATCGCGAGATCGCCAAGCGCGGGGCGCAGGGACAGCTCGACGCCGTGATCCATCTTGGCGACTACATCTACGAATACGGCGTCAATGGGTATGGCAGCGCGGTCGGCAAGGATTTGGGCCGCAACCATGTGCCCGAGCACGAGATCATCACGCTGGCCGACTACCGGCTACGGCACGCGCAGTACAAATCCGATCCGGACCTGCAGGCGGCCCATGCAGTGGCACCCTGGTTCTGCACCTGGGACGACCATGAATCGACCAACAACTCCTATCGTACCGGGGCCGAGAACCATCAGTCCGAGACCGAGGGCGACTGGAGCGTTCGCAAGGCTGCCGCCGTGCAGGCCTATCTGGAATGGATGCCCGTGCGCGATCCCGAAGCCGGGAAGGCGCGCGAGGCGATCTGGCGCAAGTTCGAGATCGGAGATCTCGCCACGCTCTTCTTGCTGGAGAGCCGGCTGGTCGGGCGCGGCGAGGATTTGACGTATGGCGAGATCTATCTCGCGGCCGATGCCGACCGGCCCGCCATCGTCGAGCAGATCAAGGGGAGGATCAACGATCCGAACCGCACGATGCTTGGCTTCGAGCAGGAGGCGTGGCTGGCCGAGGGGCTGAAGATGTCGGCGGCGGCCGGCAAGAAATGGCAGGTGCTCGGCAACCAGGTGACGATGGCCAAGGTGCAGATGCCCGACCTGCAGCGACACCTGGCACCTGAGCTGTATGCGACCGTGCCGCAGGGTGCCAGGCGATCCTATTCCACCGCGCGCTGGGACCTCGAATGGAACCCCGATGCATGGTCGGGCTATCCGCAGGCGCGCGAGCGGCTCTATCAGGCGGCGAAGGCGGCCAATGCGCGGCTGGTGACGCTGACCGGAGACACCCATACCGCCTGGGCCAACGAACTGCACGACGCGTCCGGGCAGAAGCGGGGCGTGGAGTTCGGCTGCACATCGGTCACCTCGAACGGGGCGGGGGACAGCCTGCCGCTGCAGGAGCTGAACTGGCTGATGCCGGAGGCCAATGACGAGGTGGTTTACTACAACGCCTTCTCGAAGGGGTTCACCATCCTGACTTTGACTGCCGAGCAGGTCGAAGCGGAGTTCGTGAAGGTCTCCACGGTCAGGTCGCGGGAGTATTTCGCCAGCACGGACGCCAGATTCCTGGCCCGCGAGAACGAAATCGGCGGCATGGGCGGGCTGCAGCGCGTCATGGGCTGAGGCCCTTGTCGAGCTGCATCGGGGCGGCGAATTCCCTGAAATCCAGCATTTTTCGGGAAGTCGGCTGGGCCGGAAAGGCCAAATTAACATGGCGCAGCCTAGAACTTCCGTCCAGGTCGACTGCCGACAGAGGACTTCATTTGCTGCACCAGTCCGCATCGGACGCCGCGCTCATGCTGGAGCAGCTTGCCGCGCTCGGCATTGCGGCGGCGCGACTGGGCAATGATGACGCCGTCGCCGAGGCCAACGAGCTTTTCTTCCAGCTGACCGGAATCAGTCCTGGAGCCCTCATCGGACAACGCCTGGCCGACGTGCTCGAGATCAGCGCGGTCGAGCACAATGCGTATGGCGGCGATGCGTCGGTCTACCGGTTCGCGGCACCGCGTGGTGACCGCTGGCTCAGACCCCGCTGGGGCCGCGGCCCGGCCGAGGGCGTGGTCACGCTGTCGGACGTGACCAACGAGTGGAGCATGCTCGGCAAGCTGGTGACGAGTATCGAGGTGCGCGAGAGGCTCATGCGCGATGCCGACATCGGCATCTTCCGCTACAACCCTGACGACGGCACGCTGCAGTTCTCCGAGGCGCTGGTCCGCCGGGGCGAAGAGCTGCCGGGCTATCACATCTCCGACGTGATCAAGGACCTGCATCACGACGATATCGAGAAGGAGGCGCAGGTGCGTGAACGCCTCTCCGGTGAAGGCGGCACTGCCACGCTTCACCTGCGGCGGCGAAAGGCGGACGGTGCCTGGCGGCACACGCTTGCCCAGTTCACCTCCGGTCGCAGGCTGCCGTCCGGCAAGTTCGAGATATTCGGGCTGTCCCAGAACATAACCGAGATGGTGGACGCGCGCGACCAGGCCTCCGTGATGCACGACCGGCTCGAGATCGCCATGAGTGCGGCGAGCGCCGGCGTCTATGAAATAGACCTGCGATCGTCCGAGCGGTGGACCTCGCCGCAATACCAGGCCCTTGCCGGGTCCGAAGCGCTGGCGCGCCATTCGACGAAGCCGTTTGGCATGTATCATGACGATGACATTCCGGCGGTTCGCGACAGCTGGGAACGCTGCCTGCGCTCGCGCGAGGTCGAGTCGATCGATGCGCGGCTGTATCGTCCGCAGGGCGGCGAGCAATGGGTGCGGCTCTTCATGCGCGTGCAGCGTGACACCCACCAGGTGCCGGTGCGCGCCGTCGGCCTGATGCTGGATATCCAGCAGCAGAAGGCGCAGGAACTGGCGCTGATCGAAGCGAAGAAACAGGCGGAAGCGGCGACCATCGCGAAATCGAACTTCCTCGCCTCGATGAGTCATGAGATCCGCACGCCGCTCAACGGCGTTCTCGGCATGGCGCAGTCGCTAGTGAGCGACGGGCTGCTGGCCGACCAGCGCGAAAAGGTGGACATCATTCTCGAGTCCGGCCGCACGCTGACGGCGCTGCTGAACGACGTGCTCGATCTTTCCAAGATCGAAGCCGGCAAGATCGAGATCGACTGCACCGACGGACAACTGTCAGTCGCGCTGGACAGACTGAGGCAGCTTTTCCTGTCCAAGGCCGTCGAACGTGGCCTCAAGGTTGAACTCGACATCGCGCCGGGTATGCCGGCGATGCTGCATTTTGATCCGGTGCGCGTGCGCCAGTGCGTCGGCAACCTCCTGTCCAACGCGATCAAGTTCACCGAACGCGGCACTGTGAAGGTTGACGTGACCTCGGAGGAATTTCAGCCCGGCCTGTGGCGCATTGCGGTCGCCGTGCGGGACACGGGCATCGGCATGACGCCAGCCGTAGTAAGCCGGCTGTTCACGACATTCACCCAGGCCGACGCCACGATCTCGCGCCGCTTTGGCGGGTCGGGGCTTGGCCTTGCCATCACGCGGCAGCTAGCGCGCCTGATGGGCGGCGACGTGACCGTCGAGAGCGAGCCCGGCATCGGCTCCATCTTCACGCTGACCTTTGTGGCCGAGGGCGCGTCGCGCGACAACATTGGCAAGCCGGCCGAGCCCTTAGCATCCGCCGTGAGCGAAAACGAGTTGCGCAGTCTGCGCGGAATCAAGATCCTGCTGGTGGACGACAACGCCGTGAACCGCCAGGTTGTGAAGCTGTTCACCGCGCAACTTTCTGCGCGCTATGTCGAGGCGGTGAACGGGCAGGAGGCGCTCGACCGCCTGCGCGGCGAGCCATTCGATATCGTGCTGTTGGATGTGCACATGCCGGTGATGGATGGCAAGGAAGCGATCAGGCGCATCCGTGGCTCACGCGAGCCCTGGGCCGATCTGCCGGTGATCGCGCTGACGGCCGATGCAATGAGTGGAGACCGCGAGCGCTATCTCGCGCTTGGCATGACGGACTATGTCTCCAAGCCGCTGGACCAGCGCGAACTCACGCACAAGATTGCGCTGGCGATGGGCGAGCGTCCGATGCTGGCGAACGCGGCGGCCTGAATCGGATTCGTGAACTGGCGCGACGGCACCGAGCCAGGGTTCACCGTGCGCGTCTGCACGGCACGATTTGCAGCGATCAAACTGTCTTCCTTTGCGTGTCAGTTGCGACTGCGACCAGTGCCTGAACACTGCACAGGCGCCCGCAACAGCAGACGCCTCCGCCTCTGTTCGGGGATCGGGCGTCAGTCTACGGTCTCAGCACTACCCGCCCGACAATCGTGCCTTCACGCAGCTGGTTGAGCGTACGCTCGGCCTGGTCGAGGGCGCGCATCTCGACGGGGATCGGGGCAATCCTTCCCGTCTTCACGAGGTCCATCATCTCGCGGGTCTCGCCGAGCGGACCGGTGTAGGAGCCCACGATCGAGTAGGGACGGCCGGGGAAGGTCGGGATCGGGGCTGCGAACTTGCCGCCGAACAGGCCCACCACGATGATCTCGCCGCCGCGGCGGATGGCGCCGTTGGCGTAGTTCAGCGAAGGCGTTGAGCCGACGAAATCAACCGCTGCGGCGACGCCACCACCTGTGTCGACCTTCAGCTTTTTCAGCGAGTCCGCTTCCTTCGAATTGTAGACGGCATGCGCACCTGCAGCCATTGCTGCATCGAGCTTCTTCGCATCGATGTCGCAGCCGATGATCTTGTTGTTCGGGAACATGGCGCGCGCGAACTGCAGGCCCATCATGCCGACGCCGCCGAGGCCGACGATGGCGATCGACTCGCCCTCATAGGCGGTGCGCACTTTCTTCAGCGCCGAGAAGGCCGTGATGCCCGAGCACATGTAGGTGGCGGCAAGACCTTCGGGAACGCCGGTTGCATCGAGAAGGTATTTCGGGTGCGGAACAAGGACGTACTCGGAGTAACCGCCCGCGACCTGGATACCAAGCTGGCGCGGCTTGGCGCAGATGTGTTCCTGGTCGCGCTTGCAGGTAGCGCACTCGCCGCAGCCGATCCACGGGAAGACCACGAAGCGCTGGCCAACGGCGCGCCCTTCGAGCAGGCCCTGCGCATCCGGGCCGACAGCCGAGAGCGTACCCTCGATCTCGTGGCCCAGCGTGTGGGGCAGAGTGCGGCCCTTGGACCAGTCGATCTTGTCGCCGTCGCCGATATCGACATGGCCATCCTGCAGGTGGACGTCGGAATGGCAGACGCCGGAATGGGTGACCTTCACCACCACTTCCGTGCCTTTCGGCGTCGGGATGTCGGAGGTGACCTCTTCGAGCGGCGCCCCGTAAGCGACGATGGCCTGGCTCTTCATGGTTATGCTCCTGCGCAAATGTGGATTTGCGTTAGCATGCCTGCCGAAGATAGGAAGAGGCGGCGGCCATGCCGTGCATTATTGCTGCGCCGCAGCCTTCGACAACAATTGCCAGAGCTTGTCGTTGAAGTCCCGGTCGGGGGACGCCTGTCCAGTGCGGACCACGATCAGCTTCATCGACGGCACAACGAACAGTTTTCGGTCCTGCGCGCCCAGGGCAGACACCATGTCGGCCGGGGCCGACGGGATGAAGCGGCCTTCGCGGCGGGGAGTGTCGGGGCCGACGTTCATGGCGTAGGCGCCGTTGTTCAGCCACCACAGGCGGCCATAGGCCGGGTTGGTCGAGGTAGGCGTGAAGATCGCGTCGAGTTGGGCTTCGGAGATGACGCTTGCGCCGTTGGGCTTGCGCCCGCGGTTGAGGATGATCTGCCCCATGATGGCAAGATCGCGCGGCGTGGTAACGAGCCCGGTCGGGTTGCCGACATCGGCAAACGCGCCGGGGCGCTTTTCCCAGCCCGTGCTGTGCATGTCGCCGATCCTGGTGAACCAGATCTGCGTGAGGATTCGGAGCTCCTGTCCGGCCGCCTTCTCAAGAACCGGCTTCAGCTTTGCGTAGGCCGGCGTGTTGTAGAAGAACTTCGTTCCCGGCGGTGCCTCGTAAGTGAGGTTCTCCTTCAGGCCAGAATTCATCTCGAGCAGGTGGCGGATTGTGATAGCGGCCTCCCGCTCGGGCGCGGTCTTCGACCAGCCGGCACCAGCGTAGGATGCGACGGACTTCTCGACATCTATCAGGCCCTTGTCCACGCCGACGCCGACGAGGAGCGCGATCAGGCTTTTCTGCAGCGACGCCACGTCCTCGCGTAGCGCGCCGTCCGGCTGTTCACCGTGGACGAAGTTGGCGCGGAAGGTCTGCGAGGCGGTATCGTCCGGCAACGGCCAGTAGTGTTCGGCGATGGTCTTGCCGTCCTGGATGATCAGGAAGCCGGTGGTCTTCTGCGACTGGACGTAAGACGCGACAGTGGCGAGCGCGGTGGTGTTCCAGCTTGTCGCGGAGGTCGCTGTCCGTGGTTCACCCGCCGACGGGCCAGCCGCGCACGACGCAAGCGCAATGGTCGCCGCGATCAACGCTGTCCTGAACATCGGAATCTCCTTGGCCTTGCCTCACGCTATCGAGGCGTGTCGCGCAGTGGAAGGGCTCAGGTCTTCGTGAGCCCAGCCGGGCTTGCGAGCCGATAGAAGCAGGAGCGGCGGCCCGTGTGGCAGGCAGCGCCAGTCTGGCGCACTTTGATGAGCACCGCGTCCTGGTCGCAATCGATGCGGATTTCATCGACGTGCTGTTCGTTGCCTGACGTATCGCCCTTGCGCCAGAGCGCCTTGCGCGAGCGTGACCAGTAAACTGCGCGGCCAGTATCAATTGTGAGCTGCAGCGCCTCCGCATTCATCCACGCCAGCATCAGGACTTCGCCCGTGTCTGCATCCTGCGCAATCGCCGCGACGAGGCCGTCGGCGTCGAACTTCGGACGCAGCTCGATCGTCTCGTCCTGCTGGGAGCCCGAGAGCGGGGGGGCAAAGGTCATGGCTTGAAGAACAGGATGGTCATCTCGGCTAGCGCGGGTTGCGCTGCGCGCACCTCGGCGCTGTCGGAGCGGAAGGCTTTTTCGGAGGCACCGGAGAGCGCGGCCACGGCCGCTTCAGGCGCATCGGGCGCTACGTCGAGCGTGAAACTTACGCGGCAGCCGCCCACGGCGGCGTCGAGTTTGCCGCCCAGGAAGTTCGAGACTTCGCCATGATTGTGGTTCTCGAACGCGGTCATCATGAAAGGCCCGCCATTGGCCGCCTCGATGTCGGCGATGGTGGCACCCAGCAAGAGGCCATCGGGTCCCACCCACAGCGATTCCGGTCCGCCAGACACGCGCGCGGCTTCCGGCATGCCGGCCTTGTCGCCAAACCAGAGCACCTCGGCGCGCATGGCGGGATTGTCCGGGAACAGGACGATGGCGTCGAGCTCGCTGTCGACCCATGGCGCCTTTTCCTCGCGGATGTTCTCAGTGCCGTGGGCTGCAATGAGCGAGGCCCTTGTCGTTGAGGCATTGAACATAGCGTTCGAATCGCAAGTCATCATCGGAACAAGCGGACCGTCATGGCCGCCTTCGTCTGTCTCTTCCGAAGGCGCCGTCTCCGCGACTTGTGGGGCCGGCGCCTGAGGCGAGCAGGCGGCGAACAGGCAGGCAGCTAGGGCGAACGTTGAGAGCGGCAGAAGGCGGTTCATGCGGTTTCCCTGGCGCGTTAGCAAGATACGGCAAACTACCCCGACAAAAGCGCAGGTTGCTCCGAATGTCGATCATGCATTGTGGCCGGAAGGCGGCTGCTGACACATAGCGTCGCCGACGAGCAATCGTGCTTCATGAAGATGCTTCGCTCTGCGAGCTGCGCCGGAGGCGTGGCTTGGTCGCATCTGTTCTCCATCACGAATGCAGGCGAGCAGGCTGGCGGTCCGCGGCGGCTCTGATAGGCTCAGTTTCTTCTGGCGTGGGTGACGGTTTTGAAGCGTTTCGTGGTCTGTTTTGACGGCACCTGGCAGAAGTTGCGCCAGCCGCAGCCCACCAACATCGCCATTATCGCACGCAGCATCGCCCACACGCATACGCGCGCCGATGGCACGCAGGTTCCTCAGATCGTGCTCTACAGCCAGGGCGTCGGGTCGAACGTCGATGCGCTGGGCAAGGACGGGTTCATGGACGGGTTCAGCGAGTGGCTGAATCGCATCCTCGGCGGCGTGTTCGGCGAAGGGCTGGAAGACAATATCGTCGAGACGTACCTCCGGCTGGCCTTCAACTACGAGGACGGCGACGAAATCTACGTGTTCGGATTCAGTCGCGGCGCGTTCTGTGCGCGCAGCTTTGCGGGGCTGGTCGGGTGCGCCGGCATTGTCAGCCGCATGCATGCCGAGAAGGCGTGGGACGCGTTCCGCCTCTATCGCGCAAATCCTGGAAGGAAGGCGACCAGGTTCGAACAGGAAGACTACGAACGCGCGCGGCGCGATTTCCGCGCGAGCTATGGCAAGGGCAAGCGCGCAGCCGACGGGACGCGGATCAAGTCGGAAGATGCGCCCAGGATCACCTATCTGGGCATCTTCGACACGGTGGGCCAGCGCGGCGTGCCAAGCGCGCTGGGCGGCCTGGCCTCGATGTTCAACAAGCGCTTCGGCTTTCACGACATGGAGATCGGCAAGTGCGTGCTGTCGGCGCGCCATGCCGTAGCCGTGGACGAAAACCGGCTCGGCTTTCCGCCGACGCTTTGGGAGGGCGTGGACGAGGCGAACACACGCGAGCACTGCGCAGACGGACGCCAGCGCTATGCGCAGCGCTGGTTTGTCGGCACGCATGGCGACGTTGGCGGCGGCGAGGGATCGCCCCTGTCGGCGGCGCCGCTGAAATGGATCGCGGAAGGCGCGGCCGACTGCGGGTTGCGCTTCTATGGCAGCTATGGCGGTGATGAATCGCCGCTGAGCATTGCGGTGCGCGAGGCCGGGCTGGTGTTCAGCGGCCGCATCTCCCGCCCGCGCTTCTGGGACTCGCTGTCGCCGATGAATTATCCCTGGGCCTCGCGGCGCATCTGGGCGTCGAAGTCGCGCAAGGAGATGCCGACCGTCGACTATGCGGGCAGCGTTCTCGATCCCAGCGTTGTGCAGCGTCTGTCTGCGGCCGACATGAAGCCGAGGTACAATCCCGGTCCGCTGAAGCCATTCAGGCCGGTGCTTGTACCCGCGCCGCCGAAGCCGGAGAAGCGGAGCGGCAAGGCAAAGGCGAAAGGCAAGGCCAAAGCTGAGGCGAACGCCGAGTCGAGGACAGCTGTCCCCGAGCCGGAAAAGAACGAAGAGGCCGCGAAATAGTCGATGCCGGTGAGCACGCCGTCCGCTGCTCGAATTGGTTGCCGGACCAATTCGTCTGCTGCGCAGGCCGCAGCGAACTTCCGCGACACGACCGCTTTGATAGAACCCCGACGGTGAAACAGCGTGCCCGCGATCACTCAGGATGCGGGCTCTTCCAGCAGCATCGATGCATCGAGAGCCCTCATCCTGAGGACCGCAGGGTACTGAGCTTCAACCCGGAAACTCGATCGCTGGCGGCGTCTCGAAGGACGACGGCGGGCTTACAGCTTCCGCAGCTTCGCCGCGGTTGCCGGGCGGGGCGGCGGTCCGGAGATCAGTCCAGCTGCGGCGGGCCGAAGGCGCTTTCGAAGAATTCGTAGACGAGCTTGCCCTCTTCAGGCGGGGTCGTCTCGATGAAACGTTCGGGACGGTAGCGGCGCTGCTCGCAGGCCTGGTTGCCGAGGATGGCGAACTGGGCGCGCGAGGTGCAGAAGACGGTCGACGCATTTGTCAGGCGGCGGATGCCGTCGTCGGTCTTCATCTCCGCAAAGACGTAATGCGGGGCCGTGATCAGGCTCTCGTCGACAGCGCGGACGCAGAGATTGGCGTCGATCAGCCACCAGCCGCGTGACTCCAGGCCGTCGGGGCGGCTGCGCGCCATGGCGGCGAGGATACGGTTGCCGGTCCGATTGCACAGCTCCATGCCTACCTGGCGGGCGCGGCGGTTGGCGACATCTTCCAGCACGTCGATCAGCTCAGCCTGAGTTGTGTTCGGCGGTAGCTTGCGTTCGGCGAGGAAGGCGTTGATCGCGGCGCGGCTTTCGCGGCCGAGATAGCCGTCCACCACATCCTGAAAGATGCCGGCGTCGTTGAGCAGGCGCTGAATGCCGGCGTTCTGGGGCGACTGGTTGTTCTTGTCGTAGAGCTCGGTCTCCTTCAGCGCCATCGATGCGCCCTTGCCGTCGATACGCACGGCGCTGAAGCCGCGCTGCTCCATCCCCATCGACTGGCACGAGGAGGGGTTCTCGACGGCGAACGAGCCGTTGGTGTCGACGCAGAGTGGAGTCTTGCCGCTCCAGTCGCGCTGGCCCCCGCGGTGGGCCTTGGAGGAGCGGGCGAAGACGAAGTAGACGCCAGGCTTGAGCGGGCCTTCGAGCGCCGTCTCGCATTGGCCGGGGCGGATGCGGGTCCAGCCTTCGACGATCACATCCTCGCTGTCAGGGCGGCCGGTGGCGGCTTCAACGACATAGCTGGTGCGGTTGCAGAGCTCCCAGCCATTCGATCCCCCCTGGGCGGAGGACGGGACGATCAATGCGGCCAGCATCGCGACCAGCACGCCTAGCCGAATGGCCCAGCTAGCCACGGGGTTTGCCGTTGTGAACCAGCGTACCGGCACCATGTTCGGTGAACAGCTCCATCAGCAGGGCATGGCGCTGCCTCCCGTCGATGATGACGGCGGCGCCGACTCCCTTTTCCACTGCTTGAATGGCGGTTTCAAGCTTGGGAATCATCCCCCCCTGAGCAGTTCCGTCTGCGATAAGTCCGCGCGCCTCGTCCACCGACAGGCGCTCGATCAGCTTCTTGTCCTTGTCGAGCACGCCGGCGATGTCGGTTAGGAACAGCACGCGCTCGGCCTTGAGTGCGCCGGCGATGGCACCTGCGGCCGTGTCGGCGTTGATGTTGAAGCTCTTTCCGTCGGGGCCAATGCCAACTGGGGCGACAACCGGAATGAAATCGTCGTCAGCTTGTGCCGCGAGTGCTTCCAGCACCGAAATGTCCACCTTGTCCGGCTCGCCTACAAAGCCGAGCTCGACCACCCGTTCGATGTTCGAATCAGGGTCGCGCTTGGTGCGGGTCAGCTTCTGCGCGGTGATGAGGTTTGCGTCGATGCCCGACAGCCCGACGGCCTTCACTTTCGTCACGCGGTCCGGGTCTGCGCCGTCGATCTGGAAGGCCTGGTTGCCGGCCGCGTTGATGGCGCGGACGATGGATTTGTTGATGCCCCCCGCGAGCACCATCTCGACGATCTCCATCGAGGCCGCGTCGGTGACGCGCAGGCCATCTTCGAAGGTCGACTTGATGCCCAGCTTTTCCAGCATGCGACCGATCTGCGGTCCGCCGCCATGGACGACGACCGGGTTGATGCCGAGCAGCTTGAGAAGCACCACGTCGCGGGCAAACAGGTCCGCGAGCTCCTGGTTCTCCATGGCGTGGCCGCCATACTTGATGACGATGGTCTGCTTGTCATAGCGCTGGATGTAGGGGAGCGCTTCGGACAGCAGGCGCGCGGTAGCGAATGCATCCGCATTCGGGTCAGCAATCAGGGCAGGTATCTTCGTCATGGCGCGCGGTGTAGCGGGTTTCGGGCGGGGGTAGAAGGGGGCGCTGCTGGCAGGTTCGCCGCAGGGAACGGTCCAGATCGAGCTCCACGCGCAGCACGCGGAGGATGCGAACGCCATCCGGCTGGACCGTGTAGACGAGGTAATGATGGCGATGCCGGTGGATGCGGACGGGTGGCTGGTACTCGCCCCGTTCGCGCGGGAGTTCTGGGAAGTCGACGATCGTCTTGAGAATCGTGTCCAACTCCACGAGGTATCGGTGCGTCTCGACAACCTCGAAGACGGCGTCGCCGTAGTCGGAGGCTTCCTCGAGATCTGGGCTGGCTGCCCCGCCAATCGTATCGCGCATCAGGCGCGGCGCGAGCGAGGACGTTTCTGTTTGGCGGCGGCGCGAATCTGCGAGGGCTTCAGAGCAAGCCCCTCGCCCTTCATGCCCTCATCGATAGCTTGCTGGATCGCTGCGATTCCCTGACGCTCTTCGCGATCCTTCCGGACAAGTTCGCGAATAACTCGCTGTCATTGCCATAGCCGCCGGTTCTGACGCGATGGTCGATATGCTCGCCCAGTTTGTCGGGCATGGAGAAAGTCTTCCCGATCATGGCCGTCGTTCCTTCATAGCTGTTCAGAACAGAGATGAAGGAACTTTTCCGCGTGGATCAGTTTTTCAGTCGGTACCCCGTTTTGAACATCCAGCTCACCACGGCGAGCAGGACGGCGATGAACACCGCGGTGACGCCGAGGCTGACCATCACATTGTCGCCTTCGAGGCCGAAGAAGGCCCATCGATAGCCGGAGATCAGGTGCACGACGGGGTTCAGCTGGGCGATGCCCTGCCAGGCCTCGGGCAGCATGTCGATCGTGTAGAACGCGCCGCCGAGGAAGGTGAGGGGCGTCACAATCAGCATCGGGATGAAGTTCAGCTGTTCGAAACTTTGCGCCCAGATGCCGATGATGAAACCGAACAGGCTGAAGGCGAACGAGACGAGGATCAGGAGCGCCACCATCTCGACCGGGTGCAGGATGGTGACCGGAACAAAAAGATAAGCGGTGGCGAGAATGACGAGGCCGAGAATCACCGACTTGGTCGCCGCAGCGCCGACAAAGGCGATGACGATTTCGAGGTAGGACACAGGCGCCGAGAGCAGCTCGTAGATCGTCCCTGTGAATTTCGGGAAGTAGATGCCGAAGCTCGCGTTGAAGATCGAGTTGGTGAAGATCGACAGCATGATCAGGCCCGGCACCAGGAAGGAGCCATACTCAAGACCCGGCACGATAGGCGCCATGCGGCTGCCGATGGCTGAGCCGAACACCACGAAATAGAGCGCCGTGGTGATCACGGGCGTTGCGAGGCTTTCGCCGATGGTGCGGAAGAAGCGTACCATCTGGAAGCGGTACATCGCCCAGACGCTGTGGCCGTTGAAGGCGGAGACGTGGCGGGCTGGCCGGTCGAGCGGCTGCGCCGGGGCGGTGGCGGCTGCTTCCGTCATCGCTGCAGCTCCTTGGCCGTATCGGCATTCGGCGTGTGGACAAGGCTGACGAAGATGTCCTCCAGCGAGGACGATTTCGTCTCGAGATCCTTGAACTGGACACCAAGCTCGCTCATGCGGCTGATCAGGGATGCGACGCCGGTGCGCTCCGCCGTGGTGTCGAACGTGTACTCAAGCCGGCGGCCCTCGTCGGCGAGCTGCAGGTCCCAACACGAGAGTCCCTCGGGCAGAGCGCCGAGGGACTCGGCAAGTTCGAAATTCACCTGCTTCTTGCCCAGCTTCTTCATCAGCGTCTTCTTCTCTTCGACGAGGATCAGCTCGCCCTTCGCAATGACGCCTACGCGGTCGGCCATCTCCTCGGCTTCCTCGATGTAATGGGTGGTGAGGATCACGGTGACGCCCTTGTCGCGCAGCTTGCGCACGAGGTTCCACATGTCGCGGCGCAGCTCGACGTCGACGCCCGCCGTGGGTTCATCGAGGAAGAGGATTTCAGGTTCGTGCGCCAGCGCCTTGGCGATCAGCACGCGACGTTTCATGCCGCCAGACAGCGCCTGCAATTTCTCGTCCTTCTTGTCCCACAGAGACAGGTCCTTGAGCACTTTCTCGATGTGGGCGTCGTTGGGCGGCAGGCCGAACAGACCGCGCGAATAGCTAGTCACGGCCCAGACCGTCTCGAAGATGTCGATATGCATCTCCTGCGGCACGAGGCCAATGAGGGAGCGGGCGGCGCGGTATTCCTTGCGCGTGTCATAACCGGCCGCGGTGATCACGCCCGTCGTCGGCGTCACGATCCCGCACACGGCGTTGATCAGTGTCGTCTTCCCCGCTCCGTTGGGGCCGAGAAGGGCGAAGATCTCGCCCTTCTGGATGTCGAGGTCGACTGTCTTCAGCGCCTGCAGCCCGCCCTTGTAGGATTTGCTGAGACCCCGGATCGAAAGAACGGGTTGCATGCGGATCAGACCCCCGGTGTTTTGCTGTGGCTCTTGCGGCGGCCAGATGTCGTTGAGTGTATGGCCATGTGGGGCCCACGCCGGCCTGTGTCCAGAGGACAAACAAGGAATATCAAGGCCGACATCGCCGGTGAAATCATGTCGCCGGTACTGATCGCTGCCACTGCACTTGGCAACATGTCTGGCGAAGCGCGGGGCGGGCTAGTGCAGTGAGAGTATCGTTGCCCGCAACTCCGGGATCCCTAAGCCTTTCTCGCTGGATGTGAGCAGCACATGCGGATGTGCAGCGGGCTGTTTCATCAGCGCAGCGGTCGTGGCGGCAACAAGATCCGGCAGCTCGGACTTCTTTATCTTGTCCGACTTGGTCAGCACGATCTGGTACTGCACTGCCGTGCTGTCGAGGTCCTTCATCACGGTGCGATCGACATCGCCGATGCCGCGGCGGGCGTCGATCAGCATGAAGACGCGGCGCAGCATCATACGGCTCCGCAGATAGTTGAGATTGAGACGGCTCCAGGTGTCGACGTTCTTCTTGGGCGCATCGGCAAAGCCATACCCGGGTAGGTCGACGAGATAGAATTTGCCCTCCGCGAGATCGAAGAAGTTGATCTCCTGCGTCCGGCCCGGCGTGTTGGACGCACGCGCGAGATTCTTGCGGTTGCACAACGCGTTGATCAGGCTCGACTTGCCGACATTGGACCTGCCGGCGAAGGCGATCTCGGGCCTGTCGCTCGGCGGCATCGCGCTGATCGCCACGGCGCCCATGACGAACGCTACCGGCCCCGCAAAGAACTTGCGGGCGGCTTCGATCTGCTCGGGGGTGAAGGTCGTGTCGTCCATGATCGTCGCCAGGTCTGTGAGCACGCCCTCGACCTTCGAGACGCCCGCTGCGCGGGCTCCTCAGGATGAGGGCTCATCTACCGGCCGTCCTGTAGCCTCATCCTTGGGAGGCCGAAGGCCGTCTCGAAGGACGTCTCGAAGGACGAGGAGGGCAGGCCCCCAGTCACCTAAGCGGTCTTCTTCGCCCCGCCAAACCGCTTCTTGATCCACTTGTCGACTTCGGTCTCGACGCCGGTCCGGCGCATGATGATGTATTGCTGCAGGATCGATATCAGGTTTGACCACACATAGTAGATCACGAGACCCGCCGCGAAGCCCGCGAACAGAACGGTGAAGAGAAGCGGGATCCACTTCATGATCGCCTTCTGCATCGGGTCGGTCGGCGGCGCCGACAGGCCCTGCAAGCCCACCATGGTGATGCCGTACACTATCGGCCACACACCGATGCCGAGCAGGCCGCCGATCAGCGGCACCGAACGCGGCTCCCACGGGATCAGGCCGAACAGGTTGAAGATCGAGGTCGGGTCAGCCGCCGACATGTCCCTGATCCAGCCGACGAAGGGCGTGTGCCGCATTTCAATTGTGACGTTCAACACATGGAAAAGGGCGTAGAACACGAACATGGTCGGGATCAGCGGCAGGCAGCCCGCGACCGGGTTCACCTTCTCGCGCTTGAACAGGTTGGCCTGCTCGGTCCGCATGCGCTGCGGATCGGCGGCAAAGCGCTCCTGGATGGATTTCATCTCGGGCTGCAGCAGCCGCATCTTCGACATGGATTTGTACATGTTGTACTGGAGCGGGAAGAACAGCGTCTTCACGACCACCGTCAACACCAGAATGGCGATGCCGAAATAGCCGACCCAGCCCTGCAGCAGCATGAGGAAATAGAAGAACGGCTTGGTGATGAAGAACATGAACGACCAGTCGATCGCGTCAGTGAAGGAGGGCACGCCCTCCGTGTTCTCGTAACGCTCCAGCACGCTGAGCCGTTTTGCGCCGGCGAAGATGCGTGCGGTCTTGGTAATCGATTGTCCGGGCTGGATCTCGTAGGGTGAGAGATCGTAGCCGGCGGAATAGGTGACCGCGCCGTTGAGGGATTCCGACTTGGCCACCATGGTGACCGCTTCGCCTTGTTGAGGCACGGTTGCGGCCATCCAGTACTTCGTTGTCAGCGAGTTCCAGCCGGCAGTCACGCTGCGCGACACGGCCTTGCCCTGGGTGAGGTCGTGATAGTTGACCATCTGGTTCTTGTCGGTGCCGTAGACGCCGAGCGCGCCGCGGTGAGCGCCTTGCTCTTGATGCGGCGTCGTCACGAGGTCGGGCGTCTGGCGCTGGCGAAGTTGCGTCTTCTGGGTCAGCGTGACCGGCGTCGCGCCTGTGTTGGCGACCACGTCGACGACGGTGAACATGTAATCGCCATCGACGGTGATCGTGCGGTCGATGTGAACGGCGGCGGCGGTGTAGGAGAGTTTCAGCGGATTGTCGGTTGTCAGCGGGCCGGTGCTGGTCTGGGTCCAGAGCACGCTGTCGGTGCTCGTGCTCGGCGTCGTCCAGGCGACGGTGGCGTAGAAGGCGCGCTCCGTGTCGGCCGGGGCCAGCAGCTTGATCTCGCCGACCGGGTTCCTGGCTTCCTTGTCGCCGATTGTCTCATAGAAATTCTTCAGCGAGACGTCGTCGATGCGTGCGCCGAGCAGTGAGATCGAGCCTTCGATCGATGGCGCATCCACGGCGACGCGCTGTCCGGCGGCGAGGCCTGCGGTGACAATTTCCTCGCGCGGACGAATGGTCGGCGTGGGCGATGCCGCCTGCTCGACGGCGTTTGCTGTGGCCTGCTGGCGGGCGGCCTGTGCTGCCTTCTGCTGGGGCTCCAGCACGAAGATATTGTAAATCATGAACAGCCCGAAGCACAGGGCGAGCGCCAGCAGGAGATTGCGCTGGTCTTGCTGTTCCATGGATCAGGTCCGGGAGCTGGAGGCGCTGGCGTCCGCCTGAAAGGCACCATCTGAAGTCAGGAGGCGGTGGCGGAGGCTTATCAACGCCTTTTCCATATCGTCAAGCAAACGGGGCCATGGCGCGGCGGCGGTTTCCTGACGCGCGACAAAGACGTAGTCCGCCCCGCCAACGCCATGAACAGGCAAAAGCGACCGTGCCGCTTCACGCAATCGGCGCCGTGCGCGGTTGCGTATGACGGCGTTGCCGATCTTCTTGGTGGTGGTAAATCCTGCACCGGCCGCGGTCCTCGGCGGGTTCCGGCGGCGCGCCTGGAGGACGATCAGGCGCCGCCTTTCGCCAAAACCCTCGGCAACAAACAGAAATTCGCGCCGCACCCGAAGACGAAGCACCTCAATCTGCGGCGCGGAGTCTGACGTCGACGGAGCGTTTACGCGCTCATCGGACGTGACGGGAGCGCTTAAGCGCTCAGGCGCTTGCGGCCCTTGGCGCGGCGGGAGGCCAGGATTTTCTGGCCGTTCTTGGTCGCCATGCGCGCGCGGAACCCGTGACGCCGCTTGCGCTTCAGGTTGCTCGGCTGGAAAGTCCGTTTGGTGGACACGGGTCACTGCCCCTTATTCCTTTAGGAGGCGGGGGAACTACATGCTCGATCCGGGCAAGTCAAGCACGACCGGACTGTCGCATGAAGTCGCCTTCCGGCGACGGTATTGGGACTGCTAGGCCGTACAACCACATGAAAAGACGGCAAAGCCGCGCGAACCGGGAACGCCCAGGGGACCACCAGCTGAGCGATATCGATCATCCGGACGGAGATGCCGCCCCGGCCAGTGCGCCGGAAGGCGGAAAGGGACGCTTTTTGTCCGGCCTTCGGGGCCGCCTCCTGATATCAACCGGCGCATTCGTGCTGATTGCCGTGGCGTTGGCCTATCCGGTCCTGGCGGGGACGTACCGCAACAACTGGCTGGAGGAGCGTGGGCAGGCTGCCCAGATCGCCGCCCTGGCCGTCGAGGCGGCGCCCGACGGACGGGTGGGGGATGAATTGTCCCGCCAGCTGCTGGAGCGCGCGCAGGTCGTCTCGGTGGCGGTTCAGGAGCAGGATTTCCGGGGGGAGATCCTGCCGCCCGCCATCGATATCTCCGGCGACCTGGTGGTGATTGACCTTCGAACCGAGAATTTCGTGGACGGTATTGCCGGTGCGTTCAGCCACATGTTCGCGCCCCGCGACCGGTTCCTGCGAATACTGCTTTCTCCATCGCTGACCCGGGACGAGGTGATGGAAGTGATCGTCCAGGAGCAAGGGCTGAAGGACGGACTGATCGCCTTTTCCCGCACGCTGCTGATGCTCTCGCTGTTGATTGCCGCGATTGTTGGCGCCCTGGTCTATTTCGCGATCTATCGCCTGGTGATCGAGCCCATGCGGCGCCTGACGCTCGGTATCGTCCGCTTCGCCAACGCGCCGGAGGGAGCCGAGTTCGAGCCCATGACACGGGGCGCGTACGAGATGCGCCGCGCCAATGTTGCGTTGCAGGCGATGCAGAAGACTGTCTCCGCAGCTTTCCGCCAGCGCAAGCGGCTGGCCGAGTTGGGCGAGGCGGTCGCCAAGATCAATCACGACCTGCGCAACTCGCTGTCCGCTGCGCAGATCGTCTCGGAAGGTCTCGCCGAGTCCGAGGACCCGCGTGTCAGGCGCGCCGCGCCGCGCCTCGAGCGTGCTATCCAGCGCGCGGTCAATCTCGCCGAGGCGACGCTGAGCCATGCACGCCAGGACCCCTCTGCGCCGAACCTGTGCATCGTGAATCTCATTCCAGCCATCGATGAAGCCGCGGCCGAGGGCCTCGCAGGTGCCGGTGAGATCGAATGGAAGCTTGATGCGCCGGGTCCGGTCAATGCGCTCGCTGACGTCGACCATGTGCATCGCATCGTCGCCAATCTTGTCCGCAACGCGGCGCGGGCCATCCGCGACCAGAAGGACCGGTCCTGCCCCGGCAAGGTCAGCGCGCGCGTCTTTCGCGACGGCGACTCGGCGGTGGTCGAGATCACCGACAATGGTCCGGGCGTGCCTGCAATGGTGGTGGGTCGCCTGTTCCAGCCCTTCGCCGGCTCAGCGTCGCGCGGCGGCGCAGGCCTGGGCCTTGCGATTGCGCGCGAACTTGCCCGCGGCATGAAGGGCGAACTGGTGATGTCGTCGAACGGTTCGGACGGAGCGGCCTTTACGCTTCGTGTTCCGGCTGCCTAGGCCGACGCGACAACAAGGCAAAAAAGCGCGGACGCGCCGAGGAGAGCCAACATCATGAGGGCGCATGGCCAGGCCACGTAGGCACCGGGCCCATAGCGTCTGGAACGGCTGAGGCATTGCATGAGGTAACGCCCTGCTTCAGCGCGAAGGTCTGCTTCATTGCTCTGCATTGATCGGTACGTGATCGCACACATCGGGGTGCGTCAACTCCACCGATGGCAGCGATTGAGCATCATGATCGCAGCGCCACCACACAGGCAAAGGGCCCGCGGCAAGCCGTGGGCCCTCATGGACGCTAGCGGTGTCGGGACCGAATTGTGTCCGTTCCCTGGTGGTCGATCAAGTCTTGCTCGGAGATCTCGCAACGTCGTCAGCCTCCGACTCGTCCAGCGCCTTCACGGCCGTGAGGTGCTGCTCGACAGTCGGCACCATCCTGGTCGCAAAGCCCTGCAAGGCCGCATCCTTCCCGTTCGATGCGAAGTCCTTCATCAGGTCGAGCGTGTTCTCGTGAGCTTCGGTCTGTTGGTCGATGTAGACGTCATCGAAATCCTCAGCCGACGCTTTCCGCAGCGCATCGAGCTTGCCCATATGGTCATTGTCGAGCGCTGATGGCGGCGAGACCATTGCTGCGGTGGATAGCCTGGTCAGTTCCGCAAGTCCGGCCGCGTGACCATCGACCATCTTCTGGGCGAAGTCCTTCACCGATTGAACGTTCGAGCGCTCAAGCGCGATCTTTCCCGCCTCGATCTCGTACAAGTTCGACAGCGACGCCTTCTGGACGAAATTCGTAACGCCGGAATCCACTGCGGATTCCGTCGCGCTCATGCCGTCCAGGGCTGCCGTATCGGCCGGGACAGCTTCGCTTGCGGGGTTTTCCGGCGCACAGGCAACGAAGCCGAGCGCCAGAGCAGACGCGGCAAGCACCATCGGAAGTTTTGCTCGGGTCAAAGGCTCTCTCCTCAAAATCGTGGATGCAACGCGGGACGCGGCGGCAGTCCCGTCAGAACGTGAGGCGTAATTGTGAGTTCCCGCGGAACCCGTGTTGGAACATGACGATGCAGACAGCCTGGAGCGCCTGCGAGGGTTCCCGCCCTGCGCAGGTTTAGCGCAAGACTTCCAGCGCTACGCCCTCGCGGCGTGGATCAGCGCCGCCTTCAAGGTGATCCGGCCTGACCACGATCAGGTTGAGCCCTGAGTTCTCCCCCGCCACTTCGCGAATCTTGAAGCCGGCGTCCGACAGGAATTTCGACCATTGCTTGCCGGTCTCGTTGGCTGTCTCGACGCTCACCACCGGACCGCGCGCCACGACATTGGGGAGCGCGCTGGCCTGCTGCGCTGTTGCGCCCCAGTCCAGCACAGCCACCAGCGTTTTCGACACATAGCCGATGATGGAGTTGCCGCCGGGCGAGCCTGTGATCATGAAGGGATCGCCCGCCTGGTCAAAGACGATCGTGGGGGACATTGACGAGCGCGGGCGCTTTCCTGGCCCCGGCGCGTTGGCGACCGGCTTGCCGCCGAGGGTCGGTGGGCGCGTGAAGTCGGTGAGCTGGTTGTTGAGCAGGAAGCCGTTGGTCCAGCGCTGCGAGCCGAAGCCGCTTTCCACCGTAGCGGTGAAGGAGACGGCGTTGCCTTCATAGTCGATGAAGGACAGGTGCGTCGTGCCCGGCTGGGCTGCATTGGTGTCACGTCCCCACATGTCGACCATCGGCCTGCCATGCAGAACGGCTCCGGGGTCACCCGGTCCTGGCGCGTCGCCAGGCTTGAAGCCGCTGGCCGCGCGGGCGCTGATATAAGTGGGGTTGAGAAGGTCGGCGACCGGCACGGACACCGCGTCCGGATCGGCGACATAGTGGTCGCGGTCGGCATAGCCGAGCTGCTGCGCCAGCACGAAGTCGCGCAGGTTCGCAGCGGGCGTATCGTCCGGGCTTGCCGTGGCGATCTTGTCATACAGCGACATGATCAGGTTCATCGCCACGCCGCCGGAAGACGAGGGCGGGGCCGAGCAGATGCGATAGGTACGGAACGGCCCGCAGACAGCGGGCTTTTCGAGAACCTTGTAATCGGCGATGTCCTTAAGCGACAGCGCGCCCTGGATGTCGCCGGAGTGTACGGCGTCCACGATGTTCTGTGCCATCTGGCCGCTGTAAAAGGCAGCTGGCCCGTCCTTCGCGACCGAGCGAAGCGTCGCGGCGTATTCAGGATTGGTGCGCCGGTCGCCGGCAACCAGAGCCTTGCCAGTTGGATAAAAGTAGGCACCCGTCACCGGGTTCTTGGCGAGCCGGCCGTTCTGGAAATACGAGGACCCCAGCGCGCCTGCGAGGCGCGGCGACACGATGAAGCCCTCGTCCGCCAGCTTGATGGCCGCGTCGAAGTTCGCCGCCCAAGGCTGCCTGCCATACTTGTCATGCGCAGCCTTGTAGAGCGCCACAGCGCCCGGAACGCCGATCGACTTTCCGGACGTGATGGCCGGTCCAAACCCGAGATTCTGCCCGTTGACGGTGAAGTAATCCGCTGTCGCCGCAGCCGGTGCAGTTTCGCGTCCGTCAAAGACGGTCGTGGTGTTGGACTTCCGGTCGTAGACGACCATGTAGCCGCCGCCGCCAAGTCCTGAGCTCTGCGGCTCGACAAGACCCAGCACGGCATGCGCTGCGATCGCTGCGTCTACGGCGCTGCCGCCCGCCATGATCGCGGCAAGGCCCGCTTCTACCGCGCGCTTGTCCGCCGCCGAGATCATGGCGCGGCCGCTGAGTTTCCACTCAGACGACGGACCGGCCGCTGGCGGGCTTGTGCAGCCCGACGCAGCGATCAGAAGGGCGAAGGCGGCAATGCCTGCAAGCCTGGTGTGGCGCATGCGCGGGCGCTCCTTGTTGCACAGGTGGGACGAGGCGGTCATACAGCCCCCTTATACCGTCCTGCAATGACGGCAACCGAAGCCTGCCTTGAGGCATGAAAAATGACGGGAACTGCCAGTTGAGTGCGCGTCCGGGTCCGACGAACCTCATCACCGATGTGGGCGGGCTTCTGGTCGGCTCCGCGCATGACGCAGCTGTGGGCACAGGCGTCACGGTGATCCGGCCCGAAAAGCGCGCGGTCACGGCCGTGGTCGTCGCTGGTGGCGGGCCCGGCACGCGCGAAACCGACGCGCTGGCGCCCGACACGCTGGTCGATGCGGTGGACGCGATCGTGTTCTCCGGCGGCTCTGTCTATGGGCTCGCTGCTGCTGACGGCGTGACGGCGGCGCTGGGCGCAGCAGGGCAGGGCTTCGCGCTGTTTCCCAACAGCGCCATCCCGACGTCGCCCATCGTGCCAGCGGCGATCCTCTATGATCTGGCCAACGCCGGCAACAAGGCATGGGGCGAGACGCCGCCCTATCGCGCCCTGGGTATGCAGGCGCTCGCAAACGCGCAGCCGGCCTTCGACCTCGGCCGCACAGGCGCAGGCTTCGGCGCGCGCGCGGGAGATGGCCCCGGCGGCCTCGGCTCGACCAGCATCGCCACGCATGACGGCGTCGTCGTGGGGGCGCTCGCAGCGGTGAATTCACACGGCTCAGTGAAGATGCCTGGATCGGAAGCGTTCTGGGCCTGGCCCTACGAGCAATCCGCGGAGTTCGGCGGCGCACGGCCTGCGGACGGATACGCGCTCGACCCGGATGACTGGGGCGGCGCCAGGAGCAATCCCGGTTTCCGGACGCTGCCTGCGATGGCTGGGCGCACCAACACCACACTCTGTTGTGTCGCGACCAATGTAACGCTCGCGCCGGCCGAGGCGCAGCGGGTCGCGAAGATGGCGATGGCGGGTGTCGCGCGCGCTGTCCGCCCGGCGTTCGCGCCCTTCGATGGCGATGTGGTGTTCTGCCTCTCGACCGCGCAGGTCGAACGCAACGAACACCGGCCATTCATGCTGGCGCGCATTGGCGAGCTTGCAGCCAGCGCGCTCGCGCGCGCTATCGCCCGCGCTGTGTTTGAAGCGGGCGGTTAGGCCGCGACTGCAGCGCGCGCGGGCGTGTCGTCGTTTGCGGTGGTCTCGCGAATGGTCCCCGGAAAGGACAGCCTGAACGAAGCGCCAGAGTTTTCCGACAGCACCAGTACAACGTCGCCGCCATGCGCGTGCATGATACGACGTACGATCGACAGGCCCAGACCTGCGCCACTGCCGTCGCCGAACTTGCCGCGCGAGTGGCGTTCGAACACCACCTCGCCCTTTTCTGGAGGCACGCCCGGACCCTCGTCACGCACGAAGACCGCCGGCGGATCGTGACTGACATGGACCGTCACCGTCTTGCCGCGCGGCGTGAATTTCAAAGCGTTCTCGATCAGATTCTTCAGCGCATGGCTGATCGCGTCGGCGTCGCCTCGCACCGGTGTTTCGCGGCCGTCGCTGGAAAAGCCGAGGTCGACGCCCGCGCGGATCGCCAGCGGGGTCATGTTCAAGACGACGTCATGCGCCAGCGCGCCAAGCTCTGCGCGCGCGTCCGCGCCCAGCACCAGCCGCTCGGCATTGGCGCTGGCCAGAAGCTGCGTCGCGAGCCGGATAAGGCCGTCGACTTCTTCCAGCAGGCTACTCTTGTCGACATTCTCGCCGTCCAGCTCGAGCCGCGCCTTCACGATCGCCAGCGGTGTGCGCAGCGCATGCGCCGCGTCGTGCAGGAAGCGCTTCTCCGCCTCGATCGAGGCCCGCAGTTTTTCGAGCGAGATATTGAGCGCCTTGACCAGTTCCGCAACTTCACGCGGCGCATCCTTGGGGTCGAGCGGGCGGATGTCCTCCATCCTCTGCACGCGCTTGGCCTGCTCGGCCAGCGATTCCAGCGGTGCCAGCGTCTTGCGCACCACGGCCGACACGAAGATCCAGATCAGGACGATGAACGGCACCAGCGGCAACACGATGTGCATAAGGGCTTCACCAAACGCGAGGCCGACCAGCAGGCCGCCAGGGTCCGAATGGGCCGCCGTTATCACGTGGCGAACATGACCGTCTTGCACGAAGGTCCTGCCTGCCTGCCAGCCGCCCTTGAGCGTTGGCGCATCCCACTCTGCCGGCGGCAGTCCGGGAGGAAACAGCTTGCGATCGACCACGCCCTTTGCAGACGATGCGATAACGTCGCCATCACCGTTCAGCACGAACCACTCATATGCGTTAGGATAGCGGGTGAAAAGATCGTGCTTCGTGTTCACGGTCTCGCGCATCTCGTCGCCCGAACCGTCGAACGGCATGTCGCGGGCCACGTCCTGCGCAAGGCCGAAAACGGTGCGCTGCTGTAATTCCGGGATGTCGTAGCCGTAGTGGACAGTCACTGACGCGGTGACCACCATGGTAATGAATGTCGAGATGACGATGATCCGCGACATCAGTCGCTGCGACAGCGACCAGCCGGTTTCCCTCGGTTTATTCAACCACCAGAACATAGCCCACTCCCCTGACAGTCCGTACCTCCACGCCCGCTTTTGCAGCTGTGAGGAAGGTGCGCAGACGGTAGATGCTTGCTTCGAGCGCGTTGGTCGACACGTCAGTGTTGGGTTCGTAGACTGCGTCCTCGAGATGCTTGCGGGTGCAGACCTTGCTATGCCGACGCATCAGGGCGGCAAGCAGCTGGCTGTCACGGCGGGGCAGCGGCGTCGGGTGGCCCTCGGCGCTCACCATGCCCGACCGCTGGTCGAACAGGAGCTTGCCGACCCGGAAGGAATCCGCCATAGCGCGGTCGGTTCGGCGCAGGATCGCCCTGCAGCGCGACACCATCTCGTTGAGCTCGAACGGCTTCACGAGATAGTCGTCGGCACCGTCGTCGAGACCGGCAATGCGGTCGTTGAGCCCGCCGAGCGCCGTCAGCACGATCACCGGTGTCCGCACCGATGCCGCACGCAGCTTGCGCAGGAAATCGAGGCCGTCGCCGTCCGGCAGGCTGAGGTCGAGCAGGATAAGGTCATAGTCCGCGCCCTCGACCCTGGTCTGGGCGTCACGAAGATTGGTCGCCAGATCGCAGTTGAACTGCGCCCGCGACATCGCCTCGGCGATCGCGGCTCCCAGCTTCACCGTATCCTCGATGACAAGCACTTTCACGGCTTGTTTTCACTCCCCGCTTCGAGCATCCGCCGCCAGGGCGAACGCAACCGCATTCGATCCTGCCTTGCAACTGGCGTACCGCTCCGGATCGCATGGCTGACGTTGAACCTGCAGCGGAAAGATTAACCCAACCTCCCACGATTTTCGCCTGTTTTCCTTGCGATTCAACACTTCCAGCTCGCATTTGCCGCCCCCGCGGCCTGCGCAAAGGGCGCGCCTTGTTTGCCGCCGCTACTTTGCTGATGTCTTCAGCACCGAGGCCCGCGGCGGCCTGACCGTCAAATGCGGGCCGCGATCCGGACTGCAGCGCAACGTCGTACATGCGAGCAGGTGCCGCGTGACCTGCCGCTCGTGTCGTTTCAAGGGACAGTCGCCAACGACTCAATGGAAACTGGTCAGGCCCGCACTGATGATCCCAATCAGGAAGTTGTCAGTCGTCCGCTTGCTGTTGGTCAATCCGCGTAGCCGTCACACGCGACGAGCGGCCAATCAATCTGGGACGAGGCACCGGCGGCAGATTTCGCGAGCAATGTGCGGGAATTGACAGCGACGCCTGCAGGCGGGGACAAGATCATCATCGACACCCCCGACGTCTGCGGAATCATTGCGACAAGTCTCCATCGGACGGGGCCGTCCAGCCGCGCCTCAGCGCCTGCGCGTTCGCCCAATGATGGCGCACGCGCAGAACAACGCGTGCCTACGCCGCGAGCCCCGATGGGGTGCAGCGCGCGCGCGGCGAGATTGTCGTCAGGGCCGATTCACTGGTTTCGCCGCCGTCAGCGAGTTCCTCAAGCATGTGCCGGCGTGCAATGCGGCAGTGATAGAGCGACGTCATCTCGATCCAGCCGCGACGCTGAAATTCAGTCATCTTGCGTGAGACGGTTTCAAGCCGCAGACCCAGGAACTCGGCCATGTCTCCGCGGCGCATGGGAAGGTCGAAGTCGCCGCCGGGCGTCGCGTCACAAAGATCGGCGACGGACAGAAGGAAGCTCGCCAGCTTCTGCTCCGCAGACTGAGCACCGACAGCTGCGAGCTGGGCTTGCGCTGCGCCAAGCTGACGTCCGACCTGGCGAAGCAGCTGTTCAGCAAGCAGAGCGTCGCGCTGGCAGATGTCTTTCAGCGAGCCACCGGGAATGACGCGCACGGTGACGGGTGTGATCGTCTCGCAGCCATTGGCGTATGTGTCGTCGCTTTCGAGGCCAAGGATCGAACCGGCATTGGCGAACCCAACGACCTGGCGCTGACCGTCGATCAACGTGCGATAGAGCTTCACCCATCCACTTTCGACGACGTAGAGACCTGAGCGGTCATCGCCTTCGAAAAAGAGGTGTTCGTGCACCCCGGCCTGCTTCAGCTGCCCCGGTCTGGCGTCTTCGATCTTCCCGAAGGATCCCTGTGTGATTGAGTCAATTTGGCCGCCAGCGATGCACATTGAGATGATCCTTGTCCGGTTCCAGTGCGTGAACCGTGTCTCGCCAACCTTGCGGCGGTTTGCCGAAGTGTGTCCGGCTTTGTGACGAAACGTGACATCTGACCGGTGAAGGCGCGATTTGGCTCTTCTTCCCATGTTTCAGCGCATTTGCCGCGGGCATACCTTGAGCATGGCCCCGCTCAGATCGCGAGACTATGGACGCCTGGCTTCGCAGCGAAGCCAGGATCAAAGCAGGCGGCAATATTGCGGGCATAGGGCTTGCCGCGCGCCGATACGGTGAGGGTGTTGCCGTGAAAGCCAACGAGCCCGGCCCGGATCAGCTGCGCCAGTTTTGGATAAACGGCATTCTTGGTGTCAGCGTCGAGATTGACCTCGAAATTGCAAAGCACGCCCTCGATCAGCCGGCCGATCGATCGTTCGTCCGGCGTGGGTTTCAGGCCACGGATAACCGGCGACCTGGGCTCGGCAAGGCTTGCGCGATAGGCCCCGGTGTCCGTCGTGTTCTGGTAGAAGAGGTCGGGCAGGGACGAGATCGCCGAGGCGCCAAGGCCGATCAGTGCGTCGCACGCGTCGTCAGTGTACCCTTGGAAATTCCGGCGAAGTTGGCCATTTCGCTCTGCTGTCGACAACGCATCGCCCGGCGCCGCAAAATGGTCAAAGCCGATCGGCATGTAGCCCGCCGATGTCAGCGTGCGAGCTGCCGCCTCAGCCTGGCGGAAGCGCGGTTCGCCGGAAGGGAGATCGTCGGTTCGGAAGGCCTTCTGGTACTTCTTCATCCACGGAACATGGGCATAACCGAAGACGGCAATTCGATCGGCGTCCTGCGTCGCGGCGAAGAGCGCTGTCTCTACGACGTCTGCGAGTGTCTGGCCCGGAAGGCCGTACATCATGTCGATGTTGATGCTTTCGACGCCCATTCCGCGCAGCATCCTGATCGCGTCCTCGATCACCGCCTTCGGCTGGATCCGATTGATGCGCTTCTGCACGTCGGGATTCAGCACCTGTACACCGAGGCTGGCGCGAGTGAGGCCTGCATTCGCAAAGGCCTGAACCAGCCCCGGCGAGATCCCGCGCGGATCAAGCTCGACGGCGATGTCTGCGAGGGGCGAGAGGTCGAAATGCGTACGGATCGCGGCGAACAGCTCATCCACCTGCTGCGGTGACAGTATGTCAGGCGATCCGCCGCCACAATGTATCCGGGTCACACGGGCGCCGGACGGTACATCAGAGGCGACGAAAGCGATCTCCGCCTTCAGCGCCTCGATATACGCGTCGACCGGATCTGCGGCCGTTGGAACAGACGTATGGCAACCGCAATACCAGCAGAGCTTCTGGCAGAATGGAATGTGAAGGTAGAGCGAAATGGCCGCGTCGACGGGCAGGCGCGCGCGCGCCGAGCTGGCGGCGGCGGCATCGATGTCTGCGGAGAACCGGTTGGCTGGCGGATAGCTCGTGTAACGCGGCAGCTGTTCGGACGCGAACTCGGGCAGGTAATCCCAGACGTCTTTCTCGCTGCGAGCGCGATTGGTGAGCTCGCTCATCGACGCGCCCTTGCGCCAGCGTTTTTCAGACGGCGCGCAGCGATCGGGCTTGCCGCGGCCAGGCCCATGGCGACCAGTCCCGCGAAGGCGATCGCGCAGCCGGTGCAGTGCCCGTGCCCGCCCTGTAGCGCAGCCTCAGGCAGCACTCTGCCACACCAAGCGCTGGCGAGAGTCATCTCGACGCCTCTCTCGCAGGAACGAATGAAGACGCCCGTGATCGTGGCCGCTATGCCGGACAGGAATATGGCCATTTGCTTCACGAGCGTCTCCACCTCGCGGTCGCGTCGGAGCTGGGAACGGAGCGACCGTGCAGGCCTTCTATTTATCCGCGCCGTTCTTCCTTTGCGATGGATCAAGCAGCGCGGAATGCCAGCGTGTCAAAGCCCGCCCGTTGAGCCTCCACATCGTAGAGCGCTCCGCTTGAGAGGGCAGTTCATGGCGGCCGCATTTTCCCGCGAGCGGATCGACGTCAGCACATTTGCGGTCGGTTTCCTGATGCTCGTGGTGCTGATCCTGTCCTTCAGCGGAGCAGCGAACGCTGCAGACCCTGCCTTCCGCGCGCACGCCTTCCTTTTCCTGATTGCCTCCGCCGTCGGACTGGCGGGCCTGCTTGGGTGGCATGAACTCTCGGAGCGTCAGCCGCGGTTCGACAAGACGTACTATGAGGAGGGAATCGTCAAGGCAGGCATCGTCGCCACGATGTTCTGGGGTATCGCAGGCTTTCTGGTTGGCCTGATTATCGCCTTGCAGCTGACCTTCCCCAATCTCTTCTATTTCCCCGAACTCGGCTGGACCAATTTCGGCCGCCTTCGTCCGCTGCATACGTCAGCCGTGATCTTTGCCTTCGGCGGCAATGCGCTCATCGCGACATCCTTCTATGTGGTGCAGCGCACCTGCCGCACGCGCCTCGCCGGCGGCATGTGGCCGTGGTTCGTGTTCTGGGGCTACCAGCTCTTCATCGTGATCGCTGCAACCGGTTACCTTATGGGTGTGACCCAGTCGAAGGAGTACGCCGAGCCGGAATGGTATGCCGATATCTGGCTCACCATCGTATGGGTCAGCTACCTCGCGGTGTTTGTGGCGACCATTCTTCGCCGCAAGGAGCCGCATATCTACGTCGCGAACTGGTTCTACCTCGCCTTCATCGTCACCATCGCGCTGTTGCACGTGGTCAACAGTCTGTCGATACCGATTAGCCTCGCCGGTTCCAGGTCCGTCTCGATTTTCAGCGGTGTGCAGAGCGCGCTGATCCAGTGGTGGTATGGCCACAACGCGGTCGGCTTTTTCCTGACCGCGGGCTTCCTTGGGATCATGTACTACTTCATCCCGAAGCGCGTCGAGCGCCCGGTGTGGTCTTACCGCCTGTCGATCGTCCACTTCTGGTCGCTCATCTTCATCTATATCTGGGCGGGTCCCCACCACCTTCACTACACGGCGCTGCCACAGTGGGCGCAGACGCTGGGCATGACGTTCTCGATCATGCTCTGGATGCCCAGCTGGGGCGGCATGATCAACGGCCTGATGACGTTGTCGGGCGCGTGGGACAAGCTGCGCACCGATCCCGTTGTCCGCATGCTCGTGGTCTCGGTCGCGTTCTACGGCATGGCGACGTTCGAAGGTCCTGTCATGTCGGTGCGTGAAGTGAACGCTCTTTCCCACTACACAGACTGGGGCATCGGGCACGTGCACTCCGGCGCGCTTGGCTGGGTGGGCTTTGTCACCTTCGGCGCTGTTTACTGCATGACGCAGTGGGTCTGGAAGCGCGACCGTCTCTATTCGAACACGCTGGTCGAATGGCACTTCTGGATCGCGACGATCGGCATCGTGCTTTACATCACGTCAATGTGGGTGTCGGGCATCATGGAGGGGCTGATGTGGCGCGCCTACAACCAGTTCGGCTTCCTCGAATACTCCTTCATCGAAACCGTCAGTGCAAAGCACATCTCGTACATCATCCGCGCCCTTGGCGGGGGGCTCTACCTGACCGGCGCGCTGATCATGGTCTACAACCTCGTGCGCACTGCGCGCGGCGACGTACCCGCTGCCGAGCGGCGTAGGTTGCGCGCCATGCCCGCCATTCAACCTGCCGAATAGGAGGCACGCATGGCGACGCGCCAGAGCAAGCTGTTCAACAAGCACAAGCTCTTCGAAAGGCACACGTTCGTACTGCTGCTGGGAATCCTGGTGGTGGTGGCGATCGGGGGCCTGATCGAGATCGTGCCGCTGTTCTATCTCAAGAATACGATCGAGAAGGTCGCGGGTATGCGTCCTTACACACCGCTCGAACTCGCCGGGCAGAACATCTACATCCGCGAAGGCTGCAACACCTGTCATTCCCAGATGATCCGCCCGCTCCGCGACGAGGTCGAGCGCTATGGCCACTATTCGCTCGCGGCCGAGAGCATGTACGACCACCCGTTCCAATGGGGATCAAAGCGCACAGGGCCTGATCTGGCGCGCGTCGGCGGCAAGTATTCGGACGACTGGCACAGGGACCACCTGATCGATCCGCGAGCGCTCGTGCCGGAGTCGATCATGCCTCCCTATGCCTTCCTGGCGGGTCAGGCGCTCGACATGTCGACCATCCAGGACCAGATGCGGACGCTGAAATTCGAAGGCGTGCCCTACACGACCCCGATGATCGACGCGGCGCTCGACAATGCGATGGCGCAGGCGGGCGGCGACTATGACGTCGAAGCCCTGCGCAAGTCCTACGACGCCATCGCGGGCAGGGAGGGCACTGTGCCAGTCCGCAATTTTGATGGCGTGGATGGCGCACCGACCGAGCTCGATGCGCTGATCGCCTATCTGCAGATGCTTGGCACGCTGGTCGACTTCAAGACCTACGAAGCCGACGATCTCTCGAACCGGAGGTAGCGCACATGACGTACGAACACTGGTCTTCATTCGCGCAAACCTGGGGCACGCTGTATTTCACGGCAATCTTCTTCTGCGCGCTCGCCTATGCGCTTTGGCCGCGCAACGGAAAGGGCTTCCGCAGGGCTGCACAACTCCCCATCATCGAGAAGGACAACGGCGATGACCGACCGCTTGCCTGAGATCGATCCGCACAGCCAGGTCGAGACAACCGGCCACGAATGGGACGGCATCAAGGAGTTGAACAACCCGCTGCCGCGATGGTGGCTGTTCATCTTCTG
>Ga0163144_10003963_pt1 | contig 33610 bp, 29 predicted proteins | sample OliLak19BULKMAT1_FD_123175 | JGI IMG/M metagenome (GOLD analysis project Ga0163144, IMG submission 123175) | Freshwater microbial mat bacterial communities from Lake Vanda, McMurdo Dry Valleys, Antarctica - Oligotrophic Lake LV.19.BULKMAT1 | ecosystem: Environmental > Aquatic > Freshwater >... | reverse complement strand
TCAGCATGAGGTTGCTGTTCTGGAGATGGGAATGTATCAGCCGGGCGATATTGCGTTTTTGGCGCAACTCGCTCGGCCGAGCATCGGTATTGTGACGAACGTTGGGCCATCGCACATGGAGCGAGTCGGGAGTATTGAGGCGATTGCCAATACGAAGGCGGAGCTTATTGAGGCCCTGCCAGCCGATGGCCATGCCATTCTGAATATCGATGATCCACGGGTTGTTCGCATGGCAGAACGGACGCAGGCAAAGCCATTTTTGTTTGGGCTTGATCCGGCTGCCGATCTGTGGGCCGATGATATTCAGAGCCGTGGGTTGGAGGGCATTAGCTTCCGCGCGCATCATGCGGGCGAGGCGGTGACTCTCAGGCTACCATTGATTGGACGCCATAGTGTTCATACAGCGCTGGCAGCATCAGCAGCAGGGTTATTGCTTGGCCTGGGCTGGGATGCGATCATTGATGGGTTGCGTGATTCAAACGCACAACTGCGCTTATTGGCAGTGCCGGGGTATAACGGCTCAACCCTGATCGATGATACATATAATGCATCGCCAGCCTCATCATTGGCCGCACTTAATCTACTCAGCGAGCTTACTGGTCGGCACGTTGCCGTACTTGGTGATATGCTTGAGTTGGGCCAAATGGAAGAAGAAGCGCATCGGTTTGTGGGGGCACGCGCTGCTGAGGTTGTTCAGCTGTTGATCACCCTGGGTGATCGGGCGCGCTGGATCGCCGATGAGGCGCGCCAGGCAGGAATGCCAGCAGATGCACTGTATCAGGTGACTAATACGGCTGATGCTGCGTCTCTGTTACGAACGCTGATCACACCCGGCGACTCGATTTTGGTTAAGGGCTCGCGTGGCATGGCAATGGAAGCAATTGTCGCTGAGCTTCAACAGCGCACGAACTGAGCACGGAGAAGGGGAGAAGATCTGTGCAAGAGGCATTGCGATCAGTCCTGGTGCCGGATATGGCACGCGCCTTGCTGCTGGCAGCAATGGCATTTGCATTGGCACTATTTACTGGCGGCTATTGGGTGCGCTTTCTGCAAGCAAAAGGGATCGGCAAGAAGATCCGCGTTGAGGGGCCGCAAAGCCATATTGTGAAAACCGGCACGCCAACAATGGGCGGGATCATTATTCTGGTTCCGGTCATTCTGCTGACACTGCTGTTCAATCTGGTAGATCGCTGGTCGCTGTTACTACCGCTGCTGGTGCTGATCAGCTTTGGCATACTCGGCGCAGTGGACGACTATATGTCGCTGACGAAGAGTACATCAAAGACATTTGGCTTTAGTGCGCGAACCAAGATGGCGCTTATGGTGCTGATTGCGCTCATAGCCGCAGTTGTTCTGTATCTGCCGAAACCATTTGGTCTGGATAACTCTGGTCTTGGCCGTATTCCGTTTGTTGGCCAGATCGACCTTGGGCTGTGGTACATCCCCTTTGCGGCGCTGGTGATTATCGCAACCAGTAATGCGGTGAATCTAACCGATGGCCTGGATAGCTTGGCCGGTTGGAATTTGACCATGGCGTTTGCGGCATATGGCGTGATCACCTTCCTGAATGGTGATTTTACCAACCTGATGGCATTCAGCTTCACGCTTGTGGGTGCCTGCGCGGCCTTCCTGTGGTATAACGCGCATCCTGCCCAAGTCTTTATGGGCGATCTTGGGTCGCTCTCGCTTGGTGCGGCACTGGCGGTGATTGCACTTCAATCGCAGCAATGGCTGTTGCTTCCAATTATTGGCGCTGTCTTCGTTGCCGAAGCACTCTCGGTGATTATCCAGGTTGGCTTCTTCAAATGGACACGCAGGCGCACTGGTGAGGGCCAGCGCTTCTTCAAAATGGCTCCACTGCATAATCATTTTGAATTGCTTGGATGGAGCGAGACGCAGGTGATGCAGCGGTTTGTGCTGGTTGGTATGGTTGCAACCCTGATCGGCATTTCGCTGGCGATGACCCTGAATGACACGCGGGCCGTGAGTGCGCCTGTCACACCACAGTCTGTAGTTGAGGTTCAAAAAATCTCCGACCGATAAATCTGGCCAGTAAAACGATTGTACGTATTGCGTAGTACGTACTGCATCGCCTAGAATAGGAGCAGTACCAGCTCGCCGCAAGATATGTGATACGTACTATGCAACTTCATGGCAAACGCGCCCTGGTGATGGGCCTTGGTATTCATGGCGGTGGCCTGGGGGTTGCGCGCTTTCTTGTGCAACAGGGTGCTGATGTCACCGTCACTGATCTTCGCAGCGCCGAACTGTTGGCACCAACACTGGCAGCCCTCCATGGCCTGCCGATCCGCATTGTGCTTGGTGAGCATCGCGAAGAAGATTTTCGTTCGGCAGAGATTGTTGTTCGCAACCCCGGCGTCCCGCGTGAGTCGCGCTTCCTCCAGATCGCTCGTGCTGCTGGCGCGGCGATTGAAATGGAGATGACGCTCTTCTTCCGGCATTGCCCGGCCCCCATTCTGGCGATTACCGGCACCAAAGGCAAGACGACCACCACATTGCTGGTGGCAGCGATGGTTAGCGCACACTTCCCTGGTGTGGTTGCAGCTGGAAATCTAAGGGTTTCGGCACTGCAACAGCTCCCACAGCTCTCCGAACAGACCCCAGTGATCCTTGAGCTCTCCTCCTTTGCGCTTGAGGGATTGGGCGAGGCCCAGCTTAGCCCCCCATATGCTGCGATCACGAATTTCTCGGCGGATCATCTGGATCGCTATGGTTCTCTGGAAAGCTATGCCGATGCGAAACGCCAGATCTATGCATGGCAGAACCCGGATGGCATTATTGCGCTGAATGCCGATGATCCAGGGACGCAAACCTATTTTGATCCACCAATTGAACGGATCATCTGGTTTGCGGGCCAACTCCCCGGTGATACCGACAGGACTCATGCGGTTGGCTGGCGTGGCGAACAGCTGATCTACCGCACGGCAACGAGTGAAGATCTGCTGTTGGAACGGGCAGATGTGCGCCTGATTGGTCGGCATAATCTGGTCAATATTGCAGCCGCAGCAGCGCTGGCCTGTTCATTCGGAGTTCCAGCAGGAGCAATTCGGGCAGCGGTGCGTGAATTCCGCGGGGTCGAGCATCGCCTGGAATTCGTTCGCACCCTTGGCGGTGTTACATATGTGAATGACACGGCTGCAACGGCTCCAGAAGCGGCAATTGCCGCACTCGAGAGCTTTGAACAGCCAATTGTGCTGATTGCTGGTGGTTCCGATAAGAACCTGCCATTCGATAGGCTGGCCGAGGTGATTGCAGCACGAGTGAAGGCTGTGGTGCTATTACAGGGCAGCGCGACAGCGAAGTTGTTGGGTGCGCTGCCAGCAGCGCTCAACACCTGTGGCCCATATGATGCGCTGGAAACGGCGGTGCGGCAGGCCCAGCAACTGGCCAGCACTGGCGAAATCGTTCTGCTCTCACCGGGATGCGCCAGTTTCGGGATGTTCCGCAATGAATTCCATCGCGGTGAGGAATTTCGCCGGATTGTTCATATGCTGTGAAGCGGCAGCATGGCTGCCGCACTCCAAAGGAGAACCATGACCCAATCCGAGGAATCATCTCAGCGCATTGCACTGCCGCTCTATAGGCCGCTGGCGGCATGGGTGCTGCTCGCGATCAATATTGCCGTCTTTATTATTCCCGAAGTGCTTGGCCTCACATCCGTTGTGCAGGCGCTTGGCGCGAAAAACAATGCCGCGATAGTATCTGGCGATTATTATCGATTTCTGACGGCAATGTTCCTGCATGCTGGCCTGACCCATATTGGTTTTAATGCATTTGCGCTCTACAGCCTCGGGCCGGATGTCGAGCGTTTCTATGGAACGCCACGCTTTCTGGCGATCTACTTTCTGGCCGGGTTTGGTGGTGGAATCGCCTCATATACGCTATCACCAAACGATTCGGTTGGCGCTTCGGGGGCGATTTTTGGGCTGATTGGCGCGCTTGGCGCATTCTTCTACCAGACACGCAAGATTTTTGGTGAGGTTTCGCGTCAGCAGATTGGCAACCTGATCTTCATTACGATGATCAATCTGGGGATTGGCTTCACGACACCACGGATCGATAATTTCGCGCATATTGGTGGGTTACTATGTGGAATTATCGCTGGGTTGCTGCTGGCACCCAATTTGGCAGTTGATCTGCAACAGATTCCGCCGACGATTGTACGAAGGGCGCGATCCTATGGATGGCCTGGTGCAGTAGCATTGCTGCTGGCCCTCATTGCAATGGTGATGGTTATTCAGCCACCATTGCGCTAATGGAGTTCGGATGGAGAACACGCGACGCAAACCCGATTATCCACTGCTGACTGCGATTGGCGTGCTGATCCCGATTGGATTGGTGATGGTGTATAGTGCATCGTTTGTCGATGCCTACACCAACCGCGATGGGCCACTCTATTATGTCTGGCGACAGTTCGGTGCCGCAATCATTGGTATTGTGGCAATGCTCGTCACAATTCGGCTCGATTATCGCTTCTGGCGGCGCTATTCATTACACTTAATTGGTGGAACCATCCTGCTGCTGGCGCTGACACTTGTTCTGCCAGCCTCAATTACCGAAGTGAATGGAGCGCGCAGTTGGATTCGGATTGGGCCATTCAGTATGCAGCCATCCGAGATTGCAAAATTAGCCATGATCGTCTATTTTGCCGATTGGCTCTCACGGCGTGGCGAGAAGGTTGGCAATGTGACGTTGGGGCTGCTGCCGTTTGCAACAGTGCTCGGGATCATCTGCGGCCTTGTGATTATTGGTCATGATCTTGGGACAACCGTTGTTCTAGCGATGATTGGGGTGACGATCTATTTTGTGGCTGGTGCGAATCTGCTGCATATTCTTGGCGCAACAGCCATCTCGGGAGCATTTTTCGTTGGGATGATCCAGGTTGCCGCGTATCGTCAGGAACGGATTGCTGCCTGGCTCGATCCATTTGCCTACTATCTTGGTGCAGGCTACCAGCCAGTTCATTCATTATATGCGCTTGGCAGCGGTGGGTTGTTTGGGGTCGGCCTTGGGCAGGCTCGCCAGAAGTTTCTGTGGCTGCCACAGGCGCACACCGACGCGATCTTCTCTATTCTTGGAGAAGAATTTGGCTTTCTGGGAACAATGTTTGTGGCAGGCTGCTTCCTGATGATCGCCTATCGCGGCATTCGGATCGCCGGGCGTTCACCTGATCCGTTTGCGGCACTGATGGCGACTGGCCTGACGGCCTGGTTGGTGTTTCAGGCCATGATCAATATGGCCGTCGTGACAACACTGGTTCCATTCACCGGCCTGACGCTACCATTCATTAGTTATGGCGGCACCTCACTGGTGATGTCCATGGTGGCGGCTGGCATTTTGCTGAATATCTCGAAACATACCGTCGATCTGCCGAGAGTTGAGCCGAATGATACAATCCCAACCCAGCGGCGGGCCAGAACGCCCGTTACCAACAATCTGGCTGTGTGGTGGCGGAACCGGCGGCCACGTGTACCCAGCACTAGCAACCGCCGCCGAACTTATCGGCGCATCTAAGCTGACCTATATCGGTTCGACCGATGGGATGGAAGCCGGAATCGTGCAACGCGAGAGTGACCTGCCATTTGTGGGTGTTCCAGCAGCGGCGCTACGTGGGCGTGGCCCATTCGGGCTGGTTCGGAATATGCTGACGCTGATCAAGGGTACACTGGCGGCTCGGCAATTGATTGCGCGCCTACGACCAGCGGCGATCCTGGGAACTGGCGGATATGTGTGCGTGCCGGTGTTCATCGCAGCATGGATGATGCGGGTGCCAACGGTGATCTATCTGCCGGATGTTGTGCCTGGGTTGGCGGTACGGTTTCTGGCACACCTGGCGAAGGTACTGGCCTGTTCGGTTGAGGATTCGGCATTGGTTCTTCACCATGGATCAATGAAAGTAACGGGGTATCCGGTTCGGCCCGAATTGTATACACTGGATCGAGCAGCCTGCCGGGCAGCATATGGGTTAAGCCAGGATCTGCCGGTATTGCTCGTCACTGGTGGGAGCCGTGGGGCACGCAGTATCAATCAGGCGATTGCGGCGTTGTTGCCGAGTTTGTTGCCGATCTGCCAGATCATTCATATCTGTGGGCGCGAGGGTGATGAGCAGTTTCTGCATGCCGCAGCCAGAGCCTTGCCTGAGGTATTACAATCACGCTATCGGTTGTATCCCTATTTACATAATGCCCATGGTATGATCGAGATGAAACACGCTGGAAGTGTAGGCGCTGCAACATCAATGGCACAGGCGTTTGGTGCAGCGGATCTGATTGTCTGTCGGAGCGGTGCATCGACATTGGGAGAACTGCCAGCTGTTGGTATACCGGCGATCCTGGTTCCATACCCGTATGTCCACCAGGAAGAGAACGCGGATTATCTGGTGCGGCATGGTGCCGCGCAGAAGATCCAGGATGGCGAAATGCTCGGCGATGGGCAGCCCGAACAGGGTGCGCTTTTCCGCCAGCTACGACACCTGATCGTAGAGTCGAGTGAGCGAGCTAGTATGGCGCAGCGTAGCCACAGCCTGGCGCGTCCCGATGCGGCCCGTCGGTTGGCCGATATTGTACTGGCGCTCGCAGTGGAGAGAAGAGCAGCATGATCACGATCGATTTAGGAAGCTCTATCGTTACCTATGCAGTTCTGTTCCTGATAGCGGCAAATGGCTTTAGTCGTGGGTTCCGCTATATGCTCAGTATTGCTATCTTCGAGACAATTGGCTATTTGCTGACGGTACAAGCTGGCGATTTTCTGACTGGTTTGGTCAATCGATTCTATAGTAACCTGCCGAAGCTGGCCACGTTTGCGATCGGGCGTGATCCAAGCAGTGCCGATGCATGGGGGCCGGTGATCCCAGACAATTTTCAGTCGCCGCTGCTCCTGCGGGTGCTTGTCTTTGTGGCGTTGCTGGCGGTTGGGATCGGCTATGCCTGGCCGTGGGAGGGCAAGCCACTCACTGGCTTTGATTTCAATAAAGATCGGCCACTGCGCCTATTGGGTGGCCTGGCTGGCTTATATGTTGGTGTTCTGGGGATCAGTGCTGCTGCGACGTTCTGGCGCGATGCATCACAAGCCGTCGATTTCCCGCCACTGCTGGCTGCGGCGCTGAGTGGATTACCGAACTTCCTGCCGATCATTCCATCGATTATGGCTTCCTTTGGTATCTTGCTGCTCATAATCATTATTATTCGGTTCGACCGGGTCTGGAAACCGTGACGCACTATCATATCGTCGGCATTGCAGGCGCAGGAATGAGCGCGATTGCCCATATTCTGCTTGATCAGGGCCACATTATCAGCGGCTCTGACCTTCAGCGCAGTAATCTTGGCGATGCCCTGATTGCCCGTGGTGCGACGATCTTTCAGAATCATGCAACAGAACAGATTGCGGGAGCCGATGCGTTGGTGGTGACATCGGCGGTTCAGCCAGATCATGTTGAGCTTCAGGCGGCCAGCGCTCTGGGTATTCCGATCTTGAAACGCGCCGACCTATGGGCCGAGTGGTCGCGAGTCCGGCCAACTGTTGCCGTGGCTGGAACCCATGGAAAGACGACAACAACAGCCATGATCGCCCTGATCCTGACGCACGCCGGGTTTGATCCAGGCTTCCTGATTGGCGGCGAGGCTGCTGATCTGCAAACAAATGCTCGCTGGGGCAACCCCAATGCGCCCTTGGTGATCGAGGCCGATGAGTATGATCGAACATTCCTGGCAATCACATCCCATATCGCAATAATTACGAATGTTGAATGGGATCACGTTGATATCTATCCAACCCAGGAAAGCTATACAGTGGCATTCCAGCAGTTTGCGGCAAATGTGGCCAAGCCCCGCAATGTGATTGTGTGTGCCGACGATCCCGGTGCGCTCCAGGCCTTCGATAACCCTGATGCAACGCAATATGGAATCGATGAGACAATCGCCCGTGATCCTGCATCGTGCCGCTTGGCCCCACTCGATTGGACAGCCGCCAATCTGCGGCTCGATCAGGGGCAGATGGTATTTGGCATCTGGCGCTATGATCGAACGAGCTATGCGACCCGCCTGGCTGGCCAGCAGCGCCTCACTATTCCGGGCGTCCATAATGTTCGGAATGCGCTTGCGGCATTGGCCGCCTGTACGGCGCTTGGCGTCCCGCTGCATGTAGCCAGCGAAGGATTGGCCCGCTACCATGGTGTTGCACGCCGTTTCGAAATCAAGGGTGAGCTGGATGGGATCACAGTCATTGATGATTATGCTCACCACCCGACGGAAGTGCGCGCAACGCTCGCAGCAGCTCGTCAGCGCTATCAGGGGCGGCGCATTATCGCCTATCTTCAGCCGCATACCTATTCACGAACGAAGGCGTTGCTGCGAGATTGGCCACAGGCCTTTGATGATGCGGATCTTGTGTTAGTTGGGGATATCTATGCGGCCCGTGAGCGAGATACACTGGGGATGAGTGCTGAACGATTAGCAGCGGCAATCGGCCCACGAGCCACTGCGGTTGGTGGGATTTCCGAGGCTGTCGCACAGATTCTGGCGCAGCTTCAGCCGAATGATACCCTGCTGACATTGGGCGCGGGGGATGGTCATTTGGTTGGAACACTTGTGTTAGAGCACATGAGGCGAGGGCATCATGAGTAACGATGCAGCCATATCCTTTCATCGCAACACCGCCGAAGAACTATCGGCACGCTATGCAGCGGATGGGCATGCCCCCGATGGATGGCGTGAGGCTGCTGTCTGGCATTGGGAGCAGGCTGGTAATCCAGCCGAGATCGCTCGCCTGGCGCTTGAGATCGTGGAATTAAAGGTAACGCGGCTTGATTTTGTGCCAGCGCGCCAATGGGTTGAACGAGCGCTGACCGCGATTGGGCACCTTCCGGCGGATGTGCAGCTTGGCTTTGAGCTGCGGGCCTGCACACTCGCATTGGCCGTGCTTGAATTCGGCGGGCAGTATCGCGAAGGGCTTGAATACGCACGGCGGATGCTGCGTTCGAGCCGTGAGCAGGGCAGTATTGAGGCAGAGGCTCGCGCACAACTGGCGATTGGCCGTATGCAGCGCGAACTCGGCCAGCTTGCCGCTGCTGCTGCCACGATGCAGAAGGCTCGTGAACTGGCTGAGCGTGATGAACTGAGTGAGTTGGAAGCAGAGGTACGGCTGCATCTCGCGAAGGTTCATCAGTTGCAGGGCCGCCATCTGGAGGCGCTTCAGGAGCTTCAGATTGCCCGTGAAAGTGGCGAGCAACAGGATAACCAACTGCGGCTGGCGCGTGTCTTCACCGGGATTGGCGATATCTATCGGGTGCTTGGATCAAGTGAGCAGGCACAGTCGTTCTATCTACGAGCGCTGAGCCTTGAGCAGGGTAGCGGTAATGTGCTTGGCCAGGCAATGTTGAAGGATAAACTGGCGCTGGTGGCCTTTGATAATGGCCGGTTTGGCGAGGCAATTGCCTCAGCAGAAGAGAGTTTGGTGCTGCGCGAACGATTGCGCGATGTTGTTGGGCAGGCGCGATCCTATACCGTGCTCGGCACGATTCTGGGGCGTACTGGCCGCTATGATCGGGCACTGGCCTATTTGCAGCGGGCGCGTGAGCTTCAGGAGGAGATCCAGAACCTACGCGGCCAGGGAATCGCCCTGTTGCACCTTGGGGATGTCGCACGGATGATGGGTCGCTTCGATACGGCGCACGCAAGCTATGCAAGCGCTCAGGAATTGGCCCGCCGTGATGGCGATCAGGTGGGGATGGCGCGGTCGCTCGAACGGCTTGGCGATATGCATTTTGAAGAGGGCCATCGCGATAAGGCCAATATCAGTTGGGCGGAGGCCTTGCGTATTCGCGAATCGCTCCGCCATGTCGATGAAGCAACGATGTTACGCAGCCGAATCCAGAATGGTGTGCCGCGGCGGTAGGGCGTATAGCTCTCAGCCATCAGCCGTCAGGAGTTTTGAGGATGAATGTATGTGGATGTGACGGCGTCCTTAGGAACGCTACATACTTCGAAATGATCTCCTGAATGCTGAAGGCTGAATGCTGACGGCTCGTATGAATGGAACAGCATGCTCCGTTGGCTCGAAAACGAACCTTTAGCCAAATATACATCCTGGCGGATCGGCGGCCCGGCTTGCTACCTGGTTGAGGCTGCGACGCCAGATGATCTGCGTGAGGTATTGGTGTGGGCACAGGAACGTGAGCTTGGAGTAACGCTGCTTGGCGGTGGGACGAATACACTGGCATTGGATCAGGGCTTTGATGGCGTTGTGGTGCGCTATCGCAACCAGGATGTGCAGATCGAACCGCACGACAACACGGCTCTGGCGATTCTGGCGGCTGGTGCGCCAACCGCAGGTACAGCACGACGATTATCCCATGGGGGCTGGGCTGGGCTGGAATGGGCTGAGGGTTTGCCAGGAACGATTGGCGGTGCCGTGTTTGGCAATGCTGGCTGTTATGGCGGCGATATGGCAGCGGTTCTGAACCGCGCCTGGCTGCTGATTGATCACCAGGTTCAGGAATGGCCAGTTGAACAGTTCGGTTATGGCTATCGGGCAAGCACTTTGAAAATGTTGGAACAACCCAATCTAGCTATTATCTTGGCTGCCGAGGTTCGCCTGCAGCATGCCGATCCACGCGAGCTTGCGGCGCGGATGGAACAGACGGCGGCGATGCGACGGAGTAAGACGCCATCTGGCCAATCGTGTGGCAGTGTGTTCAAGAATCCGATTGGCGATAGTGCAGGGCGCTTGATTGAGGCGGCTGGATTAAAGGGTTTGCGGGTTGGTGCCGCCGAGATTGCGCTAAAACACGCCAATTATATCGTTAATATAGGGGGCGCTTCCAGCAGTGATGTCCTGCGCCTGATCGATACTGCCCGTGAGCGGGTTTTTTCTGCCTTTGGGATCGAGCTTGCCCTAGAAGTACGGATCTTATGATCCAGATGTTCGAGCATCAATCAGGGTTTGGGAGTAACCTGTGACAAAGAAGCTGCGAATTGGTGTCTTGTTTGGTGGGCAATCTGGTGAGCACGAAGTCTCGCTCGTTTCGGCACGGGCTGTGCTGGAGAATCTGGATCGAGAGCGCTATGAGATTGTGCCGATTGGGATCACCAAACAGGGCCGCTGGCTGGCTGGTGGCGATCCACTGGCGGCGCTGACGGCACAGGCCGATCCGCATCTGCTACCTGGTGGAATTGAGCGCGCGCCATCGGTATCCGCGACTGAAACAGCGATGCTGGCAGTCACACAGCATTCCGAATTCTGGCTGCTGACACCTGAATTTTCGCTTGATGTGATCTTCCCGGTTCTGCATGGCCCGATGGGTGAGGATGGAACCGTGCAGGGGTTGTTTGAGTTAGCCGGGGTTGCCTATATTGGCTGTGGTGTGTTGGCCGCTGCGGTTGGGATGGATAAGGCCATGATGAAAGCGGCCTTCGCTGCTGCCGGGTTGCCATTGTTGCCATGGTTATTGATCCGGCGCGTCGAACTCGAGCAGGATAGCGCTGCTGTTGCAGATCGGATCGAGCAATCCCTCCACTACCCAATGTTCGTCAAGCCTGCCAATATGGGTTCCAGCGTTGGCATCAGCAAAGCAAAAGATCGGACTGGGTTGGTGGAAGGGCTGCGCGAGGCGGCTCGTTATGATCGGCGGATCGTTGTTGAACAGGGGATTAACGCCCGCGAGATTGAGGTCAGCATTCTTGGTAACGAAACGGTTGTAGCCAGTGTTCCTGGCGAAGTGGTGCCATCGAATGAATGGTACGACTATGAGGCCAAATATCTGGCTGGCAAATCGCAGGTTCTGATTCCTGCACCAATTGCTCCAGAAGTAGCTGAGCAGGTGCGTGTGTTAGCAGCCGTGGCCTTTGCTGCTGTCGATGGCGCAGGGCTGGCACGCGTCGATTTTCTGCTGGATAAAGATGCTGGCGAACTGTATATCAATGAAGTCAATACCATGCCTGGATTTACCCCAGTGAGTATGTACGCACAGATGTGGGCCGCCAGCGGCCTCTCGTATCCAAAGCTGTTGGATCGCCTGATTGAGTTGGCGATTGAGCGTAAGCACCAATAGGTATCTATGGGCGTATGCGATACGCCCCAACCGAGTAGAACTATGGAAGATTTCGATTACAACCGGCCAAATACCCGCGCCCGGATTGCCGCTCGCCGCAAGCGGGCGAATATCCCGCAGGATGAATCGGGGGTATTGCCAGGGCCGCGCCGCACCATGGTTGGCTGGCTCGCCAGTGGCCGAATCCTGAGCCTGCCGTTGCTTGTGCTATCTTTGGGAGCGTTGTTGTATGTCACAATCAATCCTCGTTTTAGTATTCGTGATGTCCAGGTGCAGGGAACCAACTTGCTCCATGAGGATGATGTCATCCGGCTGAGTGGCGCACGTGGTCATTCGATTTGGTTGATCGATACGAAACAAATAATAACGAATGTTGCGGCCAGTGCCTATGTTGAGCATGCGAGTGCGACGGTTATTCTGCCAGATCGGTTACTGATTGAGATCCAAGAGCGTAAGCCAGAGGTGCGCTGGAAGAGTGGAACCGAATTGTTGTTGGTTGATGCGGATGGGCGCGTGCTAGGGCCAGATGCAAATGCGCCGATCACTGGCACACTGGTGATCGATGACCGCAGTGGCCAGGTGCTTAAGCCAAATGATCAGATCGACCCACACGCCCTCGAACTGGGGCGTACACTCTCGTTGCGCCTGCCAACCGAATTGAGCCTCACGCCTGACCAGATCGGGTGGGGCAGTGATACTGGCATTGTGGTTGATCTGAGCGGTGGCCGCACGGTGGTTTTTGGCCAGTATGATCATCTGGATCGCAAGTTGGCAGTGCTAGCGAAACTCACGACAGATAATGTCGCCTATACCTACCTGGATCTTCGCCCAGAAACGCCGTATTACCGAAATAACAAATAATGATTGGCGCTGGCCCTATCGCCAGTTGTTCGTAAAGGATTAGGCTATGGCTCCACGTACTATCGTCGGTATTGATGTGGGCACGACAAAAGTCTGCACCGTCGTTGCTCAAATACTCGACAACGGTCGCATCAATGTCCTGGGAGTTGGCTTGACTCCATCGAAGGGGCTTGATCGAGGTGTGGTTGTCAATATTGAAGATGCCGTCAATGCGATTTCGACCAGTGTGGAGAAGGCCGAGCGATTATCCGGCTATCGAATTGGCACAGCATTTGTTGGCGTCTCGGGGCGCCATGTTTCATCGCTGAATAGCCGAGGGGTGGTTGCCGTTTCCCGAACTGACCACGAGATCACGCGCCACGATGTGGCCCGGGCGGTTGAGGCAGCGCAGGCCGTTGCTATCCCCACCCAGCGCGAAATTATTCATATTATTCCACGAGCCTATATTGTTGATGGCACCGAGGGTATTCGTGATCCAATTGGTATGAGTGGCTTCCGGCTGGAAGTCGAAACACATATCATCACTGGTGAGGTGATGGCCATCCAGAACCTGATCAAGAGCGTTCAGAAGGCTGGAGTCGAAATCGATGATCTCGTGCTGCAGCCGCTTGCCTCCGGCGAGGCCGTACTGAATGATGACGATAAGGATCGCGGTGTCGTTCTCGTCGATATTGGTGGCGGGACGACCGATATTGCCGTGTTTGCCCAGGGTGGAATCTGGCATACCAGCGTCATTCCGGTTGGCGGCAGCCATTTTACCAATGATATTGTTCTTGTGTTGCAGACGCCGCATAACACTGCCGAATACCTGAAGCTCAAATATGGGGCCGCTATCGCAACACCACCAGAGAACGAGGCCGATGATATTGTGGAGGTGGAGGGCTTTGCGCCGGGCGAGCGCCAATCGATCAGCCGCTATCTGCTTAATCAAATTCTCCAGGCTCGTGCAGAGGAAGTCGCTGAACTGATCTATAGCGAGATTCGCCGCAGTGGCTATGAGGGGTTACTGCCGGCTGGCATCGTCCTGACGGGTGGTTCTTCACAGTTGCCGGGCATCGATGAACTGATGCGCGACATGCTTGGCATCCCGGTGCGGGTTGGGTCGCCTGGCGAAATGAGTGGTCTATCCGATTCACTCAGCAGCCCGCCATATGCAACCTGCCTTGGATTGGTTCGTTGGGGCGCACGGCATGGAGCCGCCCAGATCAATACTCCATCTGGCAATGCCGGTGAGCGCGGTGGCTGGAATTCAACCTATGAACGCTTCAAAGGCTGGCTGCGCGAGTTTTTGCCCTGATGTTACTTTACTGGAAACTGCGGATTGCGTGTTGGGTTGGGCCGTGTGGCGCCACAAGACGCAAGACGGTGGACGATACAGAACACGCAAGACGCACAGGAGGACAGGAATGGCAGATTTCAACGGGTACATGGCCGAGCCAGGTGCGCTGATCAAGGTGATTGGCGTGGGCGGCGGCGGTTCGAACGCAGTCGACCGGATGGTCGATGATGGGGTTCAGGGCGTCGAGTTCATTACCGTCAATACCGATTGGCAGGCGCTCCAGCATTCACATGCCGATGTGCGTATTCGCATTGGCGATAAGCTGACCAAGGGGCTTGGCTCAGGCGGTAACCCGGTGATTGGCCAGAAGGCTGCCGAGGAGACAACCGAGGAGATCTATGAGCACCTCAAAGGCTGCGATATGGTCTTCATCACCGCTGGTATGGGTGGCGGAACCGGAACCGGTGCGGCACCAGTGATTGCCAGCATTGCACAGGATCTGGGCATGCTGACGGTTGGTGTCGTCACGCGACCATTCACCTTTGAAGGCAACCATCGCCGCAAAACGGCTGATCAGGGTATTGAGCAACTCAAACCGATGGTTGATACACTGATTATCATTCCGAACGACCGGCTGCTGCAGACGGCCAGCAAGAATACCTCGGTATTGCAGGCATTCCAGATGGCCGATGGCGTGCTGCGCCAGGGTATTCAAGGCATCTCGGATGTGATCACCCAGCGCGGCTTGATCAACGTGGACTTTGCCGATGTGAAGGCAATCATGGCTCGCCAGGGTTCTGCCCTGATGGCGATTGGTCATGGCAGCGGCGATAATCGTGTGGTTGATGCTGTTAATGAAGCAATCGCTTCACCATTGCTAGAAGTTTCGATTGATGGTGCCCGTGGTGTGTTGTTCAATGTGACCGGTGGCGAGGATCTTGGTATTCTTGAGATCTACGATGCTGCCGAGATCGTCTCGAAGGCAGTTGATCCAGAGGCCAATATCAAATTCGGTGCCGTGATCGATCCAAACTTCCCGGCAGGGCAAGTCAAGATTACCCTGATCGCAACGGGATTTGATGCGAACCCAAGCCGTGCCGTGCAGAAATCGCGCCTGTATGGTGGCATGACACTGCCGCAGCAATCGCACCAGGTTCCCCAACCACAGCCAGTTCCCGTAGCGCCGCAATCATCGCAGCCTGCGCCGCAGCAGCGCCCGGCCCAGCGCCCACAGCCAACGCAGCCCAGCAATCTCAGCGGCGATGATCTGGACATCCCGCCATTCCTGCGTAATCGCAACCGCCAGAAGTAGCGACGCGATGCATCGCGTCGCTACCGGTAGAGACGCCCCGCTGGGGCGTCTTGGCATGTTCGCCCGCTGGGAAAGACGGCCCAGCGGACCGTCTCTATTCCCTGCCGATCAACCGGATTCCAAGTTTGGCAAACACACGTTCAGCGAGTTCGCGGCCCCGCCCCGCCACCCTCGGTTTTGCGTGCCCTGGTTGGATCAGATGTTTCAGCAGATCGCGATAGGGTGGTGGCAGATCGATCTCGGGCAGGATCAGTGCCTCTTGATCTGTTTCAGCAGCAAGCCTGCGCCAATCCGATCCAGTTGCATTGGCATACCCAAGCAGCAGCGCCGTTGTTTCATTTGCGGGAAGCAGGCGAATACCGCCGCCACGCTCGGCTGCCGCAATATAGAAATCGGCGGCACCGCGCCCCTTGCGGCGGCGTAATGACGCACCAGGAATGAGTGTGACGCCTGATAGCCCTGCTTGTTCGCTTGGTTCGATTGGCTGCCAGCGTAACACTGCTGCATCGAAACGACTGAAGCGCTCGTTGGGGCTTGTGAGTACACGCCATCCTGGCTGGCCACTAGAGGATGCTGGTGGAAGGTTGGGCAGTTGTTCAATCTGATCGAGAAACGTTGTGACTGATAATCCGGCCATGCGTAGCCGTCCGATCAATCCATCGCGCCGCCATGTGGTTAGCTCAAAGAGTTGCCCACGCAATACCCCCTCGCCTTTGAGGATCGGGTATGCGCGTACATTTCGAACCATATAGCGATCTGGTGCGATCTCTTCGAAATCGGGAGAGTGGGACACACGTTGTTCCTCTATGCCACCTGAACTCGATTATTCGCCCTCATTGACTTCGGCAACAACGGCAGTTAGTTCAGTCGGCGTGTAGCGGGAGTCGTTCCCAATCAGGAGATCATGGCGAAGCTGCGCCATATCGATCAGATGCCCGCGTTCGTGGTGAACCACCCAGTTACCCTGATGGACGAGATTGATCTCACCATACAGCTCGTGATGTCCGGGGCGATGCCAGGCGGCGCTCGTCAGGCCACGTAGCAGATTAAGAGTTTGCTTGCGCGAGGCTCTGAACGCATCCAGAATAGCTGCAATCGGCATTGATCGATAGGTCGCAGCCACTTCAAGGCGTGGCGGATGTGCTGGTGGCAGTTCTGGTCGTTCTGTTTCCAGCAGCAGCCAGGCTCGTTCACGAAATACAGCATCGATATCGACCAAGTGTCCAACCAGTTCTTTCAATGATGGCGCGCCCGGTTGTGGCCGTTGCGAGAGTACATCATCATTGAGGCCAATCAGCAGCTTGCGTAAGCCCTCATCGGTACGCTCTAGCCACATCATCAGCGTATGCGGCCCAAGTGTGCCCATTGATTCGATTGACTTAAAGACCTTATGGGCCTCTGGGACAGTGCCACATTTGGGGCATACGCCAATACAAGCACCCTCACGCAATTCCCCACATGTCCCACAGACATAAATATCGCCAAGTTCGTCGGCACGCAGATCACGCCCTTCAGAGATCGCCAGTTGGGCGCGAGTCAGCAGTTCGCGTGAAAAGGGCGTTGTACCCGTCACACGTCCGGTCTCAGCGGCCTCTGGCTCAAGGCCAGCAAGCGCTCGATCAACATTCTGGGTTGTCGAGCCAACTTCGCCAAGATCACGGAATGCATGTTCAGCCCGAGCCATGCGGGCGGTTGCCAGAGCTTCGAACAGCCGTGCGACATTGAAGCGGCGTTCTCGTCGAGCCTGGGCTGCCCACGAATGGTAGGCGATTTGTCCCATACTACCGCGAATAAAATTGCGGCGCAGCTCTTCGACGTTGGTGGTCATCGATTTAATCATCCTTCATGAATCGAACACATCGGCAGATGGCGATCCAACAATTGTCCATCTATGCATCGCACATTCTACTACATCCAGCGGTTGTGTAATTTAGCGGTATAATAACGCCCGCTATGCGGGTTGCAATTATTCACGATTATCTGAATCAGTACGGTGGCGCAGAACGTGTCCTCGAAGCGCTGCACGCACTCTACCCTAGTGCGCCTATCTATACATCGCTCTACGATCCCGATGCGATGCCGGATGCAATGCGTACCTGGGATATTCGAACTTCCTGGATGCAGCGTCTGCCAGCCTGGCGGCGTTTATTTCAGGTCTATTTCCCGATCTATCCGAGTGCTTTCGAAAGTTTTGATCTGAATGCCTATGATCTGATCCTCAGTAGCAGCAGTGCCTATGCCAAGGGTATTATTCCAGGGGCGCACGCCAAACATATCTGTTATTGCCATACTCCCATGCGCTTTGCCTGGCAGACTGATGCGTATGTCGCACGCGAGGAAATTGGGCGCGTGGCCCGAGCATTTCTGAAGATTGTCATGACCTACCTGCGTATGTGGGATGTGACGACGAACGTGCGGGTTGATCAGTTCGTGGCCAACTCGCATGAGGTTGCGGCGCGCATCCAACGCTATTATGGCCGTTCGTCACTGGTGATCCATCCGCCGGTTGAGTTGCCGCCCTCCTACTCGGCTACTCCTGGCGATTATTATCTGACGGGCGGGCGCCTGGTTCCGTATAAGCGCCTCGATCTAGCAGTTCGGGCGTGTACAGCAATGAATCTGCCCCTAAAAGTCTTCGGCGAAGGGCGTGATCGATTGGCACTAGAAGCCATTGCTGGCCCAACTGTCGAATTCCTTGGATGGGTGGATGAGACACAGCGCCGCCAATTATTGGCGGGCTGTTGTGCCTTCCTGTTCCCAGGTGAAGAGGATTTCGGGATTACACCGCTGGAAGCCATGGCGGCTGGGCGGCCCGTGATTGCCTATGCGGCGGGCGGAGCGCTTGATACGGTACTCGATGGTGTGACTGGTCGCTTCTTCTATGAACAAAGCCCGGCTGCACTTGCTACCGCAATTGCCTCATCGCGCCTGGATGACTTCGATGCCGATGCTATTCGCCTGCACGCCGAGGGGTTTCGCATGGAGGTCTTTCTTAATCGAATGCGGGCGCTGATCGCCGAGACAATGAATGATGATGTGGCACTGCTAGTAGAAAATGATGTACTGGTAGGCTGATTGAGCTATCAGCTATCAGCCCCTCTAGCAAAGCATCTTTGAATAGCCCAAAAAATATTGATAGAACTTTTGCTATATCTGGACATTCTGCGCCGCCAGTGGATTGTGATTATCGCAGTGACATTGCTGGCCGCTATGGCAAGCGGCGTGTTTGCTTTGATTCAGCCGGCGCGCTATGCTGCCACAGCCCGCATGCTGGTGACGATTGCCGATCCGACGCGAGTTGACATCGAGGACCCACTTGCGTATGATGTGCCCGCGATTGTCCATGGTCGCCCATTTGCACAGGACGTGGCGGCGCTCCTGGCAACCCAGCATGTGTCAATCTCTGCCGACGAGATTATGGGTGCGCTACGAGCAACCAACCAAAAACGTGAGGTCTCCCTGACAGCCACATCGGCTGATCCATCCATGCCGATTGCACTCCTGCAAGCAGCAGCGATGCAGCTTCAGACTGGTGGGTTACGCTATTGGGGTGTGGCTGCTCCAGTGCCAGAGCGGCCAGGATTACGTATCGTACTGCTGGAGATGCCATATTCTGCGGAACGGAGCAATAGCATGGCTGCCATCGCACGTGAGGTGGCATTGCGAACGCTGGCTGGCCTGGCGGTTGGTTGTGGGCTGGCATTTGGCATCCACGCATATCGTGAAACGAAAGGCCAGAGGTAACTGCTCGAAGCAATTATGCAACTAATTGATTACGTCAATATCATCCGCCGCCGCTGGTGGATTATTCTGCTGGCAGGGCTTGTTGCTGCGGCAAGTGCCTATGCCTTCACCCGTTTCCAGGAGCGTGTCTATCGCTCGGAGGCGAGTTATCAGGTCATCCCGAGCCGCTATGATAACGGGCTGCTGATCGTTCTTCGGGATCGCATGAATAGCTTTAAGTCGATTGCGTTGGCTCCGATTCAGCTCGAAAAGATTAGTGCTGATCTGAAGCTGGATCGCAGTGCCGATTGGCTGCTCAACAAACGAGTTGCTATTCAGGCCCGACCAGAGGAGCAACTGATTGTCATACAGGTTGATTACCCGGATGCAGATATTGCCCCACGATTGGCCAATGCCATTGGTGATAATATGGTTGGCTTGGTGAATGCACAGAACAATAGTATTGAGGGCACGGATCGGATCAATCTGCGCGTCAACCAGCCAGCGCGGCCTGCTGTGTTGAACTGGCCACAGACGCGGGTGATTGTGCCGGCTGGTGCGTTGCTTGGGCTGGTGCTTGGGTTGATATTGGCCTTCATTCTGGAAGCGCTTGATGATACGCTCAAGACTCCGGCAGATGTAGAACGCTATGCAGAACTACCGACACTTGGAGCGATTCCAGATGTTGGCGAGCGGGCAAGTGGGCGAGCGGATCGAGGCAGGCAGCCAGCATGACAAATCCCAATTCAGTCAGCTCCTTAATTGCGCTACGCGACCCACGTTCGGCAGCTGCTGAGGCGTACCGAACGCTGCGCACCAATATTCGATTTTCCAGCCTGGATCGGCCACTGCACACACTGCTTGTCACAAGTACTGCCCCGGATGAGGGGAAATCGACCACACTGGCCAATCTGGCTGTCACCATGGCACAGGCCGAGCAGCGGGTGATTCTGGTTGATTGCGATCTGCGACGGCCAACGCTACATCAATTGTTCAATCTGCCTAATGATGTTGGGTTGACAACCGTTATATTGGAGCAGGGCGAAGAGCCGTTGTCGCTTCAGGCCACTGGTGTACCGGGGTTGAGTTTACTCGCCAGTGGGCCATTGCCGCCGCGCCCAGCCGATATTCTTGGCTCGCGGCGTATGGAAGCTGTGATCGAGCGCCTACGCAACGAGGCCGATATCATTTTATTCGACACACCGCCTGTTACGGCAGTGACAGATGCGGCAGTACTGGCCACACGTGTCGATGGCGTACTGCTTGTGTTTCAGGCTGGCAGGACGCGCCGCGACCGGGCACGCCAAGCACGGCTGATTCTTGAGAAAGTGAAGGCCAATATTATTGGTGTTGTACTGAATGATGCCCAACTAGAAGCAGGATATGGCTACTATAGCTGAAAGTCGGTTGGCATCATCTTGCACAATATGATAGAATAGCAAGTACTGAGTAGTCGCAGAATGCGTTCGATTTGAGGAGCGCTCGATGCCAGATCCAGCCACCCGTAATCCTGCTATCGTCTTGGTCGAAGATGAGCCGGATATTCTCATCATTCTTCATCGGCTCATGCGCGACCTAACTGGCGGCTACGATATTGTTACCGTCAACGGTGGCGCGGAAGCGCTTGCCCAGATCGCACTACGACCAGTGCCATTAGTGATTACCGACTATAACATGCCAGGTATGAATGGATTACAGCTAACGGCCGCAATCAAAGAGACATCGCCTGAGACGCGTGTTGTGTTGATTACTGCCTACGCAACGCCTGAGCTTGAAAAACGTGCTCGTGAACAACGCGTCGATCATTGGCTACCGAAACCATTTCCATTGGATCGGTTAGAACAAATCGTGCGCGACGTTCTGCGCTAATACGATCTGATCGCACACGGCGGCGCATTATGCGCCGCCGTGTGCGCTTTCTGCGGTTTGTATATATGGCACAATGCCAAAAACGCTGGGGCAACCACACATGTGGTTGCCCCAGCGTTCATCCGACGTATGGATCTAGCGCTTCTCGACAAAGAGCCGAATAGCGGTTCGTTCCTCATCATCGATAGCGACATCAATAAACGATGGCGTACAGACGATGTCGATCCCCTCTTCGCTCAGGTAACTGCGTGCAATCGCAACGGCCTTGATCGCTTGATTCGTGGCACCTGCTCCAATCGATTGCACTTCGGCTACGCCAGTGTCGCGAATAACCCCAGCAATTGCGCCAGCAACTGCACTCGGTCGCGACCGAGTCGATACTTTCAGCACTTCGGCTGGATGGCGCTCAACTGTGCTTCTGGTGCCACCAACAGCGCGGGCCAGTGGGGTCGATACAGGAATGTTCGATGACATGCGTTCCTCCTCTGATGGGGGTTCGACCTGCCTCTGTCTGGGAGTCGGCCGGCTAGCCTCCGGGTCATGGAATTCACTCATACGCATGGTTCCTAAAGATTAGCGTGCATAATCAACTGCACGCGTCTCTCGTATAATAGTCACCTTGATTTGACCAGGGTATTGAAGGCTTTCTTCAATCTTGCGGGCAACATCGCGTGCGAGATGAATACTGCCCAGATCATCGATCGAATCGGGCTGTACCATGACTCTGACCTCGCGACCAGCCTGTACAGCAAATGCGCGCTGCACACCATGAAATGATGTGGCTACGGTCTCGAGTGCCTCTAGCCGCTTGATGTAAAGGTCGAGCGTTTCACGGCGAGCACCCGGTCGCGCTCCGGAAATCGCATCAACGGCCTGGATCAGAAATGCTTCGACCGTCTGCGGTTCTTCATCATTATGATGTGCAGCGATCGCATGAACGATTGCGGGTGATCGACCCAGGCGGCGTGCAATATCTGCACCAATCAGCGCATGCGGCCCTTGGACTTCGTGGTCCACCGCTTTGCCGATATCATGAAGCAATGCTGCGGTCTTGGCAACATTGATATTTGCCCCAAGCTCGGCGGCAATATGTGCCGCCAGCAACGCGCACTCCAGCGAATGTTGGAGCACATTCTGCCCATAACTTGTTCGATACTTCAGGCGCCCAAGCAGCTTAATCAGGTCAGGGTGCAAGCCCTGGACATTCGCCTCATACGCGACTCGTTCGCCCTCCTCGCGCATGATTCCCTCGACTTCCTGCTGGGTTTTCGCAACCACTTCCTCAATCCGAGCTGGGTGGATGCGGCCATCCTTCAGAAGCTTGGTCAGCGACAGCCGCGCAACCTCACGACGCACAGTGTCGTGGCAGGAAAGTGTGACTGCCTCCGGAGTATCGTCGACGATGATATCAACCCCGGTGATCTGTTCAAAGGCTCGAATGTTGCGTCCCTCGCGACCAATGATCCGACCTTTGAGCTCTTCGCTTGGTAATGCTACCGTGGAAACGGTGATTTCGGCAACATACTCAGAAGCACAACGTTGGATCGCCATCCCAATCACTTTGCGGGCCATTTTATCTGCATCTTCACGCAGCGACCGCTCGATCTCGCGGTAGCGCCGAGCACCATCCTCCCGCGCCTCCGATTCGACACGCTGGAGAATAATTCCACGCGCCTCCTCCTGGTTCAGCGCCGAGATTCGCTCAAGCTCAATGCGCTGCTGGGAACGCATCTGCTCTGCTTCTTGTTGAAGTTGCTCGATCTGACGCTCGCGAGTCTGTGTCTGACGCTCGCGCCGCTCCAACCCCTCCAACTTTCGGTCGAGATTCTCTTCCTTGCGCTGAAGCCGCTCTTCCTGTTTGATGAGCGATTGGCGTGCTTCGCGGATCTGGGCCTCGGCCTCATTCCGCAACTGCAGCGCCTCCTCCTTGGCGCGCAGGACGATATCCTTCTGTTCAGATCGCATTGCCTCAATCTGCAAGCGCTCCTCAGTTTCACGCTGACGCACGCTGCTCTTGATGCTCTGTCTGTACATAAATATTCCGATGCCAGCACCAACAGCAATACCCGCTATTAACGCTAGCACGGCCATTTCAAGCCCTTGCACGATGTCCTCCTATGAAGTTTTTAAGGTACGGCAGATGGCAGGCCGCGCTGTTGCGTTTCACACTCTTGGCGCTGCCCATCTTCCTGCTCGTGAGCGGTATCAGGAATTTGCTAATAATACCCGCTTTTTGCTTTATCTGTCAAGAATATCACTGTAAAGATGTGCAGCGTATTCTTGGCCTATTCCAACGATTTGTATACTATTAGATTGACTTTGTGAATTAGAGTATAATGTGAGCACTTTTTGATAGAATTATGTATGCAGCATGTATCTCAAGCGGATCGAGATTCTGGGCTTTAAGACGTTCGCTACACGGACGATGCTTGAATTTCGCCCTGGTATTACGGCAATTGTTGGGCCAAATGGGAGTGGTAAATCGAATGTTGCCGATGCAATGCGCTGGGTGCTTGGCGAACAGAGCTACATGGCGCTACGTAGTAAACGCGCCGAGGATCTGATCTTTGGTGGTGGATCGCGGCGGGCACCCTCTGGTTTTGCAGAAGTTGCACTCACCATCGATAACAGTGATCGGCTGTTACCGCTGCCCTATAGCGAAGTGACGATTGGGCGGCGTGCGACGCGCTCTGGGGAATTTGAATATACTCTGAACCGTAACCGCGTTCGCCTGCGCGATATTCACGAGGCTATTGGCCCGCTTGGTGGTTCATACACGATTGTCAATCAGGGCCTTGTCGATTCGGCGCTCAACCTACGGCCAGAGGAGCGCCGCCGCCTGTTCGAGGATGCCGCCGAAATTGGGATCTATGAGCAGCGCAAGGTCGAATCCGAGCGGCGCTTGCGCGAAACATTGGCCAATATTCAGCGCTGCGATGATGTCCTGGCTGATCTCGAACCACGCCTGCGCTCGCTGAAACGCCAGGCAGCCCTGGCCCGAACACAGCGCGAGATGCAGGCCGAACTACAGCATCTGCTCACACGCTCCTACACAGCACAGCGTAGGGCAGCACAGAGTGCTCTGGCGGCATCCGCGCAAGCCGAACAACTTACTGCCGAACGCCTGACCGCGGCTCGTGGGTATCAGGCAGCAGCAGTTTCCGCATTGCAGATCCTCCGTGATGGGTTGCGTGGTATTCGCGAGCGTTTGCAAAGCCTGCATGCCGCAAGTAGCGATCTGCATGACCGTGCAGAAGCAGCCCAACGTGATCTGGCGGTTGGCCACGAACGGGCATCGGCAATCGAACGCCGCGCCGAGGATCTCGAACGCCAGCAGCGTGAGCTTGCATTGCGTACCTCCGAACTCGAACGCGATCGTGTTGAGGCGGCCACACGCCTTGGCGATGCTGAAACGCGCCTGGCCGAGCATCGTGCAGCAACACAAACGCACGAGCAGATGCTGGCCGTACAAGAATCAGAACGCCGAACCGCTCGCCACGCCCTTGAACAGGCCCAACGTGCGGAACTCCAGGCCACCGCCGCTCTTTCCGAACTGCGCCGCCGAATGGAGCAACTGATTGCGCGCCGTGAACGGCTTGTTCGTGAGCGCACTACACTTGCCCCCAGCCTTCAGGCCGCTGAACAAGCACTGGCCGTCAATCGCGCCGATGCTCTGGCTGCCGAACAGGCCGTTACGCAGGCTCAGGAATTTGTGCTGGCAGCACAGGCTCGTGCCGAATCCGCTCGTAGCGAGATCGAACGCCTGCGAACCGATGCGACACGCGCTGATGAAACGGCAGCCCTGGCTCGCCGCAGCCTGGCCGATTCTGAAGCGCGCCTCGAATCGCTCACTCGCCTGCAACGCAGCTACACCGGTGCCTTTTCTGGTGTTCGGGCCGCCATGCAATGGGCCGAAAGCCAACATCGAACCGGCTTCATGCTGGTTTCATCAATTGTCCGCACCCCAGCTGAATTCGAAACTGCGATTGAAGTGGCTCTTGGCTCGCGCATCCAGAATATTGTTGTCGAACACTGGGCCGATGCAGAAACGGCCATTGATGCACTGAAGCGTAGTGGGGCAGGCCGGGCGACGTTCCTGCCGCTTGATACGATTCGGCGGCCAGGGAGCGATGATCGCAGGCCGGTGCAGGCTCGTGGCAACGTGCTTGGTATAGCAGCCGATCTGGTTGCCTATGATGATCACTATGCCATTGTGGTCTGGCATCTGCTTGGGCGAACGCTGATCGTACAGGATCTGTCCACAGCACGGGCTGAGTTGCGTTCGGTTGCTGGCGGTTGGACGATAGTAACCCTGGCTGGCGAACAGGTTAATTCGGGTGGGGCTGTAACGGGTGGCGCGCAGATCCGCGAGAGTGGTGCGCTACGGCGCGAGCGGGAGCTGCGTGAACTGCCTGAATTGGTTGCAACACAACGCCAAGCTCTGGAAGCGGCCCAGCAAGCCCGCACTACAATAGAAGCCCGAGCTACGACTGCTGAACAAACCCGCCGCGAATCCGAACAGGTGCGGAGGCAAGCCCAGCAAAAGATTGATGAATGCCGAGATGCCCTTGATCGGGGACGGCGCATTGTTGCCCAGGCCGCGGCAGATCTCACACTCCAGCAGCGGCGTGATGGTCAGGTGATGAGTGAACTCGGCGAACTGGATGCCCAGGAACAGGCGCTAGCTGCTGAACGTGCTTCCCTGGAACAGCGCGAACAAGCGGCACAGCAGCACCTGGCGCGCATACGGGCAGAGGAACAGGAGCGCAGCACAACGGAACAGGCTGCTATGGCGCAGCTAGCATCCCTTCGTTCAGCGCTTGCTGCTGCGGAAGGCGAGGCCCGCGCCGAACGAACCGTGCTGCAATCACACGCTCAGGGATTGCAGCGCCTCGCCACGCAACGCGATGAGAGCGATAGCCGGGTGGCTGCGCTGGCCCAGGAACGCTCCACAATCAGCGCCCGCACAGAGGAGTTGGAGGCGATCCATCGCGCCTTGCTTGCAGAGATCGATGATCTGCGCCGCCAGATTGACCCAGCAGAAACTGAATTAGCGACCAGTGAAGTAACCCAGGCCGAACGGGAGCGTGAGGCAGCCATACACACAGAGTCATTGCTTGAGCGGGAATCGGCCTATGGTCGCGCATCAGTTGAGGCCCAGCGTGCTCGTGATCGGCTGGATTCACTATGGGAACGAGCAGCAGCAGATGATATTGATCTCGATTCGTTGATCGATGCGGATGCGAGTACGGACGCGATATATCGCGTCCGTACAGATGATGTGAGTGGTGTCCCTCCGGAGGATCTCGCGGCCCCCATCCAGCAACTGCGGAGTAAAATCCAGCGCATGGGCGCAATTAATCCGCTTGCCCTAGAAGAATATGAAGAGACAAGCACACGCTACGATTTTCTGAGCACGCAACTGAACGATCTGCGTGCAGCCGAGCGTTCGCTGAGCGAGTTGATCGCTACACTCGATGGGGCCATGCAAACCCGCTTTGAGGCCACATTTAATGCAGTTGCAATTGAGTTTGAACGCAGTTTTGAACGCTTGTTTGGCGGCGGCCAGGCACGGATATTCCTGACACGTCCTGATGGCGAACAGGCCGATGGAACAACAAATGGCATGCCACTCGGTGTCGAGATTGTTGCCCGCCCACCAGGCAAACGCCAGCAAACGCTTGCACTACTATCGGGTGGTGAACGCGCATTAACCGCTGCTGCCCTGTTGTTTGCGATCCTGAAGGTCAATCCAACACCCTTTTGCGTGCTGGATGAGGTCGATGCTGCCCTTGATGAGGCGAATGTGGGTCGCTTCCGCGATGCGCTTGTCGAATTATCGCAGCAAACTCAATTCCTGGTGATTACCCACAATCGCGGCACAATCGAGGCAGCCGATACGATCTATGGCGTTTCGATGGGCGATGATAGCGCATCACGGGTACTTTCACTACGATTAGAGGAACTCGTCAGCGAATAAGAATCGCGTTGGGGCGTAGAGACGCAAGATCTTGCGTCTCTACGCCACTGGCAGCGTAAAAAAGAATGTCGAGCCCTGGCCCTCACGGCTGGTTGCCCAGATTCGCCCGCCGTGCCCTTCGATCAGATGTTTCGCAATCGCCAACCCAAGCCCCGTTCCGCCAGCATTGCGTGTTCGCGCCCGATCCACCTTATAGAAGCGCTCGAAAATCCGTGGCAGATCCGGGCTTGGAATACCGACGCCATTATCGTGTATGCTGATCAACATCCATTCGCCTGTAGCATGGCCCGATGGTACCTGAATTTCTGGCCGCCCCTGGCTCGATAGCTGCACAGACGCACTACGCCGTTCCTGATCACCAATTATCCGTTCATTTCGTGAGCGCCGCTCAATATAGCCAGTTTGGCGCATCTCGCCGGTTACCACAACCTGCACCGCCCGGATCGTAACCGTGCCGCCCTCTTGCGTGAATTTGGCCGCATTATGCAATAAATTAAGTAACACCTGCCCGACCCGATCTGCGTCCATCAGCACCATTGGTAGGGTTGGATCAACCTCAGCGGCAACATGCAGTGATTTCCGCTCCGCCTGTGGCCGAATCCGTTCGATGGCTCGTTCAACGATGGGGGCCAACTTGGTTGGTATCAGTTGCAACGCTACGCGCCCCGATTCGATCTGTGACAATTCGTGCAGCTCATTCACCAATTGCGTGATTGAGTCGATCTCCTGCGCCATCTGGCTTAACATGCGCTGAGCAATCGCCGGTGGTGGGTCGGATTGCACCGTTTCGACAAGCAGTTTGACGGAAGCAAGCGGTGTTCTTAGTTCGTGCGAAACATTTGCGACCATATCGCGGCGGGCACGCTCAAGCATATTCAGTTGGGTCACATCGCGGATGAGAACAACAGCACCAATCAACCCATCGCCCGTGAAGCGGGTGACCCGTAGACGTAACGTTCGCCCATAACTGGCGGGTTGCATCACCAATTCGCGTGGCTCACCATCGCTTAACACATCGGAAGCCAGGCTATCCACCTGATAATCGCGAACGAGCGTGATTAACCCCTGGCCAATTTTGCCAACCCCAGCAACACCAAGTAGCTCTTCGGCCTGGGAGTTCAAATAGCGTACCCGCCGTTCCTCGTCCAGAACAATCAGCCCAGCATCGAAGGCTGCTGTCGCGGCATCAAACAAGGGTTTGTGGGATTCGGGCTGCGGCGGTAACGAAAGAGGCATGGTGGCTAAGCGCCGTTGCAAACGAAAGCCCCACCAGAGTGAGGCTCCCAGCGCAATAGCAAGAATAGTGGTGAGAAGCTCCATCAACCTGATCACCTTATGGCCGGGATTGGAATCTCAAACCGATATCCAACTCCGCGAACCGTCTGAATATAGATCGGTTTCCCTGGATCTGGCTCGACTTTTTCGCGCAGCCAGCGAATATGAACATCCACGGTGCGGCTATCGCCAAGAAAATCATATCCCCACACTCGTTCCAGCAGGACATCGCGTGAGAGCGCCATTCCTCGATTGCGGATCAGGCATGTCAGCAGATCGAATTCCTTCTGCGAAAGCGCAATCTCGCCCCCATCACGCCATGCCCGCCGTGAACCAGTATCGACCCGTAACGCACCGGCATCAAGGATTTCGCGCCCGCCAGCCGGCTGCCGGTCGGTTCTCCGTAGAATGGCCCGCACCCGTGCCAGCAATTCGCCAAGGCTAAATGGCTTGGAAACATAATCATCGGCACCCAATTCCAGCCCAGCAATCCGATCAACTTCATCCTGCCTGGCAGTAAGCATCAGAATTGGCATACCGCTTTCCTGACGCAAAATCCGACAGACCGAGAAGCCATCCAGGCGCGGCAACATGATATCGAGTATTACAAGATCTGGCTGATCACGGCGCGCACGTTCAAGGCCAACAACGCCATCATTGGCGATTAGGACGGTATATCCCTCGCGCTCCAAATTGTAGCGCAGTGTTTCGGCAAGGGTGATCTCATCCTCAACAAGTAGGATGGTTGGCATATATTCTACTCCGGCATCGCGCGCCCGACCCCGTCGACCGCTCGGCAGATATGAATAGTGGCAGTCCGCCCAGTGGTGGCTGTATAGGCCGAAGCGATCTGATCACAGAACCGTTCGGCTGACTCGGAGGCCACCAGGCTCACGGTACATCCACCAAATCCAGCGCCCGTCAGGCGTGATCCATAACAGCCAGGAATCGCCTGGGCTGCAGCAACCAGTGCATCCATCTCTGGTACGCTGACCTGATAATCATCGCGCAGACTCGCATGCGACTGATTCATCAACTGCCCGAACGCCGCCACATCGCCACGATCAAGCGCATCAACACCACGCAGCGTACGCTCATTCTCGCTGACAACATGCCGAGCGCGGGAACGCACAGGTTCCGGCAAATCGGTAACATGCTCTGCTAATTGTCCCATCGTGATATCGCGCAGCGCACGGATCTTTGGATACCATTGCTTGAGAATACGGACGGCTTCTTCACATTCCTGTCGGCGCTGGTTATAGGCCGAACTAGCCAGTGCCCGCTCAATATGGCTATCGCACACGATAATGCGTGCATTCGCTGGAAGCAGAACACTCCGATAGCTCAGATCGCGGCAATCGATCAATAATGCATGGTTAGCCTGACCAAGCGCGGAAATAAATTGATCCATAATGCCACACTGAACACCAACAAAGCTATTTTCGGCACCCTGCGCTAGTAACGCCAGCTCTTCACCAAGAATATTCAAGCGACTGAGCGTTTGGAATGTATAGCCAACGGCCACTTCGAGTGCAGCAGATGAAGAAAGCCCTGCACCCCGTGGAACATCACTGGTAATTGCCAGATTAGCTCCACCAAGCTGATGCCCAGCAACGAGTAACCCCTTGATCACGCCACGAATATAATTGCTCCAATGGCGAGTGGGGCTGCGCTCGATCCGATCAAGCGAAAAGGTATCCTCATCCTGGAGATCAAGCGCAATCACACGCACCATTCGGTCGTCCCGTGGCCGTGCAGCAACATAGGTTGCCCGATCAATGGCAACTGGAAATACAAACCCATCATTATAATCAGTGTGCTCGCCGATCAGATTAACACGCCCAGGTGCCCGAATAATCACACGTGGGTGGATCTGAAAGTGCTGCTCAAATTGTGTGCGAATCTCGGCGACATCCAACATGATCTTCCTCATACATCCAGTGATACTTCACTGCATTATAGCATACCGCCTCCGCTCAGCCGAATGCTGGAGTTGACTCTGAGCAACCAACAGATTACAATCCATCCAATAATGCAGATTATTGCATAATTGAATATTGGGAGGGGGTGGGTTATGACAGCACCATTTCACATGCCACGGCTCAAGCCAGTCGAGGCGCGTGCAGCGCCAGAGCCGATCCGCAATGCGCTGGTGAGTATGTCGCTATTGCATATGGGCGGGTTGCAGGGTGATGAAAGTCTTGCACGCTTCTATCATGATCAACCCGAACTGGATAGTTGGGTGAGTTCAACTGCGCGAAGCCTGAGCCCTACCGATCTGCATACGAATCGCCTGATTTTTGAAGGGCTGAGTAGTATATTCGAGATCGATGATCAACAGAGCGATTTCGAGGCGTATCTGGCAAACCTGGCGGCCCAACCTGCTGAGCAACTACGAGATCGGGTGTTGCGCCCATTGCTACGCGGCGACGATAGTATCGCTCTGCTTGCGAATGCGGGTTTGTATATCGAGCGACTGATAGAAATCTATGCTGAGACGCCCTTTGATATTGAACTGATCCGCGAGGTTCATGGCCTGTTGAATGATCCACAGCAGCTTCAGCAGTTCGTTGTTGGCCATTTGCGTATGGTTTGGGAGCATGCACTAGCGGCGGAATGGCGCAAGAAGAGCAAGTTGGTGCAGATTCTGGCGAGTGGTATCCAACAGCGCAGCCTGCCCGTTGCCGATGCCCCGACGACGATTCGGGCCGTGATTGGGTGCGACTTACCAATCGAACTCGCTCTGTTGTTGCCCAATATCCGGCAGATCATCTTTGTTCCATCGCCACATGTGGGCCTGTATGCAACGCGGTTTGATAGCCTGGATACACTCTGGATTTTTGTTGCTGTGAGCACGATCACGAGTTGGACGCTGCGCCAGGGGCCGATCAAGACCAGCGAGGTGCTTTCGCGGGTGGCTCCCCTTGCGGATGAGACCGGGTTGCGTTTGCTTGATTTCATCGCCCGCCAGGGTGAGGTCACGACCCAGGATCTGATCGCCATGCTTGGCATTAGCCAATCGGGTGTTTCACGGCATCTCAAAGCCTTGGGAGGCTATATTCTCGAACGGCGTGGTGAGGGTGCCAGCAAGCGCTATCGGCTCAGCCGTAGCCATCTTGATTGGACGATAGTGACTCTGCGGCGCTTCCTTGAAACCGAACATGGGTTGATCGAAGAAGCTGACCTAACCGCCAACGGACGTGGGTTTGTGCCTGTATCGTGGCAACCAATTGGGCCACAGCGCAGTACCGCACCAGTGGAAATGAATGCCCCAGCAGAATTGAAGCGTTTTATGGATGCCAATGGGCTGCTGAACGCATTTCCAACCCGCCGCCGTGACCAAATGGTCGTACTTGCATTTCTGGCAGAGAAATTCGAGATTGGGCGGGATTATAGCGAGCGCGAGATCAACGCCGTGTTGAAATCCACATTGAGTCCAACCAATAATGATTTTGTGACGCTGCGGCGGGAACTGTTCGAGGTTGGCTTGCTGAAACGCGAGCGTGATGGCTCACGCTACTGGCGGGTTGATCCATCTTAATGAGGATTGACACCCCCTGACCAATCGACTACAATACGGTAATGCAACTCACTCTCATCCACGACATATGTGGAGGGCTCGCAGGCAGGGCGAGTCAGGATATAAGGAACGATTACCGTGCGGTTGTACTATAGTCAGCGCCGTTATGTAGCACCAATTCAGGGAGCAGCGGCGCTTGAGCTTGATCATATTAAGGTTACCCATTCAGGGCGCAACACCCCTGTGGTTCAGGGTATTTCACTAGAAGTTGCACAGGGCGAATTGGTTGCACTGGTTGGCCCAAATGGCGCTGGGAAGTCCACCATTCTCAAGGCAATTGCTGGGCTCTTGCCTACTCAGGCAGGCAGCATCTCTATTTTCGGGTTGCCGATCGGTGCATGTCACCATCGTGTGGCCTATTTGCCGCAGCGTGGCGAGATCGATTGGCGTTTCCCCGTTAGTGTTCGGCGCATGGTGCTCACTGGCCGCTATGTCCACCTGGGGTGGCTACGCCAACCGGGTGCAAACGATAATGTGCGCGTTAATGAGGTTCTCACCCGCCTTGGCATTGCGGATCTGGCAGAGCGCCAGATCAGTGAGCTATCGGGTGGGCAACAGCAACGTGTTCTGTTGGCTCGCGCACTTGTACAGGATGCAGATCTACTATTGCTGGATGAACCAACCAATGCGGTTGATGCAGCAACCCGTGATGCAATTGCAGAAACCCTGAACACGCTGCGTCGCCAGGGTAAGGCGGCGCTGGTCGCGACCCATGATCTCGATCATCTGATGGAATTTGATCGGGTTGTGGCTTTGCAAGATGGCCGGATTGTGGCTGATGCCCCTGCTGCCCTGTATGTCCCCGATCAGTGGATTGCATGATGATGCTCCATCGCCTTCCTCTAAAGTAACCCCTATGCTAAACTGGCTTCTGGAACCGTTCGCCCTTGGCTTTATGCGTACCGGCCTCCTGGCCGCTGTGCTGGTTGGCCTGACCTGTGCAATCCTGGGTGTGTATGTCGTCCTGCGGCGCATGGCCTTTATTGGCGATGCATTGGCCCATACGGTGCTCCCAGGCGTCGTGGTTGCCTACCTCAATAATTGGAATTTGTTTGTTGGAGCCATTATCGCCGGGTTGGTCACGGCCTTCGGCATCAGCTGGATGTCGCGCCGTGATTCGGTTCGCGAGGATACCGCCATTGGCGTGTTGTTCACGGGCATGTTTGCGCTTGGCATCCTGCTGATCAGCACTGTACGTTCGTTCCGCGATTTTACTCACATTCTGTTTGGCAATTTGCTCGGGGTAACGCAGGAGGATGTGTGGCTGATCGGTGGCCTCTCGATTGGCATTTTATTTGTGCTGGCACTGTTTCATAAAGAACTCGAACTCACCTCCTATGATACGACCTATGCTGAGGTGATTGGTGTTCGTGCTGATCGGCTGCGAACCCTGCTACTTGTTCTCCTGGCGCTGACGGTTGTCACCAGCATTCAGGTTGTTGGGGTGGTGCTGACGAGTGCGATGCTTGTGACACCAGCGGCAGCCGCATCGTTGCTTACACGTCGGCTGAGCCGGATGATGGCGATTTCGGCGCTGATCGCCACTGGTTCCGCACTTGTTGGGTTGTATATCTCCTACTATGCCCGCGTTGCCTCTGGCGCGGCGATTGTGCTGGCCTGCACCGTGTGCTTCGGTATTGCCTGGCTCATTCATACATTGCAAC
>Ga0163144_10003962_pt1 | contig 33610 bp, 20 predicted proteins | sample OliLak19BULKMAT1_FD_123175 | JGI IMG/M metagenome (GOLD analysis project Ga0163144, IMG submission 123175) | Freshwater microbial mat bacterial communities from Lake Vanda, McMurdo Dry Valleys, Antarctica - Oligotrophic Lake LV.19.BULKMAT1 | ecosystem: Environmental > Aquatic > Freshwater >... | reverse complement strand
CCTGCCCGGCATCCGACGCGCGCTGCAAGCGCTCCTGATTCGCTTGGGGCCGTGGTGTCCGACGTGTCGACGCCGGTGGCATGACTCGTCCTGACTTAACCTAGTAGTACTACTCGCTCGGCCGATCGTTCTTTCAGTACGATCTGGCGCGCGCTGACTCGCTGGCTGCCGATTCGACTGCCAAGGCCCCGCCGACGCGCGGCGATGGGCGCGCTACGGGCGGTAATGCTGCGGGCGGCACCGCTGCCGCGAACAAGCCCGTGTACGACGCATCGCGTATCGACGTCACCATCACCGCACCGAAGGATCGTCCGGTGGGCAGCGTGGTGCTGCGCGGCGCCCGCATCATCACCATGAAGGGTGACATGGTGATTGCGCGTGGCGATGTCGTCGTGACCAACAACCGAATCGCGGGTGTGGGAGAGCAGGGAAGTGTCACCGTTCCTGCCGGGGCGAAGATCATCGATGTCAGCGGCAAGACGATCATGCCGGGACTGATGGACATTCACGCTCACATGTGGCCGCAGTGGGGCGTACATTCGCCGCAGCCGTACATGTACGCCGCAAACCTCGCCTACGGCGTGACGACGACGCGCGATCCGCAGACGTCCACGTCGGACGTGATCTCCTATGGCGATGCGGTGGATGTGGGCCAGATCATCGGCCCTCGCATCTACACCACTGGTCCCGGAATCTTCATCCAGGACGACGTGACGGGCGCCGATGATGCGAAAGACGTGATGCGTCGGTACTCGGAGTTCTACCAGACGCAGACGATCAAGCAGTACATGGCGGGCGACCGTCGCCAGCGGCAATGGATTGCGATGGCGGCGCGGGCACAGCAGATCACGCCCACTCTCGAGGGCGGCCTGGATTTCAAGAAGAACATGACCGAGGCGATGGACGGGTACGCGGGCATCGAACACACCCTGCCCATCGCGCCGATGTACAAGGACGCAATCGGCTTGTTTGCGCAGAGTGGCACGACCTGGACACCGACGCTGCTGGTCCAGTACGGCGGACCGTGGGCTGAGAACTGGTGGTACGAACACTACGACATCTTTGCCGATGCCAAGCTCACCCACTTCACGCCCTTCTCGGAGCTCGAGCGCCGCGGGCTGCGCCGCCCGCAGTGGTTCCGTGACAGCGAGTATTCCTACAAGCTGTTCGCCGAACAGGCGAAGAAGGTGGTCGAAGCCGGTGGTCGCGTTGGACTTGGCGGACACGGCCAGTTGCAGGGGCTCGGCGTGCACTGGGAGCTCTGGACCATCGCCAGCGGCGGCATGAAGCCGATGGACGCGTTGCGTGTCGGCACCATCTTCGGCGCCGAAGCGATCGGTCTGCAGGCGAATCTCGGCTCGATCGAGACGGGGAAGCTGGCGGACCTGCTGGTGCTCGACGCCAATCCGCTGGATGACATCCGCAACACGAATACCATCCGCCTTGTGATGAAGAACGGGCGGCTCTACGAGGGCAGCACGTTGGCCGAGGTGTGGCCGCGGGCGAAGGCGCTGCCGAAGCAGTGGTGGATGGCCAATGATGCGTTGCCGGTCACGGGTGGGCAGAAGTGATGGCTGCCGCGCGCGACATGGGGAACCGGCGGCGTCACGGCACGGGTGCACCCATCGCGCGAGTGAACTGACGGCGGATCTCGAGCCACTGCGCCTCGAGATCTGCCTTGCGCGCCAGAGGGCCAGCCAACGGCCGGCCTTCTGCGCTGCCCGAGCCGTAGCCACCATCTCCGACGAAGGCGTTGTACAGCGCACCGAAGTGGGCCAGCAGTCGGGCCGGAACGACGGCTGACGATGCCGTCGGCGTTGCGACGAGCGCGCGCTCGATCGCGGCCGTCGAGTCACGTTTTGCCGCGGGAAGCGCGCGGATTGCGCTCAGCACCTCGTTGATTGCGCTGATCGTGTCGCGAACAGCGATGGCGGTGCGATACTGCACATCATAGTCCGCCTGCGTGATCGTTTGTGCAGCCGGGTTTCCGGTGATCGTGAGCGGGCGGGTGAGGATCGTGCTGTCGGCCGTGAGGCGGACGCTGTAGCGACCTGGCGGCATTTTCACACCGTTGCCACCAGCGCCGGTGGCGCCACCTCGTGGGCCATCGGTGCGGAGGTCCCACGGCACGCGCTGGAAGCCGGCGCTGGTGCGCAATCGAGTGGTGCTGCTGGCTCTTGCGGCAGCGCTGTCGCTGTCGAAGCGCCGCACGACGGCACCGAGTGCGTCGAGGATGTCGACCCCCACTCGGCCGGCAGCGCGCGGGAGTGCGAAGTGGATCAGCGCGCCATCGGACAGGTCATCCGGCCGGGTGAGGTCCACTTCGCGCAGCGGTTCGCCCACGGTGCCGCGCGCCGCATCACGCGGCGCATAGAGTCGGACGGACAGTGCTCGATCCCTCGCGATCTCGCGCAGCGGTGCGAGATCATCGAGGACCCAGAACGATCGGCCCTGTGTGGCCAGCACCAGGTCGCCGCGGTGCACCTTCATGTCCGTAACGGGCGTGACGGGGAGGTTGAGCTGCAACGGCTGCCACTGCGCGCCATCGTCGAATGAGACGTAGGCGCCGAACTCGGTGCCGGCGTAGAGCAGGCCGCGGACCACGTCGTCTTCGCGGACGACGCGCACGAAGTGACGTGATGGAATGCCGTTCGTGCCGTCTGCGATACGACGCCAGGTTGTGCCGAAGTCGTCGGTCCGAAAGACGTACGGCGTGAAGTCGTCCTCGCGGTACCGCTGCACTGACACGAACGCGCGTCCAGGCGCATGCGGCGAGATCGCAATGCGGTTCACGGTGCCGCGCGCCGGCATCGCAGGCGGGGTGATGTTGGTCCAGGTGTCGCCATCGTCGCGCGTGATGTGTACGCGCCCGTCATCGCTGCCCACCCAGATGGTCCGTGCGTCATGCGGTGACGGCGCCACCGCAAAAATGGTCGTGAAGACCTCGACCCCGGTGTTGTCAGGCGTGATCGGACCGCCGGGCCACTGCTGGTATGTCTTGTCGTTGGTGGTCAGGTCCGGAGAGATTCGGGTCCAGACATCCCCGCCATCGCGACTCCGGTAGAGGTACTGACTGGCGTGGTACAGCGTGCGCGGCTCGAGTGGCGAGACGACGATCGGTGCCACCCACTGCCAGCGGTTCGTCATGTCCGATGGTGCCATCGTGGTCGCTTCGGGCCATCCCTTCACCGAGATCCGGGTGTCGGTCAGGACGTCATAGCGATTGATGGCACCACCATAACAGCCGCCCCAGATGGTCTCCGGGTGGTCGGGATGTACCGCCACCGGCCCGGTCTCGCATCCCGCTCCGTAGCCCCACTCCTGCTGCGGCCGCAGCGAATTGTGCAGGCGACGCTGCAGCACGCTGATCGCCGTGTTGTCCTGCTGCGACCCGTAGATGCGATAGGGGTGCTGGTTGTCCACCTGCACATCGTACAACTCGGCCGTGGGCTGGTTGTACATCGACGAAAAGGTGCGGCCATCGTTGAGTGTGACGACGGTTCCGCCATCATCGGAGACGGCAAAGATCGATGGGTTTTCGGGATTGATCCAGATGTCGTGCACGTCGCCGTGCGGCACGGGTACTTGGTCAAAACGCACGCCCGCATCTTCCGAGCGGAGCGCGGCGACGTTCAGCACATATACACGATCGCGGTTCTTCGGGTCGGCCCGCACATGTCCATAGTAGAACGGACGCCCGCGAACGCGCGCCTCGGTGTTCACTTTCACCCACGTGGTTCCACGATCATCGGAACGGTACAGTCCACCGTTCGGTTCGGCCTCGATGAGCACCCACAACCGGTTCGGATCGGCCGGTGATTGCGTGACCTGCACCTTGCCGACCATGCCGGTCGGCAGGCCGCCGCCAACCTTCGTCCAGGTGTCGCCTCCATCGCGCGACCGATAGAGTCCTCCCTCCGGTCCACCCGAGATCAGTGTCCACGGCTTCCGTTCGGCGCGCCACATGCCGGCCCAGAGTTCGCGCGGATCATCGGGGCTCATGACGATCGACACGCCACCCGTACTGTCGTTCAGTGCCAGCACATGCCGCCACGTTGCGCCGCCATCGCGTGTGCGGAAGATGCCGCGCTCCGCATTCTTCCCGAATGGGTGCCCGAGTGCCGCGACGAAGACTTCGTCCGGGTTGACCGGATTGACCACCATCTTGCCGATGGCGCCCGCTTCACGCAGGCCAACGAAGCGCCAGCGACGCCCCGCGTCGGTCGACTTCCAGACGCCGGATCCGGTTGAGACGTTGCCACGTATCGACGCGCTGCCGGTGCCGACATAGATGACGTTCGGATCGCTGTCGGCCACATCGATCGCGCCGATGTTGCCATTGTCGAGGAAGGCGTCGGTGAGCGGTGTCCAGTGCGTGCCGGCATCATCGGTCTTCCACACGCCGCCGCCGGTGGTGCCCATGTAGAACACATGCGGCTGGCGGGCGATCCCGGTGACGGCGGTGGCGCGTCCGCCTCGGAACGGGCCGACCATGCGGTAGCGCATGCCGTTGAACAGCAGTGTGTCGACCGGTGCCGGCGCGACGGCGGCCGCATTGCGCGCACGAGGGCGCTGTGCGTACTGCGTTGCGGGGAGCAGCAACGCAATCAGCATGAGCGACTGCGCAGCGATGTTGGTGTGATTCACGGGACGTGCACCCTGGCGCAAGGATTGGTTGCGGTGGCCGTGGGATCGAAACGGCGGGCCATCGGCGTGACACGGCCCGCAGCCCCGAAGGGGGCCGTGGCACCGTGCCTGTCCCATCAATACGGCGATTCCCGCGCGGCGCAAGGCGGGGCGCAGCGCTGTGCGCGCCGGCTGCCGTCGGGTGACCTAGCCGTGAAGGCGAGCCACGCCTGTCATGGCTTGACCACCGGGATTTCGGCGCCCACGGAACGCGACGGAGCACACGGAATCACGCTGTAGAACAGCCTCACGCCGCCCATCGATGCCGTCTCGCGCTGCGCGTAGGGCTCCGGCGGCCACGGAATCACATAGTTGGACGCGGTGGCGGCATCCACGGTCGCGCTCCACTGGAAGGTGCTTTTCGCCGCGGTCGAGCATGCGCTTTCGTATGCTGGGGAGCCCGTCGGGCGATCGAGGTTCAGGTTGACGCCCGTCGTCGGCCCACCATTGATCATCGCGGACGCAGTCGCCGCGCCGGCGTTGTCGAATGCGATCGACGACTCCACGAGCACGCCGGACGTCGCGCCGTTCAGACGCAGGTGCGTCATCTGTGCAATGCCCACGCGATTCGCGAGCCCGGATCCGCCACCGGCGACGATCTTGTAGCCTTGCGTGACGGCCACGGTCAGCCGGAGGGTGCAGCGGGCGCGTCCCCGATTGACGCCGATCGGAAACTGGCCCGCCACAGGCCAGTCCGCGGCTACATACCGGCCCGAGGCGTCCGCCGCCTGATGGAACGACGCGGCCGTGCAGTCGCCGCTGCCGTTGCCGGACGTGACCGAGAGCGACTGGGCGAGCGCAAGGGATGGCGCCAGCGCCAGCGACAGCGCACAGATGACGGCAGGACGCAGCATTGCAGACTCCGGTGAGGGACCAGTATGACGCACCCTGTTCACCGCCTCAGGTGCGCGGAATCCCGGGTCAGCCTGGGCGCGTCACAGGAACGCAACACCCCACACCGGGAAGACGAGCGATACCTCCATTGCGCAGTCGCAGCAGTGGGTGCCGATGTCAGGACTTCAGACGTTCCCAGCGCCCCAGCGGCAACAAGTCCGCTCGGACAGTGCTCTGCCGAAACGCTGCTGTGCTCGGCAGTGATACGGGAATTCACGGCCCTCATACCGGCACCGCCACTCGTTGCGCTCGAGCGCGCAGAAAAGGCCATGAGCCAGATCGTGCGCAGGCGACGCGTCAGTGGGTATCCTGTTCCCGCAACCACGGTTTGCCCATGGACATCATGAGAGTTTCTCGGCCGGTCCGTATTGCCTCTATCGCGATACTCTGCGGCGCATGCGCGGGTGCGCCCGCTGGTGATGCAGCCTCGGACGCCTCCACAACGCACCCACCTGGCGCTGGCACAACGTCTACCGCCTCCGGGCCGCGAATTCCGTTGCCCGAGGGCGCACTCCTGTTGCAGCGCGTCAACATCGTCGATCCCGGCGTCATCGCCTCGACCACCGCCATGACCGCCCTTGTGCCGCACGGATGGAGTGCGCGCGGCGGGGTTGTCGCCGGTTCCGGTCCATGCAACGAGCCATATGGCGTGGACTGGTCGGCCACGTCCGCAGATGGCCAGTCGACCATCTCCATCTTCCCGACCGAAGTCTGGCAGACGTCCAACACCGGGCTGCGCAGCGACTGTCGTGATGCCTCGTTTTCCAGTGCCAGGGAATACCTCGAGGCGCGGGTGGTTCAGGAGTTTCCAGACGCTCGGGAGTTGGAGTACCGCGATCGCCCCGACTTCGCCGGATCGGCGCGCGCCATGGTCGAGCGGACCCAGCAGATGGCGCAGCGGGCGGGTGTGCCGATTCTCGGAAAGGCCGAGGGGGGCGAAGTCACGTTCGCGTATCGCCAGGGTGCGACGGAAATGCGTGGAGTGGCAGGGGTGAGTGCGGTGTTCTACACGAGCAGCCTGCCAAATCCCATGGGGGGCTCGCCATTGACTTCGCTCAGCGGCGCGACCGTTGGCTCATTTGCTGCCACGGCACCTGAAGGACGACTGGACATCGGCCTCGTCGAGGCCTCGCGGCGATCGATCGTCCCGAACCCCCAGTGGCTCGAGACGCTGTTCGCGTTGCAGAATCAGCTTGGTGAAATCGCCGTGAAGGGAACACGCGAACGCGCAGCCATCATCGTGGCGGGCGGTGCGGCGGCGACCAGGGCCAACATCGAGAGCTTCCAGATTGCCAGCGGCGCCAACCGCACCGGAGCGGCGGGCGAGTCGTATCCTGGCGCAAGCAGCGGTGACCGGATGCAACGTGCATCGATCGAGGCCATTCGCGGTGTGGAGACATATCTCGATCCGGTCAGCAACACACCGGTGCAGTTGGACCATACCTACGGCAACGCCTGGCGCGTGACTAATCAGGACGCGTACATCCTGACCAAGGACCCAGCCTTCAATCCCGGTCAGTACGGACTCGAGGCGACTCGCATGAAGGTGGTCAGGTAGCGCACATCGGTCAGAGCGTGACCAGCAGCTTGAGCGCCACCAGTCCGGCAATCGCTGGAAGTTGCACCACCAGGATGGCCAGTGTGGCCCATCGCAGGTCGGAGAATTTCGACCGAAGGCTCAAGGCCAGTGCATGCATCTGGGCCGCGACATCGGCTCGGATCTCGGATTCGCTGCGGTCCTCCATGGCGCTGAGCAGATCGGAGACCTGCACCGCCGCAACGTCTTCGAAGAAGAAGACGGAGGCCAGGCCAGCCCTGGCCTTGCTCCCGCGTGCCTTCCGGTCTGCACGTTTCGCAACGTATGGCGTGACGACCCGGAACACGAACGCCAGTGAGACCAACGCTGCCAGCGCGACGATGACCAGCATTGCTGATGCCAGTCGCACATAGACCTCGTGACCCTGAAAACCCGCCAGCAGTTCGTCCCACTTGATCAGGATCGCGCTCACGCTGAACGTGTTGAAGGTCAGTACCAGTGGCGCGCGTGAGTGCGTCGTCCCGACATAGGCGTCGAAGCGCTGCAGGATCTTGAGGGCTTCATCGAGGCTGACGCCCTTCTCGGGACGGCGGCGGAACCCTCCCGGGCCGCGCGCGGCCTGTCGTGATTGCGCCGACTCCTCTTCGGGTCCCGCCTCCCCTTCCGACGACTCGCTCATCAACGCGATCTCCCTGGACGTATTGCCGGTGGCGTAAGACCGGCGACGGTCCCGCTGAGGAAGGTGTTCCACAATGCAACCAGCTTCTCGTCGGCGGGGTCGTGTGCGTACTCTGACGTGAGCGTGGCAAATGCGTCATACCACAAACCGACCGCCGCCGCCGATTGGGCGTTCGCCACGGGATCAGCGGGCACCTGCGGCGGAGTCGTGCCGGCCACCACGCGGAGCCACGCTTCATCCGACGACTCGGCGCGGCCGACGTCGGTGTAGCGGACCACGATGACCCATCGATAGTCGACGCTGCGCCGAAGGCGAAGCGCGGTCTGGTCGAGTGCAATGCGTTGCAGCCCGGGCTCGGGGCGCGGCAACGGGAGTGTGTCGGCAGCCGTCCCCCGTGTCACGATCAGCATCACCCGCTCGACCTGCTCGCTGTTTCCGGCGAAGCGCCAGTAGAGGTCCGGCTGCGCACTCGACGTCCAGGCGATGTGGTCGTGCGGCGCGAGAAGTGCCACGACCTGTCGATCCAGCGCCACCTCCGAATGCCCCCGCACACCGGCACTGACGCGCCGCACCGGCGCGCCACGTTTCACGTACTTGATCACGCGATCGGTCGGCGGCGGCACGGGGCGCGCGACTTGCGCCTGCAGTGCGGTCGCGGACAGGCTGACCAGCAGCGCGGCGAGAAATCCTCTCGCATTGCGTTCACGACAGTGCATGTGCTCTCTCCGGTTGAAGCAGCTCCACCGCGTGCATGGCAACGGGATGCACCCGACCCTTGACGCGAAAATCACCCAACGACGTCAGCGGCAGGGTGTCGCCGATCAGTGCGGCCGTTGCGCCGTCGACAAGAATGCGACAGGCGCGGGCGCCCGTGTCTTTCGACACACCGTCAAACGCTTCGAGGCGCGCCGCCACATTCACCACATCACCGACCACGGTGAACTTCAGTCGATCATCGCTGCCGATGTTGCCGGCCACCACCAATCCGGACGCGATGCCGATGCTCATCGATGTCGGCGGGAGCCCGCGTGTCACCCAGATGGCGTTCAACCGGACGAGTTCCGCCTCCATCTCCAGCGCCGCCCGCACGGCCTGCAACGCGTACCGAGGCGCGCCGTCCGTAGCGGACTTCGCCAGCAGCACCCCAAAGTCGGCCTTGATTCCATCGCCTGCAAAGTCGTCGATCAATCCATCGTGCGCCATCACCGCACGGCTCATTGCGCCAGTGAACTCCCCGATCCATTCCAGCAGCAGCGAGGGGTCCATCTGTTCCGCGCGCCCGCTGAACCCGCGTAGGTCCGCGAACAGAATACTCGCCTGCAGCCGCTGAGGCTTGAGCCGGCTCCCATCGCGCAGCTCCTCGCGGCGCTCCCAGACCTCGCGCGCGAGTTGCGGCGACAGATGCCGCGCGAACAGTCGGCCGATGGTCGCGCGCATCCGTCGTTCGTGTGCGCCAAGTACGGCGCCTGCGAGCGCGGCACTGAGCACGAAGGCGCTGCCAACGCCAGCCACGGGAATCCAGACCCCGCGCCGCATCCCCGCCACGGCCGCTGCACCCGCACCAATCACTACCGCCAGAAAGATCACCACCGACACACCCAGCGAACGCTGGCGCCACGCCAGCAGCGCTCCCGACGCGCCCGCGGCGATCAGCAGCAGATAGCTGATCGCGGTCGGCAGCCGCGTCAGTGGTGCCACCTCCGCAGTGGCCAGGGCAACCACCTCCTCGGCGCCGAGCGCGTGCATCATCACACCGGGCGTTCCTTCCGGTCGCTGATTTCCCACGTTCACCGGCAGCCGGACGAAATCCGGAAGACTTGGAGCGTCTGCGCCAATGAAGACCATTCGTCCGCGCACTGTCGAATCCGCGGCTCGACCGGCGAGCAGATCATCCACCGACACCGATGGGATGTCGCGCGGTGCCCGATACCACGGCATCAGGTACTGGAAGCCGGCGTCATCCGCGCCGCGGTACCCACCGTCGTTCGACGCGAACGGCTCGAACACCCAGCTCCCCGCCTTCGGCAGACCTGCGTCCGTCGCGCCGACGGCGCCCGCGCCACCCGCCAGATAGTGTCGCGCGGAGACCCAGGCCAGCGATTCGTGGGTTCCCGCCGAGTCGTCGGTGAGCCAGAGCATGCGGCGCACGGTATCGTCGTCGTCAGGAAGCACGTCGGTAAAACCGACGTCGGTGTCTGGCGGAAGGCCGGTGGGCGGTGCGACGTCACGGTGCGATGCATCGCCCAGTTTATACGCGGGAATCACGACGCCGGCGCGCACCGCATCTGCCAAGGCGCCAGTCGCTGGAATGCGATCGCGGAACAGGTCCAGCGCGACGGTCCGCGCGCCATGCACCATCAGCGTGTCGATGATGGCGTCGAGCACCGCGGGCGCCAGCGGAAACCCATGCGTTCGCAGCGAAGCCTCAGTCACGAAGACCACCGCAACGTGCGTGGCCGGCGCGCGTGATTCCCGCGCGAATTGCGCAAGGGCATCGTGCGCGCGAAGTTCGGCGGGCGCGATCCAGCCAATCGCGGTGGCGCCGGCAAGCACGGCGACCGTCGTGACCGCACAGATCGAAGCCAGTCGCGTGCGCGTGCGGGACAGTGACTGGGTCGGCGAGAGTGTGCGCGTCATCGAGCGGGGGGATGCGGCACGAAGACGACGCGCCTGCTGGTTGCGGTCCAGCCGGTGATGGCGGGATCACGTTCGAGTGCGCGACTCTGGACCGCGGCGCAGGGTGGGACCCGCGTGACCAGCTGCGAGAACGAGTACGGATACGCGCCAAGATACGCCGTGATCGTCTCGCTGCCGAATGGCGCCGTTGCTCGTCCGAAGCGGATACGGGCCCACCCTCCGTTCTCCTTCAGGTTGACGCTGTCCGACGCCGCTGACACGCGCTGTCCGGATTCAGGGAGCAGCGACGTGAGGGGAATACCGCGCTGTCCGACGATGGCGAGGCTCAGGAACACCGGTGCGTTGGTGAACGACGTCGCGCGTACCAGCAGGTCGTACGAGACGCCGTCCACCAGCGTGTCGACGGCGGTGATGCCGCGTGGCGGTGGCTCGCCAGCCCGCACGGCGCGCACGTCGAGACTCAGGTTGTAATTGCGCACCGGATTCACAACCGAGCGGAGGCCGCTGATCACCCATGCACGGCGCAGCGCTGTACAGATTCCGTTGGCAGTCGGCGCATAGTTGACCGTACGCGCATCGGCCGACACGATCACGTCGGCACTGTCGCTGACCCACGGTGAGTACGCGCCACCACGAGGATAGCGCCAGCTCGGCAGCGCGCTCAAGCGGGTTCCCGAGACCCGGATGGTCACCCCGTTCCCTGCGGGCACCAGCGTCGCGTCGGCGGCCAGTGAATCAGCGGTGAGCCTGACGAATGGAATCGACTCCGCAATCGAGCGGACCCTGCTCAGCGGCGGCGACACCCAGACGCGAAGGAATTCGGCGGACCGCACGTTGGGTGGCATCGTCGAGATGGCTGCCGACCCACGCGAGCCGGCCGCAGCACTGTCGTCGGGGACGACGCGCGACGTCTCATCACCCACCGAATCCACGACGTATTGCCCCATGGCCCGGCGTGGCCCGCCGTCGTCCGATACGACGTCGAAGGTCGTGCCGCGCCTGACGCCGTGGACCGCGCCCATGGCGAGGATCCAGGCGCCGTCGGTCTGGCGGACCACTGGCGCGGAGAGCGGCGGCAGCGAGTCGCGTGCGACACTGAACAGTCGCGCGGCTCGTGCTGCAGATGTGCCCTCGAGCTGTGGAGACTGACGTGACCAGCGGCGTACTTCGTCGCGGACCAGCCCCATGAATGCGTCGTAGCGGATGGTTGAACCCGTCGCCTGGTCGAGCAGCCGTGTCAGCTGGTACGTGAACACACCTGCCGTACGGTTGTCGAGTTCAGGAAACTCGAGCTCGACGGCAACTTCGCCCGCGCTGGCCGCGGTCATGACGGTGAACGGCACTTCGCTGAATTCGCGGTCCGCCGCGCCGATCACGTCGGACATCTCGGCTGACGACATTGGCGTCTCTGGGCGTCTCCTGCGGGCACCCGCCAACGCCGGACTGCCGCGTGGCAGCCCTTCGCCGGAGGCACGGGTGATTGTCCCGGAGAAACAGGCGTCGACGATGAGCGTGATGTTTCGCGTGGGTATCGCATCGAGCCACACGCCGATCGAGTCATCGGTGATGACCTGTCGCGCGTCACGCACGTTGCTCACGTCCCACGGCACGAGCGCCTCATCGGCGCCGTCCTCCTCGTCGCCACTGTCGTCCGGCACCTGTGTGCCATGACCGGAGTAATAGATGATCAGCACGTCATCGGGTCCATGCACCTGCCGGGCGAGTGCACGGAACGCCGCTCGCAGCGCGGTGTGAGATACCTGCGAGTCGATCAGCGTCGTCGTCAGTGAATCAGCAAAGCCGAATCGCGTCAGGCTGCGCTTCATGCGGGCGACATCCGTGTGTGGACCGCGCAAGTCCGTCTGCCCGGGTTTTCCATCTGCACCGAAGTGCTGGTAGTCAGCAATGCCGATCAGCAGCGCGATCCGTCGACCTTCGGCTGCCGGACTCACGACGGGCGTGGGGTGCCGGCTGACTGGTGAAGGCGTGGAACCGCTGCCGACGACGAACGCCATCGCCAGCGCGGGACCTACGGTGGTCGCGCGGCAGCAGTGCGTCATGCCGCCGCGTCCTGCGGCGGACGACCAGGAGCGGGGCGTATCGCCTGCAGCAGCTGCCGCACCACTGCGGCGCTCTGCGGACTGAGACTGGCCACCAGACGCTCGCGGTCCTCGGTGGACGCAACCCTGGCGACGAACGCCGTGATGTTCACGTCGACGAGTCGTTGGGCCAGCGCCCGCGCGGCGTCGGTGCTGGCGCCACGAACGTCGGCGGCGTACGCCAGCACACGCGCCAGATAGACGGTCGGCGCGGCGAACGTCGTATCCCGCGGGAGTGCACGCAGAATCGCGTCTCTGGCAGGCGACGGCTCGTCGAGATCCACCAGCGCCAATGCGGCCAGCAGCGACAGGTCGCGCCGTTCCTGCTCGTCGCGTGCCCGCGGAGTGATCGCCTCGATCGTCGTCAGCGCGGCACGTGCGTTCCCGAGCCGGTAGAGCACGCGCGCGCGACCGAGCGCGGCGTCCAGCAGCGTGGCATCGAGCCGCAGGGCGCCGGCATACGCTTGCTCCGCACCCACCATGTCGTCCAGTCGCTCCCGCGACGCTCCGCGCAGCTGCAACGCGCGTGCGGACGAGCCGAGCGACGCACCCGACAGACCCAGTGACGCGGTGGCACGGAGCAGTGTGATGGCGGAGTCGATCTGGCCGGCCTCGAGCTCGCTCATCGCCAGCGTCTGCAGTGCCGGCACGAAGGCGGAGTCGATCGCAATCAGCTGCTGCAACACGGTGCGCTCCTCGCTGCGCCATGCCGCGCGGCCGACGCTGTCGTACGCCGCTCGTCGGGCAAGGTGTTGCGCGAGTGCAAATCGCGCATCGGCCGAGCTGTCGTTGGCCGCCACGCCACGCCGATACCAGCTGGTTGCCTCCGGCCAGCGTCCGCGTGCCTCGTACACCTCGGCCAGCGATTGGTGGATACCGCCAAACAACGAGTCGAGCCGCAACGTGCGCGTGTAGTGGTCGATCGCCAGCCGAAAGGCGCGCTCGCGGACCGCCGGCGTGGCGCTCGTGTCGCGCTCCCAGTCCTGATATAGCCACCCGGTGTAGTACGTGACCTCGGGTGAGGAGGGCAGGTGGCGTCCCGCGTTGCGGAGCGCGGCCAGCGCGCGTACGTAGTTGCGACGTGCGCCCGTGCGATAGAGCAGTGCCAGGCCATTGTATGCCGCGACGTAGCGCGCGTCGCGGGCAATCGCCAGACGATAGAAGCGCTCTGCGCCAGCGGCGTCGCCCATGCCGCGGCGGGCCTCACCGCGGTAGCTCAGTGGCTCGGCGCGATCGGGAGAGGCGGCGGCGGCACGCGCGAAGGTGCTGTCGGCGCTGGTTTGATCGAGCTGGTCGAGTTGCAAGCGGCCCAGCTCGAGCAGCGTCCAGGTGGAGTCGGCGCGCATTGAATCCCGCTGCAGGGCGACGAAGGCGCTGTCGAGAGACGCATGCGCGAGGGCGCGTCGTCCGGTCTTTCGATAGAGCGCCGCGAGGTTGCCGCGTGCGGTGTGGCCGCCAGGCTGCCGCGCAATGGCACGCAGATACCAGCGTTGTGCCGTGGCGTAGCGCCCCAGCGACGTGTACACACTCCCGAGATTGTTGTAGGCCATGGCCCCGAGCGTGTCGAGCGCGATGGCAGCCCGGAACGTCGCCACGGCACGTGTGTAGTCACGGCGCTCCAGATGCACGACGCCGAGATTGTTGACTGGATACTGCCAGCGCGGTGCCTTCGCTGCCGCCGCGGTGTAGAGACGCTCGGCCTCACGCAGATCGCCGGACTCGCTGCGCAGCAGGCCAAGCGCGTTCCAGGCGTAGGCCGCCCGGGGCTCGATCGCAATCGTGTTGCGCAGGAGGCGTTCGGCCTCGGGAAAGCGCACCCGTTGGTTGGCGCGGTAGATGGCGTAGCCGAGCAGGAAATCGCGCTGGGCGATCAGTCCGCGGCGTCCCGGGTCTGTAGTTGGCAGGAGATCGATCGCGCGTGCGAGCTGTTCACCCGCGTTCCGGTACGCACCCGCTCGCGGCTGGTCGTTCCCGCCGTCGAGGTAGCGATGAATCAGATCGTCCGCGTCCTGCTGCATCGCGGCGACGATCTCCTCGCGCAGGCTGGGCAGAATGCGGCGCGCATTCGGGCGCGCGGAAAGCAGGCGATAGGCCGCCAGCGCATTGTCGGGGACCGACGGTGCGAGGCGTCCGGCAACGATGGCGTCGCGAAGTTGGCGCAGCAGGCGGCGGCTGGTGGTGTCGAGCGACGTGAGCGTCGCAGCGCCGGCATCGCGAGTGCCCGAGGCACTGGCAACGACGGTGCCCGGCGCACCCGTGGTACGACCCACCCCTTGGCGCAGTGCGGCGATCGTCGCCTGCGTCAGTGTCATCAGCGTGTCGCGAAGCGATCCCGCGTGCTGTGGCGACTGCTTGCCGGTGGTGGCCGCACGGACCTGACGTTGCACGTAGTCCTGCAGGGTGCGCAACGTCACAACGCCGCTGGCGGAGTCGGCGGCAAAGCCGCGCCACCCCTCCAGCAGGAAGTAGGTGTAGACACCGTGCCCATGCCCCAGTCGAACATCGCCCCACTGCTCACCTTCAATGGAGAGTTCGTCGCCGTCACTCGAGAGGAGTTGCGTGACGCCGTTGAAACGTCGCTGCAATGCGGTGGCCGCGCCGCGCGTATACCCTTCGCTCACCGCCATGCCGCCGGAGCGACAGGCATCGGTGACGAGGATGATCCGCACATTCTTCTGCACGAACTTTTCAAGCCAGCCCTGGAGCTGCGAGAACTCGATGCCGCCGACGTCGAGTTCACTTTGCCGTGCCGCATCGCTGGCCAGCAGGAAGGCGCGTCGCGGCGCCTCGCCATCTTCCTCGGTGCCGTGCCCCGCGAAGTAGACGATGGCCACGTCACCCGGCTGTGATTCGCGCAGCAGCGCGCGCAGTTCGCGAAGGATGCGCGGCACCGTTGCGGAATCATTGACGAGCAGGCGGACCTTCTCGGGCTGAAGCTTTGGGCCGTCGGGCGCCGTCAGGAAGCTGGCAAAAGCTTGCGCGTCAGCGTCCGCGAATCGCAGCTGTTTCGAAGCCTCGAGCCGAGGATACCGCGAAATGCCGATCACCAGCGCGCGACGTTGTGTCGTCGTAGCGCACGGCGCCATGCCGGCGTCGCCACACCCCAGCACCTGCGCACCGGCCAGCGTCGGGCCCAACGCGGCCATGACGGTCAGCAGTATCGCAGCGGCGCGATGGCGCATCAGAAGTCTACCGACAGTCCCGCCGGACCACTCAGCATCACGATTCGCCCCCTGAACGCCCGGTACGCGGCGATATCGGTGCCGACGGTCGGCGTGACCGTGGGCGCGCCGTCGGCAGCGTAGGCGATCGTGACGCCGCCGAACTTCGTATGGGTCAGCGTGGTCGGGCGGCCGCGGCCGTCGCGCTGGATCGTGAGCTCGCCATCCGCCGCCGTCGCACGCAGCAGATGCCCGGTCGTGTCATACGCCAGCACCATCTCGTCGGCGCCCGCGGTGGCGGTGACGCCCGACACTCTGCCGGCCGAGTCATACGAGTACCGCGTCTCGATCCGCGTGCCGCCTGCTCGTGGAACGTTCGAGAAGTAGGCGATGCGATCTTTGTCGTCGTAGCCGAGCGAGTCTGCACCGGTCGACGTGATCCGGGTGGCCACGCGGCAGCGACCGTCCAGCGTGCGTGTTGTGGTGTCGCGGCCGCGAACCAGGTGCAGGGGCAACCCGCATTCCTCGTCGTAGACTGTTGATTCGAGGTGGCCGTCGACCGTTTCGGCAATCCGGTACATCCAGCGCTCTCCGTTGGACTTGCGTCGCTCCTCGTAGACGTGCTGGCGACGTGAGATCGTATCACGCACAGCCGTTCCCGTGCGCGCGCGTCCCAGCACCGTGATGTCGACGACGTACTCGAGCGAATCCGCCCGCGTCCAGCGGTAGTTGTACGCGGCAGTGATGCCCGCCTCGTCGGTCACGCGTCGGACGCGGGCGTTCATCGAAAACGGGTAGTATGCGATCTGTACATCCTTCCCATTCGCGTTGCCGATACGGGTGAGGTAGTGCCAGCGGTCGTATGCGTGGGTGATCACGATGCCGTCGGTATCGCGCGTCCACACCAGGTCGCCGCGCGTGTCGTAACGATAGGCGGCGTACCGGCCGCTGTCGCCGTCGACGCGGAGCACTCGGCCGGCGGCATCGGTGGTAACGCGAAGGGTACGCCCCAGATCATCGCGGATGAGTTGCAGACGGCCCTGTGCCGTGCGGGTCAGGTCGATGCGGTGCCCCGTCGCCACGGTCAGGCCGGTCAGGCGCCCCTTGTCGTCATAGAGCTGTCGGGACCCATCGGCGATCGCTCGCTCGTAGCCGGTTGCCGTTCGCGTCAGGTCATCCACGCCGTACGGTGTGAGTGCGCGCAACCGCGTTCCGATGGGAACGGCCGGCGGCACCAGGTCGCCGCGCTTGACGAAGCGACGCCACTCGCTGGAGCGGATGGACGCGCTTTCCCGCAACATCGTCTGGTAGGCGATGACGCTGTCCGCGGTGACGCTGCCGCTCTTGCGCGCAGCGGCGGTGATCTGTTCGACCATCGCGTCTACGCCGCGGGCGGATGCTGACGGTGAACGAAATGCGGTCGTCGCACCCCCGCCGAACTCGTGTGCCACCACCGAGCCATCCCCCTCGACTGAGAGAAACGTCTCGTAGTCGCTCGCCCAGCCGCACCCGAACATGCCGCAGAATGGGCTCAGCGACTGATACGCGCGGAAGATGCGTGGCTCGGCGCCGCCGCGAAGCGTCAGATCGAGGAAGCTGACGTAGAGGTTGCCGTTGCGGGGATCGCCATACTGCAATGCACGGATTGTCGTATCCTGTTGCGCACCGACCGTCGTCGGGCAGAGCAGCGTGGTGCCCCACAGGAGCATGGTCGCAACGCCGCCGCGAACCACGCCGGCGGTCACTCGAAACCGGCGCTGGCTATCGCGCGGCAAAGCCCGGCCAGCCGAAGAACGACAGCGACCAATATGTGAGCGGCCTCGCAAAACTCTCGCGCGTCGCCAGAAACTGCGGTGACGGGACGATCTGCCCGGGACGCAGCCCGCTCAGCTCAACCCGCTTGACCCACATCACGCCGCTCCCGAGTTTGACGGGTCCCAGCGACACGCCACCACCCACGCCGAAGCCTTTGACGTCCGGCTGCGCGCTGACCGTGATTTCGGGGAGCCACAGCGCCATGCGACGCGTCTCGCGAAAGTCGAGCCACTTCCAGGTGGTGCCCACCGTGACACCGTAGGCGAAGCGTGCGTCTCGTATCGACGCGGTATAGATCTCCGCTCCGCCAGCGGCCGCGCGGGCGCTGTACACGTTGAATTGCGCCTTCGGCAGGTTGATCAACGACAGGCCGATCGACGGGCGAACGAATGGCTTCTTGACCACGGTGATGGTGATGACTTGCGCCGGACGTGACGCCACACGGTTGATCTCGGGTTCGGCGCGCGGCGCGATCGAGACCGTGATCGTCCGCCCGGAAAGGCGGGAAATTGGCAGCACGCCTCCATCCATCTGCGAACAGGCGTTGGCGGTCAGCGCAGCAATCTGCTCCACGTGATAGGCGGCAGCGACGAGCGGTTCGAAATCGCCAAGTGCAGAGACCACGCGGCCTCTGACGGCCACCACCGTGTCGCGCACCGGCGTCCACAATTCACCAACGTCTCCTGGGAGCGCGCCCAGCCCGGTATCCAGCGCCTGTCGCGCTTGCTGGAGCGAATAGAGCGCGCCAATCAGCCCCTGAACGCGCGGCAACTCCGGTGATCCGGACGCACTGCACCCGGTGGCTGGAATGCCGCTGGTGGATCGCAATTGTGCCGCCGCTGCATCAGTGGGGGCACCACGCCGCATCTGTTCCAGCGTGCTCAGTGTCAGCGTCAAGGTTTCCTGCAGCCCGCGCGCGCCGGAGACGCGGGTCTCGACATCCAGCAGCGCCTGTTCAGCGCCTCGCGCGCGCTCCCACACGCGGTTCAGCTCCGCCGACGGGGCCGCGTTGAGTTCCGCTTGGCTGAAGGGGCGTCCGGGTGCTGGCTTGGCACCGCCCAACGCGCGCGGCGATCCGGAAATTGCGAGCCCGATCTCCGGCAGGTACGGCCCGAGCTTGGCGAGGAACGCACTCACCGGGGCGATCGCCGGACTCGCGACTGCCGTCGCACCGGTGCGGATCTCGTACAGCCCCGTGTTGGTATTCACGACACGAAACTGCAGGTTCATCGGGCGCGGGAGCTGAAGGTTCCGTCCCTGTCCATAGGTCGTCGTGTCAGCCGGCTTGCCAGATCGATTCTCGATCAGGCGCACGATCCCGGTGCCGTGATCGAGCTCCAATATGGCGGTTGCGATGTCCTGCGCGCGGAGTGACGACACGATGGGACTCAGTACGGCGGCGCTGATGAATAGTCTGGCGAGTGTGCCCATCCCGGCCCCTTTGTATAGTTCGGTCAGGCCACGGCATGCCGCGGCCTGATCCGTGGTGTATGCCTCCTGCCAGCTTACACGCGTGAAAACCACCGAAAGGGGCTCATGGTGATCAGACGCTTTCTCGCAGGGTACCGACGTTGTCTTGCCGCGGGCGCTGCCCTGCTGCTGGCAGCCACGGCATCGGCGGCGGCGCAGTCACCGCGTGTCGCGGCACAGTCTGCCCCCGAGCGAGCGGCCCGTCGTCCGGTGCCGAAGCCGACGTTGGGTGTTGATCGCGCTGCTCGCCGGAAGCAGGGCCAGGCCGATCTCGACGACTGGATTCGTAGTAGTGGACGATTCGAGGACTCGGTCTGGGCCCCACGCATCGAGACCATCGTGCGGCGACTCACCGCGGCGACCGGCGTTCCCGATCTCGAGCCGACCTGGGCGCTGCTGAATGACGCATCGATCAACGCCGCCTCGTTGCCAGGCGGTTTTGTGGTCGTGTATCGCGGCATGCTGGCGTTTGTGGACTCGGTGGCAGCCCGGCAGTCACCGCCGGCCGACCGGGCTGCGTACGCCACGTCCATGATGGCGTCGGTCATCGCGCACGAGCTCGCGCACGTGACACTTGGCCATGTCGATACACCGATTGGTGGACCGACGCGGGCGGCTGCCGGCCCGGGCTCGCCACGGGCACGACCGAGTGGATTCGCAATGACGGGCGTGTCCGATGGTGAGCTCACGCGGGCGCGGCAATCCCGCGAGGACGAGACAGCCGCCGATCGCTCGGGTGCGCTCTACCTCCTGCGCGCAGGCTACGACATCGAGGGGGCGCTGGTGGTGATGCGAGCGATGGATGCCGTGGAGCGGGCTGGGATGGCGCGTGCGGCGGGGCTCAATGCCTTCACCTGGCTCCGTGGTCATCCCCGACCCGCTGCCAGGCTGGTCGCTCTGGAGTCGTATCGCGCCACGATTCGCGCGCATCAGGTTGCGCTCGACGATGCATTGACGCTGCTCGCGTCGGACGCCGAGCCCACGACGGCGATAGAACTGCTGAACGGCGTGCTCGCCGACTTCCCCGATCTCGCCGCCGCGCGGCACGCGAGGGCCGCGGCGCTTCAGCAGCAATACGTGGCCCTCGTCCCGGTGAGCACGCTCAAGCTGCGGCCTTCCACACCAGTCTTCAGCTCCGAATTCCTGCTCAGCGTGCGCGGCGAAACGAGCAAGGCTGCTGCGCTGATCAATGCTGCCCGTGCGGATTACGAACGCGCGATGGCCGTCGACGTGCACCCCTACACGCTCTCGGCGCTCGCGGTTCTCGACGCGTGGGGCGGCAACCTGGCACTCGCGACCGAGCGGGCACAACGTGCCAGCCGCGAGGCCAAGGGTGACGTCGATGTGCTCAACAACCTCGGTGTCGTGCAGTACCTCGCCGGCGACCGAACGGCGGCCCGTGGCACACTCGAACAGGCGGTGCGTCTGGGTGGTGATTCCGTGCCGCCGCGCGTGCTCTTCAACTACGCTCGCACGCTCATCGAGCTGAAAGATCCGGAAGGCAGCCGCGTCATGCGTGACTACCTCCTCAGGGATGGGAGCTCGGCGTGGGCATCCGTCGGGCGCACGCTGGCGGGGCCTTCTCTGGTGACGGACTCCACCGCCAGCAATGTGGGAGCGGCGCGGGATACCGCCGTTCCGCTGGTCTACGGCGTGCGTCTCGGCGCGCTGCCTGCCGACGTCGTCGCCAGACTCGGGAACGCCCCGGAACCGGAGGTCCAGCGTGATCAGACGCTCTGGCACTATCCCGCCCGTGGACTGACAGTCGTGTTTTCGCCGCGTGATGGAGTGACGGGGATCGTGCTGGCGGGTCGGGAAGCCGATTCGTCCGCACTCTCAGGCGTCTACGTCGGCCAACCGATGGCCACGCTCCGTGCGAAACTGGGCCTTCCAGCCGATGTCCAGCGCGATCGTTTCTTCTTCCTGCGGGGGTCGTGGATGTTCGTCGTCGATCGGGAGTTCGGACTCGTCTCCCGGATCGCGGTGCAGCAGAAATGAGCCGCGAAGCGTACCGACGCGTGCGCCACGCACTGGCAGTCGTGGTCACTGCCTGCGCAGCGGTGCTCGCCACCCCATCGCGCGGTGCGGCGCAGCCAGCGGTGGCTGCATCGTCGGCGCAGGATGTCGACCTCGTCGAGGTTGCGGTGCGGCTCTCCGAGTTCGGCTACAAGTCGGTCGGACCCGAAGCGCTGCTGGTCGCGGCGCAGATTGCGATGGACTCCCGGGCGCGACGCCTGAGTGCCACACCGAATTCGGGTGTCCGTGGCACCACCACTGGTGATTCCGCGCCCGCGTTCGATGTCGAGGCGCTGCTGGCGCGTGCCGAAGCCATGGCGCCCACCGACACGACGATTCGCACGCTCGTCGAGCGTCTGCGCACACGCCTGCGCGGAACGCCTCGCGGCTTGCTGCAGGGACCGCGCCTCGCGACCTACTCGATCGATGGCGGTGGCAGCCACGAATTCCGGCTGGCCTTCGCTCCTGACCAGCCGGCGGTCGTGCGCGTTCGTGCCGCGACGGTCACCAGCTTCACCTGTGCCGTGATCGATGCGCGCGGTCGGATTGTGCGCGAAGACAAATCCACCAGCTACTGCGTGCTCAATTTCCGGCCCGACGCGCCAGGTCAGGTGCGCATCCGCATCACGAGTGCCGCCATCGTGCCGAGCGGCTACCTGCTGATCACGAATTGATGCCACGACCGGCACGCGCAGCGATCACCGACGTGCTCCACGGCGGATTTCGTCTGCCTCACGCGATTCCGCGGAGCGCCGCGCGGACTACGTCGCCGACGGCGGAGAGCTGATGCAGCTGTCCATCGACGTCTCGTACGACGACATCGGCCGGCGCGTCCAGCGGAATCCACGCCACCGGTACGCCGAGCACCACCGCTTCGTCAACCACCTGACCAGTGCCGCCACGTCCGCGCGCCTCCTCACCATCCCAGATGGCGATCAGCAGCCGGCAGGTGTCAGTGATGTAGCGGCCTGCCCGCTCATAGGCCGCGGTGCGCGATGTGTCAGCGAGTCCGACTTCGGCTTCCTGCGGCGGCACGACAAATACGTGCGACGCACTGGCCAGCAGCGCGTGGAATTGCTCTCGTGATTCCTTCGTCACGAAATCCCGCTCAAAGTCCGACGGCGCCAGTGGCAGCGGGCAGACCAGCTCGTAGCCGAGTCGCAGCGCTGACTCCGCTACCAGTCGATCGCTCCCCTCGGCCAGCGACGTCAGCAGCTGCAGTGTACATGGCAAGTCGCGACAGATCGCGTGGACGGCGTCGCGTGTGGTCTGCAGCAACGCATCGGTACTCCGCTGCAGTGCACCCTGATCGGCGTTTGCAAGGCGTTCGGCTCGGTGCCCCGTCACTCCGACCTGAAATGTCACGGCCAATTGGAAGCCCCCCATATCTGTCGGTCGACGCCTGTTGCGTCGGAACGTGCGTCGCGAATGATGGCCTGCGTCTTCGAGCTCCTCACACGCCAGTGCGTCAGACTGAATCATCGCCGGAGCAGTGCCCGTGACGCTACCCACCTTTCGCATTTTCGTCTCCTCGCCCGGTGACGTGAGCGAAGAACGCGTGCTCGCAGAGCGCACGATCCGGCGATTGGCTGAGGAGTACGCCACCGTCGCGCGGATCGAGGGCATCTTCTGGGAGCACGAACCGCTGGCGGCGACCAGTACCTTTCAGGCGCAATTGGTACGCCCGTCGGAAGCGGACGTTGCCGTCTGCATTCTCTGGGCACGACTTGGCACCCGCCTCCCGAAGGATTTTCGTCGCGCCGACGGCAGCCCTTACGAGTCTGGCACGTCGTACGAGTTCGAAGATGCCGCCGATGGATTTCGCGCCAACGGGTCGCCGGCGTTGCTCGTCTACCGCAAGTCCACCGACCCGACAGTCAGTTTGAAGGATGAGGCCGTCGTCGTCGAGATGCTGCGCCAGCGCCGGGCGTTGCATGAATACCTGCAGCGGTGGTTTCACAATCAGGAGGATGGGTCGCTCGCGGCCGCCTTTCATCCGTTCGACGTGCCGGCGCGATTCGAGGAACTGCTGGATCAGCACCTTCGCAAACTGATCGAGCGGCGATGGCCGGCACAGGCACCCGCCGGCGCCCGCGGCGTCTGGAAACGCGAAACGCCATTCCGCGGACTGGCCCGATTCGACCTCGAACACGCACCGATCTTTTTCGGTCGCAGTCGTGCCACCGCCGATGTGCTGGCGGGTCTCCGGGCGCGTGCCGCACATCCCGGCAGTGCGTTCGTCCTCATTCTCGGCATGAGCGGCAGTGGCAAGTCATCGCTGGCGCGTGCGGGTGTGATCCCGCTTCTCACGCAGAGCGGAGTCGTTCCGGGTGTCTCCACGTGGGAAAGCGTCATCATGCAGCCGACCCAGGCTGGTGCGATGGCTACGCCACTTCGCGCGCTGGCCAAGGCCTGGCTCGAGCGTGCCGGCGCGGGCGTCGGCGACAGTCCGGCTGCGGCCGCGCTGGCGTCGGATTCCGCTGTCGCATCGCTTGCCGATGCGCTTGCGCATGACCCCGCGCAGGCATGTGAGACACTCTGGAGCTCGTGCCCGCCGGCCGGCGATGATGTACAGATCGCGTTGGTGGTCGATCAGCTGGAGGAAGTCTTCACGATGGCAGCCGTCACTGCCGATGATCGACTGGCCTTCGCTTCCGTGCTGTCCGTGTTGTGCTCGAGCGGTCGTTTCTGGTGTGTCGCGACCATGCGCAGCGACTTCTATGCGCGCTGCGAGGAATTGCCGCCGCTGGTGACGCTGATGGAAGGGCAGGGGCAGTACCACCTGCTGATGCCGACCGCGGCCGAGCTGGCGCAGATCATTCGGTTCCCCGTGCGCATGGCTGGCCTCCGGCTGGAGGAAGATCCCGCCACCGGCGAACGTCTCGAGGACCTGCTGCTGGGCAGCACCGTCGGCAATCCCGGCTCGCTGCCGCTCCTCGAATTCACGCTGGAGGAATTGTACAAGCTGCGGCGCGACGACGGTGTGTTGTCGTTGCAGGCGTACCGTGCACTGGGCGGTGTCGAGGGCGCGCTGGCGACGCGCGCCGAGGAAGTCTTCATGTCACTCGACGACGCCACGCGCGCCACGCTGCCAGGCGTCCTGCGGCGCCTGGTGTTCGTCGATCCGGCGCAGGGGAACGCTGCGCTGCGACGTTCCGCGACGCGGGAGAGTTTCGTGGGCGACGAGTCGCAGCGGTTAGTGTCGGCGTTCGTCTCCGCCCGATTGTTTGTGGCCGACAGCGGCGATGGTGGTGTGCCGATGGTGAGCGTGGCGCACGAGGCACTGATCCGGCACTGGCCACGCGTGCAGCAATGGCTGAAGGACGATCGCGAGTACCTTGCCACCCGCGCGCGGGTCGAGACCGCCGCCAGTCTCTGGCGCGCGGAAGGTGAGAGCCCTCTCTTTCTGATGAACGCGGGCAAGGCGCTGCGTGACGCGGTCACCATCGTACAGCAGCGCCGCGAAGAGATCGACAGCAGTCTGGTACGATTCGTCGAGTCTTCGTGGCGCGTTGCGCGACGGAACCGACTGGTGCGCAATGCCCTTCGCGGCGCCGTCGGTGTTGGCACGCTGATCTTTCTTGCGTCGAGCTACCTGCAATGGCAGTCCAACCAGACGGACCGCAACGAAGCGCGAGTCCAACGAGAGCAGCTGCTCAAGCAATCCGAACTGTTCCTGCCAAGCGCATTGGAACTCGAGTTTCCGGGTGACACGCTGCGGCCCGACCAGACGCGCATGCTCGCGCTGCTGCTGACGGAGCTCCATACCACCGATTTTCGTGGCACGGTGTTTCTGCAGGGCCATCTCGGTCGTTTTCAGGTGGTGCGCGATCTCGGCACCCAGGTGATGCGCCTCCGCGGCGCGCGCGATCGATGCAGCGCCCTGCAGTGCGACATGTATCCCGCTACTGGCGGCGAGGCAGCGGCACAGTCCCGCGTGCAGGATGCCTTGAGTGCGCTGGCTCGGTCACTGAAACAGAACGGCATCGACGTGCAGGTCGCGCCGCTGCCAATCGCTCAGCCGCTCGAACCGTACCCGGATTCGACGAAGGTGGTGGCGTGGAATGCCGCCGCACGCCGCAACCACCGCGTCGAAGTCAGACTGGTGCCAGCCGAATCGCAACGGTAACCGCGATTCGGCGCGATCGGAGGTGGCGCGTTACGCCGGATCGAAGGCGGCGGGGAAGTGCGAGGCATCGACACTCTTTGCCGCGGCCGCGTCACCGATGCGTTTCAACAGATGTCGGTGTTCGGCCCGGTCCAGTCGGCGGGTTTCGGCAACCGCCACCTTGCCCATCGGCACGCCGAGTCCACGCACTGTGTCCTCCTCGAGTGCTACGTCGTATCGCACGTAGGTGAGGATCGGATTCGCTGACCACAGGTCGTCAGCCAGTGTACCAACCTCGCTGTTGATGCGTCGCGCTGTCGGACTGGAAGAAAGGCACTGCAGGACTGTTTCGTTCAACTGCGACGAATCGTTCATCAGCATGCGCGGCACCGCCGACGCCCAGTCCCAGAGCTTGTATCCGGCCATCGTTTGCGGAGACGTCCGCTGCTTCCAGCTGCCAGTGCCCACGGAGACCATGAACAGTTTCTCCTCACCCAGTGGCCACTGGAACGGAAAGCCCTTCAATGTCGCCACCATGAACAGTTGCAGCGCCGGGTTGCAGGCCATGCTCACCCCGCCATCGATGAACATGCCGGTCTCGCCGCCGCCGACATCCACTGCCTGCGGAATGAAGTAGCCCGGGGCTGCGGCACTGGCGCGGACCACCGACCAGATCGGCATGTCCTTGTTCTTGTCGTAGAACGCGCTCCGCGGATGGTTCATCAGCGGCCAGGTGCTCTCGGTATCGGCGCGCTTCGCCACGACACAGAGTCCCGTGCGCAGCGATCGGTCGCTCAGTGTCTGCTCGCCGAACATTCCCTTCAGTTCCGCCTCCAGCGGCGCCGCATCGAAGAGCGAACTGAGACGCATGAATCGTCGCTTGCCGAAGACCTTGGCACCAAGCGCGAGATACTTCTCCTGCAATTCCGTGGCGCTGATGCCCTGTGCCAGCGCGGCGGCGATGATGGCACCGGTGCTGGTGCCGCCGATCAGGTCGAAGTAGTCGGCCAGCACGTAGGAGGGATTGTCCGCCCGCTCGCGCAGCAGCTGCTCGATGCGCACGAGGAAGCCGAGGGTGACGACACCGCGGATGCCGCCGCCATCGAGGGCGAGCAGTCGCTTCGGGCCTGGTGCGTCAAGGCGATCGAGGAGGGAGGGCATGGGTAGCCGGCGTAACCGTTGGCAGGGGACGAAATTGGACCGTCGGTGGGCGCGTATGACTCGAGGCAGATCGTCGTCAGGTCATCGCCGTCCCGTGCTGATCGGACCGTGCTGATGGTGGGTGCGGGCTCTGCCGACGCAGGAGAGCATAGGTCACGATCCACGCCAGCGCGAGGGCCATCGGGGCCGGCCTCTCAGGCGTCGGGCGAAGTGCCTTGGTCCGTGGTGGCTCGCTGCAGCTCCACCTACCACTCCCGGGCGACTCCCCGCAGCGTTGGGCCGCACGTCTGCCGGCTGGGTCGTATCGGAACCAGCAGCTGACCGCGCGGCGTCGCGCTGGTCGATCGCTCTATATCCCGTTCGCCCGCCGCGCGCCGGAGTCTGCCGCGGCGACAAACGGAGTCCCCGCCACACCCGCGCCTTCACGCAGTGACTGGTACCACCGCTGCGCTTCACGCTTCCGCGCGAGGCGCAGCAGTGTTTCTGCGCGCGCCAGACGATCCAGATGCTGCGCCAGAGCGGGGTGCCGGGCTCGAATCCGCGCGGGAAGGTCAGGGATACATGACTCGAATGAAGCGATCGCCGCCGCGACGTTGCCGGTGCGGAGTTGCCAATGGCCCGCGATGGCTTCGGCCAGCGGTGCGGCCACACGCGACTCCGCCACCGACCGTTTCGCCAGCGCCGCTCGTGCCGCACTGATAGCTGTGGAGTCGCCGAGTCGCACGCTGAGCAGGCCAGCCAGATACTGACGCAGATCGTCGTGTTCGATCGCCGTCAGATCATCGTCGCTCACGCGGCGAGCGGTTCGGCGCGCCGCCAGCGCCTGCCGAACGGCGCGAAGGGTGTCCGGGCTGACACTGACGGAGGGCGCCAAGGCAAGCAGCGCACGCGCCTCGGCGGCGGCGTACGGATCGATCGATGCCGCGTCTCGGACGTCGATTTCCGCGGCGCCCCAGTCGCCGTCGGCTACATCGAGCACGGCGAGTGCGAGCAGGCCATCGACGCGCGACGCTGGGACGGACGCGACGACGCGCGCGTACGCCTTCGCCGCGCCGCGATCGCGCGAGTCGGTGCTGATGCGCGACAGCGCAACAGTGGCCAACGCCGGATCACCGAGTGCGTCAGGCGCGCCACGCCTGGGCGCGCTCGTGCCGACCCGACGACGGTGCAGCGCGATGTAGGTCGCCCGGATCCCCGGTTGTTCACCCGCGCTGTTCGGGCTGAAGTACATGCTGAAGAGTGTGTCCAGCTGGCCAATCCGGTTGGCGTTCGCGGCCAGCTCCATCAGGTACACCGTCACTTCGCGATTGCGCGGATCGAGCGCCATCACCCGCTGAAAGGCCGCTCCCGCATCACCGATGGGTCGACCGTAGAACGGATTACTGCCGAACTGCACCTCACCCAGCAGCATCCACGCTTCGACGTCGGTGGGATAGTCGGTGACGATCTGTGTGAGCAGTCGTTCGGCCTCGCGCGGGCTGCCGAACCGCAGCGCCTGATACGCGCGCACCAGCGTTCGCTGGCGCGGCGGCAGCGATGCGGCCAAGGCTGACGCGCGTTGCGCTGCACGAACGCTGAGAGAGTCGACCTCATTCCACCGGGCGGCGCGAGCGAGGCGATACCAGGCCAGCGCGAACATCGAATCCGCGGCAACCGCACTCAGAAAGTGCGCCACCGCGGCCGACGGACGTGCATCGCGTAGCTCCCGCTCGCCATCGAGATACGCCCTGAGCGCGCGTGTCGAGGACGTGGTGGCTGCCGCGATGCCGGCGATCGTGTCGCCAGGCGCCAGCAGCTCAGTCGCGATCAGTTGCCGCACCAGCGCATCGATGCCTGATGCCAACGCACCAGCGTCTGCCACCGTCGTCTGCGCGCGCCCGACTTCGCGCCCATCGGCCCGCCGCAAGACCGCCCGAAAGGTCAGTGTCGGGCCGGTGGCGACGACGGTGCCGACGACATAGCGGTCGGCGCGAACCGTGGCGGCGAGCGTTTGCGCCGCGGAAGAGTCTACGGTGGTTTGCTGCCGATCGCCGGCAGCGCCGATGACCGTGTTGGGATCGATACCGCGTACCAGGCCGGTTGCGTCGAATGCCGGTGTCAGCAGATCGACCATGCCGTTGGCCAGATAGGCAATGTCAGTCGCGCCGCGCGTTGCGAAGGGCAGCACCGCGATCGATGACAGCGGTTCCCTCGTCCGCGCGACTTCGACCGCGGGCGGTGTAACGGTTCGGGTCGGAGACGATGGCAGGATGGTCCAGACGACGCCCACGAGCGACGCGGCGCCGATGGCGATCGCGATGCGCCGGTTCCGCGGTGATCTCACCGACACACCGGCTGTCGCGGCATCGGGCAATGGCGCCGCAGGCACGACGTCCAGCTTTTGCGGCGGCGCGACGAGTGCCGCGAGTACCGCTCCGCCATCGGCAGGACGATCTTCCGGTCGCGCACTCAGCATGCGATGTATGAGCGCCTCCAGCTCCGGTGCAGCCGGCGTGCCATCGGGAAGAATGACCGGCGGAATCGCACCTGCAAGAATGGCCTCTGCCAACGCGCCGGGGTCTTCGCTGACAAACGGCCGCCGGCCTGTCACCATCTCGAAGTACGTGACGCCAAGCGCCCAGACATCGGCGCGCGGCCCACGCATTCCGCCGAGCCAGAGCTCAGGTGCGAGATAGGGCAGCGTGCCGCTCAACCCCCGCGTGTCGGTTGTCGCATCGCGCGCCAGCGTGGCGACCCCGAAATCGAGCAGGCGCGCAACATCACCCTCGCCAAAACCGACGTTGGCCGGCTTGATGTCCCCATGGACGATGCCCGCGCGGTGTGCACTCGCCAGTCCGCGCGCGAGATGGAGCGCGATGGTGCTGATTTCGGCCGGCGACAACGGTCCGCGCCGCAGCCGGTCGCGCAGTGTACCGCCGGCGCAGTAGGCCATCACGATGCACACACCGCCGTCGACGGTGGTCTCGACGGCATAGATGGAGCAGACGTTCGGGTCCTCGAGGCCTGATGCGGCCTGCGCTTCGCGCACGAGGCGCGCCCGTGCCGCGGTATCCTGGCTCAGCGTCGGGGCAAGGAACTTCATCGCGACATCGCGTTCGAGCATCGTATCGCGACCGCGATGGACGACCCCTGAACCACCGCTCCCCAGACGCTCGTGCACCGTGAAATGCCGGATGCGATCTCCCGGTTCGACATGCGGTGCGGCTGTCAGCTCTGTCGCCGCGCGCACTGACTCCATCCCCGTGTGATCGCGTGAGAGTGCGGGGTGGATCACATCCGCATACAACGCGTCGAGGAACGCCGGCGCACCTTCCTGAGCCGCGAGCAGCGATTCCAGTTCCTGGCGCAGCATCGAGTGCGCGCCGCAGGTGTCGTCCATGAACGCCGCTCTCTCGTGCGACGGCAGCGACAGGACAGCCTCGAACAGCCCACTGAGGCGATCCCAGTGCCCATCTCCCGCTGCAGGGGGATCACCGAGCATCGGGCGCTCCCACCTGGCTCAGGCGATGGTGCAGCCACGCCTGCGCCACGGCCCAGTCGCGCTTGACCGTGGCTTCCGAGATATCGAGCGCGAGCGCCGTCTCGGGAATGGACAGCCCGCCAAAATACCGGCATTCCACCACGCGACATGGTCGCGGATGCAGCCGTTCGAGCGCCTGCAATGCACCCTCGAGGGCAATGACCTGTTCCGAGAGATTGTCGGGAGCGATACTCGACGCGAGTGGCGCCGCAAGGAGTCCGTCAATCGGCTCGATCACGGCGGTTCCACCGCGCTTCAAGGCCTGAGCATCTCGCGCGTAGTTGCTGATGATCTGCCGTGATGCCCGCACCGCGACGGCGAAAAAATGAGCGCGGTTCTGCAGGGTCAGCCCGTTGGCGCCCGCCAGCCGCAGATACACCTCGTGCACCAGCGCGGTCGTATCGAGGGTAACGTCGCCACGCTGTGCGGCGGGTCGACGCAGGCGTCGCGCAATCGAGCGCAGTTCTCCGTACACGCGCGAAAAGAGTCGATCACCCGCGACATTGTCTCCCGCCGTCCATGCCCGAATCAATCCGGTCACGGAATCATCGACCTCGTTCACCAGCACCTCACAGGCGGGGACGGTACCGGTGGCAAGTCCACCGGGCGACGGAGCATCGATCAATCCCTTCCCGACGCCAGCCGCACCTCGACGCAAAGTGGAAGCTATCCCCAGAATGCTGGATGACGACAGCCTGCTGGTGGTTGCCTGGCCGGTCGCCGTGCCCGAATCCCAGCCGGAGCGTACGTCAATGTCCCGCAGCGCCAGTGGGTGGCGTTGCGGGACATCGGTCACTGCCGTCCGGCTCATCGCGTCATGGCCTGGAGACCGACGGCCGTTGGACGCGTATGTGGTCGGTGCCGCACGGCGTGTGGCTCAGGCCTGCGTGCGCTTCCGGCGCACCGCCACGCCGAGCATCAGCAGGCCCGACGCCAGCAGAATCATGGAGCTCGGCTCAGGCACGACGGCAACGGACGTGAAGTCGATGCGATAGATCGCCTGACCGGCCGTGAGGCCGCTGTTGAAGACATACCCCGCTGCGGTCTGTTCGCCGTTGAACCCCATCAGCTCAGAGAAGTTGAATGACACCAGGCCATTCTGCGGAGTGCGCGCAGCGTTCACACCGTTGACCAGGAAGGCAGCGCCTGCAATGCTGAACGCTTCGGAGCCCGCATCCCAGATCTGGCTCGACGTCTGGGTGATGCTGTTGATGAGCAGGTTGCCTGCGTCGTCGAACAACCGGAAGCCGGTCGGATTGTCATTCCCGAGAAAGAAGTCGTTGCTGGGAATCACCATCGTGGCGAAGGTGAAGAACTTGTTCAGCCCAGCGTTCACGATGAAGCTCTGACTCCGTGACTGACCAGGCGTGAGCGCGCCGGCGATCAGTCCGCGCGTGGCTGTCGGATCAGCGGCGGCGAAGTCAGACTGCCACTGCGTACCCACACCGCCTTCGGCAACGGAGATGATGCCGGCGGCGGCGGTCGTGCCGATGTTGAATGCGTCGAACGCACCGCTGTGGAAGCCGAGATGGGTGCCGGCGAAGCTGATGCTGTTGGCGGCGGCGAGATTGGTGATCGTCACGGTCACCATGCGCGACTGGGCGCCGGCAGCTGATGCCGCGATGACGAGGATGGGTAGAGCGCGAAGGATGGACGGTGCGACGAGACGCATGAGCGGGACTCCCGGAGCGAAGAAGAGAGGTGACGAAGGGCAGGGCAGCCCCTCTCTCAGTCATCACCCGGTGAGGCCGCGAATCAGCTCATGACGTCGTGCGACGTCACGGCTTCCGACAGTCGAGCTCGCCTGCCCACTGGTCTCGCCGACATCTTCCCGCTGAGCCGCACCCGGTCGCCCCTCCCTCGCATCGGGGCGCGTACTCGGCCCATACTTGTGTCAGCGGCGCGGGCCATGGCCCCCTCACTCCATTCCTCGTGGAGACTGTGTGACAAGTCTCACCCCCGGCGACTGGGCACGAATCACAACGATCTTCGACGCACTGCATCCGCTCGGTGCGCGTGATCGAAGGGTGGAGCTCGACGTTCTGGCGGCATCGGATCCGGTGATCGCGGCCGAAGTGGCGGCGCTGCTCGAGGCAGATGCAGACGATTCCTTTCTCGGTGCAGGGGCCGGCAGCGGTTTCGCGACCGCCAGTGAGCTGACACCGCGCCTGCTCGGCCAGACGGTCGGTGCCTACCGGGTCGAACGTGAGATCGGTCGCGGCGGCATGGGTATCGTGTACGAGGGCCGTCATCTCGACCGGTCGCTCGACAAGCGGGTTGCGATCAAGACCCTTGCCATCGGCCTCGATCGACCCGAGGCGGCGTGGCGCTTTCGCCGAGAACGGAAGATCCTGTCGCGGCTCGAACATCCCAACATCGCGGCACTGTACGACGGTGGCACCACCGCCGATGGCCTGCCGTACCTCGTGATGGAGTACGTCGATGGCGTGCGCATTGATGCCTGGTGCGAGCGCAACCGGCTGACGGTTTCGCAGCGGCTCGATCTCTTCCGTCAGGTCTGTGGTGCGGTGGAGTTCGCGCATGCGAAACTCATCGTGCATCGTGATCTCAAGCCGAACAACATCCTCGTCACTCCGGAAGGTGTGGTGAAGTTGCTGGACTTCGGCATCGCAAAACTGACGTCGAGCGAGGACGAGTCCGACGGTGAGCGATCCGAGTACACCCGGGCCGGCGCGACGCCGCTGACGACGGCGTATGCCAGTCCGGAGCAGGCGCGAGGTGACGAGGTCACGACCGCCTCCGATGTCTACTCGCTCGGCGTGATCCTCTACCGGCTGCTCACGGGAACGTCGCCGTACCACACGGAACGCTCGACACCGGTCGCCACGCGTGACGCAGCCTCCGGTACCCCACTGCGCTCGCCCAGCGAGGCAGTCACCGAGACACAGCCCGCACAGTGTCAACTGCCGAACATCACCTCACTGCGCGCCACGCTACGCGGTGAGTTGGATGCGATCGTGCTCAAGGCGCTGCGCCCCGAACCCGCGCGACGATACGCCAGCGCCGATGCGTTCAGTGCCGATCTGCTGCGGTATCTCCGCGGGATGCCCGTGCAGGCGAAGCCCGACACGGTGCGCTATCGCGTCGCCAAGTTCGTGCGCCGCCAGCGGGCGCTGGTGGCAGGTGTCGCCGTCGCCGTCGTCGCGCTGCTCGCCGGCACCGCGCTGGCGATGCGCTCCGCGCGCAAGGCATCCGTCGAGGCGGCGCATGCCATCACCGCGGCGGCCCGCGCGACCAGCATGGTGTCGTTCCTGCAGAGCGTGGTCGGTGCGGCTGACGCCAGCATCTATGGCGGGATGAATGTCACGACCGACATCACGCTGCGGGAAGTGCTCGATTCGACGGGCGCGCGGGTCGCGGCGAGTTTCCCCGGCGACCCCCGGTCGAGAGCCGATCTCTACACCGCACTGGCGCGCAGTCAGCGGCGATTCAATCGCTACGAATCCGCCCTCGCCTTGCTCGATTCGGCGCAGCTGCTCCACCGGCAGAGTGTCGGCGACGTCTCGATCGATGTGGCGGAGGACATGACGACCGCCGCCCTGATCCAGAACCAGCTGGGCCGACGGGTCGAGGCGGAACGACTCATTCGCGGCGCCCTCGAGCGGTATCGTCAACTGCCGGATGCCCCACCCGAAGCGAGCACGATGGCGAAGTTCGCGTGGGGACAGTACCTGATGCAGGCTCTAGCCCGGATTTCTCACCACGGGTGAGGAGCGAGCAGTCGGCGATGCTCCGATGGGCGTTTCGGCGATCCTGCGGATGCAGTGGTGCGCGTCAGGACGCTCCAAGGGCCGGAATGATCGTTT
>Ga0163144_10003961_pt1 | contig 33614 bp, 24 predicted proteins | sample OliLak19BULKMAT1_FD_123175 | JGI IMG/M metagenome (GOLD analysis project Ga0163144, IMG submission 123175) | Freshwater microbial mat bacterial communities from Lake Vanda, McMurdo Dry Valleys, Antarctica - Oligotrophic Lake LV.19.BULKMAT1 | ecosystem: Environmental > Aquatic > Freshwater >... | reverse complement strand
GACCGCAGCAACCCCAAGGATCCGCCGCCCGGCGGAACGGGTTTATTCCGCCCGTCCTTCGACAAGAAAGGATTGCCGCCCGAGAAGCAGCCGGCGCCCTACGTCATCTTGCACAGCATCGAGATCGAGCCGAATGTCGTTATCGCCTGGCCCCCGGCGGCGTGGAAGGCCGATGTCGGCGCGATCAAGGACGACATCGGATCGGCCGGGCGCTTGCTCGGCCTGTGGATGGCACGCGCCTGGCGGCGTCCCGTCACCGAAACCGACCAGGCCCCTTTCCTCAAGCTTTACGCCAAATTGCGCGCCGACGGCATGGACTTTGACGGCGCCCTGCGTGCCGCGTTTCAGTCCGTCTTGCTCAGCGCGCCGTTCCGCTATCAGGCCTCGCCGGGCCATCCGGACGCGAAGATCGCGCAGCACGCCATCGCCTCGCGCTTGAGTTTCTTTTTGATCGGCGGGCCTCCGGACGCGGAACTTCGACGTTTGGCGCTGGAAGGCAAATTGCGCGAACCCGCCGTGCTCGATGCTCAGGTGAATCGGTTGCTCGCGGATCCGCGCAGTCAGGCATTCGTCAGGCCGTTCGTCATGCAATGGCTGGAAATGGAGCAGCCGATCACGATCGCCCAGGACCACATCCAGAAACAAGATTTCCGTTTCGCGCGCTATTTGAAGGCGTCAATGCGCGACGAAACCATCGCCTATGTGTCGCAACTGATCGCCGAGAACCGCCCGGCCGGGGAGTTGATTCAGAGCGATTGGACCTTGATGAACGATGCCCTGGCGCGACATTATGGCTACGATGGCATGGAAGGCGGCACGTTGCGGAAGGTGAAACTCCGCCCGGACGACGCGCGCGGCGGCGGCATCTTGGGGCACGCGGGTTTGCAGTCGATGTTGTGCTGGATGGGCGACAACTGGGTGATCTATCGCGGCGCCTGGGCGCTGCGGCATATTCTCGATCATCCGCCGCCGCCGCCGCCGTTGGAAGTGCCCGAACTCAATCCCGCCGACGGCAAGAACAAAGGCAAATCCTTCCGCGAACTGCTCAAGCAACACCAACAGGACAGCCGCTGCGCCGTCTGTCATCAGTACATGGATCCCGTCGGGTTCGCCTTTCAGAATTTCGACATCAGCGGCCGATGGCGCAAGGTGGAACATGAAAGCTACGCGCGCGGCGAACTGGACGGCCGAATCTCCTGGCGCGGGGTGGGCAAGACGCGGCCGGTTGACGCGGTCGGCCAAATGCCGCGCGGCGAGAAATTCACGACTTTCGCCGAATTCAAGCGCCTCATCGTCAAAGATTACCAAACGGACCTGGTGCGCGGGCTCATGAAAAACTTCATGCTCTATGCCGCGGGCCGTATTCCGGGAATCGACGATCGCATGGAAATCGCGGCGATCATGAAAGAACACAAGGCGAAGGGCTATCCGCTCCGCGATCTGCTAAAATCGATCGTGCGCTCGGACGCCTTTTTGCAACAGCGGCAACTGGTGCTCGAAACCCAACCCTCAACCGGCAGGAAACCTTGATGAATCCCAAGAATCCGATCAACCGGCGCACCTTTCTCCGCGGTTTCGGGGCGACGCTGGCCCTGCCGTATCTCGATATCATGGGCGGCGCGACGGCGGCGGCTTCCACCGGCGGAACGCGCGAACCGCGCCGCCTCGCCTGCTTCTACATCCCCGGCGCCATCAATCGCCATGGCTGGTTTCCCCGCGACACCGGACGCGATTACACGATCGCGCCCTCGCACCGCCCCCTGGAACGCCATCGCGACGACTTCACCGTCGTCTCCAACCTGCTCCATATCACCGGGCGCATCAGCGGCCATGTGCATCCCTACAACTGGCTGACCGGTCACAACATCAACCTGACGCCGGGCACGATCACCAACACCGTGTCGATGGATCAGGTGGCGGCCCGGCATCTGGGGCCGACCTGGCTGCCGTCGCTGGCGCTTTCCTTCGGAGACGGCGTGGGCACGACGACGCTGTCGCGCAATTCGCTGGGCGTCGATATCCCCGCCTCGGGCAACCACCGCAACGTCTTTCAGCGTCTGTTTCCCCCTGCGGACCGCGACCAGTTGCGCGAAGCACAAGCTCGCTTGACGCTCAATCGCAGCATCCTGGACACCGCCGTGGGCAGCATCCGCGATTTCCAAAGACCTCTGGGACACGAGGATCGAGGCCGGCTGGACCAATACTTTGAATCGATCCGCGAAGTGGAACGCCGACTCAATGACAGCGAAAGCATTCTCCTACGCGGCCGGCCTCGCTTCGACGAGGCCAGCGTCCGCGTCGAGCCGGCCGTGCGCAACAGCATGCGGCAACACATCGAGCTGATGATGGACTTGATCGCGCTGGCGTTTCAAACCGACATGACGCGCGTCGTCACGCACAGCCTGGGCGGCGAGGGCGGCCCGAACTACGACGAGTATCGAGAATGGGCCCGCGCCGCCGGGGCGCCCACGCGCGGCGCGCATGACGTGCATCACAAGGGCGGGCAAGCCGCCGCCGATTCTCCCGACGCCCGCGTCATCGGCTCGCGCGATGAGATGTTCTGCGATCTCTTCGCACGCTTGATGGATCGCCTCAAAGGCATCCGCGCGAGCGAAGGCACGCTCCTGGATCATTCGGTGCTGCTATTGGGCGGCGCACAAATCAGCAGCCATTCCGGCGGCAGCTTCCCCACCTTGTTGGCCGGCGGCCGCAGACTCGGCTTCCGCCACGGCCAACACCTGCGCTTCAACTCCGGGCGCAAGCCAATGTCGGACCTTTACCTCACGATCCTCCAGCAACTCGGCTGCCCGGTGACTGCCTTCAAGGAAAGCGCGGGGCCGATCAGCGAGTTGCTGGCATAAGTCAACGCGGCACGCGCCAAATCCGCGGCTGACCCAAAAGGTGCGACGTGATCAGGCGTTCGCTGTCCGGCGTGAAGGCGGCGCGGACGAGGGGGGTCGTGCGGACGATCTCCACGCGTTTGCCGGTCGACAGGTCGTAGAGCATCAGCATGCCTTGTAGATTTCCCAGCGCGAGGAAGCGTTGGTCCGGCGCGATCGCCATCTCGCGGACGAAGGGATTGGCGATGGCGAGCGGGGGCAGTTCCTTCTCCGCATCCAGATCGTAGACGGTCACGCTCTCGCGCCCGCTCACCCAGGCGACGAGCTTGGAATCGGGCGAAAACGTGAAGTGAGGCTTGCCGCCCTCTATCGGAAAGCGGCGCACGGTCTTCTTCGCGGGCAGGTCGATCAGGACCGCCGTCCGTTCGCTGAGCCCCAGCATGGCCCAGCGACCATCCTGCGAGAGAGCGCCGACGGCGCGGGGAGCGGGATTCACGTTCAATAGCTCCTCGCCCCGGGAATCTAGCACGCGGCAACCATCCCGCTCACGCACCAGCGTCTGCCCCAGACCGTTGAGCGCCAGAACGAATCCTTGCGACTGCGATGTTTGCTCCGGTTCCCAGCGGGCGACGTCCCAGCGTTGCAAGCGGTGGGCGAACTTGAACGCCGGCCCCAAGGTCCAGACGGTCTTGGCGTCCGGCGCGACGGCGAGGGCGGTGACGAACGGCTTCACGCCGCGCGGCGGGGAAAGCTCCCGGCCCGTCGTCAGATTCCAGTGATGCAGCGTCGCGTCTTTGTGAACGCTGACGACGCTTTCGCCGTCGGGGAAGAGCCGCCAATCGACGACGCCTTCCGGCGCGGGGAGGGTTTCCTCCAGCGACAGGCCCATCGGCGCGGTGGAAAGATCGACCACGATTCCCGGCCCGGCAAGGCGAATAATCTGGATCGTCCCATCGCCCAGGCCGGCTGCGAGATAGCGCCCCTCGGGGCTGAACGCCAAGCCAGCGACCGGACTATCGCGCGACGAGCCGGACGCGTGGCGAAGAATCAGCCGCCGGGGTCGGGGCAACGTCATATCCCAAAGGAGGATTTGCCCGTCCGATCCACCCACAGCGAGGAGTCGGCCGTCGGGGCTGGGCGCCAGCGTCGTCCCTTCCGCGGTCAAGCCATGCAACAGATGCAGGCGTTTGCCGGTTTCCCAATCCCAGACACGGACCGAGCCGTCGCGGCCGGTGGAAAAGAGGAAGCGATTGTCGGCCGAGCAGGCGAGGGCGCGCACGCCGGTCGGTTCGGGAAAGACATCGGTGGAGTGTCCCGGAAGGAGGCGGACCTGTCGTGCCGAGCCGGCTTGCCAAATGTGGATTTGTCCCGCCAGGCCGGCGGCCGCCAGGAATTTGCCTGTGCGGTCCAGCGTGAGGCCCTCCACGTCGACCGTCGTGGTCGCATAGGCTTCGCGATCCTTCAAGGTGGCAAGGTCGGTCGCGAGAACGCGCCCGTCGTTGCCGCCCAGGTAGAGGGTGCGGTTATCGGCGTCGAACGCGAGGCTTTGCGGTATGGTGGTGTGGCGCAGGGTGGTCGTGAAACCCTTGGGCGTCCAGAAGCGCAGCGTCTTATCCAGAAACGTCGTCGCCGTCTTTTTGCCGTCGGGACTGATCGCGAGGCGATAAGGGTAGGCCCAGGTGTTCCAGGCTTTCGTGGAGGCAAGCGTCGTCAGGTTCCATTCGCGCAGCGTGCGATCGGCGCCGATGCTTAGGAGCCGTTTGCCGTCGGGATAGAACGCGATGCCGCTGACGGCCGCGGTATGGCCTTCGTCGCCTTTGTGCCTGCGCCGGTTCAAGACGTCGAAAAGTTGCAAGGTTCGGCCGTCGCTCAAAAGGCAGGCGCCGATCCAGCGTCCATCGGGGCTCAGCGCCAGCCCCGCGGTGGTACCCGTGCCCTGCGCCACCGAAAGCGACGGGCCGGCCGGCTTGCCGGTGGCGGCCTCCAGACGCGCGACCGAAACAAACTCCGCGCTGCCGTGGACAAGGCGTGCCGCATAGAGGATGCCGTCCGAAAACGCGAGCATGCCGTCTCCGGGAATGAGCGCGCTCCATTGAGTTTTTAGAGCGTCGTCTTTCTCTCCGGGCGTTCCGTAGACCTCGATCTCGCCGCTGCTGCCGACCGCGAAGCGCTCGCCGGCCGCATCGAAGGCAACGCGAATGCGTTCGCCGCCCGCGCGTTTGAGGAACGCGAGCTTGGGAAAAAACGTCTTGGTCCGCGGCGAGAACAATGCGGCAGCCCCCTTCGTGAGGCCGATGCCGAGCCAATCTCCGTTGGGATGAAACGCCAGCGCCGACGCTTGCCCGTCGAGGCGGAACGTGTCGGTCAGGCCGGTGTGCAAGTCGCGCAGGTGAAGTTGCCCGCTTTGCTCGAATGCAAGCAAACGCGAATCAAGGCTGAAGGCGACGGGCCCTGGATTCTTGAACCAGCTTTCCACTTCGCGGCCGGTCTCGGCGTCCCAGAGGCGAATGGTGTTGTCTCGTCCGGAACTGGCAAGCCATTTTCCGTCGGGGCTGAGCGCGCATTGCTCGATTAGTTGATCGTGGCCGCGAAAGACACGGCGCACCGCTCCGGTCTCCACATCCAAGAGGAGGATGTCGCTGCCGCTGCCCACGGCGACCGCATCGCCCTTGGCGCTAAAGCCCGGCACGCTGCCCGGTCCCGCGAGGCGATACTTCGTCCCTCCCAGCACCGCGACCAATTCCATGGGCGCGCGTAGATCGAGCGCGGTCATGCCGTCCGGCAATTCGCGGCCGGGCAAAGCGTCAAAAATGCTCGCGCGTCGCGTCAAAGCTTTCGCGTCGGGCGCCGGCAGTGTGACCCAATCCTCGGTCGCTTTGTCCGGCACGGTCTTCAGTACAACGACGTGCCCGATCCGTCCCCGATCGATGCTGATCTTGTCGGGTATGAGGCGCAGCCCCGCCCGCCCGTCGGCGAGCGTCAACACATAGTCCCCTGGCGGCAACGCGACCTCTCCCACGCCTGTCGTCAAGAACACGCGCTCAAAGACGATGTCCCGACTGTCGGCCCGCGCCACCGCGACGACGACTTCCTTCACCTCGGCTTCTAGTTGCAGCATGCCGAAGTTCGTCTTTTGCCAATAGAACGCGCCGCCGACGACGGCCCCTAGCAAGAATAACGCCAGCGCCGCGCCCACCAACCGTCGGCGTAGGCGGCGGCGTGGATCGTCTTTCTTGCAGAAAGGTTCTAGCGCCTTGCCTGCTTCGCGCGGGGTCGCATAGCGCTGGGCCGGATCCTTGGCCATCATCTTTTCGACGATCAGGGCGAGTGCCGCCGGAACGTCGGGCCGAAGTTGCCGCACCGTGCGCGGCTTGCCTTCCACCTGCTGACGCATTTTGTCCTGGGCGTTGCCGCCGGGAAAGGGAACTTGGCCGGTGAGCAACTGATACAACGTGCAACCCAGCGCGTAGATGTCCGAGCGCGCGTCGGCCGTATGGGTGTTGACGATCTGTTCCGGTGCCATGTAATCGGGCGTGCCCATGACGCTGCCGACGGCCGTCAATTGGTCGGATTCGACTTCATGCCCGGCGACGCCAAGTTCTTGGATCTGCGTGTCCGTGCCGGTTTCGCGCACCATGGTGTCGGGAATGGAACCGGGCGCCGGCGCGGGAGGCAGATAGATCCCTTCCTCCTGGGCGAAGCGCGCCAGGCCGAAGTCGAGGATTTTGACCTCGCCCGTGGTGGAGCGCATGAGGTTGTCGGGCTTGATGTCGCGATGGACCATCTTGTGGTGATGCGCGTGTTCCAGCCCCAGCGCGGCTTGCCGGACCGCGTCGCAGGCCTCGGCGATGTCGAGCTTGCCTTTGTGGCGCAGATAGTCGGCGAGCGTTTGGCCCTGCACGAACTCCATGATGAGAAAGTGCGTGCCGCCGGCCTGTTCGGCGTCGAAGGCCGTGACGATGTTGGGGTGATGCAGACGAGCGGCCGCCTGCACCTCGCGGCGAAAGCGTTCGACGGCGGAGGGGTTGGCGAGGTAGCGGGGATGGATGACCTTGAGGGCGACCGGCCGATCCATGAGCCGATGCTCGGCCTGATAGACCATGCCCATGCCGCCGCCGCCGACGACGCTGACGATCTTGTAACGGGGATGCTTGTACAACTCATCGGGGACGTTGAGGGCGAGCGAGGGCGGATCGGCGGCGGCGGGCTTGGGCGGAACTTCGGCCCCGGTGCTGGCGATGATGGTGCGTGCTTCGGCCGAGTTCGATTCCGGCGCGGGCTCGGCGCTTTGAGCGGGCACGAATTGAACGGTCAACGCGCCTTCGACGGGGGTGCCGGCGTCGTCCGGTTTCGCCGGCGACTCTTGCGGCGCTTGCAACGGCGGCCTGTCCCCCGATTCCGGCCATTCTTCGTCCCGCGGTAAGCTCATGAATTATTCCGGGCCGTCTCGCCTTGTGCGCGCAATTCTGTCCGCGCATCCCATTCTAAACGCTGGGCGAATGTTTACAAGCGACGATGAATCACCCAAGGAGCCGGCAGCGTCAGCGACGGTCCGGCCTGGAAAAACCGTCGCTAACGCGTCCGGCTCGTCGCGCATCGTCTTTAACGCTTGCCTTCGTCGTCGGACCCGCTTTTAATGGCACGAATACACGCCGAAAGAAATAACGATCTCAGGCAAAAGCGAGCGAGCAAAAAGATGTTAACCTTCCCTACGAGTTTTCGCGGTGGCTTGGTTGTCGCTGGAATTATCTTTGCGTTGTCGCCCGCGCTTTTCGCCGGCGCGGTCGCCATCCCCAACGGCGCGGTGACAATCCAAACGAAGTTCCCCGGCGGCAATGTCCATGTCGAGCGCAACGACGGCGAATCCGTTCACGTCGCCCCCGATTTGCGCGGCGACAACGCCTGGTTTTACTGGTACTTCGAGGCGACCGCGACGAAGCCGGGGCGGGTCCGTTTCGTCCTTCCGGAAACGGTCGCCCGCTTCAAGAACGGCGGCATCGGCTTGCAAGGCCCCGCGATCAGCAACGACCGGGGCGAAACCTGGCGCTGGATGGGGACCGACAACGTCAAGGAAAACGCCTTCCACTACGATTTCGCGAGGACGGGGGAAACGGTTCGCTTCGCGGTGACGATCCCGTATGTGCAGTCGGACCTCGACAAGTTTCTCAAAGCGAATTCCAAGAACAAGCACCTCCAGCGGAGCGTGCTGACCAAGAGCCGCAAGGGCCGACCCGTCGCGTTGCTGCAAGTCGGCGCGCCGGGCGCGGGCAAGAAAGCGGTATTGATGACGGCCCGGCATCACGCGGTGGAGACGATGGCGAGTTATGTCCTGGAGGGGATTCTCCAGGCGGCTTGCGCCGATGAGCCGGAAGGCGAAGAGTTTCGCAAGAAGCATGTCCTTTATGTCGTGCCCATCGTCGACATGGACGGCGTCGAGGACGGCGATCAGGGCAAGAACCGAAAGCCGGTCGACTACAATCGGGATTATGGGGCCAAGAGCATTTACCCGGAGATTCAGGCCATTCGCGATCTGGATAAGGCGAAGGACTTTCGCTTCACGCTCGACTTGCATTGCCCGACGCTTGTGATGGCGGACCATCAGGTGCTTTATTTCGTCGGGGCGAAGAACCATCCGCAGTTCAATTTCGACAACGTCTCGGAGTTCGCCCGCAAGATCAAGGCGCGGCTGCCCAAGAAAGCGCCCCATGGCCCGCTCAACTGGCTCAAGGACGCGGAGAAACCCGCGCCGATGAACTCGCATTACTTCGGCTTCAAAAAAGGCATGATCATGGCGGCCACGCTGGAGATTCCGTTTTCGCCGAAGGGCAAAGCGATGGATGTCGCGAGTTGCCGAAGCTATGGCGAGGCGATATTGAAGGCGTTTGTCGAGACGCACTTTGTCGAGGCGGGCGGCAAGTAGCGTTTTCGGTAATCGACGGCCCGTTCGCGGAGACGAAGGAATTGCTCGCCGGGTTCTGGGTGATCCAGGTGAAGTCGAAGGAGGAACCAACCGATGAGCGACGAAACCGCGGGATCCATAAGCCAGGCGTTTCGTGAGTTGCAAGCCGGCGACGGCGCGGCAGCGGGCACGCTATGGGAGCGATTTTTCCCGCGCTTGCTCGGCCTGGCGCGAAAGGCGCTTGGCGGCCGACCGCAACGGGTCGCCGACGCGGAAGACGCGGTGCAAAGCGCGTTCGCCAGCTTTGTCCGCCGGGCACAGCATGACGCGTTTGGTGTCGGGCTGGACCGCGACGACCTTTGGAGGTTGCTCGGGGTCATCGCGGTACGCAAGGCTCGAAAGCAGGCTCGGCGAGAGGGAGCGCTCAAGCGAGGCCAGGGCCGCGTGTTGGATGAGGCCGCCCTAGCGGGGCCGGACGAGCGCGCGGGGCTCGATGCCCTGGCAGGCACGCCGGCGGCGGACTTCGACCTCCATTGCGAGGAACTGCTTGGCCGGCTCGACAATGAATTGCGATCGATTGCCGTCTTGCGCCTGCTGGGCCACAAGAATCGCGAGATCGCCGTGCAGTTCGGCTGCACCGAGCGTCGGGTCGAAAGAAAGCTGGCCCTGATCCGCCAGTGTTGGGAAGGCGCCTTTTCCGATTGACAGCGTAGGCGAACTAAGCAAAAATCGTGTCGGGTTCGGCCCGTGACCGGACATGTACCGATTGGCGGCGCAACGATCGTGCGAGAATCGTTCGCGACCGCCCCGAGATTCGTTTATGCAGCCACCCCAAGACCAGGCTTCGCTCGATGCCGCGAGGCAGGTCGATGAGCTTTGCGATCGATTCGAATCGCAATGGCTCGCCGGCACACGGCCGCGCATTGAGGACTACGTTCGCGCGGCGCCCGCCGCCCTGCGTCGAGCGTTGTTTCAAAGTCTGGTGGCGGTCGAACTGGAGCTGCTCGACCGGACGGGCAGGCCGCCGCTCGAAACGGACTACTTGAAGCGCTTTTCAGCCCAGACGAAACTCGTCGAGGCCATTTTCAAAGAATGGGCCGCGAAGAAGTCCGGTCGGAATGACACCTCCGTATCGGCAAACGGCATGCGCACCGCCAGCTTCCCAACGCCGGCCGGGCTGCCATTGCCCGTGCGAGAGCTGTCGATCCCGGCGCAGGTTGGCCGTTTCAAGATTCTGGAGGTGCTCGGCCAGGGCGCGTTCGGACGCGTATACCGGGCGCACGATCCGCAACTGGATCGCGACGTTGCGCTCAAAGTGCCCAAGCCCGGCGTGTTCGCGACGGCGCAGGATCGGGAACGCTTCCTGCGCGAAGCCCGCGCCGCCGCCGCGATTCAGCATCCGAATATCTGCCCGGTCCACGATGTCGTACTCGACGGCGAGACGGTGTACATCGTGATGTCCTACATCGCCGGCAAATCGTTGGCCGACTTCCTTGCCGAGCGCAAGAATTCTCTGACCGCGAAGCAGGCCGCCCTTATCGTCCGCAAGCTGGCCCTAGCGTTGCAGGCGGCGCATGCCAAGGGAGTGGTGCATCGCGATCTCAAGCCGGCTAACATCCTGTTCGACGGGGTACGGCAAGATGTGGTCATCACCGATTTCGGGCTGGCGCGGCGCGTCTCGGCGGGCGATGTGGAATTGACACAGGCGGGGGTCGTCCTGGGCACGCCCGCCTACATGTCGCCGGAGCAGGCGCGCGGCGACAGCAAAGATGTCGGGCCCGCCGCCGACATCTTCAGCCTGGGCGTGATCTTTTATGAACTGCTCACGGGAACCAGGCCGTTTCAGGGTTCGATGGGCGAGGTTCTGGGCAAAGTGCAGCATGTGGCGCCGGTGCCGCCGTCGCAACTCAAGCCGGGCCTTGACGCACGCCTTGAAAAGATATGTCTGAAGGCGCTGGCCAAGACTCCGAAGGACCGCTTCGGCTCGATGCGTGAATTCGCGTTTCATCTGAACGAATTTCTGAAGGGCACGCCGCCCGGCCCCGTTGGGTCCGACGCCATTGTGGCCGGCGCGCCTCCGGGCAGTCCCGCGACAACGGGGCCCAGCGAAGCGTCGCAGATGGCCGAGATCATCGCGGCCATGTCGATTGAGCGCAAGGCCCACACGGAGAGGTTGGAGCAATCGCAGCGACGCCTCTCCAGGTCCATCGTTGTCATCGGCGGTTGCCTTGGCGTCTTGCTGGTGCTGGCGATATGCGTCGGCATGTGGATTTTCTGGAAAGGCAGCGACGCGCCGAGCGGCCCCGTCGTCACCGTGACGCTACAGAACATCACGCATTTGCACGATCATTCGGTGCATTATTATCTCGACGGCAAAAAGATCGACTCGAAGAAACTCGAAGATCCGCTCAAGCTCAAATTAGGACCGCACGAATTGGTCGGTAAGCGCGGCGAGGAAATCGTCGAGGCGCGTAGCTTCAACGTAGGCGAGGAAGATCGGGACAGAGACATCGTTCCCTTCATCGTTGAGGAAGGTCCGCCGGTGGGCCAAATACACGTCATGAAAAATCCCGACGGGCCGTGGGCCAGCGGAGTGGCGGTGTCGCCGGACGGCCAATGGATTCTTTCCGCTGGACATGACGCGCCAGCAGGCCCCGGGATACTTACCATTTGGAGCGCGACGACTGGAAAGAAGGAAGATCAGAAGCAAGCGCCCAACGCGCGCAGCGTGGTATTTGCGCCCACCAACAAAACGGCGTTCGTGGGCGTTCATAACAACCCACCGTTTGCCATGCAATATGATCTCAACAAACCAAAATTCTGGAATGATTTGCGCGTCTACAACGCAAAGGCGTGGAAATACGTGGACTGGAATAACCGGGCCTCGCCAATTTCCCTTGAAATTTCGCGCGATGGCTCCCGACTCGTCATGGGCTCAAGCGGCGAGAGGCAAGGAATAACTGTTTGGGACGTTGCCGACGCTAAGATTCTCGCCAATTTCGAAGGCTACGCGAGTTGCTTCTCGCCCGATGGAAGTTTTGTCTTTACCAACAGAGGCGCGGACCTCGTAATGCACGATATCCGTGGCGAGAAAGCAACCGAGGTTCGATCCTATAAAGGACACACCTCGGGCATTTATTGCGTTGCGTGTTCACCGGATGGAAAGGTGGTGGCAGCGGCCACAGACCGACCGGCGTGCGCCGTCCGCACCTGGGAGGTAAGCACCGGCAGGCCCCTTGAAACATTCATTCCTCATGGCAGTCTTGTGACGAGTGTCCGTTTCTCACCCGATGGATCTCGCCTGTTGAGTGCCGGCTTAGACGGTATCCTGCGCATCTCTGACGTGAAAACGGCCAGGGAAATCTACCAAACGCCCGCTCAGGGCCACGGCGTAACCTGCGCCGTCTTCTCCCCCGGCGGCCGCCGCGCCGTCTTCGGCCTGAGCGATGGCACGATCAAGGTGTGGCAATTGCCCAAATGAGGCGAACGCTAAGCCGCAAGCGGCACGGCGGCATGTAGTATTTTTTGAATCTTTGCGCAGGCTGTCGGGAAACGGCTCCGCCTTGGCATGTACCGGTTGTCGAAACAACCCACTCATGCCAATAGGAGCCTGACATGTGCAAACGATGCCTTTTTTTGATTGTGAATTTCGCGGCGTGCCTGTGCCTTGCGACCCCTGCCTTCGCGCAGAAAGCCAAACGGGGCGTCACGAAGCCGCCAATTGCGCACAACACGGCCGAGGCGGAATACGAGAAGGGGAACCTGGCGTATGATCGCAAGGACTGGGCGAAGGCGGTGGCACACTACAACGCGGCGCTGGGGCTGAAAGCGGACCTGGCGCCGGCCGTCCTCAATCGCGGCCGGGCCTATATGCTGGACGGCAAGCTCGACGCCGCTATCGCCGATTTACGCAAGGCCTGCGAGTTGACCCCCACCTTTCCCCTCGCTCACACCTGGCTGGCCGCCGCCTACCTTGAGAAGGGCGAACACGCCGACGCCATAGACGCCGCAGGCAAATCGCTGAAGCTCGACGCCAAGCAGGCGTGGGCCTTTTACCTCCGCGGCACCGCTTTTATCCACCGGGGCGAATTCGCCAAGGCCGTCGAAGACCTCACCGAGTCGGACAAACTGCATCCGAACGATGCGATGGTCTACAACAACCGCGGCATCGCCTACCAGAAGCTGGGCGACGAGAAGAACGCCAAGGCCGACTTCGCGCGCCGCGATCAACTCCAGGGGACCAAACAGGCGGCGCTCACACGCTTGCAACAGGCGGAAACGGAGTACAAGGCGATCAACGCGCACGTCGAAGCACACGAAAACCGCATTCGGACGGTGGGTTCGATCCGCGTTCCCCCGGGCGTGCCGCGCCCCCGAATCGACCCGGTCCCGCAGGAATTGCTCCAGCGCCGCGCTCAGGCCTGGAATGTTTTGCAAGAAGCGTTGCGCGCGTACAAACAGACGCCGTGAGTAGATGGGGACGCCTGCGTCCGCTTGCGCGGACGTTCTGGTACGGCGACGAGAGAAAGGACTCTCTCCCTTCCTCCGCTACCAAAGATACACCAGCCCCGCAAGGGGCTGGAGGCGGCGATAGACGGCGAGAACTTGTTCGGCGGATTGGACTTCGGGAACGAGGGTAATCGCGATATGCCGGCCGCCGACTGCTTCGCGCACCTTGAACGGCGGATCGGTTTCCAGCGCGAGCGCCGCGCGCGCGGCGCCCAGGGTGCGGGCCAGGAAGCCGCCTTCGGGCTTGCCGATGACCTTGAACGTGTAGGTACACGGAAAGGAATGGGATTGCTCGAGCAGATCGGCGGCGGGGAGCGTATACATGACGACGAAATCCTTGGAAAAGTCTTCGTTCAGTGTACTCAATTCGGAAAAACGGCGAAAGGGTGCGCGGAGGGGCAATGATCGCGTTGGCAGAGGTTGCATCGTCGCTCACGCGTTCGGCTCGTGGGAAGGTTGATTGATGCGGCGATGATTGACCGCGCGCGCCGCCACTGTTAGAGTAAGGGCATGCTAAAAGGGGTGCCGGTATCGCCGGGGATCGCGGTGGCTCGCGCGTATTGCGTGGATGAGGTGCTAGCGCGCCGCGAGCCGCACCAGTTGGGGGAGGCCGCCCTGTCGGAGGAAATCGCCCGCTTCGATAGCGCGTGTTTGGCGGCGGGAACGGAACTCGACGCCATCGTCGACCGCGTCGCCAAGCAACTGGGCGAGAGCGAGGCCGCCATCTTTCGAGGCCATCGCCTGTTGGTGAGGGATCCGGCGCTGATCGGCAAGGTGAAGTCGCTGATCTTGAACCAGCATATCGACGCGGTCGGGGCGTTGCACTTGGTGCTCGACGAATATACGACGCTGTTTGCGCGAATCCAGGACGAGTACATCCGCGAGCGCATGGCGGATATTCGCGACGTGATCGGGCGGATCCAGGCGCAACTGGCGCTGCAAGCAACCAGCAACGGCCATCTGTTCGTCAATAAGGAACAAGTGATTCTGGTGGCGCACGAAGTGCTGCCTTCCCAGGCGCTGACGCTGGAGCGGCTACATATCGTCGGCATCATTACGGAAACCGGCGGTACGACGGGACACGCCGCTATCTTGTCGCGGTCGCTGGGCATCCCGTCGGTGACGGGCGTGCGTTTCGCCCTGAGCACGGTCGCCACGGGGGATCTGCTCGCTCTGGACGGGCGCGAGGGACACGTCCACGTCAAGCCCGATTCGGAGATTCAGGCGGCATATCGCAAGCTCCAACGCGAGTTCGTCGACCTACGCGATCGGCTCATCGAAAACCGAGACCACGAATCGGTGACGAAGGACGGACAAAAGGTCGAGTTGCTCGCCAACGTGAACGGGTCGGCGGACGCGGAAATGGCGACGAGGACTGGGGCAACCGGCGTGGGTCTTTATCGCACGGAGTACCTGTTCCTGACGCATCCCACGGTGCCCGATGAGGAAGAGCAACTCCAAGCGTATCGCGCGGTGATCGACAGGGCGCCGAATAACCGCGTAACGATCCGGACGCTGGACATCGGCGGAGACAAGCTGCTGCCCTACTTCGGACACCAGCGCGAAGCCAATCCGTTCATGGGCTGGCGGAGCATTCGCCTGAGCACCGCCTATCCCGAGTTCTTTCAGACGCAGTTGCGGGCGATTCTGCGGGCGGCGACGGCCGGCGACGTCCGCATTCTCTTCCCGATGGTAAGCACGCTGGAAGAAGTGCGCCAGCTCAAACGCATGCTTGAAAAGACCAAGAAACAGCTTGCCCGCGAGAAAGTGCCATTCCACGACAGCCCGCACCTGGGCGTGATGCTGGAAGTGCCGGCCGCGGTGTTGTCGATCCGATCGCTGTTGCGAGAAGTCGACTTCGTCAGCATCGGCTCCAACGACCTGATTCAGTACATCATGGCCGCCGACCGGGATAACCCCAAGGTCGCCCATCTCTGCGAGCCGTTCAGTCCGCCGGTGCTGCGCTTGTTGGAATACATCGTGCGCATGTGCAACGGCGCGGGCAAACCCGTGACTCTGTGCGGCGAGATGGCGGGCCGGCCGCGCTGCGTCCTGCCCCTGTTGGGAATGGGGCTGCGGCAATTCAGCATGAGCCCCGCGTTTGTGCCGACCGTGAAGGAACTCGTCCGCAGCTGCACGATTGAGACCTCCCGCGAGGTGGCAAGCCATGTGCGGCGTTTGCGCACCTTTCGCCAGGTGCGCGAATACCTGACGCGGACCACGAGGCAGATTTGCCCCCATGCTTCCTTTCTGGATACGACGAACTAATGGATTATCCCTCGAACGTGTTCGCGATTCATCGCATGGGCGGCATAGACGCCATCGACCATGATTCCGGCGCCGTCAGGAGCGCCGCAATGGCCGCAGAGATCGCCGCCAGCGCCGTAGCGGACTTGAGCCAATGTCGGCGTGGCAACAGGCATTGATCCGGCACGTTGGTCTGCGTGGTGACGTACTCTCGAATAATTCGTGTCATTTGCCGACTCGCCTTTCGCTAGTACCATGAAAATTCACGGCAAGATAGGCTAAATTTGCGGACGGAGGCGGTTGGGGTGAAATGGGAAACGATTCTCGGGACACGCCGGGCAAAATCACGTTTTTAATAGGGGCATCCTCCTTGATCGGCGCGAAAACTCCGATATATTAGAGGACGACAGCAAGCACTCTCTAGTCGGGTTGTTTTCACTCGCTGTTTTAGGGGAATGTTTTATGAGTAGCGGTGTAGCGGAGTTGGATTTTATCGAAGAGTTGCGCATGCGGCGTTGGGCGCGGGAAAACTATTGCACCCCGGAAAAGCGCTCCACGACCTGGCACCCGATCGTACACAATGAGATGGAGAAGAAGGATACGGAAAGCGGCCGACCGCTGGCCAACTACAGCTGGTCCAACAGCTGACAACCCACCCGTCCAAAAGAACCCGAGTCCGCCTTCCCCCCTTGGCGACCTCGGGTTCTTTGTGTTTTGGACCTCTCGAAAAACCATTCCCGAATCTGACGGCGGACGCTAAGCCGCGAGCGGCGGGATTTTGAGCGCGAGTAGACACCATGCCGTTTCTTTCCGGGCGAATGACCTGTTGGCGATTTCGCGTCAAGGGACGGGCGCCGCGCTCGCTGGGGGAGGAACAGATCGAACGGCTCCAGGCCAACCGCATCGGCGCCCAAAAGCAGGTCTCCGCCGACGGCGTGCAAGTCGGCTGGCTGGCGCTGGACCACATCCTCGACACCCGTTTCGACCTCGCCAAGAACATCATCAACGACGCCCTGCACTTCGGCCTGCGCGTCGACAGCATCGCCATCCCCTCGGACCTGTTGCGCGCTTACACGCAGGTCGAACTCGAAGGAATCGCCGCGGCGAACCCCAGCGGACACGCCAGCTCGCGTCAAAAACGTGAAGCCAAGCAAATCGCGCAGGAACGGCTTGAACGTGAGGCGCAAGACGGTCGCTTCACGCGCCGCAAGGCGTTTCCCATGCTTTGGGACGTGCTTTCGGGGGAATTGCTGGTCGGCACCACGTCGAACTCCGCCGTCGACCGCTTGCACACGCTGTTTCAGGACACCTTCGATTTGACGTTCGAGATGTTGAGCGCGGGCAAACAGGCATTTGCCCATGCCGAGGCATCGGGGCAGACGCGGGGCGTGGACGATGCCAAGCCGAGCGTTTTCGTCAGTGGCGGCCCCTCGGAAATGGCCTGGTCGCCCGACGAGAACAACCGCGATTTCCTGGGCAACGAATACCTCCTTTGGCTGTGGTTCTACTTGGAAACCGAAGGGGACAGCATCGCCCTTAGCGACGGTTCGACGGCCGAGATGATGCTGGCGCGGACGTTGTCTTTGGAGTGTCCGCGTGGGCAGACGGGCAAGGAAAGCATCACGAGCGACGGCCCCACCCGGCTTCCGGAAGCGCATCGCGCCATTCAGGCCGGCAAGCTGCCGCGCAAGGTCGGCGTGACGGTGGTGCGTCACGACCAGCCTTATGAACTGACCTTGCATGCCGAGACGCTGGCCGTAACGGGAGTCAAGTTCACGGCGCCCGACGGGGAAGAGGAACGGGCGCGTTTGGAGGCACGGGTAGGACAGGTCCGGCACTTGCTGGAGACGCTGGACTTGATTTATCAGGTGTTCGTGCAGCGCCGCTTCGGACCGGATTGGGCCAAGGAGTTGGGGCGCATGAAGAAGTGGTTGGAGCGGTAGAGCGGCTCCGTTGGAAGAGGTATCGAATGCGCGGGGCGGGGCGAGCGCGAAACGGGGACGGGCGTCATTTGCGCTGGACGGCCGTCGACGCTTCCTTAAGCGCGGGGCTCCGCGCGAGCGCGGACTCGGGCACGCGCTCGATGGATGTGGGTTTGCCGCTGGGCGCCTGGGGGCCGCGCCGGAAGTAGCTCAGGAACCAGTTGGTTTCTTGATTGGTGAGAAACGCCATGTTCATGACCAGCATCATGAGGGAAAAGGTCTTAAGGCCCATGAACAAACCGATGAATCCATGCAGGATGATCGCGCCGGCGAGTATCCACCAGCGGGTACTGGGACGCCAAATAAGGTAGGCGTACGAGATTTCAAATGCGAGCGTGAACCAGCCGGAGACGGCCAGGAAGATGTGGAAGATCCAGCGCACCCCGGCGATTTGGCGGAGAGTCCAGTTGTAGATTTCGAACTGCATCGGTGCGAATTCATAGTTAGCGAGCGTGCCCCAAACGGCGGTGCCGCGCCACCACGCCGCGCCCATGAGCTTGGCCAAGCCCGCGACCAGATAGATGATGCAGACGTGGATCTGGATGAGCCGATACGCGACATTCGCGGACACACTGGGCACGGGCGTGGGACTGTAGACGGCGGGGAAAATCTGATCGGCGGTCAGAGGCGATTTGCGCCACAGCGCGCGCCAGCGGTTTATGACGCGGAGCTTGTTTTGGCTCCACCAGCGGGCGATGAGCCGATCCACGGAAAGCGCCGCGCCGCTGGGTCCGATCATGAGATAAAGCAACATGATCGTTTGCATGGTGTCCACGCCGAACAGGATGACCGGGCTGCGATGGATGTACCACATGCTGCACATCCAGGTGAGCGCTGAGGTTACGCGCGTGCAGAAGCCGATGGTGAAAAGAAATGCGATCAGCACCACGACGGCATGTACAGCGGCCATGCCGGCCGGGTCCGTGAGGTCGAACCACAAAGACCAGGAACGCGTGCCGCGGGCATAGACGACGCGCGGGTCGCGACGATGCTCATAGATGTACTGTTCGATCTCGGCGATTGCGAGCGGGTCGTCGAAGTCGGGATAGGCCGGCGGAGGGCCTTTGAACTTTACCGTGTAATCGACGACATAGGCTTCCTCTCGTAGAGTTTCGGGCGGCCGGATGCCGTTGAGCCGGACATCCATCAGGTAGGTTTCGCGATACGCATGGGTGAAATCGCGCGCCGACTTGGTCGCGGGGTAAGGCAGGGGCGGGTACGATCCATAACGCTTGCGGTAATCTTCGTTGTAATCGGCTTCCTCTCGGGATTTTGCCTGATGGATCTTCGTATTGGGATAGTTGAGCGGCCCGTCGACGTCGCGCGGCGATTCGTGCACGAGTTGCAGGCGCGTATCGAGATTCAGCCAGGAGTCTTCGCCGATGAACTCCTGAAGCTGGAAGCTGTAAATGAAGAGCGTGTAAAACGTGATGGCGCCGCAACAAATGCGGATCAAACCAAGGAGGGTTGGATCGGCGGGAGTGAACCAAAATCGATTCCAGGCGCTGACGCGGCCCGTCTTATTCGGCGACATGGAAGGACTCCTGCTGTCAGGCTGCGAAAAAAATAACAATGATCGGTCAAGGCCGGCGGACTTCAAAGGTGGCCCGATTCGGCGCGAACCAACGGCGTTTGCCGTCCTCGCCCACCACGCAGGCCCACTTTTCGTCTCCCGCGTGGCGCCGCGCGAAATCGGCGGCCAGCGACTTGGGATTGCTATAATCGCGGCGCATGACGGGCATCAGCCAAAACAGCAGCGGATCCGCAGCATCCTTGAGTTCGCCGTTGGGCAGATACTCGCCCATGTAAAACGGCTGATAATACAGCGGATCCTGGGGATCGGTTCGCTTGAGAACCGCGTCCTCCGGGATGATCGTGTGCCGAACTTTATAGACCTTCACGCTGCTGAGCTTCCATTCGGGATGCTCCGGGTGAGGTTTAAGGCCGGCATGGCGGGCGAAGGATCCAAGAAGTCGAAACGCGAAGTCGCTAGGCGGCGCGTATTGCTGGGTGGTGGGGATCAGAGGATGAAACGGATAAACATTGGGATAGTCGACGGGGTTGAGGCCGACGGCGGCCTCCTCTTTGGGAGGCGGCTTGGCGGGATCGATTTTGCCCAGCATGATAACCGGCTTTCCTTCCTCGTCCAATTTCTTCTTGAGAATCCCGAAGTTCACCGCCGTGTCGGACTTGCGCCAGCGATTCTTCATGGCGGGAACCATGTAATAGGTGGCGACCCAGTCGAAGTCCTTGTTAGGAGCGAGGGGATTGACGGTCCAATCGAAGAGGTTGGGATTCGTTCCCGATGCCTGCGCGACGTTCTCCGTCATCGCGACGCAGCGCTGATATTCCAGGGCGACGGTATGACGATGCCAACCGTCCTCATCCATGTCCGGAACTTTGCGCCACACGCCGTGCTTATGACCGCGCTCATCTTCAAAAATCGCGCGAAACCATAAATACGTGGAGGCGTCAGGTTCTGGAGCGTAAAAGTGATACGCGTTGTTGAGATACATGAATTCCAGGTATGGCCGATAAATCCGCACCCACAGGTGCCCGACAATCCAGGGCGTGGGCGGTTGGCTCAAGGCGGCCGTGCCAATGCCCACGAAATGCAGCAGAAATAAGCAGCTGACCGCTACCCGGCGCACGGTTTGACTGACCAGGAAGAACGGGGCTGCCAAGAAGCACGCGAAAGCGACGACGCTCAAAAAGAGCCGCATCGTGTCCCATTCGATGCGGAGAGCGCGTCCAAAGTAGAGCGACCACGCAGCCAGAATACAGGAGAAACCGGCCAAAAGCAGGAGCATGGCGGCCTCGTTGCCCCATGGAAGGACGCCCTCCGCTCCGCGGGCGCGCCAGCAGGTGAGAGCGGCGAAGGCGCTGAGCGGCGCGACGGCGATCCAGACGACGATGAGGCTGCCGGGGCGCCAGGGTATGTCCGCGCTGCCGGCGATGCTCATCGCCGCGGCGACCGTCAAGGCCAGGGCGGCGAGGCCAAAAACAAGGCCCAGAGCGAGGATGGTGAAGTCTCGGGCAGAATCGCCCAGCTGATCGAGAAACGCGGGCCGGGAGGAATTCAGCCGCAGAACCACGGCGACCCCGGCGCCGACTAAACCAGCCAGAAAAAACGCGCCGCGCAAGCGGTCCCATTCCGGTCCTAGCAGCCGGGTGACGGCAAGCGCCAAAACGCAGCCGACGAAGCCGAAAAGCCCATAGGGCCAAGGGTTGGAGAGAATCCAATCTTCCCGACGAGGAATGGCGATGTCGGCGGCCATGGGAATCCCTTCAAAAAGAACCCGAAGCGACTTCGGATCGCGGCGTGGCCGGGTGGCGACCGGAAGGCCAAAGTTCGCACATCCGCTATCTTACTCGATTTGAGCGGGGACGCGACAGCGGAAGCGCGAAAATCTCGGTGCGGCGGGGCGGAAAAGGGACACATGGTTTTTTGAGGGGACGAAAGAAAAAATCGAGCGCGGGCGTAGATTAACTTATCTACACAAATATACTTAAAAGAAGTGACTTGGGGCGGAAAGGTGGTCGCTGGCGTCGTCAGGAGCGGCAAAGCCGTCAAAATCCACACGCCTTCTTTCCCCGTCGGGCTTATCCTGCCCATTTTTACAGTTGACACTCCATTTAACTATCTTTACTATCCTTCTCAGACGGTAAAATTTCCCAAACGCGAGATGAATTCAGGATGGACGCCGGTTTTTCCGTGAAGAACCGGACATGGATGGACCACTAGACTCGGCTCCAGGCCAGATGGTTTCACCATAAACTTTGCGTGGGTTGGCTTCCCTTACTTTGCTGGAGGTTTTTCAATGTACAGTGTGGTTTTGATGATGGCGATCACGACCGGTTCCGATTCGGCGGACTTCGGTCGTCGCGGCTGCAATGCCTGCACGGGCAACAATGGTTGCAGCGGCGTTGTCAGTGGTTGCACCGGCGGCAGCAGCTGCCATGGTGGCGGCGGCGGTCTGTTCGGCGGACATCGCAATCGCGGCTGCAATAGCTGCAGCGGCTGCGTGAGCGTTTGCCATGGCTCCTCGAGCTGCAATAGCTGCAACGGCGGCGGTCTCTTCAGCCGTCTGCATCGCAATCGTTGCAACGGTTGCAACAACTCCTGCCACGGCGTCGTCGTGGGCTGCAACGGCGGCCACGGCTGCGGCGGCTCCACTGGTTGCGGTGGCACGGTGATCATTCCCGGCGGCGGCACCGGCACCCCGAAGACCAAGGAAATGCCCAGGACCAAGGAACTGCCCAAGGTCAAGGAAATCACCGGCACCATCCCGGCCACGATCGTCGTGACCCTGCCGGTTGATGCCATTCTCAGCATCGACGGCACCGAGACCCGCTCCACGAGCGACCGTCGCACCTTCACGACCCCGGCTTTGGACGTGAATAGCGACTATGTCTACACGCTTCGCGCGGAAGTTGTTCGCGAAGGCCGTCCCGTTGTCGAAACGCAGACCGTCACCGTTCGCGGCGGCCAGGTCTCGAACGTTCCGTTCAGCTTCAACGCTTCCAGCGTTGCCAGCCGCTAACTCTTGTCCTGCTTTCCAGACCCCGCGAGGTGTTCGCCTGGAGTCCGGCGCCTCGCAGGATCAGGATCGCGGCGACTAAGGGATGGTAGAACGGATCAGGGGAGAATCACTTCTCCCCTTTTTTCTTGCGCTGCCCTTTTTTTGCCCCAGCCAAATCTCCTTTTCCAATCTCTCCCAGAACTTCGCGCGCGGCGGCAAATCGCCATTGTGACGCTTCCGCTCTCCGCTTATAATCCTCACATCGTTGCCTTCCCGTAAAAGGAGCCGGTGGGACTTTTGACGCCATGAGTGTTTATTTCGTCCGGCCTCGTGTTGCCGATCTGGTTTTCCAACTTTACGCGCGCCCGCTTCATCCGGAACTCTTCGAGACGGTTTCCCTACGGCATTTTCAACGGGACGACTACAACCTGACCGTTCGCCTGACGCGCACGGGGCATGTGGTCACCTGGCAGAATAACGACTTCTTCCTCACCGAACTCGCCGACATCGATCAGGAATTCTCAATCCAGCGCCGTCTGCTTCACTACCGCATGCGCGGCGAACATTCGGCCACTTATGCCTGCGGACACGGCATCACCTATCAACTCAGCTTCCAGGTTGAAACGCTGGCGCCGGAGATCTTTCGGCATGTCCACGACGAAATCCTCGCGGATGGCGGCAAACGCGGCATCCTGCACAATTTCCAACCCAATCATCGACTGACCATCGCGCCCTTGAGCTACGCCTCCGTGGAAACGCGGCCCGGTTGCCTGTTCGTCTCTGCGTTCCACACTTTCCCCGCCGAGAACACGGTCATCAAGTCCCAAACCCTCATCGAGCGTAGCCGTTAATTGCTGCTTCGCCCCGAAAAAGTCATTTCTACCTTCCCCCCTCGCTTATGCATGGGCAATGATCTTCGACGTTTTTCGGGGGGAAGGTAGAAATGACTTGTTGTGGCATTGCAGTGGTGCCAGCCAACGAACCTTGGGAAAACTCCGAACCGCGAAGCGGCACGATCGGCCTTTCGCACGGCGTTCAGGCGCGGGCGTCGTTCTTGAGGAGTTCGCGCAGCGAGCGGACGCCGTCTCCGGGGCCGCCCGGATGGCGAAACACGCCGGTGCCGACGACGAGGACATTGGCGCCGGCGGCGACGGCTAGCGGCGCGGTCTTGTGCTCGACGCCGCCGTCGACTTCCAACTCACACGCTGGATTGCGAAGTTCGATCAAGGCGCGGAGTTTCCGAATGCGTTCCGGACTTTCCGGCAGAAAGGGTTGCCCGCCGAAACCCGGCTGAACGGTCATGCACAGAGCCACATCGATGCGATCCAGAAAAGGCTCGAAAAGCTCCACGGGCGTATGCGGATTGACAACCAGGCCGACGCGCTTTCCCGCCGCGCGAACCAGTTCGATCAGGGCCTCCGGACGCGGCACGACTTCCAGATGAAACAAAATGCTGTCCGCGCCTGCCTTGAGAAAGGACGGGATGAACTTCGCGGGATCCTCGACCATGAGATGCACTTCCAACGGCAGGCGCGTGCGGGGCCGAAGACCGGTGACGACGACCGGACCCATGCTGAGATTGGGAACGAAGTGCCCATCCATGACGTCGACATGAATGCGGTCGGCGCCGGCGTCTTCGACGGCCGCGACTTGTTCTCCCAAACAACTGAAATCGGCGGCAAGGATGGACGGCGCGATATGAATCATTTCTTGCTCCAAGGTTTGGCGAAACCGAGTGTCAGGTCATTCTATCGCTCGTCTTCGCTTAAGCGAATTCAAGAAAACCGCGTGAAGACGGCGAGATAATTTCGATCCGGACTTGAAAAGACGCGGAATATTGACAGTATTGTAGAAAGGGAAATTTCGTCTCACGAGTCGCCACGATGGCCAACGCATCCGGCAACGCATCCGGCTTTGTACGACAGGCCGCGGCACTTCCGGTCAAGAACGGCCGAATCTGCATCGTCACTTCCAGCAACGGCAAACGCTGGGTAATCCCCAAAGGTCTGATCGAGCCTGGGCAAACCGCGGGCGAAGCCGCCTTGCAAGAGGCCTGGGAGGAAGCGGGGCTGGTCGGGGTGCTCCAACCCGAGCCGATCGGCAGCTTCCTTTACGAGAAATGGTCCGGCACCTGCCATGTCACCGTGTTCCTGATGCAGGTGACGGAAGTCGCCCAGGATTGGCCCGAGCGATCCCTCCGCCAACGCACCTGGGTCAGCCCCGTGGGAGCGCTGGAACGGATCGACGATGTGGGGCTGACCGAGTTGTTGCGGGCCACCTTCGAGAACATGTCGCGTGAATTCGAAGCGATCGGCACGGAGCCCTAACACATGCGCCCGTATCTTCTCGCGGAGCACAACCACGCTTCTCTGCGCGCGCAAAAGTGGGAAGTCGCTGTTCTTCCCTTCGGCGCCACCGAACCCCACAACCTCCACATGCCTTATTGCACGGACAACTTTCAGGTCGAAGAACTGGGTCGCCGCGCCTGTGGCAAGGCATTCGACGCCGGCGCCAAGGTTCTCCTCCTTCCCGCCGTCCCCTTCGGCGTCAACACCAACCATTTGCAGATTCCCGGGGCCCTCGCCCTGAGCGTTACGCCAAGCACCCTCCTGGCCTTGCTCACCGATCTGGTCGATTCGCTCCAGAGGCAGGGGGTGAATAAGCTCGTGCTCCTCAATGGCCACGGCGGCAACGAACTCAAGCCGCTCACGCGCGAACTGCACCATCGCACCAAGGTGTTCCTGTGCGTGTGCGACTGGTTCCGCATGGCGGCCGATATGATCCGGGAGATTTTCCACGAGCCGGGCGAGCATGCGGACGAAGTGGAAACGAGCCTGGGCCTGGCGTTCTTTCCCGAGCTTGTGAAGTTGGAGCAAGCCGACGACGGCGCGGCGACTCCAAGCCGCTTCGAAGCCATCAACCGCGGCTGGGTCAGCATTACGCGTCCTTGGCATCTGGTCAGCAAGAACACCGGTCTGGGCAATCCCTTCGCCGCCAGCGCGGAAAAAGGCCATCGACTTATGGACGGCATGGTCGAGCGCTTGGCGCATTTTCTCGTCGAGCTTTCGCAAGAAAAGATGGACGAGCGCTTCCCCTATTGAAGCGCCCTATCCAGGAAAACATCGAGGAAAGAGCCACGCATGCCTTCGTTTACCATTCTCGGCGCCGGCGCCTGGGGAACCGCGATCGGGTTGGTGCTCGCGCAAAAGCCTGAACATGAGGTGGCTTTGTGGAGCGCGCGCCCGGAGAAAGCCGTCGAGTTTCACGCCCGCCGCGAGAACACCCGTCTGCTTCCCGGGATTCCCATTCCCGAGCAAATCACGCTGACCGTCGATGCGGCGTCGTGCCTGGCGCATCCCGACTTGATCGTCGTCGCCGTTCCCACCGCGTATTTGCGAATGGTTTTGGAAGGCGTGGCGCGCCATGTGCCCCCGGACGTGCCGGTCTTGAGCCTCGTCAAGGGACTCGAACTGTCGACATTTCAGCGCCCGACACAGATCATTCAGGACGTATGGGGCCCGCGACCGGTGGCCGTCCTATCGGGTCCCAGTCACGCGGAAGAAGCGGCGCACGGCATGCCGACCTCTTTGGTGGCGGCGAGCGAGGATCTCGGCCTGGCGCGCTGGATCCAGGAACGTTTCAGCGCCGAACGCTTTCGCGTCTACACCAACCTAGACGTCGTCGGCGTCGAACTCGCCGGGGCTCTCAAGAACGTCATCGGCATCGCCGCCGGCATGTGCGACGGCCTGGGTTTCGGCGACAATGCCAAGGCCGCCCTGCTCACCCGCGGCCTCGCCGAGATGGCCCGCTTCGGCGTCGCCCTGGGCGGCGAACAACAGACCTTTTGGGGCCTGGCGGGCATGGGGGATCTGATCACCACCTGCTTTTCTCGCCACGGCCGCAACCGCGCGGTCGGCGAACGTCTGGGGCGCGGCGAGAGCATGGCCGCCATCCTGGCGACGATGGACATGGTTGCCGAGGGCGTCAACACCGCGCGCAGCCTCCATGACCGGGCGGCGCAGATGGGCATACCGATGCCGATCACGACGGAGGTGTTTCGCGTGCTTTATGAGGGCAAGGCGCCGCGCGATATCGTGGGGGATTTGATGCTGCGCAAGCCGAAGAGCGAGCGGGCGTGATGGGAAGGATCGTTACACTTTCGTCTCGCGCAGCCGCGTTCGCAGCTCCGCGACGTTGACGACGTTGGTTCGTTCTTTGGGAGCGTGGGCGAAGGCCATCTTGGGAAGTCCGTAAAAGAAGCCTTGTCCGTATTGGCAGCCAAGTTCCAGGCAGGCCTGCGCTTCCTCGGGGGTTTCCACTCCCTCGGCAATGACGCGAATGCCCAATTCCTGGCTGACGCGCGTCAAGGCGCGGATGAGGTTGTGACGCGGCGTTGCCCGGTCGATGTCCCTAATGAGTTTCATGTCGAGCTTAACGAAGTCGGGCGGCAATTCCGCCAACTCCAGAAACCGAGCCTGGCCCGCGCCGAAATCGTCGTACGCCACCATGATGTCGAGTTCGCGCAGACCGTGGGGCAATTCCTTCATCGTTGGAAAATCGCATGCCACGTCCTCGTGGATCTCGAGCACCATCTGGCGATTCGTGGGCATGCTCGCTTGGATCTGTGCCATGTGGTCCAAAAACTTCGGCTGGTGGATTTCCGACGGGTGGATGTTCAGAAACAACAAGGGCCCGCCCGGCAGGTGCGGACATTCTTCAATCGCCGCCACTCGAAACAATTCGCTCAGGCCGATGACCTTGCCGCACCGGTCGGCCAGCTGAAAGAGTTCGTAGGGCTTGACGCTCAGCTGCTCGTGATTGCCTCGTCCCAGCGCCTCGAAGCCCACCGTTTCCTTGGTGCTCAAATGAATGATCGGCTGAAAGAGGATGCGGACGATGCGCTGCGTGATCAACTCCTCCAAGAATTGCGTGCCGCGGGCAACGCTCGTGATTTTGCCTGTCAGAGGTCGCGTTGAGTGACTTTCGAGTTCCGGCTCCGCGCTTTTGGAGACATAGCGGAACTCTTCGTCGGCGATATGAATGACGCTGTCATGCACAAGGCGCGCTTCGCGGATGCGTTCCCCGTTGAGATAGGTTCCATTGGTGCTTCCCAGATCGCGGATGTGGTACTCGCTTCCCAGCTGAAAGATCTCCGCATGTTTCTTGGAAACCTGGGTCGATGGAATGACCAGATGGACTGCGGAACTCCTGCCCATGCGAAAAGGCACGACATTCAGCGGAATCGTTCGCGCGGAACCTTGGGACGGATAATATTCCAGGAATATCATGGCGATTCAATTCCGGACCAAATGGACGAACAGCATCCCTCTTCGGAGGACGACGCTACGAAAACCCTAGGATATTTTTTGGGGGCGGGCGCGGAATCGCGCGAAATTTGTTCGGATCAACTTGGCTCGGTCGTAGCAATTATTGCGGCGGCGTCGCGTACCCTGGAGATTGTTTCATGCTCGCACAAGCATTCAAGGAATGGGCCGTAATCTGCCGCGCTCTCGCCGTGGGGAAGCAGAGCCTGCTTCTGCGCAAAGGCGGAATCGCCGAACCTCGGACATTTGACCTGGCGGAAACGAGCGAGTACCTTGGGTGCAAGAGTTGGGTGAAATTGGGCGAAGGACTGTCCACGGCGGGGTCCACCCCGGTGCTGGACGATCAGCGCTATGACGAATTTCGCGCCAACCTCGACTTACTGCTCCAACCGACCGCCTTGGCCTAACCCGCCGCGCGCGGCATAGCGCAACCGGAGATCGTTCCAGTCGCGCTAAGCCGCAAGCGGATCTCCACGCGATCCCACCATGAAACGCATGCGCATTCTCGCCTCGCTCGTTCCCGTTCTCGCGCTGAGTTGGGCCGCCCTGCCCGCTCAGGAAGGCAAATTCGAGCCGCCGCCGAGCAAGCCTAACCTGCCCGCGGAGGAACAGAAGGCCTTTCAACTCGCGAAAGGGATCGCGATCTCCTTGGTCGCGAGCGAACCCAACATCGTCGATCCCGTCGCCCTTGCCTTCGACGCCCGCGGCCGGCTCTTCGTCGCGGAGATGCACGGCTATCCCAACGGCGGGGTCGGCACCGGCGCCGTCGTCTCGGGCAAAATCAAGATGCTCGAAGACACGGACGGCGACGGCGTTTTCGAGAAAGCCACCGTCTTCGCCGAGGGCTTGCGCCTGCCCACTTCGATCATGCCGTACAAGGACGGGTTGCTCGTCGCCAACGCTCCTGACTTGATCCTTTTGCGCGACACCGACGGCGATGGCAAGGCCGACGAGAAGCGCATCCTTTACACCGGCTTCGACCTCGCCAACATCCAGCAAATGGTCAACTCGCTCCAGTGGGGCCTGGACAACTGGGTCCATGGCACCTGCGGCGGCAAGGGCGGCACGGTCACTTGCCCCGAGGACAAGAGCTTCAAGCCCTTACTGCTACGAGGTCGGGGCATCCGCTTTCACCCCGACATCCCCGGCAGCTTGCAACCCACCTCCGGCGGCGGACAATTCGGCCTGACGCCCGACGAGGCGGGATTCTGGTTCACCGCGACCAATAGCCAGGTATTGCGGCATATCGTCCTGCCCGACCACTATTTGGCGCGCAACCCCAACCTGCTCATCGCGGCCACGACGCTTGACATCCACACCGAAGGTTCCGCCCCCAAGGTGCATCGCGTCAGCCCGTTCGAGTCCTGGCGCGTGGAACGCACTCGCCGCCGCAAGGGCGGGCCCGATTCCAAACGCTTCGCCACCACCGAACTGGTTCCCGGCGGCTTCATCACCTCCGCATGCAGCCCCACCGTGTATCTCGGCGGGTTGTTTCCGGATGAATTCAAGAGCGATGTTTTCGTCTGCGATCCCGCGAACAACTTGATCCACCGCATGATCGTCGATCCCAAAGGCTCGGCCACCTTCACCGCCAAACGCGCCTATCCCGACCGCGAATTCCTCGCCTCTACCGACAACTGGTTTCGCCCCGTCAACATGACCATCGGTCCGGACGGCGCTCTCTACGTCGCGGACTTTTACCGCGAAGTCATCGAGACGCCTCTCTCGCTGCCCGAGGACATGAAGAAGGTACTCGTCTTGGAGAGCCGAAAACGGGGCCGGATTTGGCGCATCGCGCCCGAGTCCACGAGTAAGCCGGATCTCGAGGTCGTCACCGCGAAGACGACCGACGCGGACCTCGTCAAACGCCTGGAAAGCCCCAACATCTGGCAACGCTACACGGCACAACGCCTGCTCGTGGAGCGCAAGGCAGTTTCCCAAAAACCGGCGCTAGAGGACATCGCTCGCAACGGCAAATCCGCGGCCGGCCGTATCCATGGCCTCTGGACTTTGGAAGGCATCGGCGCGCTCGAAGACGCCGACATCGCCGACGCGCTGAGCGCCAAGGATGCATCCGTGCTCATCCATGGACTGCGCCTGTCGGAAACGCGTCTGGACAAGGCGCCGTTGCTTCTCGCCGCCGCGGTACGCGCGGCGGGGCATGATTCGCCGCGCGTTCGCTTTCAGGCGGCGTTCACACTGGGCGCGAGCACGAAGAAGGAAGCCGCCGCCGCGCTCGCCGGTCTGGCGCAGCGCGACGGCGCCGACGGCTTCATGCAGACCGCGATTCTCAGCTCGGCGGGCGGTCGCGGCGCGGACTTCGTCGCCGCCCTTTTGCAGGACGGAAAAAGTGCCGCGCCTGCTTCGCTCCTGAGCCGACTCGCCCAGATGACCGCCTCCTCCGGCAACGACGCCGAAGCGGCCCGACTTCTGGAAACCCTGCAGCTGCACTCCGCCAAGCTCGGCGACATCCACTTCACAGTGCTCGACGGCCTGGTGCAAGGTTGGCAGGCCCGCGGCCTGTCCGCCGATTCGCTCTGGACCAAGGGCAGCCCCACCTTGAAGAAGGCGCTCGAACCCTTGCGCGGCTTACTCGTCAAGGCCGGCGAAATCGCGGCCGATGAAAAGCAGCCCTTGGCGGAACGGCAGAAGGCAATCCGCCTCCTGGGCATTCGGCCTCTCAAGGAGAATCAAAAGACGCTCGTCGCCCTACTGACGCCGAGCGAAGCGCCGCCGTTGCAACTTGCCGCCGTGCGGGCTCTGTCGCAATATGCCGATGCCCAGGTGGCGCCTTTGCTGCTTGAGGAATGGCGCAGCTATAGCCCGACGATCCGTCGCGAAGTTGTCGAGGCGTTGCTCGCCCGGCCGCAGCGCGTCGCTCTTTTGCTTGACGCGATCCAAGCCAAGAAGGTGCAACCCGCGCTGATCGAACCCGCTCGGCTCGAGCAACTGCGCAATCACCCCGACGCGGGCTTGCGCAAACGCGCCGTCAAATTGTTGGCCGCCCAAGTGTTGCCGGAACGCGCCAAGATCCTCGCCGACTATCAAATGGCACTCGATTTGAAGGGTGACGTCGCCAAGGGTCGGATGATCTTTCGCAAGAACTGCATCACCTGCCATCGCCTGGAAGAGACGGGCCTGGAAGTCGGCGCCGATTTACGGTCAATCCTGCCCGGCAAGACGCCGGAGCGGTTGCTCGTGGACATTCTCGATCCGAGCCGTGAGGTCGATCCGCGCTTTCAGGAGTATTACGTTTTGACGAAATCAGGGCGTGCGATCACGGGCATCATCGCGGCCGAAAGCGCGGGTGGTTTGACCCTGCGCCGTGCCGAGAAGACCGAGGAAACGCTGCTACGCAGCGACATCGATTCGATTCAGGCAACGACGCGATCGCTGATGCCCGACGGATTGGAACGCATGATCGGCCGACAGGAATTGGCGGACTTGATCGCGTATTTGCTGGAAGTGGGCCGCAAGAAGTGATCTGTGGTGCCGGTATCCTACCGGCACGAGTTGGGGGGGGTGAGAGTAGTTCTCTTGGCCCGAAAGCTCTTCGCCTCGAAGTGCGGAGCGAGCGCGAAACGGGGAATGGCCCCAACGAGCGGTTATCCGATGTTGTCCATCTTCTGTTCGGGCATCGGCGGCGGTTCCGGCATGGGCTCGTCGACTTGGATATGGTCGGTGACGATCTCAACGCCCCGCGTCGATTCGGCAAGTTCGACTGCGCGGCGTTTGTGGTCGGGATTGCGCACCTTGCCGAGCAGTTCTACTTCCGTGCCGTGCAGCTTGATTTCCAGGGGAATCTCGGCGAGGTCGCGATCATAGCGCAGGCGGAGTCGAACGCGTTCGTCGAGGCTGGGTTCGCTTGGCGCGGGCTTCCAGTCGAGATCGATGCCGACCCGACAGCGCAGGTCAGTTAAAGCGGTGTGCCCCCTGTCCGCGAGTTTGCGGCCCAGACGCGTTAGCGTCTCGGTGTCGGACTTTTGACAGCCGGAGACGAGAAAGAGCAGAAGAAGACCAAATAACGGACGATGCATCTTGCCCCACTTTTCCAGGTCGCGATTTTGATTGACAGCCGAGTCAATCCCGAGAATGATGCCTTGCGGCGGAAAAAAAACAAGAGCAAGTGCCCCCGTAGGACAGGCTTCCAGCCTGTCGCGTGTGGGAAATGAAATATCGAGAATTCGGACAGGCTGGAAGCCTGTCCTACGGGGAGCGACGCATGCGATTCGCGGAGATGACTTGGCCGGAGCTTCGAAATGTGCCGCGCGACCAAGTGGTTGTGGTTGCGCCGATCGCGGCATGCGAACAGCATTCGCACTATCTGCCGACGTTCACGGATACGATTCTGGTGACAGGGGTGGCGGAGGGAGTGGAACGGCGTTTGCCGAAACAGGTGGTCCTATTGCCGACGCAGTGGATGGGGGCGAGCGCGCATCATCTGCGTTTCGGCGGCACGCTCTCCGCGGCGGTCGATACGCACATCGCCATGCTTTGCGATCTTCTCGAACCGCTGTTGGAAGACGGCTACGAGCGCGTGCTGCTTCTCAATGGGCACGGCGGCAACATCGACACGATGCAGGTCGCGCTGAGGCAACTTCAGCCGCAATGGCCGGAACGGCAGTTGAGCGCTGCCTCGTATTGGGATCTGGCGGCGAAGGAACTAGCCGAGTTGGCGGAAGGGCCTCGCAAAAACATGGGGCACGCTTGCGAATTCGAGACGTCGATGGTGATGGCGCTGCGGCCGGAGCTAGTGCGGACGGAGGCGATCCAGGACGATCCGCCCAATGACGATCCGGCCCTGCGTGGTTTGTATCTATGCGAGGACATGAAGCAGCGCACGCAGAGAGGAGCGGTTGGCTTCCCCCAGCTGGCGACGGCGGAGAAGGGACGACGCTTTTTGAACGCGGCGGTGGAGCGCACGGTGGAGGTGATCGAGGCGCTTCTGAAGCGCCCGCTGCCGGAATGAACCAGTGCAATCGGCGGCAGCTTTCACCCCGATTTCATCGATTTTTCCCACGATTTTCATGATCTCCAAACTTTTTGGAAGGCATTTTTCGCGTTTTCCCTGGAAATTTCACAGGTGTAAAATTTTGTGCCCTAACGGTCAATGCAACCGTCATTTGTGGCACAAGCAAAACCCTTTCCTTGGAAGGAAACCAGGGTAAGATAGTTGCTACCCTCAGGGGTGATGGGAACTTCCGGATTGGGGAACGTACCCTTCGTTGTACTTTTACTGCTATCGGTGTTAGGATGGACAGGTAGAGAATATTTGTTCATCTAGTTTCGTATCTAAATCGGACCAGCCACAATGCAGATTGCACGCCGCTTTACCGTGGAGGGGCAGGACCCCTTCGCGCGGATACCATTTTCCGCCCGCACTTCGCGGATCGTGAACCCGGATGGAACCGTCGTCTTCGAGATGAAGAACGTGATGGTCCCGGACGCCTGGTCACAGGTCGCGGCCGACGTGTTGGCGCAAAAATATTTTCGCCGAGCGGGAGTGCCCAAGCAGATCGAGCACGTTGCCGAAGCAGGCGTGCCGGTGTGGATGCAAAAGGGTCGACCCGCGTCGGGCAGTGGCTTCGGCGGCGAGACCGACGCCCGGCAAGTGTATCGCCGTTTGGCCGGTTGCTGGACGTATTGGGGTTGGAAGGGCGGCTACTTTTCCTCCGAAGCCGACGCGCACACCTTCTTCGATGAATCGTGCGCGATGCTGGCCTTGCAGATGGCGGCGCCCAACAGTCCGCAGTGGTTCAACACCGGCCTCAACTGGGCCTATGGCATCGAAGGCCCGCCGCAGGGGCACTACTTCGTCGATCCGCACACGAGCGCGCTGACGCGGTCGACCAGCGCCTACGAACGGCCCTCGCCCCATGCGTGCTTCATCCAATCCGTCTCCGACGATCTCGTCAACGAAGGCGGCATCATGGATTTGTGGGTGCGCGAGGCGCGCATTTTTAAATACGGGTCGGGTACGGGCTCAAATTTCTCGTCCCTGCGCGGCGAGGGCGAACCGCTTTCCGGCGGCGGGCGCTCTTCGGGCCTCATGAGCTTCCTGAAGATCGGCGATCGCGCCGCGGGCGCCATCAAGTCGGGCGGCACCACGCGCCGGGCCGCCAAGATGGTCGTCCTCGATATGGACCATCCGGACATCGAGGAATTCGTCAACTGGAAGGTCGTCGAGGAGCAAAAGGTTTCCGCGCTGGTCACGGGTTCCAAGCTGCTCAATCGGCATCTGAACAACATCCTTCGGGCGTGCCATGTGCCCGCGCCGGAAACGCCGCTGT
>Ga0163144_10003960_pt1 | contig 33619 bp, 27 predicted proteins | sample OliLak19BULKMAT1_FD_123175 | JGI IMG/M metagenome (GOLD analysis project Ga0163144, IMG submission 123175) | Freshwater microbial mat bacterial communities from Lake Vanda, McMurdo Dry Valleys, Antarctica - Oligotrophic Lake LV.19.BULKMAT1 | ecosystem: Environmental > Aquatic > Freshwater >... | reverse complement strand
TTCGCCAGTCATCTCCAGAGGTTAGCACGATGATATTCTAATCTGATGCTTCTACGACTCATTTTCACCACGGCTTTGACCGCTGCGCTAGCCCTTTCGGCCGACGGCAAAGTAGACTACCGCGTTTTGGCAACCAGTAAGACTTCGACGATGGAGAAGGAACTGAACCAGGCGGCAGCCGATGGCTTCGTTTTTGGTGGCGTCATGGGCGGTGAATCCGCGTTTGGCGGCAGCGAAGTGATCACGGTGATGAGCAAGAACTCCGCTATCCCATCTGCGGGCCGGAAGTACAAACTGGTGGCGACCTCGAAGACCTCGACGATGCAAAAAGAGCTGAATCAGGCGGGCGAGGAGGGCTTTTTCTATTGCGGGCAGACCGTTTTCTCTTCGACCTTCGGGGGGAAGGAAGTGGCCGTGATTCTGGAGTTCAACCCGGATAGCAAAGCGGGCAGGATTTCGTACAAGCTGGCGGCTACCTCGAAGACTTCCACGATGGAAAAAGAGCTGCGGCAAGCCGGTGAGGAAGGGTTTAAGTTCCTGGGCGTCGTCGTTGGAAAGACCGCGTTTGGCGGCAGCGAACTGATCAGCATCTTATACAAGTCCGAGAAGTAGGTTTTCCAATGCCGATTCAGCGCCGCCGTTTCTTTCGGTCGCTAGAGGCGGCCTCGGTCGCCTCTACTCTTTCCGCGTAGACTGCCGCGCGGTCGGTTCCGGCGAAGATCGCGACGGTCGCGCTGGAGGCGGCAGCGGAACCGGTAAAACGGTTCTTCACGGTGCGCCGACTGGCGATGCTGCGGCATGCTGCGAGCCTGCTGCAACCCGCCGCCGGGGCGTTGCCCGGGGCGATCGAGGCCGAGGCTCCTGAGTTCCTGAATTTCCTCCTGTCGGTATCTCCGGTGCCACTCCAGATGCTCTACCAATCTGGCCTGGACCATGTCGACACCCAGGCTGGCAAGCTGTTCCAACAGCCGTTCGCCGCCCTGACGACGCCGCAGGCCGATCAGGTCTTCAAACCGCTGTTGGTGGCCTGGACGTACGATCCGCGGGCAGATCCTCTTGAGCGGTTTATGAAAGAATTGCGAGCTGATCTCCGGACGGCCACGACGAACTCCGCCCTTTACGCGAAGGCGAACGTTAACACCGGCCGGCGGCGGCGCGGGCCGGGCGGCGCTGGCGTTTACTGGCTGCCGATTGACCCATCCCGCCGCTGACCTACATCGATACGCAACCTCGATAAGAAGGAAAAGCGGAATTGTATCCGGGGGTATGCGTTGCCGATGAATACCGGGTCGAACCCTGACCCGCGTTACTTCACCGAGTATGGCGAGGCTCTGCAAAAGAAGCTAGCCAGTTCCGCGGGTTCGTGTGTGCAGGGGAAAAACTTTGGCGAGGTGCTACCGAGCAAAGAGAACCGTGTTCGGCTGAACAAGGATCAGCAGGACGCTTGGGGGATTCCGACCCTGCATATTGACGCCCGGTGCGGCGAAAATGAACGCAACCTTTGCAAAGATGCGGCGGATGCGATGGAAGAGTTGTATACCAAGGCGGGTCTGGAGATGTTAGTGAAGAGCGACAAAGTGAACCCTCCGGGATATAGCATTCATGAACTAGGGACTTGCCGGATGGGTGACGATCCGAAGAAGAGTGTCTTGAATAAGTGGAACCAATGCCACGACATATCGAATCTGTTTGTGGTGGATGGGAGTAGCTTTGTGACGGGCGGTTGGCAGAATCCCACGATCACGATATTGGCGCTATCGATGCGGGCTTCCGAGTACCTGGCCGGTCAACTGGCGGAGGGTAAGCTCTAGGCGCTGAATGCGAGTCCGAGTAGAAACCGGATCTGAGTAGCTCGCTGGGCGGCCTGTTAAGCCTTTAGTTTCCGTCTTGCGTTGCGCCCGCGTTCGGTGGCCGTGCCGTAGATACGGGTCCGGCTGAGAACGCCATTTTGACTGTTGTTGAAAAAGCCGGCGGCGAGCAAATGATCCGGGTGCCGATGAACGTGTTCGGGGCCGTCGTGGGGACTTCGAAGATCTACCAAAGTTTGGAATTGGCAGTGATGGAGGATGGCCCGATGAGAGAAACCCATGCGGGACCCCCTCCAGGCACCGTTGCTGGCCAACATCGACCTGAATAAGTTGGATCGGATCTGGACGTCGCGATGCGGCGAGCTTGGAGTACTGGTCCGTTCCGCTGATGATTTCGTGGCCACATGCCGGAAGGAATCACGGGCCAGGACGCTGCATCCAGCGTAGACGCGGATGGTGGTCTTAAGACGCAGGAAGGAGAACTTCGTGTTTTTGGGGTGCACGATCGGCAAGAAGTGAAGCATACAGCGGGCGACGGACGAGCATTGTGTGTAACGGTGGCTGAGCCCGAAGGCGACGAAGAAGCTTCGAGACCGCGTGCAAGAGTTGACCAGTAACCGGCACAGCGGGAAGGAGATGAAGCAGATGGTTGGGGAATTAACCCCCGCGGTTCGCGGCTGGGGGAGCTATTTCCGGACGGGGAATGCCGACTAGGAATTCAATAGGATAGCCGGTTTTGCGGAGAAAAGCTGGCGGCGCCGTCAGTATCGGCATGGGTCTGCATGACTTAGGGGTGCTGTGAAGTAACCGGCGCAAGCCACAGCAAGAAAATCATCTGTAAGCGCCGTGCCGGAAACGGCACACACGGTTTGAAAGGGGGATTTTTAGAAAAAGGCGGCGTCAGCTTGTACCGCGCTAAAATCCTACCTATGCGGTTTTGTATGGTGACGACCTTCTTCCCTCCGCTGCACTTTGGTGGAGACGCGGTGTTCGCCACCCAACTTGCGAACGAGTTGGCGATTGCGGGCCACGACGTGGAGATTGTGCATTGTGCAGACGCGTTCCACCTCTTGCAAGGTGGCGTTTCGCCCTCTCCCCTCGCCTTGCATCCCGCCATCCGCGTACACACTATTTCCCAGGGCCGCGCATCCCCCGTTTTGACCCAGATTACCGGACGTTTATGCCTAAAAAGAAAGGCATTCGAGGAGATCTTGCGATCCGGCTTTGACGTCGTTCACTTCCATAATATTTCTTTGATTGGCTTGGACGCGATTCCGATGACCAAGGCGCTTCGCGTCTGTACGCTCCACGACTACTGGTGGATCTGCCCGACTCACATCTTGTTTCGGAACGGACGGGAGGCCTGCGACAGCCGTGATTGCATAAGTTGTCAAATTGTACAGCGCCGGCCACCGCAACTCTGGAGACTCGGGTCCATGATGGAAGAGGCCGCCCGCTCGATTGATCTGTTTCTCGCGCCGAGCGAGTTCGTCCGTCAACGCTATGCCTCCACGCCGCCTTACATTGATGCCAAAGTACTTCCCCATTTCGTGCGGGAGTCTTCTGTTCCCCAAAGAGTCGAGAGCAATTACTATTTGTATGCCGGGAGACTTGAGCGCGCCAAAGGATTGCAGGAGATCATTCCGGTCTTCCTTCGAACGGGCCGGCGCTTGGTGATTGCCGGCGCGGGCGAGTTCGAACCGCAATTGCGCAAGCTTGCCGGTGCGAGCCCATTGATCGAATTTCTCGGCCGTGTTCAACATTCCGAGATGGACACGATCTATGCCAATGCGCGCGCGACAATTGTTCCCTCCATCTGTTTCGAAACCTTTGGCCTTACTATCCTTGAGTCACTCCAAGCTGGAACTCCGGTTATCACCAGTTCCTTTGGCGCTCTCCCCGAGGTCATACGAAACACCGCGGGCGGCTTCGTCTATCGAGACCTGAATGAATTGGAGCAGATTCTCGATCAAACCGATTCGCCGCAATTTCGCGGCGACTGGCGGGCACCCGACCTTCGATTGTTTCGCCCGGAAGCACATCTGGCGCGCTACCTCGGTTGGATCGAACGGGCTCGGCGAACGCAATGATGAGGCATTGTTACAATGGACACTAGATGAACCTACTTGATTCTGTTCGGTGGATTGACTTTTGTCCTCATCCGGATGACCGGGGCACCTTGACGGCGATTGAAAGCTCTCAGTCGATTCCCTTTGACATCAAACGGGTCTTTTATTTGACGGATGTCATCGCCGACCGCGCAGGGCACGCTCATCGGGATACTCATCAAGTTGTTGTTGGCTTGGCGGGTTCGTTTACCGTCGAGGTGTCCGACGGCTTCGAGAATCGCTCCTTTGAGATCAACCGCTCGGACCGTGGGCTTTATCTTCCTCCGATGACTTTCGTACGCCTTAAAAACTTTTCGCCCGGAGCTGTGATGCTTGCATTGGCCAGCACTCATTACGACCCCGCCAATTCGATCCGGTCCTGGGACGGATTCGTGGCGGCTCTCGGTGAGTCCGGTCAATGACCCCTCCGGAAAGCTCTCCGCTAAGAACGCCAGAAGAGGTGCTCCAGTGGCTTGCCGATGCCACGCTCGAGGCCCAGATGCGGGTGCGCGAAGTGCCGCTTGACCAACTGGACCGCTGGCAGTTCGCGGATGACCGCCCCCTCAGGCTGGTTCATGCTTCCGGTCAGTTTTTTAGTATTGTCGGAATCCGCCATCGTGGCACCTTCGGCTCGGAACAGCACTGGGATCAGCCGATGATCGACCAGCCTGAGGTGGGGATCCTTGGTTTCCTGACGAAATCCATTGAGAATCAACGTTGCGTTCTTGTCCAGGCCAAGATCGAGCCAGGAAACTCGACCGGAGCACAACTGGCTCCCACCTTCCAGGCGACGCGTAGCAACTATACCAAGGTGCATGGTGGCAGGATTCCTCCCTACCTCGATCAATTTCAGACACTCGATGAGTCTCACGTGTGGGGCGATCAATTGCAGAGTGAACAAGCTTCACGTTTTCTTTATAAACGGAATCGCAATATGCTGGTCGAAGCAACCGGACCTGTAACGGTGCTTCCCGGGTTCCGCTGGGTGCCTTGGCGCTTGCTGTGCGATCTCCTTCGTCTGAACAGCATCGTCAATATGGACGCCAGAAGCGTCCTGTCGTGCGTTCCACCGCCTCAAATTGACGCACCACAGGCCAGTGAGCTCGACCGTATCCTTCGTTGGTTCACCGGGCTCCGCGCCAACTTCCCCCGGCGCACCACGATCGTCGGGCTCGATGAAATGGCCGAATGGAGCATCTCGAAGTCTGCGATTCATCGCCCTGACGGAAGGTTCTTTTCAGTCGTGGGGGTTGACGTTGAAATGCGAGGTCGCGAGGTGGCAAAGTGGAGCCAACCGTTGCTCAAGCACCACGGGCGTGGGCTGAATGCCCTGATAGCACAGCGTTTCGGGGGCAACCTCCGCTTTCTGATTCGAGCCTGTTGCTATCCGGGAAGCGTCGATAACTTCGAACTGGGATCAACCGTTTCTTTGTCGGACTATGAATCCCGGATTGGCGACCCTCAAGCACCAGCGTTCTTCGAGTATGTTAATAGGCCAGGGATCGGAAAGACCATTCACGCCTCCCTCCAATGTGAGGAGGGAGGACGATTCCTCAACTATGAAAACCAATACACGGTGGTGGAACTCGATGAAGGCTTAATCCAGGAAGTGCCCCCTGGCTTCATCTGGATGACCATGGGCGAAATCTACGCTCTGCTGCCCCACGGTTATTTCAGCATCGAAGCTCGTAACCTGCTGGCCTGCCTACACGGTGTTTTTTGAGCGCAGCAGTGACGATCGCAAAGCCTCTCGTTCGAGCGAATCAGCCAGTAATGCCCGGCGGAAGCCACTGAATTCGCCCTCCCGAATTGCCTCAAAGACATCGCGCAGAAAAAGCTCAAAAGTGTCGGCGGGGGCAAGGTCAATCCCCCGGACTTCATTGTTCTGGATAACCGAGAGCCGCATGGGCAGCTCGGCTGGCGGACTAAAAACTCTCTCCATCGAGATTCCTAACATCGGACCCGCCACTTGCAGTTGGTTGACGTAGCATGTGTCGAATCCGAAGTACCCGGTAAGTGACCTTCCCTTCGGATACACCGACATCAACGCAAAACTGGTCGTCACGCCCCTGCATTCGGACAATATTCGGGCTTCAATCGCTTCGGCGGGCTGCCCAAAGAAACACCGCCCGGGCGTCAAGGCATAGGGGCCGAGATCGTTCTCCGCGCCGCCACCCCATTCGGCCTTGTAACGGGTATCCGTCTCGGGCGGCGGAGGAAAGCTGAAAGCCGCCGCGATCCGCGTCGCGCCGCCCTGGAATAGTTCCAGCGCCCGGCAGACCTGGGGATGGTAAGCCCAAACCGTCGCTTCGGCCAAGCACCTGGCTGAGGAGGCAGCCAGCACCGTCAAGTCAGCAGCCTCTTGCACCGTCAGACACGCGGGCTTGTCGACGATGACATGAAATCCGCGCCGCAGCGCCGAGCTTGCCAGCGGCGCATGCAAGCTGTTGATCGTCGAAACATATACAAGATCAGCGCGGCTGTTTTCCAGCGCCTCCTGATAGGTGAAATAGCGCTTCTCCACTCCGATGTGTTGGTTCTCAGTGGACTCCGCAAGGAGCGACGCCACTTCTATTCCTCGAAGCCCCAGGCGCGCCAGCGCTGGCAGAATTCTTCGTTGAGCGATCCGGGAGAATCCAAGTAGAAGCACTTTCATGAATCAGGAACCTACTAGAATATCAAAATGGCGCTGTGTGATAACCTGAACGGATCATGCGAGTGGCAGTGAACGCCTGGAGGATCCAAGGCAAACTTACAGGAGTCGGCCGCTACTTGCTCAGTTTACTTCGCGAATGGACACCGGATGTGGTTCCATCCGGTGTTGAGATCGAAGTTCATGTCCCGAAAAAGCTGGATGTTGCGCTGCCGCCGAATCTCAAGCAGGTTGTGCATTCCTCCAGTGCACGGCTGCTCATCTGGGAAAACACCAGGCTCGGTCCCCTGGTATCCGCCGGGGTTCTCTTCTGCCCATCCTATTCCCGGCCGTTGTTGTCAAGGTCGCCAACTGTAGTTACCTTGCACGATGCGACCTCGGCGATTCATCCGGAGATGTTTCCCGCGGGACAGCGCTGGCTCTATAATCCCTTGTACGGATGGAGCGCGCGCCATGCCAATCGTGTGATTGCCGATACTGAAGCCTCCCGTGCCGACATCGTCCGATACTGGCATGCCGATCCTGACCATGTCGTGGCAATCCCTTTGGCGCCGGCGTCTTATTTCCGGTCTGATTTTTCCCCTTCAGCCCTTGATGAGGTCCGGCGCCGGTACTCCGCCGAAGGTCATCCGTATTTCGTTTTTGTCGGTTCTGCCTCCGGAAGGCGAAACGTGACCCTGCTTCTGGAGGCGTTCGCCCGCCTGCGTCCCGAACTGCCGGATTTCCGTCTTGTGCTCGTCACGCTGAATCCGCACAGTATCGACCTGGATTCAGTCATCCACAGACTTGCTCTCGAAGATCACGTGGTCTTCACCGGCTATGTTCCACACGAAGAGTTGTGCCCTATTTACGCGGCCGCCCATGCGCTGGTCATCCCGGCAATCTACGAAACTACTTCTTTGCCGGCCATAGAGGCGCAGGCCTCTGGCACACCCGTTGTTTGCATCGATACCGCGGGCATGAGAGAGGTAACCGGGTCGTGCTCCAGCCGCTTTGTCCAGCTCGACCCTGAGTTGCTCGCCCAAGCTATGCTCCGGGTAGCCACGGATCCCGCATACCGGGACAAACTTGTGAAGGATGGCATCCAGAACGCGGCTCAATTCAGTTGGAGACGCTCGGCGAGACTGACCTTGGACGTTCTTTTGGATGCGGCTCGATGAGCCGAAGTTTGCAAGATTGGAGGCAGTGGACGGCGCTCGGTTGGTTGGCTGTGGCGATCGTTCTATGCGCTGCCCCGTTGGTTTGGACGATCAGTTATTTCCGCGACACCGGAGCGATGTTTCATGTGATTCGGGCGCTGCCGGTCTTACTCGGCGCAGCGGCGATTTTTTACCTGTGGCTGCGCAAAAAAACCTTCTGGCACCTTGAACCCCTATGGTTGGCTATTCCCGTGCTGGTCGCGCTTTTGTGCGAGCCCAGGGGTTCCTTGGCGGTCGCGTGGACGATTCTTGCCGCCTACTCGTTAGGCCGGCTCTTACTGGCACGGCTCGACGTGACGGATCGCGACGCGCCGCTCGCAATCGCAACCGGCTTCGGCGCCCTCGTTCTGATCTTTACGGCGATAGGGAAGCTCGGGCTGCTTTACACTCCTGTCATCGTGGCCGCACTCCTGATAACCACTACTCCGATCCTGTTTTATTGGAGGGATGCCGTTCGCGCTCCGGGCCTCCTGTGGGATTCTTGGCGCCAGGACAGTGGCATGTCCGGGCTGTGGCCGGGCTTGGTCGTTTTCTTCGCGATTTTCTTTGTCGCCTGTACTGCGTTGATTGCTCTCAGCCCTGTAAACGCTTATGACGTGATCGCTTACCACTTCCCCCTCTCGCGGCACTATTTGTCGACTCATGTGCTTCGCCCGGACTTTTCGCTTCCCGAATCATTCTTCCCGCAGGGCGGAGAGGTTCTCGGAACGCTGGAGTTTGCTATCGGCGGACGTGCCGCGGCTCAGCTTCTGGTGGTGCCGGAGTTTATCCTTTACCTGTGGCTCGTGGTCCGGGTTGCCCGGGCCTGCTGCTTGAGCCGTGAAGCAGCGCTTCTGGGCGCCGCGGCGACGGCATTCCTACCTTTCTTGCATTGGACGGGCAGCGTTCCCAAAGACGACCTGGCGATGGCAGTCTTTCAGATCGGATGTCTATACGCGCTGCTCCGCTCTTATGAAAGCTCAAAGGCAGGTTGGCTGTATCTGGGGGCGTTTCTACTCGGTCAGGCTTTCGGAATCAAGAACGTTGCGCTCTTCGGAGCAATCCCGTTGCTGTTACTTTTTGGCTGGACGATTCTCCATCGGCCCAAGCCGCTTCGGACCGCGCTCCTTTTTGGGGGGCTATTCGCAGCGTCCGGCATGTTCTGGGCCGCCGAAACCTACGTCCGGACCGGAAATCCGGCGTATCCCCGGGACAGTGGCGCCATCGTGAGCAGTGGAGCCAGCCATGACTCCGGTATCAGCGGAGTTGTGCGCCGCTATGTCGAGATTCCTTGGGCGGTGCATTTCGCGGGACAAAAGGCCTTTGAGTCGGCCACGCCAAATCCGCTGGGCTTCTTTCTTGTTCTCTTTCTGCCCCTGCCGCTGCTCTATCCTTTGCGCCCTCGCAATCCTCAATTCAAGGCCTGCGTCTTTTTCACCCTGATTTACATTGCGTATTGGAGCACCCTGCTCTCGACGCTGAGGTACGCCATCGTTCCCATTACGCTCGTGGTGGTGTGGGCGGCGGACGGACTTTGGCGGGCATGGAGTCAATCAGGATCGGTGCTCAGAGCCGCGTTGGTGCTCTCCGCGTATGGATCCATGATCTTTTCCTTGCTGACTGTGTTGGTAATCGAGACCAATGTGCTCCAGGTCAAGTACCTACTGGGGACGATTGGTGCGGAAGAGTACCTCGCCAAAACCATTAAGACCAGCGTCCCGCTATTTCGGATAGCCGCGCTGGATCCAAACGGCGCTGTGTTCGGGGTAGGTAATTGTTCCCGTGACTTCGCTCCCCAACCCTTAAAATTCGGTTGTTATACGTGCCCTCCAGAGGGTTGCCGGACAGAGGACGTCAACCAATCGCTGGCCGGCCGAGACTTCGGGTTTGTGGTCGTCAAGAAAGATGATTCCTACGCGCTAGTGGAAAGATTCTTGCGAGACAGATTTGGAGCCCGCTTGATTGAAAAAGGAGACGACTTTGATATCTTCAGGTTGTATCATTCAGCTCCGTAGACGATCGCACCGTCCCTTGAGCACGGCTCCGAATGGAATGAATCGTGGCTGAACGTCTTCCCGTCGCGATTGCTGGTGCTGGATTGATGGGGGCCTGGCATGCGATTTACGCCCAGCGGTGTGGTGCGACCATTGTCGCGGTGGTCGACAGCAACGTGGAAGCGGGAGCTCGGTTGTGCGCCCGGTTTCCTGGTTCAAGAAACGTGACATCCGTAGCCGATTTGAAACATGCCCTGAAGCCCAAAGTCTTGCATATTTGCACGCCAATCGAATCGCACGCCAATCTGGCCCTATCCGCGCTCGAAGCCGGAATGCACGTTCTGGTGGAAAAACCTCTCGCCGGGGATGCCCAGGTCTCACGGGATCTGTTGTCAGCGGCCGTGCGCTGCGGACGAGTCGTCATGCCGGTGCATCAATTTCTGTTTCAGGATGGTTTCCGCAACGTGATGGCGAGGAAGGCCGAACTTGGTTCTATCCTTCATATCGACGCCACCTTCTGTTCCGCGGGTGCGACGCTCGTCACCAATCAGGATTCCGACAGCGTTGCCGCCGGCATTCTGCCCCATCCATTATCGTTGATTGAGCGCTTAGTTCCCGGAACGCTTGGCGCGGCCGATTGGACCGTTTTCCATATGCGGGCGGGTGAATGGCGCGTTTGCGGCCGGGCCAATGGCCTGTCGATTTCGATCGTCATCAGTCTCCATGGACGCCCTACGGAATGTGCGATGCGGATCATCACGGAAGACGGTGCCGTTGATTTGGATCTGTTTCATGGTTTCGCGATCGTTGATCGCGCCTCTGTCTCGCGCGCAGCCAAGATCGCCCGGCCCTTTCGGACAGCAACGGCGCGTTTCGGCCAGGCGGGCTGGAATCTCGCGCGGAGGTTGGTTACGCGGCAGTTTGCTTACCCTGGGCTCAATCGGCTGATTGCCGAGTTCTACCATGCGCTCGACACCGGCTCAAGCGCGCCGATCGCACCCGAAGAAATTATCGCGATCGCCAGCGCGCGGGACCAGATCGTCGATCTGGCGCATCCGTGAAATGAGTCTTCGTCACTTGGCTTTCGTTCGCAGCTTTATCACGCTTGGCTTCGGTGAAATTCTTGCCCGATCAATGCATGTGTTGGCAATCATCCTGCTAGGACGGGCATTAAAGCCGGAAATGTTCGGAGTGTTTGAACTGGCGCTCGGCATCTTGTCTTATGGCCTGCTCGTGGTGCAACAGGGATTTGACGCAATTGCGACTCGGGAGGTGGCGCGAGATCCTGGTTGCGAAATTGCTTGGGTCAGGGCGATGCTGCAGATTCGCGTGTTGCTCGCGCTTGTTATGGGCAGCGGATTTGCGACCTGGGCTCTGGTGACTGGGCTGGATCGCCCGATGTCCAACCTTTTGCTGATTTACACTGGCTCTCTTCTCGTCAACGCGATCACGCCTCGCTGGCGCTTTCTTGCGTTGAGAGAGCCAGCCGCACCGGCGATTGCATCGGTGATGTCGCAGATTTGCTTTCTCGGAACGGTGTTCTTTCTGGTTCGCTCGCCGAATGATCTCAGCAAGGCTGGCATCGGTTGGGTGGCAGGCGAGTTCATTGGCGTGGTTTTTTTATGGTGCCGGTGGCATCCGGCTAGTCTCGCGACTCGCCAAGCCGTGCCGTTGCGTCTGCTGTTTCGCGAATCGTTTCCGGTTTCGGTCAGCCTTCTTCTCGGTCAGACGCTGTATAACTTTGATGTCCTCGCCCTGGCGGCCATGGGTAAGAGTCACGAAATCGGCCTTTATTTAGCCGCCTATCGGTGTGCGACCGGATTCGCGCCTCTCCTGGGGCACCTGCAAGCGAGCATTCTTCCTGAGTTTTCGCGCGAGCATGCAACTCCCGGCGCGCTCTTGCAGTCCGCGTCCAAACTTGCGGGTTGGGCGGCCTTGGCAGGCATTGTGATCGCAGCCTTGTTCACGGCGGGAGCGGACTCGATCGTTACGTTGTTATTCGGACCCGAATATGGCCCGGCGGCGGTGTATCTCCGCATCCTCGTATGGGTTTTGCCCTTTCAATTTCCACGCGCAGTGCTTCGACAAGCGCTCTATGCTTCCAATCACCAGGCGTTGGACACACGGAATGTTGCCACTGGAGTTTTTACAAATGTTGCGTTGGATCTGCTGCTTGTCCGGTCATGGGGTGCCTTGGGGTGCTCGTGGTCGACCGTTTGTTCGGAAGTCGTATTCCTGCTGACTAGCTGGCAGGCGCTGCGTCGGCCTCGCACGTGAATGGCGACTGCGCCGCCGGATTGACCCAACAGGGTGTTCGGATCTCGCGGTTCGGATCGTGCGATGTTTTCGCATTCCTCGGTACAATAGCAAGAGCAACGGATTCCCCCGATTGAGTCTGCACAACGCCAGACTTCTTCAACCCCTCTTTAGGAGCATCTTTCTGCACTTGTACCGCCTGCTTCGGCGTCTGTTATGGCGTCGATTGTAATGTCTATGAAGCGCGCACTCATCATTGGAGCGGGACCGGCGGGGTTGACGGCCGCCTACGAATTGCTAACCCGGGCAGGAATCCAGCCCATCGTCATCGAGAAAAGCGGGTACATGGGCGGCATCTCTCGAACGGTCAATTACAAAGGTAACCGGATCGACATCGGCGGACACCGGTTTTTTTCAAAGTCAGACCGGGTCATGAAATGGTGGCTCCAAATGCTGCCGGTGGAAGGAGCGAGAGCGGGACAGGTGTCGATCCAATATCGCGGCATGGAGCGAACGCTTTCCTCTGGAGAAGCCGGGCCGGATCCGGAAACTGACGATCTTGTGATGCTCGTGCGGCCCCGGAAGTCTCGCATCTACTATCTGCGTAACTTCTTCAACTATCCCATTCAGCTGAGCAAGAGTTTGTTATCCGTGCTCGGATTGTGGCGGGCCATGCGTATCGGACTAAGTTACTGCAAAAGTGTACTCTTTCCTATCAGGCCGGAGCAAACCCTCGAACACTTCTTCATCAATCGGTTTGGCATGGAGTTATACCAAACCTTTTTCAAATCCTACACGGAGAAGGTATGGGGTGTGCCGTGCTCGCAGATTGACGCCGACTGGGGTGCTCAACGGATTAAGGGGCTGTCGATCAAGACCGCTCTACTTCACGCCGGACGGAAGGTCTTCAAGCAGGATGTTAGTGAGATCGGGCAGAAGGATACGGAAACGTCGTTGATTGAGCATTTCCTATATCCCAAATTTGGTCCCGGCCAATTGTGGGAGGAAGCGGCGAGGCGGGTGCGGGAAATGGGAGGGGAGATTCACACGTCTCTTCGTTTGACGCGCGTTTTGACCGATGGCTGGCGCGTAACTGGGATCGAGGCGACCGGTGCGAATGGCGAGTGCCAGAGGTTTGAGGCTGACTATGTTTTCTCCACGGCCCCGGTTCAGGAGTTATTGAGAGCGTTCGACGTTCCGGCGCCGAAAAACGTCCTGGAGGTATCTGATGGGCTCGTCTATCGGGACTTCATAACGGTCGGCCTTCTCGTGAGCTCGCTGAAGATTCGGGACAGCACCCCTCAAGGCGACAAACTGATTGCGGACAACTGGATTTACATCCAGGAGGCCGATGTCCTGCTCGGGCGACTTCAGGTTTTCAATAATTGGAGCCCTTACATGGTTGCCGACCCCGCGCATGTCTGGCTCGGTTTGGAGTACTTCTGCAATCAGTCCGATGAGATATGGAATCTGCCCGATGAGCAGATGATCTCGTTCGCCATTAAAGAGTTGGATAAGATTGGAATCATTGATGCCGGGTCGGTTCTTGATTCTACAGTAATACGGATGGAGAAAACTTACCCCGCCTACTTTGGAACCTACGATAGATTTGGGGAGATCCGCGAGCATGTGGATCGTTACCAGAATCTGTTTCTCGTCGGCCGGAATGGTATGCATCACTATAACAATCAGGACCATTCCATGCTTACCGCCATGATGGCTGTTGACTCGATCATTGCGGGGGAAACCGACAAGAGCAGGCTATGGGAGGTGAATACCGAAATGGAGTATCACGAAGAAAAGAGCACCGCCTAGCCGCTTCCTAGGGCTTTGGGCGGAGCCATACGGTCTCACCGGTCGTTGCGCTTTCATATCCCGCCAAGACAGCAGCCAAAATTTCCCGGGATTGCCTCACCGCTTCCAAACGGGGCACCGGGGCGAGCATCTCCGAGAGAAACAAACGGAGGTGTTCGGCGGTGGCAGACGCGAATTGTGGCGTTGCGGAGCGGCAGATGGAACGGCTGCGGCCATTCTTTTCGACTCGAGCCTCCCCACCCTTCAAGAACCCGGCGCGTAAGATGGGACGCCGCGCGGCAGAGGACCAATCGAGCCCGACACGGGCCACGCCTCCCAAGGACATACGAACCGATGCTTCTTCACAGTCGAGGCGCATTTCGAGATATTTTTCGGGAGCGTGGCTGATGCGGTTGAAGGAGAACACCGCCAGTCTCTCGCCCGGGAAACGCAAAGTGACATGCACCAACACGTCGGAATCGAATCCGGCGCGAGGGTGGGGAGTTACCACACTGATGGAATCAGGGAGTGCCTCATAGAAATAGCACGCCAAGTCAAGCACATGGGTCCCAAATTCAAAGAGGACGTATTGGCTCATTCGACCGCGCCAATTTGATTCCCGTTGGGGCGGGTGGAACATCTGCTGCCAAGCTTGCAGGTAGAAAGCGCGGCCAAACTCGCCTTTATCCAGACGCAGTTTGGTTCCCGAATAGTAAGGCATGAACCGATACTGATTGTTGACCCGCAATAAACGATTTTTCGACCGGGCGAGTTCGATGATCTGGTCGGCCTCGGCGACTGTAGTCATGAAAGGTTTTTCGCACAGGACGTGGCAATCCATGCTCAAGGCGAGGTGGGAGAGTTCAAAGTGCGAGCCAGGGGGCGTTCCGACGATGACCAACTCGGGGCGGGTCTTTTCGATCATCTCGCCAGCGGAGGCAAAGGTGGCTGGAAGCGCGAACTTTGATTCCATCCTGCGCCGCGATTCCTCGGTTGGATCGCAACCGCCGACGACCTGAATCTCGGGCACCGCCCGGCAGGCGGGCAGATGAATACGGCCGGCCACTCCGCCAAGCCCAATCAGACCCACTCGCACACGTTTTGACAAACCGTCAGTGTAGCATCCGGGCGCTTTGAAAGTAGATCATACTGGACAGTTGCGGCTCACAATCATAGTGGTGGGAGACACGCCCGGTGCTTGGGCGTCGCTTGGCATCCCGGTGATCCCCATGCAGCCCCGACCCGGGATTGCAATTCAGGCGTTACGAGCTGCGGGAGTCGCGCAAGCATCGACGCCGCTGGTGGCAATTGTGAACTCCAACTACGTCCCTGCCGAAGGCTGGCTCGCTGAGGTGCTGAAGGCGGAAACCGACGTGACGGCGGGCTGCATCGCGCCCTCTCCGGCATTGACTTGGGTTGGATGGGCGATCTTCCTCTGCGAGTATCTTCCTGTTACGCCACCTCTGCCGGATGGAACGGTCGAGCCAAAGTTGGTCCCCGGTGGCAATGTGGTCTACCAACGGGATCGAATCCCGCTCGAAACGATGCGGTCGTCGGAATGGGAGCTCGACTTTCACGAGAAGCTGCGTGCGGAGGGTCGAACCTTGATTCGTAACTCGCGGCTGATCGCGCAGTTTGTGGGACACCAAGGCTTGATGGGGTATTGCCATGAACGGTGGGACCTTTCGCACAGAATTGCACGAGCTCACCGGGGGACCGCCCCAAGATGGTGGCTGGTTATATCGCGAACGGCGTTGCCGGCGCTCCTGTTGTGGCGCATGTTCCGCGATGTACTGCAGCGGCCTGCCTATATCGGACACTTTATCGCCACTCTGCCCTTGATTCTATTGTTCACGTTCGTGCAGGCATCCGGCGAAGTTCATGACCATCTGACGTCGAGGGTTAGCTAGCCGCTCGGGATGGTATCCTTACCCTTTGATTCCGTGTTGCGGAGACTATGAGCCCTCAGGCTGTTACTATCGCTGTTGTCATTCCAGCGTACAACTGTTCGGAGTTTCTGATCAGGAGTCTGGAAGCGCTCGCCCGCTCCGCCGACCCTCCGGACGAGTGCATCGTCGTTGACGACGGATCGAACGATGGAACGGCTGAAGCGGTGCGATCATTTTCCGCGCCTGGGCTGATCGTCAAAGTAATGACTACGGGTGGCCGCCGGGGACCCGCGCACGCGCGCAACATCGGTGCCCGTGCGTCGTCGTCGTCCGTTTTGTGGTTCATCGACTCCGATGTTTGCGTTCACTCAGGAACGCTCGGAGGGATTCGGCGGGCGTTTGAGCACGATTCTGAATTAGCGGCTCTGATTGGCTGCTACGACGATTCTCCTGAGAACCAAGACTTCGTTTCTCAGTATAAAAACCTGATGCACCATCACGTGCATCAACGAGCGCGCGAATCCGCTACGACGTTCTGGAGCGGATGCGGCGCCGTTCGCCGGCCGGTGTTCCTGGAAATGACCGGCTTTAACGAAGTCCAATATCAGAGGCCCTCGATTGAGGACATCGAACTGGGATATCGGATGCGATCCAGTGGACATAAGATGATCCTGGACCGCGAGATTCAGGTCAAGCATTTGAAGCGATGGACGTTCTGGAATCTCGTGAAAACCGACGTTCGCGACCGCGGAATTCCGTGGACTGAACTGATCCTACGCGATCAGAATATGCCCGACGATCTGAATCTGGAGATTAGTCAGCGAATCAGCGTAGCGCTCGCCTTCCTGTTACTCCTGGGAGCTGTCGCACTCGCCGTGAAATGGGGTGCGTTTTTTCTCGTCCCCTTGTTTGCCGCCGTGATGCTGATGGTGGGCCGATGGTGGGTGGAAGCCGCGGCATCGCGAAACAGGCTAGTGGTTGCCGGCATGACCGCCGCGATGATCGCGCTGGTCGCGCTCTGCAAGATCTATCATTTGCTAGCTCTGATTCCCATTTTGGTTCTCGCCTACGGACTGCTGTTTCTACGCCATCGGTACTCCAGCGGAGGGCGCGGGGCACGCATGATTGCGGTCTTCACGGCTTTTTATCTGAGTTTTTCAGTCGTCTCGACTCTGGTGTTTCTTCCGTCGCATTGGTTGGTGAAGGTCTTTTTAGTGGGGCTGCTGGGCGTGGTGATTCTGAACGGCCATTTCTATTTGTTTCTGGCGGAGAAGCGCGGCCGGCTCTTTGCCGTAGCGGCAATTCCGCTGCATCTGCTGTATCACTTGTACAATGCGCTTTCCTTCGCCATTGGCATGGGTCGATTTTTCTGGGGCAAGTTCCGCCTTTCGAGTGCGAGTATCCGAACTTAATGACGCGAGAATCGTTGATACTGGCCTACCATAGCCTCGATGACACGGGATCGGTAGTCTCTACGAGGCCGGAGAAATTTCGCCAACAGATGCGTTCGCTGTCGGATTCTGGAATCCCAGTAGTGGCGATGGATCGAGTGACGCAAACTCCGGGTTCGGTCGCGATCACTTTCGATGATGGGTACTCCTCGGTTTTGGAGCATGGTGCGCCGATTCTTGCCCGGTATGGATTTTCCGCGACCACGTTTGTGGTGACGGGGCAATGCGGCAAGAACAACGATTGGGACCAGCGCGGGCGAATGATTCCCAAACTCTCCTTGATGAGTTGGTCCCAGCTGCGGGAATTGCTTGCGGCCGGCCTGTCGGTGGGCAGTCATACCCACAGCCATCCACGGTTGAATGCACAAAACGTTCGCGAAGAACTCGAGCGATCCAAGTGCGAGATGGAAGCTCATTTGGGCTTTCGACCGACTTCGTTTTGTTATCCCTATGGTGAGGCGGACGCGGCAGTCCGAAGGACGGCGGGCGAATTTTTCGATTGGGCCTGCTGTAGCGATTTGGCGTATACTCGCCCGGATGCGGACCGTTGTTGGTTGCCTCGCATCGACGCCTACTATGCGCCAGCCAACCTTGCCACGCTGTTGACTCCCGCCGGGCGCCTGTATCTAGCGGCTCGAGGCATTCTCCGGGGAGTGAATCGATGGCTGCCTCGGTGATTGTCACTTCCTACAATTCGCTCGACACGCTGCGCAAATGTCTGCAGGCCCTTTCGTTACAGGAGTGCGGGCAGATCGTCGTTGCCGATAGCTCCCAGGAAGACCCTACCCCTACCTTGCAAGGCGAGTTTCCGCTGATCGAGTTTCAACGATTTCCCGTGGGGACGGCCGTACCGGTGATGCGTTGGGCGGCTCTGAAACGGTGCCGATACGACATTGTCCTCGCTGTCGAAGCGCGCTGCGTACCTGAGCCGGGATGGGCGAAGGCCCTTGAAGACGCCCATTTTCGTTATCCGGAGGTGCCTGCCATCGGCGGATCCGTTTCGGCCGGGGGAAGTCCGTCCCCTTTCGAGTGGGGTCTCTTTTTCTGCGAATACGGGCGCTTTGCTCCACCGCTTCCAACTGCGGAGGCGTCAGATCTATCGGGAGCGAACTTGTCGTATAAGAAGAGGATGCTCGAACGCGAGTCCGATCTTCTCGACTCTGGTGCTTGGGAGACGTTGTTCCATCTCCGGTGGAGGACCCAGGGTTTGAGGCTGATGACCGTTCCGGCCCAGGTTGCGTTTCAGAATTCCATGCGGCCGCTAATCGCGTTGCAGCAGCGGTTTCATTATGGCCGCGGCTATGCGGGAAGCCGTGCCCGCCGATGGGCTTATCTTCCGCTTGCTCCTGTGCTTCCTTTTGTTCTGGCCAGTCGTATTTTTGGAGCCGCGGCGAAGAGTGATTATGCAACGCACGCACCGGCCGCCGCGCTCTGGATTATCGCGTTGACGGTTGCCTGGAGCTGCGGAGAACTAGTCGGTTACGTGGCTGGCCCTGGCCGGGCGAGCAAGAATTTTTAGGGCGAGATGAGAATCGGAATCGATGGCGGCTGTTGGAATGTAAAACGTGGCTATGGGCGTTTTTTGCGCGAACTTCTTTACGCCGTCGCGGACCTTGGTAGCGATCACGAATTCTACGTTTTCCTCGATGAGGCAGGTTTCCGCGAGTTTTCGCTCGGTGCCCCATTCCATGCCGTCCGCGTGGCGGCAAGCGACACGGTTTCCAGCGCCGGCGCCGCCTCGCGACGGTCTATCGGCAACCTGCTGGCTATGAGTCTCGCAGTGCGTAAGGAGAAGGTTGATGTTTTCTTCTTCCCGAGTGTCTATTCGTGGTTCCCGTTGCTCGAGAGGACGCCGGTCTTGCTGGGGATCCATGACACGATCGCCGACAAGAACCCCGCTTTCTCGTTCGAGACGGCTTGGCAGGCGCGGATGTGGAAGTGGAAATGTAAATTGGCAGTGTGGCAGGCGACTCAGGTGCTGACCGTTTCCAGCTATTCCAAGCGGTGTATCGAGGCCCAATACGGTCTGCCTGGGTCTCGCATCCATTGGGTCCACGAGGCAGCCTCGAAGGTATTTCGACAGGTTCCGGTCGCGGAGGCAAAGAGCCGTTTCGTGCTCTATGTGGGGGGAATTAGCCCGAATAAGAACCTGGAAGGCTTGATCCGGGCGTATTCCCAATTAAGAGCCCGCGCGGGTGGGCTGAGACTGGTGTTGGTTGGGGATTACAAGGGCGATAGTTTCATGAGCGATTACGAACGGCTCAGAAAATTAGCCGGGAGTTTGGACCTCGGGGAGGAGGTGCAATTTGCCGGCTTCGTTCCGGATGAAGCATTGAACCAGCTTTACAACCAGGCGGCGCTGTTTGCGATGCCCAGTTTCGATGAGGGTTTTGGATTGCCGGCCCTGGAGGCGATGGCTTGTGGCGCGCCGGTCGTGGTGAGCTCGGGAAACTCCCTGGAAGAGATTGTTGGCGGTGCAGGGCCTTGCGTAGATCCACTTGATATAGGGGCGCTCGCGCAGGCGATGGATCGAATTCTGCTGGACGAAGAGTTTGCGCAGGAGTGCCGTTCCAGATCGCTCGAGCGTGCGCGGGAGTTTTCCTGGGAACGGTGCGCGCGCTCCGTAGTCGGTCTGATCGAGGGATTGGCGTGAAGATCGCCATCGTGTTGCCTGTTCGTCGCGCGGAGCGGACACTGCGGGCTACCGTGGCTTCGTTGGTGAGTCAAGTTGGCTCGCTGGATGCGGAAGTGATCGTGACGGTGTGCGAACTCGACCCCTGCGTTGCGATGGTGCGCGAGCTCAGATCGAATGCCTCGCTGCGGGTCGTCATCACCCCCGGATTGCGGTCTATCCCCCAACTTCGCCGTGACGCGGTAGCGGCTACCGGGGCGGAGTTCGTCGTCATTACGGAAGATCATTGCACCTTTCCGCCCGGATGGCTGAGCCGCCTGGTGGCCGAGGCGGAACGCGGCGCGATCGCCGGCGCGGGTGTCTTGAACGGAAGAACGTCCTGGGTAGGATGGGCCCAATATTTCACTCGCTACTCGGGCTTCCTGCCGCCCTTGCCCGCCGGTCAGATCGACCACCTGCCGGGCACAAATGCTTGCTATCCACGCGCTGTGTTCGAGCGCTATGGCCACCTAATCGAGGATGGCTTTTGGGAGGCGGAGTTCAACGCCGGAGCACGCAAGACCACTCCGCTGGTTTCGGTCGAGGATTGCGACGTTACCCAACATCAAGATCGCGGGGCCTTCGAGTTTGTGGCGCTTCGTTTTCGCCATGGACGATGCTACGGGGCGCGAAGGCAGGACCGGCATTGGGGCCGGGTCCCCCTGATTCCAGCGATCTTGTGTTGGCGAGCCGCGCGGGCCGTCTTTGGGAAGAGGCGGCACGGCTGGCGGTTGCTCGCCGTCAGTCCGCTCGTGTTGCTCTACTTCTGTGCCTGGGCGGCCGGTGAAGCCGTTGGTTATGCCCTCGGAGCAGGAAGCGCCTGTTCGGATACGGATTGACCGATGGAATTCGTTTGTCCAATTTGCAAAGGTGAACTTGAGGACGCCGATGGCGCGGGATACCAATGTCATAGCTGCAATCGAACCTATCCCATCGTCTGTAACATACCTGACTTTCGGATCGCTCCCGACCCGTACATCAGCATCGACGAGGATCGAGAGAAGGGCCGGCATCTCGCCGAGGCGGCGCGCACGCGCTCGTTTCGGCAGATGTTGGAATACTACTACTCGATCACCCCGGAAGACCCAGCGGATCTTGCCCTGGGCTGGACTGGTCACGCGTTAGCGGGACCCAAGATCGCGGCCGGGATTCTTGGCGGGCGTTCCGGCGAAGCCTTGCTCGACGTGGGTTGCGCGACCGGCGGCATGCTGACGGCGGCCTCCGCGACGTTTTCGAGGCTGGTGGGCGTCGATGTAGCGTTCCGCTGGCTGGTAGTTGCCCAGACGCAACTGCGGGAGGCTGGAGTGGACGCGACGCTGGTGTGCGCCAACGCGGAGGCTTTGCCGTTTCGCACCGGCAGCTTCGACTGGATCACCTGTGTCGACGTGGCCGAGCACTTGCGCGATCTCGGACAGGCAGTTGTCGAATTTCATCGCGTGGCCCCGCGGCTGCTGTGTGTGACCAACAATCGCTACGCGCCACTGCCGGATCCTCAAGTGGGCCTGTTCGGAGTTGGTTATTTGCCGCGTAAGTGGCAGCCCGGCTATGTCGCCTGGCGCCGGCGAGACTTACATCGCTACAACGTTGCCATGCGAAGTGCCGGCGAATTGAAAGCGAACCTTGAACGCGCCGGATACCGGCATGTCCAGTTGTCGGCGGCAAAGCTCTATGCGCCGCATCGTCCGGAGATGGACAGAATGCTGCATGCGTACAACGAGTGGGCACCGATTTTCGAGCCGCTTACTCGGCTTGTAGGACCGAAACTCGAAGCTATTGCAGAATCGTGAAGTTCGCGGGCGCGGGCTGTTCGGCCCCGGCCCGAGGCCGAAACGCCTTCGAGGCTCCCAAGGCGCGCACGAGCTGGGCCGGCTGAAAGACAATGCTCGGCCAGAGGAATACTTCATTGGTGCAGTAGCAGTCTTTGGCGGCGATCGAAGCGCGGAGCTTTTCAGCGGCAACCGACTGCCAGATTTCGGGGAAGGTATTCTGGCGGAGATTTCCTAGCGGGGCGTGCGTTTCGCAGGCGCTGACATCGCCATTGGCATAGACAACCGCGCTGAGCCGGCCGGCCATGCAAGGAATCACCTGCCTCTTTTCGGTGGCGGTGCGAATTTTCGCCCACTGCAGCATGGGCTCGACGATCGAGCCGTAGCGTGTTTCTTCGCGCTTTGCCCATACCCGTTTCACTTCGGCGGCTAGACTCTCGTACTGCTGCAGCGAAGGACCTTCCAGGGTCGGGTTCTTCCGGTCCCCTCGAATCAGGGCCAGGTTGTGGTGATCCATACCAGGGCAGCGTTCGTGCAGATAGGAGGTCAGGCGGCGAATTTCGTCCATGTTCCCGTTGGTGGCGGTGGAGATGGAGTGAATGCGAAGACGTTGGTCGCCGCGTTGGAGCTTAACCAGTTCGTCGTACGTGGACATCGAGCGCTCAAAGGCGTCCTTCATCCCGCGAAACCGGTTATGAAACTCGGGCATTCCATCGAGCGACAATTCGCAGACAAAGAGGTCGAGATCCTTCTCTTCCAGAACGCTCGCCACGGCAGCCACCGTGCGATCCGGAAAAGAGCCATTGGTCGGAACGTAAATCTGGCGAACCCGGTTATTGCGGATGAACATTCGGCAGACTTCGGCCAAATCTTTTCGCAGGAACGGCTCGCCGCCCGAAAGATTGAGCGTTTCCACTTGACCAAGGCTGCGAGACAATGCTTCCAACTCGTCAAAGGACAAGTCGTCCGGCTGATTCAGGCTGCGCCAGTAAAAGCAGTGCTCACAGGTTTGGTTACAAATGGAGTTGACGAACAGGATCAGGAAGGGCGGATTGTTTCCCGGGGGGAGCAACGCTTGCGAAGTCAAGCGGGCATGTCGGCCTACTCGCTGGAACCAGTTCATAACCCCACTACCTTAGCATGGAAGGAATGCGCTGTTCCCAGCGCTGAATGAATCGGCTTCGGCGAGGTCTCGGTTGCTCGGTGTGATATGCTTGGGCTCTTTTCCGGTTAGGGAGCTTCTTATGGTTTTTTCCCGTTGTTTTGGGGTTGTTCTTGGTTTCGCGGCTTTGGCCGCTCCCGTCCTGGCGCAAAGCGGCGCAGGCTCGATTCAGGGCACGATTCAGGACGTTACCGGGGCCGCGCTCCCAGGTGCAGCAGTTAAAGTGGTTAACCAGCGCACCGGCGTGGCGATTGAGACGACCGCTAACGGGGTGGGGTTTTACTCGGTACCGGGATTGTTTTCCGGCGAGTATAACCTGACGTTTACGTCTACCGGGATGAAGCGATTTCAGACGAATTTCAGGCTGGAGAACGCGCAGAGCGCCATTCTGAGTCCGAAATTGGCGGTCGGCGATGTGGCCGAGGCGGTTACGGTGACTTCGAGCGAGATCCAGTTGGTGACGGCGGATAGCGCGACGGTATCTAATTTGTTGGACCGGACTCGTATCGACCAATTGCCCCAAAACGGGCGCAACCTTTTAGGACTGCTGGCGGCGACGACGCCGGGCCTGGAAGCGGGCGGGCAGCGGGCGAACGGATTGATGGGTGAGGCTCTGGAATACACCCAGGACGGGGCGCCGATGACGAATCGAAATTTTGGCGGGGCGGGGAACTCGACGCAGGCGCAGTTGCCGGACCCGGACGCGGTGGAGGAAGTAAAGATTGAGACGCTGAATTCCAGCGCGCAGTTTTCGACGCCGGCGACAGCGATCATCACGACGAAATCCGGGACGAACCAGTTGCATGGCTCGTTGTTCGAGACGCACCGGAACAACAAGATCGGCATTGCCCGAGCGCGGCAGAACCCAGCGACGTTTGCGGCGCCGCCGCTGATCCGGAATGAGTTTGGCGGGTCAGTGGGCGGTCCGATTCTAATTCCGAAAGTCTACGACGGCCGGAATAAGAGCTTTTTCTTTGTCGCCTATGAGCGGTTTTCGCTGCGGCAGTCGGCGAACCAGTTGGTTTTCGTGCCGACGGTGGCGATGCGGAACGGCGATTTTAATGGGCTCGTGAATAGCGCCGGGATCCGGTCGACGCTGTACGATCCGAATACGACGCAGGCCGACCTTTCGCGGCTGCCGTTTCCGAATAATCAGATTCCGATAGGCCGAATCAGTCCGCTGGCGAAGGCGCTTTATGCCGCCACGCCGCTGCCGACGAGCAATGACAATCCGCTGGTGATTTCGAACTTCACCGATACGAACAAAATCAAGCAGAACGTTCCGAATATCAATCTTCGGCTCGATCATGTAGTGAACCAAAACAACCGCTTCTATGCACGCGGCACCATTATTGATCAGTTCCAGCAATCTCTGCGGAACTTCCCGAATCAGTCGCCGGCCAATATTGCCGGGGGCGGGTTGCCGGCGGGGGCGACGGGCTATCAAGAGATTCCGATCAAGTCCGCCAGTGTGGCGTTCGGGTTTTCGCACGTATTTTCGCCGACCTTCTTCTCGGAGACCGTGTTTAGCCGGCAATGGATGAACCAGTACGTACAGGGCGCGGGCGACGTGAATCAAAATTTCGAAAAGATTCTGGGATTGCCGAATAACTTTGGTCAGTCGGGGTTTCCGAACATTGGCGCGAACCTGATTATGCCCTATGGTGGTTCGCAGTATAACTACGGTTTGAATCAGCGGATCACGAACTTCGATCAGAACATGACGAAAATTGTGGGCAAGCACCAACTGCAGTTTGGCGGCCGGTACCGCAGCGAGAAGTTTGGTTATTTGACGGACCGGCAGGCCGATACGATTGCGTTTTCGAACCTGGCGACGGGGGTTTACGATCCGGCCAGTGGCGCCAACTTCGCTTCCCGCCCGAACACGGGCTTTCCCGACGCTGACTTTTTTCTGGGCGCGGCGAGCTCTTACAGCCAAGCGAAGAACGCTCCGTACGGACGGTTCCGGGTGCAGGAGTTGGATTTCTATTTTCAGGATAACTGGCGGGTGAGCCGGTCGCTGACGCTGAACCTGGGGCTGCGCTGGCAGATGCATCCTTCGCCGACGACCGAGGACGGGTTGACGGTGGGTTTCGACTTGAAGAACAATGCCTTGATTTTGGCTAATCCGCCCCAGTTTTATATCGACAAGGGTTACACGACGCAGACCATCATTACCAACATGCAGAACCTGGGCGTGAAGTTTACGACCCCGGAAGCGGCGGGGGCTCCGACGACCGGTATTCGCAACAGCAATGCCAATTTTGGTCCGCGTCTTGGTTTCGCATGGACTCCGTTCGGGGACAAGATTGGGACCGTGATTCGCGGCGGGTACGGCGGCTATTTCTATCCGGTTCCGATCCGCAACTCGCTGCGGGTGGGCATTGCGAACCTGCCGTTCCAGGCCAGTTACAACCGGAGTTTCATCAACGCGACGCAGGCGCCGGATGGTCTACCGAATCAGCTTTTGCGGACGCCGCTGAACGTGGTGGCGGGCCTGAACAGCACGAATGTAGTGGATACGACGAACATCACGGCGCTGGTGCCGGGAATTGGCGTATCAACGCTCGATCAACCTATCCGCCGGCCCGGGTGAACCAGTCGACGTTGACGATTGAGCAGCCGTTTAAGGGTGGTTCGGTGTTCCGGGCGACGTATTTGTTTGTGCAGTCGACGAACCTGGACCAGAACTATCAATACAATGCGGCTCCGTCCACTTATGTATATACGGTTCGTAACGGGGTGATTCCGCCGACGGGACAGTTTGCCGCGACGGCGACTCGGCCTTATGATCAGCGGACGTGGGGTACGAATCTTTTGTCGACCAAGTACGGTTGGGCGAACAACAGCGCGTTCCAGTTCAACTACCAGCGGCCGTACAAGAATGGCTATTCCTACCAGATCTTCTACGTGTTTTCGCGAGCGTTCCGCGTGGGCGGCAACACGTTCCGCGACAATGTGCTGTTCCCGGAGCAACTGTTCGCTCCGGGGGCGTTGCCGAGTGGGTTAAACGCGGGCACGATTCTGGAGCCGAGCCGGGAGTTGAATCGGGCGTTGAACTACCGGCCGGACGTGGCCGTTCCGGTTCACCGAGTAAGCTTCAACGGGGTGGTGGATCTTCCGGTGGGTAAGGGTAAGCGGTTTTTGGGTAGCGCCAATAAATGGTTAGACGCGGTAGTAGGCGGCTTCCAGGTGGCGGGTACGGGCAACGTGGTTGCGCAGTCGTTTTCACCGTCGGCGAGCAATTGGGGGCCGACGAGCGAGATTGAGATTTATAAGAGTTCCGTGCCGGTGACCGATTGCCGGAGTGGTAACTGCCGGAAGGCTTTCCAGTGGTTCAATGGCTATCTGGCTCCGCCGCAGATCAACAATTCGGTGAACGGGGTGAGCGGACTGCCGTCGAATTACCGGCCTTACCAGACGCCGATTAACAACACGCCGGGAGCGCCGAACTACGGGACGAACAACGTGCTGGTGCCTTTGCGCAATGGGTCGTCGGTGCAGACGGCGTTTGCGCCGGGGCCGGCGGGGGCGCATCCGTTCTGGAAGACGACGCTATTGGGACCTTTCAACTACATTGCGGACATCTCGATTTACAAGGTGTTTTCTATTACCGAGAAGGTGAAGTTCCGGCTGAATGTGGACGCGTTTAATGCGCTGAACATTCAGGGGTATGTGAATCCGAATCCGCTGGACGGGATTCAACAGATTAATACTTCGTTCTGGACGCCGCGGCAGATTCAGCTTTCGGGCCGGCTTACGTTTTAGGTTGGGTTTAGCGACTAGGCTTACGGGGCTGATCGCTCGGCTCTTGCGTTTAGCGGAGAGTGGTTTGCCGGAGGACTCGGGTGAACTTAGCGGCTTGAAGGGTGAATCCGAGGTTGTCGGAGCTGTCGATGGTGCCTTCGGTGTCGGAGCCTGGGAGGTCGTCGGTCTTTAGGTAGTAAGGCGGGGGACCTTTTCGGCTTGGAGTTTAGCGAAGTCCTCGCAGGGGACGGCGTGGTTGGACTCATTGCTGGGAGCGACGGCAGATTCAGTTTTTGGGTCGGTTTCCGTTTTAGGTTGGGTTTAGCGGAGAGTGGGGATTTGGCGGAGGACTCGGGCGAACTCGGCGGCTTGGCGGGTGAAGCCGAGGTCGGTGGGGTGAGAGCTGTCGATGGTGCCTTCGCCGTCGGAGCCTAAGAGGTCGTCGGCTTTTAGGTAGTAAATGTGGGGGACCTCTTCGACTTGGAGTTTGGCGAACTCCTCGCGAAGGGCGGCGTGGTTGGACTCGTTGCGTTGGCGGTGGGCGGTGAAGTCGTTGTCGGCGTAGTTGCGGTCTTCGACTAGGAGGATGGGGGTTTCGGGATGAGCGGCGCGGAGGGTCTGAACGCAGGGGGCGGTGCGTTCGTGGACTTCGGTGTCGTTCCTATTCGGGAGGCAATCGAGGATGAAGACGGCGGGGTCGAGTTCGGCGAAGAAGCGGGTGACTTCGGGTTCCATCTTGCCGTTGCCGGAGAAGCCGGGGTTGATGATTTCGCGGTCGAAGATACGACCCAGGATGGCGGGGTGGGTCATGCCGGGGCGAGAGGCGGAGATGCCGTGGGTGATGGAGGTTCTTCTCCAGGAACTCGCGCACAACGGACTCGGTTGCGGCTTCGAAAGGGGGAGAGTTCCTGGATCGATGGGGGCCGCAACCGACCTGTGCGCTTAGAAGGCGAGGGGTTTGCGGCTAGCGGGGCGGGCCGCGGCGGGGGTGACGGTGGCCTGGGGGGAGACGCCGATTTCGAGGGATGTAACGCCGTTGCGGAGGGGGAGGTAGAGCATGAATTCGCGTCCGGCGGCGGGGGCGGGCGGGAGCTTGGCTACGAGGACGCCGGAGGCATCCGGGAACTTCGTGGGCTTGCCGATGCTGAGCCATTGCCAGCGGCCGGCGTCGGTTTTGGCGTAGAGGTCGAGGCCGCTGGCGGCGGTGGCGGTGATGTTGGCGCTGGCGAGGTTCTTGCTGGTTAGGGTCCAGCGGGCGTGGAGGGAGGCGGAGCTCGTGAGAAAGCGGACGAGGACGCCGGAGGAGTCGCGGCTGAGGGTCCAGACGGCGTTGCGGACTACGCCTTCCGCGCGGAGGGGGAAGAGGTCGTACGGTGATTTTCGGTCTTTGAAGCCGAGGCCTTCGATGCGGAGCTTTTGGGCGCTATGCCAGTCGAGGGTAGGCGACTGGGCGGCAGCGGGGAGAGCGAGGAGGGGGAGGAAGTGGCGGCGAAGCATGATGGGGTTCGCCGCCTAGCTTACCTGGAATGAGCGGCTATTGGACGTTGACGCTGCCGAGGACGGACCAGCCGGAGTTGGCCCCGGCGAGGGTTTGGGCTCCGGCAAAGAGGAGGCGACGGCCGACAAACCCGGATTTGAATTGGATCTGCAGGGTGGTGGTGAGGGTCGTCCCGGAGTCGGAGAAAGTGGAGCCGGCGGAGATGACGCGGCACTGAGTGTTTTCAATGGAGGCGGCTCCGCCGGGCTCGCCGTTGAGGCGGATGGGGGTGGGTTGGAGGTCGCCCGTGGTGTCATTGACGATATAGAGGAAGTTGGTGGTGTGGACGAACGCGAGATAACAGGCGTTAAAGCCGGTGAGCGCGTCGTTGATCAGAAGTTGGGTTGGTTGCAGGTTCAGCGAGTTGGTGGCGTCTCGGTACTGGGTGGTGATGGTGTAAGTGGTTCCGACGGTGGCGGTGCCGGAGTTGGGGGTGGTGCCGAGAGGCTGGGGGTTGGTCGTGGGGAGAGCGACGGTCTGGGTGCCGACGGGTTGCCAGCCGGAGTTGGCGGAGACGGCGTCGCGGGCGGCGGCGTAGAGGATGCGCGTTGCGTTGAAGGCGGCGGTGAAGTTGAAGGTAAGGGTGAGCGTTAGGGTGTTGGCGGCTTTGACGGCGGTGATGCTGGAGCCGGCGATGGAGCATTGGGAGTTGCTGAGGGTGGCATTGGAGGGGAGGGCGAGGACGTCGGCGTCGGTGCCGTTATCGCGGAGGAGGACGAGGACGTTGCCGACGCTGTCGTAGGCGAGGTAGCAGGCGTTGCGGCCGTCGAGGGCGGAGTTGATGAGGACGTTGACGACGCCGAGGTCGGCGGCTCCGTTGGAATCCGTGAAGACGAAGGTGCGGGTGGTTGAGGAACCGGTGCCGAAGGCGGGGGCGGAGGAGGTCACAGTCGGGGCGGCGTTCGGGGGTGCCGTAGTACCCCATTTACCGATGATGTAGTTGCGTGTGCCTGATCCCGAGCTAATAAAGTTGGGTTGGACGCCGTTCACCGAAGCTAGGGTCCCGCTGGGAGCGGCAAGCGTGATGTAGGCACCGCCCCCGTCCGCGGCAATCCCGGCGGCTGAGGCCGGGAAATCCTCCGCGGCGGTAGAGCCAACGTAAGTAGAAAAGAGGATCGCAGTCCCATCGCCTTTCAATTGGGTTAGAAATCCGTCCGAGGCGCCCAAAAGGTTACTCTGAGTCGCTCCGACCAACGGAAGGTTAGCGGAACTGGTGGTGCCGCCGAACCAGATGTCTCCAGAAGGGTCGAGGGCAAGACCTCCGGTCTGATTGCTTAGGTCCTGGCCGGAACCGCCAAAGTGGGTAGCGAAGACGATCGCCGTGCCGGCGGCATTGAGCTTTCCGACAAAGGCATCGGTCCCGCCTCCTGAAGCGGGCTGGATGGCATTGACGACCGGGAACGTGGGTGCCCCTGGTGTCACCGCGGTTACGAACCCTGAAAATACCAACTCCTTCGCCGCATTGACGGCAATTGCGGTAGGAGTCGCAGGGTAGGCGTTAAAGTTCGAGAAGCTGAACGGAAAGAGGTATTCTCGCTGCGTGCCGGCAGGGTTAATTTTGACAAACGCGCTTCCGAAGGGGAATAAGAAGTTGTTCACTCCCTCCAGTATTTTCAAGTTATCGCTATAAATGTAAGCGGCACCGTTGCTATCGACCGCCAGCAAACCGCGGCTACCGATGGGCACGAACGTCCGGTATACAGTATTGAGGCCCGTGGCATCAAATTTGAGCAATGCACCAGACTGCGGGCTCGGGAAAAGCGCGGCCGGAGTAGCGGTCAAAGGGTTCACACCCGCGTTCGGGTTGAAATTCGATCCCTGGGAGGTCATATAAATATTGGAAGCACTATCCACGGCCAAGGACCTGGGATTCACATCGGTAAACGCGATGGGATTCCGAAAGACGAGACCGTTTCCCGCCTGATTCAGTTTCAAAAGAATGGGCGCATCCTTATTCGCCACCATCCCCCTACCAGCCGCGTAGACAAAGCCAGAGGAATCGACGGCGTTGACTTTGCCCTCGGTCGAAATGTCGAGTACGGTGGAGTAAACGATTTGACCGGTGGGCCCGAACTTGGTGACCGTCAAGTGGCTATTCTCCGCACCGATAGAACCAACCTGGCCCGTCTGGACGCTGAGCCCCCGAGGCGAGAAGAAGTAGAGCGCCCCGGAGCCATCGGCAGAGATCGCAGAGCTTTGGGCATTGGTGCTGCCTGACGTGTGGCTAAGGTAAGTAAGGTAAGTGATCGGGGGGTCGATCACAAGTTCGCGGCTATGGTCGTAGCTGGCCAGTGAAAATGTTACTCGCGCTCCGGAGAGGTAAAATCGGACGGGCACTTCGACGCGTTTTCCGTCGATGGTTTGGAAAGCGACAGGGCGGTGCTGGCGGAGCAGGCCCTCCGGGGTATCGAGCAGCAGGTCGCCTTCGGGGGAGAGGCGGGGCTTCTTGGAAAACTGCAGGCGGATAGCGGCGGGGTCCGCGCCGGGCGCGACGTGGAAATCGTACTCAAATTGCGACTGGTCGGCTTTGTAGATCATGTCAATGCCGGGGTACACCTGGTCCAGTCGGACGGCGGCAAAGTGGGGGACATCGGTGACGTAGGGCTTACGGTGCAGATAGTTGGAGACGCCAGGCAAGGGCTCGACGCCTGTGACGCGGGTGGGTACGAGCCCGCCTTCGATCGTCATGCGGATGTGCGAGGTGGCGATCGAGTGGTCTTCTACGAGGACGGTAAGACCGCCGCCGGAGGCGAGGAAGCGGACTGCGGCGGGGGCCTGGCCGCGGTTGGGTTCAAAGAAGAAGGAGGTCTGATAGGCAGGCGGGGCGGCCGAGAGAAGGGCCGCGGCGCAGCTAAACGTCGCAAGTAGAGTCCGCATACTCCGTCGTGAGAAAACGGGGCAGAAAGTGGCTCAATTAATTATTGAGCGGCGCATGTTTTTTGGTGGGCTTGCCACTGGGCGAGTTCGTAGCCAAACTTTAGGAGGCGATCCTGAAGGGCCTTGGGGATTATGGCAGGGGAGACGGTGGGGCAGGCGCCGGTTGACATGGGGGCGCCGAGTTGGGCGATGAGGGTGGTGTCGAATGCGGAAGAGAGGTCAATCGCTTCGGTGAAGGCGGGCTTGGCTAAGTCTGCTCGGCCGAGGGAGAGTTGGGCGAAGGCCCAGTAGACGAGCGCCGCGGCGAGTCGGTCGCGGTAGAGGATGCTTTGGGGATCGCTGGCGGCGACGGCGCGTCGGAGTTCGACGGTGCGGCGGAAATAGGCGACCGCTGCGATGGGGTCACCCTTCCGAGAGAGGGAGCCGAGGGTGCTGAGGTCGAAGCTCAAATCGAGCTGGCGCTCAACGCTAGCGGGGCTGGCGGCGAGGCGCTTTTCGTCGGTGGCGAGGGCTTGTTGGGCGTGCGCGAGCTGTTCGCCGGGGACGTTGGAGTTCGCCGCGAGGTATTTATGGCCGAGTGCGACGTTGCGGAGGTAGCGGTCGTCGGTGGGGAATTTGGCGAGGAGCGATTCGGCTATTTGCAGGAATTGGGTGTAGTCGCGGCGGGCGAAGGCGAGCCGGCTGCGGGCGTTGAGGCTTACGGGGGAGGTTTGGGATCGGGCGAGGTGGGCGGCCGCGGACCCGTAGGCGATGTTGGCTTCGGGTCTGCGGTTGAGGGAGCGGAATTGGTTGCCGAGGGTGATCTCCGCGTCGGCGAGGAGGGCGAGGGCGTTGGGGTAGGCGCGCTCGGTTTTGAGCAGGACCAGGCGGGATTGGACGGCGCGTTGGTAGCTGGCGAGAGCCTGCTCGGGTTCGCCGAGGTTGGATTGGTTGGTTCCGCCCTGGACGTGGCCGAGTTGGGAGTAGGCTTGGGCGAGTTCGCGTTGGAGCTCGGAATCCGAGGGCTGGAGGGTGGAGGAGAGGCGATCGAGAAGAATCGCGGTACGGCTGGCGATCTGCTTCCGAAGGGGGAGGCTGCCGGGGAGGGCGGCGGCGGTGGGTTCGAATTCGAAGAGGGCGGCGCGAGCGAAGTCGCGGGCGTCGCGGAGGCGGGTTTCGGCGAGTTGGCGTTGGGCGATGGCCTGGACGGCGGAGCGTTGGGCGGATTTGGCGCTGGCCTCGGCGGCTTTGGTGGCAGCCTCGGCGGTCTGCCGTTGGGAGACGGCGATGGCGCGTTGGGCGTCGGCGCGGCGGGATTGAGCGACTATGGTATCGACCGCGACGAGCGCCAAGCAAGAGGCGAGGGCGGCGGCGGCCAGGGGCCAGCGATGGCGGACGGCGAATTTTCGGGCGATATAGAGGCCGCTGGGTGGGTGGGCGAGGACGGGTTGGCCGAGGGTATAGCGTTCGAGGTCGGCGGAGAGATCGAGGGCGGAGGGGTAGCGCTGGGTGGGGTCGGCGGCGGTGGCTTTGGTGATGATGGCGCGGAGTTCGGCGGGGATGGTGGCTAGGGGTTGGACGGGGGTTTCGAGAGCGCGGAGGAGGTCGGGGAGGGGAAGCGTGGACCAGCGGCGAATGGGTTGGCCGGAGAGGAGTTCGGCGAGGACGAGGCCGAGGGAGTAGATGTCGGTGGCGGTGGAGACGGGTTGGCGGAGGATCTGTTCGGGGCTGGCGTAGTTGAGCGTCATGAGGCGCTGGTCCGCCTGAGTGTCGTCGGTTGAGTGATCGGGGTCAAGGACTTTGGCGATGCCGAAATCGACGAGTTTGGGGGTGTCGGCGGGGGTGAGGAGGATGTTTGACGGCTTGAGATCGCGGTGGATGATCAGGTTTTGGTGGGCGTATTGGACGGCGGAACAGACTTGGCGGAAGAAGGCGAGGGCGACGGAGAGGGGCAGTGGGCGGGCGCTGCAGGGGACGCCTTCGACGAGTTCCATGACGACGTATGGCGCGCCGGAGGCGGTGAGGCCGGCGTCGAGGAGGCGGGCGATGGCGGGGTGGTCGAGGCGGGCGAGAATCTTGCGTTCCTGATTGAAGCGGGCGAGGGCGGTGGGGGATGAGAAGACGTGTTCGATGAGCTTGATGGCGACTTGCTTATCGAATTGGCCGTCGGCGCGGGAGGCGCGATAGACGGCGCCCATGCCGCCGCGGCCGAGGAGCGGGCCGAGGCGATAGGGGCCGAGATGGGTGCCGTCGGCATGGAGGCGGGGGTCCTTGAGAAGGGGTGTTTCGAGGAATTCGTCGTCGGAGAGTTGGAGGAGGGACTCAGCTTCGTGGCGGAGCGGAGCATCGAGGCCGCAGTATTGTTGGAGGTAGGCGGCGCGGTCCGCGGAGGGGAGTTCAAGGGCGGCAGAGACTAGGGCGTCGAGCTGCCGGAAGCGTTCGGTGGTCATGCGAGGCCCAACATTTCGCGACGGAGCCAGAGTTTGGAGAAGGCCCATTCGCGTTTGACGGTAGAGATGGAGACCCCGGTGGCAGCGGCGGTTTCTTCGATGCTGAGGCCGCCGAAATAGCGGAGTTCGACGACGCGGGCTTTTTGGGCGTCGAAGGATTCGAGCTTGCTGAGGGCGGTATCGAGAGCGACGATGTCGGCAACGTCAACGGCGGCGGGGGCATTGGCGTCCATGCCGGGTTCGAGGGAGGCGATGGAGATGCCGGCACCGCGTTTAAGGGCCATGCGGTCGCGGGCGCG
>Ga0163144_10003959_pt1 | contig 33621 bp, 31 predicted proteins | sample OliLak19BULKMAT1_FD_123175 | JGI IMG/M metagenome (GOLD analysis project Ga0163144, IMG submission 123175) | Freshwater microbial mat bacterial communities from Lake Vanda, McMurdo Dry Valleys, Antarctica - Oligotrophic Lake LV.19.BULKMAT1 | ecosystem: Environmental > Aquatic > Freshwater >... | reverse complement strand
TTCCCGATCCGCAACGTCAACCGGACGGCCTGCACGATGCTGTCCGCGGAGATCTCGCGCCGGCACGGCGCGGCGGGGCTTCCGCCGGACACCATCAAGCTCGGCTTCAACGGCTCGGCGGGGCAGAGCTTCGGCGCGTTCATGGCGCCGGGCATCTCGGTCACGCTCGAAGGCGACGCCAACGATTACTTCGGCAAGGGCATCTCGGGCGGACGGATCGTCGTGTTCCCGCCGAAGACCGCGACGTTCGTGCCCGAGGACAACATGATCGTCGGGAACGTCTCGCTGTACGGCGCCACCGGCGGCGAGGTCTTTTGTCGCGGCCAGGCCGGCGAGCGTTTCGCCGTCCGCAACAGCGGCGTGACCGCCGTCATCGAAGGCGTCGGCGATCACGGCTGCGAGTACATGACCAAGGGCATGGTGATCGTGCTCGGCAAGACCGGACGGAACTTCGCCGCCGGCATGAGCGGCGGCGTCGCGTATGTCCACGACGTCGATGGCGACTTCGCCAAGAACTGCAACATGAGCATGGTCGAGCTCGACCCGATGGAAGAGCGGGACTTCACCACGCTGAAGGACCTCATCCACCGCCACTACGAGTACACCGAGAGCACAGTCGCCTGGCGCATTCTGTCGGGCTGGAAGGATACGGCGCGCCACTTCGTGAAGGTGATGCCCGTCGAGTACCGCAAGGTGCTCGCGGCGGCGCATCTCGACAGCGAAGCCGAACGCCTGGCGTCGGTCTAAACGACAATGGGAAAAATCACTGGATTCCTGGAGATCCCGCGCGAGCTGCCCACACGGCGGCCCGTCGGCGAACGGCTGAAGGATTGGCGCGAGCTCGAGGGCAAGCTGCCCGAGGACAAGCTCCAGGAGCAGGGTGCGCGCTGCATGGATTGCGGCATCCCCTTCTGCCACAAGGGCTGCCCGCTCGGGAACATCATCCCCGACTGGAACGATCTCGTGTATCGCGGCCGCTGGAAGGACGCGATCGATCGGCTACACTCGACGAACAACTTTCCCGAGTTCACCGGGCGCGTGTGTCCGGCCCCGTGCGAAGAAGCCTGTGTCCTGCGCATCAACGACGATCCGGTCACGATCAAGCAGATCGAGAAGCAGATCATCGACCACGCCTTCAAAGAGGGGTGGATCGCACCGGTACCGCCGAGCAAGCGCACCGGGAAACGCATCGCCGTCGTCGGCTCGGGGCCGGCCGGTCTCGCAGCCGCCGCGCAGCTGAATCGCGCGGGGCATACGGTTGAGGTCTTCGAGCGTGCCGACCGGATCGGCGGGCTCCTGATGTACGGCATCCCGGATTTCAAGCTCGAGAAGTCGATCGTCGATCGGCGCATCGCCCAGATGCGCGACGAGGGCGTCGTGTTCCACGTGAACGCCAACGTCGGCGTCACCCATCCGGTCGCCGAGCTCCGCGAGCGCTTCGACGCGATCGTGCTCGCGGGCGGTGCGACGGCGGCCCGCGATCTTCCCATCCCGGGCCGCGAGCTCAAGGGCATTCATCTCGCGATGGATTTCCTGCCGCAGCAAAACAAGAAAGTCGCGGGCGACGACGTGCCGGAACAGATTCTCGCCGGCGGCAAGAACGTCGTGATCCTCGGCGGCGGCGATACCGGCTCCGACTGTCTCGGGACCTCGAACCGCCAAGGCGCCAAGAGCGTGCACCAATTCGAGCTCCTGCCGAAGCCGCCCGAGGGTCGTACCGAAGAGGTCGCGCCGTGGCCCAACTGGCCGATGATCCTCCGCAGCTCGAGCTCGCACGAGGAAGGCGTCATTCGCGACTGGAGCATCAACACCAAGCACTTCAGCGGTGACGCCGACGGCAACGTCAAGAAGCTGCACGGCATCAAGCTCGAATGGCAGAAAGACGAGACCGGTCGCCCGAAGATGGTCGAGGTGCCGGGCAGCGATTTCGAGATCGATTGCGAGCTGGTCCTACTCGCGATGGGCTTCGTCGGTCCCGAGAAGCCCGGCATGATCGAGCAGCTCGGCGTGAAGCTCGACGCGCGCGGAAACGTCGAGGTCGGCGCCGACTACCAGGCGAGCGTTCCCGGCGTCTTCGCCTGCGGCGACATGCGCCGGGGACAATCGCTCGTGGTGTGGGCGATCTGGGAGGGCCGCGAGGCCGCCCGTGGGGTCGACACCTACCTCATGGGCGAGACCAGCCTTCCGGCCAGCCCCGAGGTCTGAGACAGGCGAGGACGGCGAGGCCTACTCGTCGTCCTCGTGCACCTGCTGCGCGAGATAGTGCGCGGCGCCGATGCTCTCGACCAGGTTGATCTGCGTCTCCAGCCAGTCGAGGTGCTTCTCCTCGCTGACCAGGATGTCTTCCAGCATCTCCCGCGTGCCGTTGTCGCCAACCTCGGTGCAGAGCTTGATGCCGTTGTTCAGCCGGGCGACCGCGTCGACCTCGACCTGCCGGTCGAGCTTGAACTGCTCCGGGACGGTCTCCCCGACGTTTACTTTGTAGAGGCGCTGCAGGTTCGGCACGCCATCGAGGTAGAGAATCCGCTCGATCAGCTCGTCGGCATGCTTCATCTCGTCGATCGATTCCTTGCGGATGTGGGATGCGAGGCCGAGATAGCCCCAGTTTTTACACATCTTGGCGTGGATGAAGTACTGGTTCACCGAAGTGAGCTCCCCGGTGAGGACTTCGTTCAGGAGCTCGATGACCTTCTTGTTTCCCTTCATGGATCCCTCCTCCGGTTGATCGCGTGGGGAGAACCGTAGCACGTACGGATGTCGATTTCGCTGCCAGGCCGGGCGTTTTCACGGGCCTGGAGGAGCATCGAACAGCGACGCTTCAGCGTGGGTCGAAGCCGCTACGCGGCGGCGACTCGCCAGCGTTTTCCTGGATCTCGCCCGAGCTAGGCTGGAACGCGCTCGGAGACGACGCCGGTCGCGACGGCGACCGATGCTTCTTGGACCGCGGCTTCACGGCAGCGGGTCAGGCACTCGCGAATCAACGGCTTGCAGGCTCCGCAACCAGTCCCTGCCCCACAACGACGACCGACTTCTTTGACGGTGGAAGCGCCCGCTTGGACGGTTTCGACGAGCTCGCGTTCGGTGACGTTGGCGCAGAGGCAAACGATCATGGTCGTCCGTAAGTAGCGACATTGAGAATCATTATCAATAGCGATTCTCTACCGGACGACAGAAACATCAACCTGCCTGCATAATCACGTGGTTACGGCTCCGAACCTGCGGGCGCTCTCTATAGGTGAATCGCCCGTTTCGCGACGGCGAAGGCCGCTTCCTTGAGCGCCTCGGGGAGCGTCGGATGAGCGTGGACCGAGCGGGCGATGTCCTCCGCCGACGCCCCGAACTCCATCGCGACCGCGGCCTCGGCGATGAGATCCGACGCCCGTGGACCGAGGATGTGCACGCCGACGATCCGATCGGTTTTCGCGTCGGCGAGGATCTTCACCGATCCCGCCGTCTCGCCCATGCAGCGGGCACGCGCGTTGGCCTGGAACGGGCAGCTGCCGATCGCGACCTCGATCCCTTGCTGGGCGGCTTCCTCTTCCGACAGGCCGACGCTCGCGAGCTCCGGCCAGGTGTAGACGACGTTCGGAATGACCCCGTAGCTCACGTGACCGGCATGGCCCGCCATCATCTCGACGGCGGCCGTGCCCTCTTCCTCGGCCTTGTGCGCGAGCATGGGACCGGGGATCACGTCACCGATCGCGTACACACCGGAGACGTTGGTCTCGAAGCGCTCGTTCACGATGATGCGATGGCGATCGTCGAACGCGACGCCGATCTCGCGTGCACCCAGACCCTCGCTGTGCGGACGACGTCCGACCGCCACCAACACGATGTCTGCCTCGATCTCCGACGATTGCCCCTTCGACTCGACCGTCACCTTGACGCCATCGGCCGTACGCTCGGCCTTCGTCGCCGCGGTCTGCAGCTGGAACGTCATGCCCTGCTTCTGCAGCACCTTCTGCAACGCGACGCCCATCTGACGATCCATCATCGGCACGATGCGGTCGAGGAATTCGACGACCGTCACCTTCGCGCCGAGACGCAGCCACACCGAACCGAGCTCGAGGCCGATGGCGCCGCCGCCGATCACGAGCAGATGCTTCGGAACCTCGGGCAACACCAAAGCCTCGGTCGAGCTGACGATGCGCTCGCCGTCGTGCGGCAAGCTCGCGAGTGGGCTCGGCTCGCTGCCAGTCGCGATCAAGATGCGAGTGCCGGCGATGGTCTGCTCGCTCTCGCCGTCGCGCACCACGACGCGACGGGCGTCGGCGAAACGGCCGGCGCCGCGCACCCAATCGATCTTGTTCTTCTTGAAGAGCATGCCGAGCCCGGACGTGCCGAGCTTCACGACCTTGTCTTTCCGCGCCATCATCGCGGGCAGGTCGAGCTCGACACCGCTCGTCTTGATCCCGTGCACGCCGAGGCCGGCCGCGGCTTGGTGGAACAGTTCGCTCGAGTCGAGCAGCGCCTTGCTGGGAATGCATCCGACGTTGAGACACGTGCCGCCGAGCGTCGGGCTCTTCTCGACGACGGCGACCCGCATGCCGAGCTGCGCCGCGCGAATCGCGGCGACGTAGCCCCCCGGTCCGGAGCCGATGACGATGAGATCGTAGGCGTCAGCCATCAGACTTCCAGCAGAAGGCGCGCGGGCTCTTCGAGGCGTTCCTTCACCCGCACGAGGAAGGTCACCGCCTGCTCGCCGTCGACCAGCCGGTGATCATAGGAGAGCGCGAGATACATCATGGGCCGGATGACGATCTGATCGTCGACCACGATCGGACGCTTCTCGATCTTGTGCATGCCGAGGATGCCGCTCTGGGGCGGATTCAGGATCGGGGTCGACAGCAACGATCCGTAGACGCCACCATTCGAGATCGTGAACGTCCCGCCGGAGAGATCGTCGATGCTGAGCTTGCCGTCGCGGGCGAGCCCCGCGAGACGGAGGATCTCACGTTCGATGTCGGCGAAGGTCATGCCGTCGGCGTTCTTCACGACCGGCACCACCAAGCCGCGCTCGGTGCCGACGGCGACCCCGAGGTTGACGAAGTGCTTGTAGACGACGTCGTCACCGCGAATCTCGGCATTCACGGCCGGGACCTCACTCAGCGCGGAAATACAGGCCCGGGCGAAGAACGACATGAATCCGAGACCGACGCCGTGTGCCTTCTGGAACCGCTCCTTGTGCGCCGAACGGAGCGCCATCACCGCGGTCATGTCGACCTCGTTGAAGGTCGTGAGGATGGCCGCCGTGTGTTGCGCCTGCACCAATCGTTCGGCGATGCGCTTCCGGAGTCGACTGAGCGGAACGGCCTCCTCGCCTTCCTTCCCCGTGGTGCCGCCGATCGGGGCGAGGCGGGGGGGCGCCACAGCGGCGGCCGGTGACGGCGCAGCGCTCGCCGGCGCGCCAGCGGGCGGCGGCGGCGGACTCGCCGGTGCGGCGGCGGGTGGCTGCGCGAGATGCGCGAGCACGTCACCCTTGGTGAGACGGCCGCCTTTTCCCGACGGCGGGATCGTCGCCGGGTCGAGGGCGTGCTCGGTGATGAGCGTTCGAACGGCCGGGCTGAGCGGCCCAACGGGACGCCCGGTCGCCGCCGGACTCGGGGCCGCGGCAGGTGCGGGGGCAACCGAGGCGGGCGCCGACGCGGCGGGCACGGGCGCTGCCGACACCGGTGCGCTTGGAGCAGCGGGCGGCGGTGTAGCAGCCGCAGGCGCCGGCGCGGCGGCACCCGCACCACCTTCGAGCCGCGCCACGACCTCCCCGACCGTGACGGTCGCCCCCGCATCCTTGACGATGCGAAGCACGCCCGCCTGCTCGGCCGCGATCTCCATGCTGGCCTTGTCGGTCTCGAGCTCGAGCAGGATCTCGTCGCGTTCGACGCGCTCGCCCTCCTGCTTCGCCCAGCGGACGATCACCCCTTCGGTCACCGATTCGCCGAGCGTCGGAATCCGCACCTCGAACGCCATACCGCCTATCCTCCCGCCCTCGTCGCCAGGTCAGCGCGCGAATGCCCGATTGATCAGATCGGATTCTTCTTGTTGGTGAATCTTGTACGACCCCGTCGCCGGGCTCGCCGCCGCGCGCCGCCCTACGTACGACAGCGTGTGCGTGTCCGGCAGGATCGGCCGCATCTGATTCCAGATGAAGTGCCACGCGCCCATGTTCGACGGCTCTTCCTGCACCCAATAGACCTGACTCGCCTGCGGATACGCGGCGAGAATGGCCGAGAGCTCCTGGCGCGGAAACGGGTGCAGCTGCTCGACGCGCACCAGCGCCGTCGTGTCGATCTCACGCTCGGCGCGGCCGGCCAGCAGCGAATAGTAGACCTTGCCGCTGCAGAGAATGACGCGCGTCACGCGCGCCGGGTCGATCGTCACCCCGAGATCCGCCGTCGTGGGCGTGAGCTCGTCCAGCACGGGATGGAACGTTCCCTCGGTGAGATCGCGGAGCGGCGAGACCGCCGCCTTGTACCGCAGCAACATCTTCGGGCTCATGATGATGAGGGGCTTCCGGAACGAGCGGTGCATCTGGCGACGGAGCGCGTGGAAATACTGCGCGGGCGTCGTCAGGTTGCACACCTGCATGTTCATGTCGGCGCAGAGCTGGAGATAGCGCTCGAGACGGGCGCTCGAGTGCTCGGGCCCCTGCCCCTCCATGCCGTGCGGCAGCAACATCACGAGCCCGCACATGCGCTGCCACTTCGACTCCGAGCTAGAAATGAACTGATCGACGATCACCTGGGCGCCGTTCGCGAAGTCACCGAACTGCGCTTCCCACACGACGAGCTTGTGCGGGTCGGCGCAGCTGAACCCGAACTCGAAGCCGAGGCAGGCGTTCTCCGACAGCATGCTGTCGAAGATGAGGAACTTGCTCTGGCCGGCGCGGATGTTGTCGAGCGGCACGTAGCGCGCACCCGTCTCGGTGTCGCAGAACACGGCGTGGCGATGACTGAACGTGCCGCGTCCGACGTCCTGGCCGCTCATGCGGACGGGGACGCCCTCGAGCACGAGCGCGCCGATCGCGAGCGCCTCGGCGCAGCCCCAGTCGATGCGTTCGCCTTCGCGCACCATGACGGCGCGCTGCTCCATCAGCTTCGCGACCTTCGGGTGCAGGTGAAACCCGTCGGGCACGCGGGTCATCGCGCCGACGACCTCGGTCAGGACCTCGCCCGACACCGCGGTGTTGGCGCTCCAATCGTCGCCGGCCCACCCGAGCCCGCGCCAGAGCCCGCCGAACGCGAAGACCGGCTGCCGCGGCATGAAGTCGCGCGCGTAGCCATGGGCGTCGTCGAGCAGATCGCGGAACTCCTTCATGCGGCGGTCGACGTCGGCGTCGGTCGTGACGCCCTCCGCGGTGAGCCGCTGGCGGTACAGCGCGAGCGTCGTCGGGTGCGCGGCGATCGTGCGGTACATCACCGGCTGAGTGAAGGTCGGGTCGTCGAGCTCGTTGTGCCCGTGGCGCCGGTAGCACACGAGGTCGATGATCACGTCTTTCTTGAACTGCTGCCGGAACGCGATCGCGAGCCGGGCCGCCTGGACCGCCGCTTCGGGGTCGTCGCCGTTCACGTGGAAGACCGGCGCCTGGATGATTTTGGCGACGTCGCTCGGATACGGCGTGAAGCGATACGACTCGGGCGGCGTCGTGAAACCGATCTGGTTGTTCACGATGATGTGAATCGTGCCGCCGGTACGGTAGCCCTCGAGCTCGGAGAGCCCGAGCGTCTCGGACACGATGCCCTGGCCGGTGAATGCGGCGTCACCGTGCATCAGCACCGGCACGACCCGCGCCCGCTCGGTGTCACCGAGATGGTTCTGCTTGGCGCGCACCATGCCCTCGATCACGGGATTGATCGCTTCGAGATGGCTCGGGTTCGCGCTCAGCGACAGATGGACCTTGTGGCCGGCGCGCGTCTGACGATCGTGGGAGTACCCGAGGTGGTACTTCACGTCGCCATCGCCGGTCGCCTGCTTCGCGAGGAAGGTGCCCTCGAACTCGGCGAGGATCATTTCGTAGGGCTTGCGGAGGATGTTCGCGAGCACGTTCAAGCGGCCGCGGTGCGGCATCCCGACGACCATCTCTTCGACGCCGAGGTTTCCCCCTTCTTCGACCAGCGTGTCGAGCATGGGAATGAGCGCGTCGCCGCCCTCGAGCGAGAAACGCTTCGCGGTCGTGTAACGGAGCTGGAGGAATTGCTCGAAACCTTCCGCGACGACGAGATCGTCGAGAATGCGCTTCCGTTCGTCGGTCGTGAGCACGGGACGGTTGGAGCTCGGCTCCATGCGCTCGGCGAGCCAGAGGCGTTGCTCGGGATCATGGATGTGGAGGTACTCGACACCGAACGTCCGGCAGTACGTCGCCTGGAGACGTTCGATCAGCTCGCGGAGGCTCGCGGTCGCGCACCCGCGGAAGTTCGCGCACTCGATCACCCGATCCAGGTCGGATTCGCTGAAGCCAAACTCCGACGGCTCGAGGAGCGGATGACCGCCCGGCTTGTCGGCGAGCGGATTCAGGTGGGCGGCCAGGTGCCCGAGCTCACGGTAGGAGTGGATGATGTCGAAGACCCCGGCCACCGGCTCGGCATCGGGGCCCCGTCCGGTGGTCGGATGGACCAGGTGCCGGGCGGGCGCCGCGTGACCGTTCGTCGCGGCGGCGACCGCGCTGGGGCCATGCCCGTTCCCGTTCGTCCCCATCTCGAACCCGGCGAAGAACAGCGCCCAGCGCTCGTCGACGGAGCTCGGATCAGCCCGGTAGCGTTGGTACTGCTCCTCGACGTAATCCGCGTTCACACGGCTCACCAAATCGAGGTCACTCATGTCGCATCCTTGTAGCCTCTCACCGGCTGCGCCGCCACCGCGGTAGCGGCGACGCACTGGTAGGCTGACGGGTTCATCGCGGTGCGGGTCTTCTGGTACAGTGCCGCCGTGCTCGCACTCAAGACGGATCGATCCCATGGGTAGAGGCAGCTCCAGCGACGTCGTCGCGCTGATCCTCGCCGGCGGCGAGGGCAAGCGGCTCTACCCCCTGACCCGCGACCGGGCGAAGCCCGCGGTGCCCTTTGGTGGCCGGTACCGCATCATCGACTTCGTCCTCTCCAATTTCGTGAACTCGGGCATTTTCAAGATCAGCGTGCTGACACAGTACAAGTCGGGGTCGCTGATGCAGCACCTGGCTCGCGGCTGGCAGCTCGCCCCCCAGATGGGTCACTACGTGGCTCCCGTGCCGGCCACGATGAACGTCGGGCCGCAGTGGTTCCGTGGCAGCGCGGACGCCGTCTTCCAGAACCTCGACGTCCTCGAGAACGAGCAGCCGACGGAAGTGTGCGTCTTCGGCGCCGACCACATCTATCAGATGGACGTCTGCCAGATGCTCGATTTCCACCGCGAGGCCGGCGCCGACGTCACGGTCGCCGTGATTCCGGTACCGGCGGCCGAGATGGACCAGTTCGGCATCGTCGACTGCGATGCCGACCGGCGCATCGTCGGGTTCCACGAGAAGCCGGCCGTCGAAACCGACGGACCGGGGACGCGGCTCGCCTCGATGGGACTGTACGTCTTCGACTGCGCCGCCCTCGTTCGTGAAGTCACGTCCGACGCCGAGCGCACCGACTCCGCGCACGATTTCGGCAAGGACGTGTTGCCGCGCATGGTGGAGAACGGCAGCCGGGTCATGGCGTACGACTTCTCCACCAACACGATCCCCGACATGCACGACGGGCAACGCGGCTATTGGCGCGACGTCGGCAGCATCGACATGTACTGGCAGACGTCGGAAGACCTGATCTCGATCACCCCGCAGCTCAACCTCTACAATTCCCGCTGGCCCATGCTGTCGGCCTTCTATCCCCACCCGCCCGCCAAGTTCGTGTTCGCCGACGAGGAAGGGCAGCGCCGCGGCGTCGCCATCGACTCGATGGTGTCCGAAGGCTGCATCATCAGCGGCGGACACGTGGAGCGCTCGATCCTGAGCCCACGTGTGCGCGTCAACAGCTATGCCCAGGTTCAAGAGTCGATCCTCTTCGACGGCGTCGAGGTCGGCCGGCATGCCCGCGTGCGTCGCGCGATCATCGACAAGGGCGTCGTCGTCCCCTCCGGCATGACCATCGGCTACGAACCGGCCGAAGACCGCCGCCGCTTCACCATCAGCGAGGGCGGCATCGTGGTGGTACCGAAGGGGATGGACCTGAGCGTGCCGTGAGGCGCGACGATCGATGCGCCTGAGCCGCCACCTGCTGGCCGCGATGCTCGCGCTGCTGTGGGCGACCGCCGGTGGCGCCGCGTGGGCGATGAGCGTGCTGCCGCTCGATCTCGCCGCGCTCACGGCCGAGGCGGGCCGCATCTTCGTCGGACGCGTCGAACGCGTCGACACCGGCCGCGACGCCGGGGGCGTCCCCGCGGTCTGGACGACCTTCACCGTCGCGCAGACGTTGAAGGGCGGCGCCGGCGCCCACGTGACCGTGAAGCAGCTCGGCGCCACGTTCGGCGGACCCGACACCCCGATCGCGCCGCGCGCGGGACTGCCGCGCTACACGCCCGGCGAGTCGGTCGTGCTGTTCGTCCACCCGGCCAGCACGCTCGGCTTCACCAGCCCCGTCGGCCTCGGCCAGGGCTGCTTTCGCATCCGCGAACGCGACGGCGAGACGGTCGTCGAGAACGACGTCGGGAACCGCAATCTGACCGGTGACGCTGCCCAGGCCCGCACCCGCGCCGGATCGGCCGTGGCGGCGCCGCTTCCCCTGGACGCCTTCCTCGGACGGGTCCGGACGCTCGTCGCCGCTACACCCTGAAACCGGACTCGCCGTGGCCCCACGCACCCTCATGATGCTGCGCTCCCTCGTCACCGCCCTCGCGGCGCTGGCGCTCGGGCTCGCGACGGGCCGGGCGAACGCCGCCGGTCCACTCTTCGTGAACGACGCGGGCGCGCCGCTCGTCTGGACCGAACGCCCGGTGCCCTGGAGCTCCGACCTCGGTGCGCTCGGAATCTTCGACCAAGCGGCCGCGCATCAGCTCATCGAGGACAGCTTCGCCGTGTGGTCCGCGGTGCCGACGGCGGACATCAGCTTCGCCGACGCCGGCGGCATCGGCACCGACGTGACGGCCGCGAACGTCGGGACCGTGCTCGGCATCTGCGGCGACGACCTCAGCCCGATCGTCTTCGACACCGACGGCAGCATCACCGACGCGCTCTTCGGGGCCGGCGCGTCCAACTCGATCCTCGGCTTCGCCGGGCCGGAATGCGGCACGTTCACGCCGCCGGTCATCACCGAGGCGTCGGCCGTGTTGAACGGCAAATTCATCGATGGCATCGCGAGCGGCGGCAACCCCGAGGTCGGGGTCGACACGTTCGTCGGGGTGCTGGTGCACGAGTTCGGCCATTACGTGAACCTCGACCACTCCCAGATCAATCTCCTGGAAGCGTTCGACGGCGTGACGGCCAACGACGACGCGATCGCCACCATGTTTCCGTTCGTCGTCGGCGGCGCCGAGACGCGGACGCTGACGCGGGACGACGAGGTCTCGCTCTCGATGCTCTATCCGGCGGACGATTTCGCCGCGACGACGGGCGCCATCACGGGCACGATCCGCCGCGGCGACACCGACGCCCCGTTCACCGGCGCGTTCGTGATCGCGCGGAACGTCGCGAACCCGCGCCGCGATGCGGTCGGCTACGTCTCGGGCGCGCGTTTCGTCGCCGGCAGCCTCGACCCCGGCATGGCGGCGTTCGCCGGCGCCTACGAGCTCGCCGGCCTCACGGCCGACGAAAGCTACACCGTCGAGGTCGAAGCCGTGTCGCCCTTGTTCGCGGGCGGGTCGTCCGTCGGACCGCTGAGCCCGCCCGTCGCCTTGCCGGGCCCGCCTGAATTCTGGAGCGGCAACGCCGAGGCGGGTAGCAATCCCCCGGACGACCCGACCGCGCCCGGCGAGGCGCTCACCGTCGGCGCGGGGACGATCACGAGCGCGATCGACATCGTCCTGAACGTGACGCCGCCGCCGCCAAACGACGCGTGCACCGCCGCCGTCGCGATCACGAGCTTCCCGTTCACGACCACGCTCGAAACCCGGCTCGCAACCAGTGCGACGGACGACCCGACTCCGAGCTGCGTCGTCACCGCCCCGAAGGGCGCGAAAAGCGTCTGGTTCCGCATCGTCTCGCCACTCGCCGGCACCGTCACGCTCTCGACCGCGGGTAGCAACTACGACACCGTTCTCACCGTGTTCACCGGCGTCTGCGGTCTGCTGGCCCCCGTCGGCTGCGACGACGACGGCGGCAGCGACGTCGACGCCCTCCTCAGCCTTCCCGTCGCCGCCGACACGCCCTATCTCGTCGCGGTCACGGACTTCGCATCAACAGGAGGCACGCTCGCGCTGACCGCCACGTTCGATCTCGCGGCGCCTGCGAGCTGTCGTGCGACGAGCCCGGGGAGCTGCATTCCGGGCACCGGCGCCCCGAGCACCGACTGCGTGACGGAGTGGCTCGTCCAACCCGCGCCGCCGCTCACCACTACCCGGCCGGGCAGCCGGAACGTCCCGAGCTATCGCGCCACCTGTGCCGACGCCGACCCGCGCTGCGACTTCGACGGCGTCGCGACGAAGAACGGGAGCTGCGTCTTCCACGTGGCCGTTTGCGCCAACAATGCCGACCCGCGTCCGGCGGCGCGGCGCTGCGTCCCGACGGCGGTCAGCGAGTATCGCGTGTTGGCACCGAGCCCACGCCGGCCGAAGGACGCCGCCGACGTCGCGAACGGGGCGACGCTGGTCGACGCCTTCGCGGGCCTCGCCTTGCCGCCGGTTCCGACGATCGCCGACGGCCGCATCGCGTTCGGACCGCCGCTCGGGACGCCCGATCGCTGCACGACGCTCCAACGCTTGCTCGTCCCGGTCGGGACGCGCGTGCTCCGCACCCGCGCCACGACTCCGGCCAAGCGTCGCGACACCGATCAGCTCCGCCTGAAGTGCACGCGCTGAGGGCGGCGAATCACGCGCCCTCACGCCCCACGCAGCGCCAACACAGGCGGCGGCCGGAAGGCGGCACAGTCGAGCCCGCGATCGCGGAGGCGCTTGTAGAGCGTCGGACGGCTGACGCCGAGCTCGTGGGCCGCGCGTGTGACGTTCCCGTCACAGCGCCGGAGACACTCGACGAGCTCGGCGGCGCCGGCCGGCTGGACGCGATCGCCCGCGCGCGGGGCGAGCGCCGCCCGGACGTCGATGCCGGTGACCGTCGGGCCGTCGGCATAGAGCACCGCCTCGCGGACGACGTTCTCGAGCTCGCGCACGTTCCCCGGCCACGCGTATGACCCGAGCGCTGCGTGCGCGTCGTCCGCGAGCGTGATCCCGACCCTGCCGAGCTCGCGCGCCATGCGAGCCGCGATCCGATCGGCGAGCTGTACGACGTCGTCCTCGCGCGTCCGCAGCGGGGGCACCTCGACCACGAGCCCGCTCAGCCGGTAGTAACAGTCGGCGCGAAAGCTCCCGCGCTCGACCTGCTGGCGCAGATCGCGATTGGTTGCGGCGACGACGCGGACGTCGACCACGACCGGACGGTCGGCGCCGACGCGTTGCACCTCGCCCTCCTGCAGGAGCCGCAGGAGCTTGCACTGCAACAACGGGGGCAGCTCCCCGATCTCGTCGAGGAACAGCGTGCCGCCGTCGGCCTCGGCCGCCCGTCCGAGCCGACGCCCGACGGCGCCCGTGAACGCGCCGCGCTCGTGGCCGAAGAGCTCGGCGTCGATCAGCTCGGCCGAAAGCGCGCCGCAGTTCACCGGGACGAACGAGCCGTGGCGGCGCGGGCCCCCGTAGTGGATGGCACGCGCCAGCAGCTCTTTCCCGGTGCCGGTCTCACCCTGGATGAGGACGGGCACCGTCGTCGGGACCACCCGCGCCACGCGTTCCCGCAGCCGATGCATCGCCGCGCTCGCGCCGACCAGCGCCGCAAGCCCTTCCCCGGACGCGCGCAACACGCGTCGTTCCTCGATCGCTGGCATCGTCATCGCGCCGACGACCGTACGCGCCGCGTCCTGCCCGTCGCAATGCCGACGAGTAGCCCTGGCGGCCTGAAACACGACCTCCAGGACGACGTCAGAACGTCAGGGGGCGCATTGCTGGCACGCCACACAGAGTTGCAGTGGACCGCACCCGATGGCGGCAAGCTCGCAGGCCTCCCCCCGCTTCCAGGTTCGGGTTGCCGCAGATCGGGCCGCCTCGGAGCGGGATGCACGCGTCGCACGTGCCGGGGGTGCAGAGGCCGGGAGCGGACAGGGATCGAGCACCGACCAGGCTCAAGGAGACATCGCCCGAGGGCGGAGGGCAGGAACTCACGATGAGCTCCCGCCCTCCGCCGCGGTCCGATCAGATCACTGACAGTTGCAGCTGCCGCCGGGAACGGGTCCGACGGCGACGCACGCCAAGTTGGCCGGGCAGGCGCCCAAGCACTGCGGATTGCCTGCCAGCACACCGCAGGGTGGCGGGGTCCCGGTCTCGCAGAAACACGGTGAACCGGCTCCCCCCGTGGGAACACAGGCCTCTCCGGAATTGGGACACCCACCGTCGCACGTAGGCGCGGTCGTGCTTCCACATGGCGACGTCGTCACGGGTTGGCAGTCGCAGCCGCCGGCCGCGTTGACCACGCACGTGTCTGTCGGAACCGGGCAATCACCGCTGCACGTCGGCGGCACGGCCGGGTTTGACGGGTCCGGGCTGCACGGATGCGCGCAGAGGCAGGGAGGTTCACCGGGATCGCCGTTCCGGCATTGGTCGCGCGGATCGGGACAGGGCCCGGTGCACTGGTTCGATCCGGCTGGCAAGCTGCACGACGGGTTCGGCGAGCGACAATCGCAGTCGGCGGTGCCGTCAGGATTGACGATGAAGACGCACTGCTGAGGCGTGCCGAGGGCATCCGGTGGGCATGGTCCGCCGCACTTGCCGGTCGCGCTGTCGAAGTCGCAACCCGGTATTGGGGTTGCCGTCGGCAACGGTGTCGGCGTGCTGGTGGGCACGGGCGTCGGATGGAGGATCTGCTTGGTCGCCGGCGCGCAGAGGAACTTTGGTGGCTTGACGGTCACGTCGCGCTGACCGAACTGGTCGGTGACGACGAGCGTCGGCAGGGTCTGCTTCGGACAGACGAGCTTGTAGCAGAGGTAGTCGTACGCCTTCGGACCAGGCGCGGCACCGGGCGGTAGCGGCTGAACGTTCTGCTTGATCACGTCGATGCAGAACAGCTTGGCGGGAACGACGAGCTTGCAGCCCGTCTCGAGGTTGAACGGCGGTTTCTGCTCGGGGAGCAGGTCGACCGTGTAGAGTTTTTTGGGCGCGAAATCCTTGATGCTGTAACACTTGAGGTGATCGAAGTTAGGGACGAGCTGAGCGCCGGCGTTCGTGGTCGTGAAGAGCGTGAGGGCCGCCGCCGCGTAAAGGATTGAAAGTCCGCGTTTGGGATTCATAGCCATCTCCTTCGTCAACTGCGTGTGAGCACCGTCCGACACGGAGGTGTGCGGCGGTGGTCGGATGCTTCCGGACGATATGGGTCCTGGGTGATCCTCCTGGGTGTCGCCCGCAGCACGTCGCCCGGTGGGGTGGGCGGTGGGCGGTGAGTGTGACTCGGTTGCTGCGGGATGGTCAACAGCAATCGCCGCCGAGAAAACGGCAGGGGACAGCTTGGCCGGGAATGGGACGGAAACGGACACCGGCGCGGCACGTCAGGTTGCTCCATATGTGGGGCAGTTCTGGCCGAACTAGAGAGAGCGATCCGCTTCGGTTCCTGACCAGGGAATCCTGACGGGAGCGCAGTTGCTTCGTGCGCAGCACGACATCACGGCATCACGCGCAGATCGCGCGATCTACAACTATTGCCGATATCTCGTGGTCGCGCACTCGAAAGACACACGGGACCTCGTACGCAATGCGTCAGACCTCCGAGACGCACCCGCCCGGCCAAACACTGATGGTCACGACCTTCATTCACGGGAGTTCGAACCCGCTGCGCTCCGCGGTATCAGACGTCATCGACGAGCCGCCGGACCATGCGCCGCGGCACGACGCCGGCGGCGGAGCGCAAACGCGACTCGGCTGAACAGCGAGCTCGACGCCTCGGTCGGGAAGAGTCGCGGCATCAGGAGAAAGAGCCGCCGCCGGCCCCCGAGCCGAATGCGACCCGACAGCAGTCCCCACACCGGATTGGCGTCGCCGCGATGGATCGCCAGGAAGTACGTCGCGGGCATCCGGACCATCAGATCGGGCTCCGCGATCGTCCCAGGATGCACTTCACACCGGCCCTGGCCGATCCGCATCGCCCACGACCCACCCCCGGGCCCCGCGAGCTCGAACTGCGTGGTGAACGCCACCCCACGCGCCTCCTCGGCGCGGAAGTATTGGGGCATCCAGCGCATCATCGCATCGACGTTCTGGGTCCGAATGCGCCGGAGGGACACCAACCGGGTGCCCGCGGCCGACTGCCCCGCCCGATCGATCGGCGTCCGCCACTCGCCCGGGGGCACGTCGAGCCGCTCGCGCGTTCCCGGCGTGTCGATCACGAATTGCGCGTCCTCGACGCCGCGCGTGTAGGTGAGCGGCTTCAGCGTCTCGTCGAGATAGCGCCGCCGCGTGTCGCGCTCGCCGTGGAACGCCGTCTCGATCTCGGCGGGACAGGTGGCGACGCAGTTGAAGCAGCGATACTCGACCTTGAACGCCATCGCCTGCCAGAGCGCCGCGATCTCGTTGTCGGCCCAGCGCTTCCGAAACTTCTTCGGCTTCGCCTCCGCGAGATCCTGCACCAGGTCGAGGAAGCCCGGGATCGAGTCGCGATAGGTGTGGTTGTAGCAGGCGAAGAAATCGAAATTGCCGTCGGGCTTGATGGCATCGGTCGGGCACGACGCGATGCAGAGATTGCACTGCAGGCAGGGATTCCAGTCGATGCGGCCGTCGTAGGCCTCGAGCTCGAGATTGCTGACGACGGTGTCGATCAGGCAATACGCGCCGAACTTTCGGTGCAGGAAGTTCCGGCTCGTGCCGATCACGCCGAGCCCGGCGGCCTGCGCGACCAGCTTGTGGCTGAGCGGCCAGATCTTGTCGGCCCAGCGTTGTCCGACCTCCATGGGCCAGCCGATCGTGGTCGTCAGCCCCTCGGCTCCGAGGCCGTTCAAATACTTTATCGTGCGGTGCCCCATGTCCCAGAGGCGGTCCTCGCAGCGGTAGAGCTCGTTGTTGGCGCTCGGCAGATAGCGCGACTGCATCGCGGCCTTGTTCTCCTCGCCGATCATGCAGATCAGCGAGCGTGCATGCGGGTACACGTAACGGATCTCGGCGCGCTCGTGGTCGAGCGCGGGATCGTCGATCGAGATCACGCCGACGTCGTCGCACCACTCCCCGAGAACGCGCTTCAGCTCCGCGAGCCCGACCGGCGACCGGACGCCGCGCGCCACGATCGGATCGTCGGCGAGCGGACGATAGGGCCAGCGCTGCGCCGGCAGGATCGGCACATCGTCGGGCGCGGCCGCGCGCGGCTTGCCGGGTGGCGGAAAGGGGAACGGCCAGTGCCGCGCGTCGTTCGGCCCGTCATTCTGTGATTCCGGAACACCGTTCACCACTTTCGTCATGCGTTCACCTCGGCGTGAGCCACGCCCGTATCGCGTCGAAGACCCCTTCGAGCACCGCGACCTGCTCCTCGTACGTCGATTGCACCAGCAAACCCGAGACGGCGAGCGCGGTGACCCCATGCACCTGAGTCCAGAGCGCCGTCGTCACGATCATCGGATCGAGGTCGCGCCGAATCTCACCGGCGCCGACCCCGCTCGTCACCGCGTCCCGCAGCATCATGAGCGTGAAGAGCTCTTGCTGGACGATCTCCCGACGCGGGGCGTCCGCACTACGTCCGAGAAACATGAGCTCGTAATAGTGGCGGTTTTCCATGCCGAAACGATGATATGCGCGCCCCATCTCGCGGAGGCGATCGAGTGCCGGCAACGTCGGATCGACTGCGCGCAGATACTCGGCGAGCGTGCCGTGGCCCTCCATGCGGAGCGCGTGCAGCACGTCGTCCATGCCGCGGTAGTGGAGGTAGATGGCCGTCGGACTGACCCCGACTGCGACAGCGATCTTGCGCGCCGACACGCCGTCGGGCCCGTCCGCGAAGTACAACCGCCGGGCGGCGTCGAGGATCCTGCGCTCGAGACGCGGCACGTCCGGGCGACGGCTCCGGGAGGGCGACCGGCGGGTTCGAGTTGACATCGTTAACCCAATCCGTGATCGGCGTCACCGAGTCAAGTGGCCTCGCCGTCGGGCGACTTCGCATCGCATGCGGCTGCGACTGCGGCGACTCGTCGCGCAGCTCTGTCGATGCGCGCCCGAATGCCTGCCCCAAAAGCCTCATCAAGCCGCAAATCGTCTGTAATCTCGGTTATTTATCGTTGACTACGTTGCCATCCGGCGGCATACGCGGAGGAGGAGGATACACATCATGAAGTGCCGAATCCCGAAGACGATGTTGTGGGCGATCGCCGCCCTCGTGCTCGCATCGATCTCCATCGCGGACGCCGGACCGCGGCCCTGCTTGCGCGAGGCCAAACGCGAAGCCAAGGACTGCGCCGCCGACTGCAAGGAGACCATGCAGACCGCCAAGGACGCGTGTCTCAACCGCGATCACGACTGCGTCGAGGTCTGTCGCGCCGACCGTTCCCAGTGCCGACTGGATTCCGGCTTCGACGCGGCGATCGACGCCTGCAACGACCTCCTCGAAGCCGCGCGCGCCCAATGCCGCGCCAACCATCCCGCGGGAGACGCGCGGGATCTCTGCATCGACCGCGCGCAGGTGAGCGCCTTCGAGTGCCGTGACTCGGCCCGTGAGCTCGCGCGTCCGCTGCTGAAGCAATGCCGGAAGTCCTTCCGCGCTTGCGCCAAAGCCTGCCCGGCACCGGACGTCAGCGCCTCGGTCGATGCCAAGCAATGCGTCAAAGACGCGAGCCTCGCCGCCAAGAGTTGCGCCGCCACGTGCAAGGAAGAGCTCCAGGTCGCGAAGGACGACTGTCGCAACCGCGATCACGCCTGCATGGAAGATTGCCGTGCGACCCGCACCACCTGCCGTGAGCCGGTGCACGCGATCCTGGACAGCGACCTCGCCGACTGCGCGAGCGATCGCCAGGTCGGCGTCGACGGCTGCACGACGGCGTTCCCGCCGCCGCGCGATCCCGCGGCCACGATCGATTTCGATCTTTGCGTCGACGGCGTCCAGGTCGATGCGTTCGTCTGCCGAGACGAAGCGCACGAGGGGGCACGTCCGGGCTTCGTGACCTGCAAGCAGAACTTCCGCACCTGCGTCGACACCAATTGTCCCGTCCAGCCGGAGTAGTGGCCGTCTGAAGTCGTGGGAGGCGCGGGCCTCCGGGGCAACCCGGAGGCCCGTGTCATTTCGGGGTCGGAGAGGCTCAGTCCGACGGTGGGTCGACGGGAGGGTCCGCAGGCTGCACGCATTCCGGCGTGTCGTTCTTGGGCGTGTTCACCAGGCGCGACACCGGATACGCCTCCATCTCGGACTCCGGATAGGGCCGGAGCAACGCCGTGAGATCCGCCGGCTCGGCGTCCGCCGCGAGCCAGTACGCGCGCGCCTCCGGCGCCACGATCACCGGCATGCGATCGTGGATCGGCGCCACGAGGCCGTTCGGCGGGCATGTCACGATCGCGCAGCTGACCAACGGCTCGCCCTCGCGCGGCTTCCAACGGTCCCACACCCCCGCGAACACGAACGGCCGGCGCGACCGCAACCGGAAGAACATCGGGTAGCGCTCGCTGCCGATCCGCCGCCACTCGTAGAAGCCATCGGCGACGATCAGACAGCGCCGGCGCTGGAACGGGTCGCGGAAGGTGCGATTGGTGGCGAGCGTCTCGGCGCGCGCGTTGATCGAGCGTGGACCCGACTTCGGATCGTGCGCGAACCACGGCACGAGGCCCCACTTCATCCATCCGGCTTTTGGCGTACCCGCGTCGCCACCACGCGCTACGACCAGCACGTTTTCGCTCGGGCACACGTTGAAGCGCGGACCCGCGACGACGTCGGCGTCGAGCTCGACGCCGAGCTCGAGCCCGAGCTCTTCGATGATCGCCGCAGGCGGGCTCGAGCGCGTGAAGCGTCCGCACATGATCTGCACCGTAGCGCGTCGCACCCATGCTTGACACTGCGCGATCATCCGACGCAGGTTCGCCTCATGCTCGCGAGCACGAACGAGATCCTGACGACCCACGCCGGCAGTCTGCCCCGGCCCCCGGCCCTTCTCGAGATGCTGGTGCGTGTCAGCAAGCGCGAACCCGTCGACGAAGCTGCGTTCACGGCGGCGGTCGAGTCCGCGACGCGCGAGACCGTCGCCAAGCAGCTCGCGGTCGGTCTGCACGTGGGCAATGACGGCGAGCAACCGCGTGAGAGCTTCCTCTCGTACGTCCAGCACCGCATGACCGGGTTCGGCGGGACGAGCCAGCGGCCGATCATGCGCGACATCGTCCACTACCCGAGCTTTCTCCAACTGAAGGCACCGGACTTCGCCCGCACCATGGTGAGCCTGATGAGCGCGCCCAAGGCGATCGGGCCGGTGACCTATGCCGACCGCCGCCACGTCGACGCCGAGTGCGAGCTCATGACCCGCGTCACCGCCGAGCAGCCGACGAAGTTCCGCCAATCGTTCATGACCGCGGCGTCGCCCGGCATCGTCGCGTCGGCGATGCTGAACGAGTACTACCCGTCGTACGACGAGTACGTGACCGCCGTCGCCGACGCGCTCGCCGTCGAATACCGCACCATCGTCGACCGCGGGTTCGTGCTGCAGATCGACGCGCCCGACCTCGCGATGGAGCGGCACACCTCGTTCGCCGACAAGCCGCTCGCCGACTTCCTGCGCTACGTCGACACCAACGTGACCGCGCTGAACCGCGCCCTCGCCGACATTCCCGAAGAGCAGGTCCGCCTGCACGTCTGCTGGGGCAACTACGAGGGCCCGCACGACGACGACGTCCCCCTCGACGAGATCCTGCCGCGGCTCTACGCCGCGAACGTCGGCGCGCTGGTCGTCTCGATGGCCAACCCGCGGCACGCCCACGAGCACCGTTGCTTCAAGCACTATCCCCTCCCCGCCGGGATGCTGCTGATCGCAGGGGTCGTCGACCCGACCACCAATTACGTCGAGCATCCCGAGGTCGTTGCCGACCGCATCGAGCTCGCCGCCACTGCCGTCGGCGATCCGCACCGCGTGCTCGCCGGGCCGGATTGCGGCTTCGCCACGGCCGCCGGCCTCGGCGAGGTCGCGGAAGAGATCGTGTGGGAGAAGCTGCGCGCGCTCACCGCCGGCGCTCGTCTCGCCACGGAACGCCTCCTGCGCTGAGCCTCGACGCGAAAGGACCCCGCCCATGCCGTACGCCGCAGACCGCCCGATCCACGATGCCGACGCCCACGTCGTCGAGACGCCGGACTGGCTCGAACCCTACGCCGATCCCGACATCCGCCCGAAGCTGAAACCAATCTACGTCAGCACCGTGAAGCCCGGTGAGGAGCAGCACATCGACTCCATCCGCGCCCGCCGGCTCGACCCGGCCGACCGCGCCAAGGGCGAGACCGAGATCATGCTGCGCAAGAACTGGAGCGCGCTCGGCTCGTTCGTCGCGGAAGACCGTCCGCGCGCTCTCGATCTCCTGGGCTTCCGCAGTCAGCTCGTCTTCAACACGTTCGCGAATCAACATCTGCTCGCGGCCGAGCACGGCGACGATCTCGATTTCGCCTACGGCATCGCGCGCGCCCACAATCGCGCCATCGTCGACTTCTGCGCCGCCGACCCACGCTTGCTCGCGGTCGGCTACGTCCCGCTCGCCGACTTCGCACGCGCCAAGGCGATGGCCGCGGAGGCACTCCAGCAAGGATGCAAAGCGTTGATGGTCGCGTCGGCCTGCCCGCGCCATCATTCGCCAAGCCACGTCGCGCTCGATCCCGTGTGGGCTCGAGCCGAAGAAGCCGGCGTTCCCGTCGTGTTTCACGTCGGCGGCGGCGGCCAGCTCCTCGACCCGCACTACTTCACGAACGGCCTCCCGCCCGTTCCCGATTTCCACGGCGGCGCCGAGAACTTCCGCTCCGTCGATTACATGTCGATCCCACACCCGCCCATGCAGACCCTGACGGCGCTCATCATCGACGGCGTGCTCGACCGCTTCCCCCGCCTCAAGTTCGGCGTCATCGAGCAAGGTGCGGCGTGGATCCCGGGCTGGATGCGGCGCCTCGACTCGGCCCAGGACGCCTTCTCGCGGAACGAGCAACGGCTCCGCACTTTGCAGCTGCGGCCCAGCGAGTACGTGCGCCGTCAGATCCGCGCGACGCCGTACCCGCATGAGCCGGTCGGCTGGATCATCGCCAACACCGGACCCGAGGTGTGCCTCTTCTCGTCCGACTATCCGCACGTCGAAGGCGGCCGGAACCCGATCAAGCGCTTCGAGGACGCGATGAGCGCGACGTCCGCCCCCGAGAAGGATCGGTTCTACTTCGACAACTTCGTCGACCTGATGGGCGCCGCCCTCCCCGCCTCGGCCTAACCGCCCACCAACCCCGCGCGCTGCACCGGCGTCCGTTCCCGCTCCGGCACGATCACCATCGGCAGCAGGGCACCGCCACGCGCTCGCTTCAGCTCGTCGAGCTGGGCTCGCCGGCCGGCGTCGGCTTCCGCTTCGCGGATCTTGCCGAGACGTTGCTCCAGGGCCTGGTCGCCGAGATCGCGCTGGATCTTCGTTTCCTCGACCAGGCGATTGATGTGCTCGCGCACGCCTTCGAGGGCGCGGATGTCGGCGTCGGGCGCGAGGCCGTTCAGCGTCCCCTGGAAGCGCAAGCGGGCTTTCGCGAGCCGAATACGCCCATGAAGTGCGAGAAGATGCCGATGCCCCAGCCGAAGGCCGGCCAGAGGAACCAGGGACGGCCGCCCGTCATCAGATTGATGAAGGCAAGCAGCGTGATGACCCCGCCATCCACGGCGGCGTGCGCGTAGAAGCTCGCTTCGGCGGCGGCACGCCAGCGCGCGCGGCGCTCGGCCAGCTGCTCGGGCGTTTCGCCCGGACGCCGATTGCGACGCCGCTCCCAGCGTCGTTCCCAGCGCCGGAATTCTTTTTCGCTCTGATGCTTGCCGCAGCCGTGCATGCCCATGTCGATCCAACCGTTCGCAACGATCGTGCCGGATACTACGCCGGGCCCGGCCCAGGAAATACGGGCCGCCCGAGGACGGGCCGCATGATCCGGACTGCGGCGCGCCCGCATCGGCCGCAGTCGCGTTACTGCAACGTGCCCCGACCAAGCGCCGGAATTGCTGGACCGGCGCGCTGGCCCACGTCGTGCAACGAGCCTGGCCAGGAGGAACCAACGATGCTCGTGATCCTGACCATGCTGCTGCATTTCGGATCGGCGTTCATGCCGGTCGGTCTGCTGACGATTCTGGCGGTCGCGGACGCTTGCGACGGCGCCCAGCTCGATGATCTTCGCAGTCTCTGATCCGACCCGGATTGCCTAGGCCCGCGCGGCACGGGAAACTCGGCCGATGTTCCGGCCGCTCCATGTTCTCGTCGCCGCCGCGCTCGCAGTCGGGTGCGCCGCGACGGCGCCGCGGATCGGTGCCGCGGATCCGGCCCCCAAGGCCACGGCGGCGCCGTTCGCCGCGACGCCCGGCAGCAACCACGACTTCGCGGACGTCGAGCAATGGCGACGCGTCTTCGATGATCCCGCCCGCGACGCCTGGCAGAAGCCGCGTGAGCTCGTGGCGGCGCTCGGGCTCAGACCCGGCATGTGGGTCGCCGATCTCGGCGCCGGCACCGGCTACTTCAGTCGCTACCTCGATGCCGCCGTGGCGCCCGGCGGCGTCGTGTTCGCCGTCGACACCGAGCCGAACCTGGTCGCGCATCTCCGGACGCGCGCCGAGCAGGAAAAGACCCCGACCGTCGTTCCGGTCCTCGCCTCGACGAACGACCCACGCCTGCCGCCGGGCGCGCTCGACCTCGTTCTGATCGTCGACACCTATCACCACTTCGATCGCCGCCTCGACTATCTGCGGCGTCTCTCCGCCGCGCTGAAGCCCGAGGGCCGGATCGCGATCGTCGACTGGAAGAAGGACGATCTGAAGATCGGCCCCCCGCCCGAGCATCGGCTCGCCCGCGCCCAGGTCGTCGACGAGATGCGCGCCGCCGGCTACGCGCTCGTCGCCGAGCCCACGCTGCTGGCGCATCAGTACGTGCTCGTATTCTCGCGCCAATCGCGTTGAATTGATCGTTGAAGGGCTCGTCCACGTGACCGTTGAAGCGCTCGGCGCTCCGTGCAATCACCGCATCGGGAGGGCACGCGCATGCGGAACGTGAGGCAAGTCGGATTGGGGATGATGGTCGCCATGCTCGTGGGTTCGGCGACCAGCGCCGGCGCCGAGAGCGCCAAGGGCACGATCGTGTACAAGGGCAACACCGTGACGGTGCAACACGCCTATCTCGTGAAGGGACCGGACGCCGTCGACGAGAAGAAGATCATCAAGCGCATCGTGCTCGCCACGAAGGACCTGAAGGCCAAGCTCGACGCCTGCAAAGCGATGAGCTGCTCCGACGGCGATCTCGGCGAAGGCATGACCATCGACCTCGACGGTGGTCCGCGCGTCAACTACTGGGTCGTCTGCAAGGATCAGATGGTGCAGTACTCCGGCACCGCCGACCCCGCCACGTTCAAGACCACCGCCGACGACGCAAGCAAGATCGCCGGCTCGTTCGTGGTCGACGCCAGCGGCGCGGGTGGCGCGAAGATCGACGTCACGTTCGACGCGACGCTGGTCAAGGAGCTGACGTCGGCCCGGTAATTGTGCGGCGCCTCGTGCTCCTGCTGGCGCTCGCGGCGACGGCCTGTCGCGCCAAAGCCGCCGGCCCGGCGGCCGTGCCCGTGCCAGCGGCGATCGGCGGCGGTGTTGCGCTCGTGCGTGTCGCCACGGGTCTCTCGAAACCGGTCGCCCTGACGTTCGTACCGGGCGATCCGAGCGGCCGTCTCTTCGTCGTCGAGAAGACCGGGACGATCCGGATCATGCGGGACGGAAAGATCGACCCGAAGGCGCCGCCGTTCCTCGACTTGTCGAAGCGCGTATCCGGCGCGTCCGAGCAGGGACTCCTGGGACTCGCCTTTCATCCGCGCTTCGCGGAGAACCGACGCCTCTACGTGAACCTCACCGACAAGAAGGGCGACACGCGCGTGCTCGAGCTGGTGGCCACGCAGAATGATCCCGACCGCGTCGATGCGGCGAGCGAACGCGAGCTTCTGTTGGTCGACCAACCGTACTCGAACCACAATGGCGGGCACCTCGCGTTCGGCCCCGACGGTCGCCTCTACGTCGGGCTCGGCGATGGCGGGTCGGCGGGCGACCCCAAGGGGAACGGCCAGAACCCTACCGCGCTGCTCGCGAAGATGGTGGCGCTGGCCGTCGACGCCGGTACGGACGCCACGCCGCGCATCGTCGCTCTCGGCCTTCGCAACCCGTGGCGCTATAGCTTCGATCGCCAAACCGGCGACCTCTGGATCGGCGACGTCGGGCAGAACGCATTCGAGGAAGTGGACGTACTCACTCCAGCCGACCACACCGCCGCGACGCCAACCAACTTTGGCTGGAACGTCGTCGAAGGCTTCCATTGCTTCAACGCCCCAACGTGCGACCCGAAAGCGTATGCCGCACCGGTGGTCGAGTACGACCACGACGAGGGCTGCTCCATCACGGGTGGCTATGTCTACCGCGGCACGGCGCTGCCGATGCTCACCGGTCGCTACTTCTACGCCGACTACTGCACGGCGATGGTGCGCAGCCTGCGCTGGAACGGCCCCGGCCAGCCCGTGACCGACGTCTGGGACTGGCGCGCCGCGCTCGATCCCGACGAGCGGCTCGCCAATCTCTCGTCGTTCGGCGAGGACGCCGCCGGCGAGATCTATCTGCTCTCGCTCGACGGCGACGTCTACAAATTCGTTCCCGCCACGCAGTAGACGCGGCTACGGAATCAGGACGACCTTCCCCTTCACTCGCCGCGCCGCGAGATCGCCGAGCGCCTCGGCCACGCGCGTGAACGGATACGACGCCGAGATCCGCGGCTTCAGCTTGCCGGCGCTGTACCACTCCATGAGCTCGCGGATGTTGGCCTGGTGGCGCTCCGGCTCGCGCGCCGTGAACGAGCCCCAGAAGACGCCGACGATCTGCGCGCCCTTCAGCAGCACCAGGTTCAACGGGATCTTGGGGATCGGACCCGCCGCGAAGCCGATCACGAGGAAGCGCCCTTCCCACGCGATCGAGCGGAACGCCGCCTCGGAGAAGTCGCCACCGACCGGATCGTAGATCACGTCGGCGCCGGCGCCACCGGTGAGCGCCTTGATGCGTTCCTTGAGATCTTCTTTCGAGTAGTCGATGCCTTCGTCGGCACCATGCTCGCGACAAACGGCGAGCTTGTCGGCCGAGGACGCGGCAGCGATCACCTTCGCGCCCATCGCCTTCCCGAGCTCGACCGCCGCGAGACCGACGCCTCCCGCCGCACCGAGCACCAGCAGCGTTTCGCCCGGCTTCAGATCGGCGCGGTCCTTCAACGCGTAGTGCGACGTCCCGTAGGTGAAGAGGAACGCGGCCGCGGCATCGAATGGCATCGTCGCCGGGATCGCGACGCAGTTGCGCGCGTCGATCGCGAGTTCTTCCGCGAAGCCGCCGAACCCCGGCGCGCCGAGCACGCGATCGCCCGGCTTCAGCGTCGTCACCTTGGCGCCGACTTTCTGCACCACGCCCGACACCTCCCCCCCCGGCGAGAACGGCAGCGGCGGCTTGAACTGGTACTTGTTCTCGATGATCAGCAGGTCGGGAAAATTCACCCCACACGCCTTCACCTGCAGCAACACCTGGCTCTCGCCGATCTCCGGCGTCGGCAGCTCCTCGACGACCAACTTCTCCGGCGGTCCAAACTCTTTGCAGACGATCGCGCGCATGGGTGTCCTCCTGAAGTGACGCCGGGCTACTAACCACCCCGCCCGCGCCGAGGCAAATAGCCTTCCGCAGTGGAATACGACGCGGCATCCGCGCGTCGCCTCAGTGCTGCGATCAGCGGTAGCGTCGTGCCATGGGGCGACTCACGAGGATCGTCGGCGCAACCTTCTCGCTGAGCCTCCTGCTTACGATGCCGACGCTGGCGCTCGCGCTCGAGTGCCCCGACGGCACCTCCCCGGTCTCGTCGGAACAACCCCTCCCGGCGTGCACCGGAGCCGAGGACACGCCGGGCTTCTGCTGCGACGGCCTCTGCCGGACCGAGCGTTGCGAGCGCTGGGCGGGGGACGGATCGCGCGTCGTCGTCGGGCCCAGCACCGAAGTGTTTGCCACGGGCGAACCCTACGCGCTGGGCGCGGCGCGCGACGGCCTCCGCTTCGGGGCGTGGACGGGTTGGCATCGCGACGGCACACCCCGCTTCTGGGGACGCTTTCACCGCAATGATCGCGTTGGGCCGTGGACGTACTGGTTTCCGAACGGGGTGAAACAGATGGAGGGTTGCTATCGGGACGACTACCGCGATGGCCCGTGGCAGCTCTGGAACGACACGGGCGAGCTCGTACGATCTGGAACCTACGACCTCGAGATTCCGATCGGGACGTGGTGGATGCGGAACAGCGCGACCGGCAAGCTCGAGCAGGTAGCGTCACGCGCCGACTGCGCCTTCCCGTCGAAGCCGTGCGAGCCCCGGCGCGTGGACGGCCGCACGCACGTGCCGGCTCGCCCGGTCCTCGCGTGGCTCGGCTTCGAAGGCTCGGGCGCGGACCGTAGGGCCCGCATGCAGATCACCAATCCCCACCGGGAACCGGCGTGCGTGGTCGAGCAAGACGGATCTCCGGATAGCGGAATCGAGCGCTGGACCGGACTCGGGTGGGAGGACACCTCCGGCGGCGGCTGTGGGAACGGCATTGCGAGGGTCGCGCTCGAGCCCGGTCAATCGAAGACATTCACCGTACGCATCGGTGACGATCCGCGCGCGTTTCGCCTCAGCGTGTCCACGCCACGACACGCCGAGCTCGGCCCCGTGGCTCGCGTTCGGAGCCCGCGCATCGCCGGAGCACCCGTCGGTCCGTGAATCGCGACAAACCCGTCGACGTCGCGCCTACAGTCCGAGCGCGCGATCCTGTGCTTCGGGGTCGGCGTCCTCGAACTCGAGGATGCCCAGGCGGTCGAACGCCGTGCGGACGCGCGGGCTCAGCAGGCCGAGGCGCTTCAGGTTCGGGACGATCCGCATGAAGAGCGAACGGCGGAAGTCCATGAACGGCGGCGACTGCAGCACCGTCTGGCGGACTTCCTCGCGGCTCCATCCCATGGCGTCGGCGATCTGGTCGCCGATGAGGCGGTCACGCGAGAGCTCGCAGGCATAGATGATGAAGTCCTCGCGGTCCTTCAGCTCGTTCGCGGGCATGTCCTTGTAATAGTCGGACAGCGAGAGGACACCGAAGGCGACGTGGCGCGACTCGTCGCGCATCACGTAGTGGATCAGCTCTTTCAGGAGCGGCTCGGACGTCAGGTGGTAGAGGTTGCCGAAGGCCGCCATCGCGAGGCCCTCGATGATGATCTGCATGCCGAGATACTTGAAGTCCCAGCGCGCGTCTTTGATGGTCGCATCGAGGAGCTCTTTCAGATTCTCGTTGATCGGCCACTGCCACTCGAGCTTCTCGTTGACGTAGCGGCTGAACACTTCGACGTGGCGGGCTTCGTCCATCGTCTGCGTGCCGGCGTAGTACTTGGCGTCGATCCACGGCACTGCGCCGACCAGCTGCGACGCGACGATCAGCGCGCCCTGCTCGCCGTGCAGGAACTGCGAGAGCTGGAGCGCGACTTGCGCGTGCCGGAGCTTGTCCTTCTCTTTCGTATTCAGACGGTCGTACGGGCCGTAGCCGATCAGCGGGTTGATCATCTCGGGGATGATGCCGCGCTCAGGGTCGACGTCGGTGTCCCAGGCGAGCTGCTTGGTGCCGTTCCACTGATCGCGTTTCGCCTTCTCGTAGAGGTCGCGGAGACCCTCTTTCACGCTGCCGTAGTTCCAGGCGTAGCTCGTGTCGAAGGAGGTGAGGATCGTGTCGAGCTCTTCGTCGAGTCCGTCGAGCTGGTTCACGATGGGGGTACTGGCGTTCGACATGGGTACGCTCCTCTGGCGTGGCGTTCGTGCGGTCCGGGCTGCAGTACGTCATGCGCCCCGGTAAGGGAAGCATGAAAACGGGTCAGCGTCGCGTCGGAATCACGTGACGGACGCCCCCGCGCGGGTCGGGATGGTCGCCCCGGTAGCGCGGAATGAGGTGCCAATGCGTATGGGGAATCGATTGCCCGGCGGACTCGCCATCGTTGATCCCGATGTTGTAGCCGTCCGGACGGTGCTGCTTCGCGATGTGATCGCGCTCGCCGCGCAGCAGCGCGTGACAGGCCGTGATCTCGTCCGGCGTCAGGTCGAAGAAGCTCCCGGTGTGGCGCTTCGGGATGATCAGGGTGTGGCCGGTGGCGGCGGGCTCGCCGTCGCGTACCGCCACGGCGAGCGCGTTCTCCGCGAGCACGCGATCACCGAGGTCACAGAACGGACAGTCACGATCGGCCATGGAACGCTCCTCCTCGCCCGCATCGTCTGATCGCGGGCAGGCCTGTCAAAGTAGGCGAGAGCGCGGCGCCGTTCAATCGGCTGATCCATTGAGCTTCCGCTCCGATCAATCGACCCCCGCTCCTGACTCGACGATCGTCCCCGAGTATGAGACAGGCAACCGGCCATGGGTCGATCCTGCACCGCCAACGTCGTGTTCCTACTCCTTGCCGTTCTCGTCGCCGGCTGCCAGCAAAGCACGGCGCCCGTCGTGGGCCCGTCGCCCGCCAAGTCTCCCGACCTCTCGGCGAAGGCCTGGCAGCGCCAGGAGCCGGGCGTCGGGGCGATCCGCGCGATCGTCATCGACCCGCGCGCCAACGGCATGATCTACGCCGCAACGAGCGACGGGGTGATGAAGAGCACGAACGCCGGCGCGCACTGGCAGAAGACGGGCGCGTTCAAGATCCGCGACACGCGCGCGCTCGCGATCGATCCGAAGTCACCCGACGTGCTGTACGCCGGTTCCGCCAACGGCATCGTGTCGAAGACGACCGACGGCGGGGCGACGTGGCAGCCCCTGACGGTACCGCTCAGCCGGCCCCTGCCCGTCCGGGCGCTGGTCGTCGATCCGCACGACTCGGCAACGGTGTACGCCGCGATCCCCCGGACAGGCATCGTCAAGTCGACCGACGGTGGCGCGACGTGGAAGGCCGTCGTCGAGGGCCTGACCGAGCTCGACGTCCGCGCCCTCGCCGTCGATCCGAGCACCCCGGCCACGGTCTACGTCGGCACGAACGGCAAAGGCTTCTTCAAGAGCAGCGACGGCGGCACGACCTGGCACGAGAGCAACAAGGGCCTCACCAACCACGTGCTGCGCGCCGTCGCGATCGACACGACGACCCCGCGGACCTTGTACGTCGCGACGAGCGGCTTCGGCGTCTACAAGAGTACCGACGCCGGCGACACCTGGGCCGACGCCAGCAAAGGTCTCACGAGCAAGGTGGTCGCCGCGTTGACGATCGATCCGACGAGCTCCACGACGATCTACGCCGGCGCCGCCGGTGGGGCGCTCGCCAAAACCACCGACGGGGGCGCGACCTGGATCGACATCAAGCCGCGCACCCGCCGACAGATCTGGTCGATCACGCTCGACCCCAAGGATCCCAAGACGGTCTACGTCGGTACCGCGGGCGACGGCATCTTCAAGAGCACGACGGGCGGCGAGGGCTGAGCGCCGCGCTCGCCTCGTCGATACCAGCGCCGGCGCCGTCGAAGTCCTCACCCGCGTCGTTCAGGGCCGCGCCCGCGGCCTGGAGCGGCGACGAGCCGACCAGGATGGCGAGCGCGGCCAGCGTTCCGCCCGCCGCCGCGACGAAGACGAGCGGATACCCGACGGCCGCCGCGACGTAGCCGAGCAGCGTCGAGCCGGCCGCGAGCCCGAGCGCGAACGCGCCGGTGAAGATCGCGATCATGCGGCCACGCTCGTGCGCGCGGACCGCCGTCACCGCCATCGCGTTCACGGCGGGATAGAAGAGGCCGTGCGCGACGCCGAACAGCGCGCCGAGCGGCTCGAGCGCGCGGGGGCCGGCGACCGCCAGCGCCAACACCACGAGCGCATAGAGCGCGAGTGAGCCGCGCGCCACGCGATACGACCCGAGCCGCGCCGGGAGCCCGCCGAAGACGAGACGGACGACGATCGCCGCGCCCGCATAGGCGATGAAGAACCCGCTGACGCGCGTGCGGCCGAGCGCCAACGCGTACGCCGGCTCGAAGGTGAAGACCGCGCCGAACGTCGCGCCGCTGAGCGCCACGACGGCGCCATAGTGCCGCGCGATCGGCTGCGCGAGGAGCGCCAGCATCCCACCGCCCTGCTCCGGCCGCGTCCACGCCGGCTCGCGGACCTGCATCGCGAGCACCGTCGCGATCACGGCCGCCACGGCCGCCAACACGAACACGACGGTCCATCCGTACGCCGCCGCGAGCGGCTCGGCGACGGCCGGTGCGACCGCGTTCATCACGAGCATGCTCGCCCCGGAAAACCCGAGCGCCTGGTTCAGCCGCGCGCGCGGCACGACGTCGGCCACGAGCGTGCCGACCGCCGTCACGACGAGCGCGTACGAGAGTCCCTGCAGGACCCGCAGCACCGCCAGCAACGGACCGAGGTCGTGCACGGCGACGAAGCCCGCTGCCGCGATCACCATGAGCGCCGCCCCCGCGATCATCGCGTAGCGGCGCGGGTGGCGGTCGACCACCCACCCCGCGAACGGCGTCGCGGCGACCGTGGCGACCGAGAATACACCGACGACCATGCCGATCTCCGAGGGATCGGCGCCGAGCTCCTGGGCGAGGAACTTCGGCAACAGATAGAACGTCGAGAACGCGAAGCCCCACGTGCTCGCGGAGGCGAGCAGGCGGCCGAGATCGGCCGTGAACCACGGCGCCGCCGCGACGGCCGGCGCGGGCCTGCCGCGCACCAATTGGAGGCCACGCCGCCGCGCCGGCCGGCGCGCCACGAGCTTCAGAGTGCTGTTCCCGAGCATCATTCTCTCCAGGTTGTGCCGCCGTGTTGCCCGGAGAAGCGTGCGTCAGAAACGCAAAACCCCTCCGACCGGACACGGCGGGAGGGGCGGTGAAACGATTCGTACTGGGCTGCCTACTGCGAACCGATTCCCCCCACCGACGCGTGCGCGCGATGCCCTAGACGGGCGCGCCAAAATTTCGAGACTCGCGTGAGGGTGGTGGTTCGCATCGCGGCGCCACCATGCACGAGCCGTTTTCCTGCTGCAAGGAGGAAATGCGGCGGCATTCAGATTTCTCCGCGCAGTGCGGTCACCCACTCGCGCCGCGGACCCTTCCAGCGCGCCGTCCCGAAATCGAGATGCCCGCGCTGATCGAACACGACGCCTTCGGACTCGAGCATCTCCTGCTGCATGCCGGCTGCGAACCCATCCCGGTGCGTGCACCGACCGGCGGCACCGACCACGCGCTGCCACGGCACCGTTTCGACGCTGTCGCCGCGCAGCGCGCCGAGCGCCATGCCGACGGCCCGCGCGCCCCGCGGCTGTCCGAGGATCGCCGCAATCTGGCCGTAGGTCGCGACCCTGCCGCGCGGGATCCGTCGCACCACGCGATAGACGAGGCGATAGAACGGCGGCACCGCGGGCGGCCGGCTCGGTCGCGCGGGACGACGCTCGCGGATCGTCAGCGCTTCGCCGGGAAATCGCCGTCGCGTCGGCATGGGTGTGGGCGGACTCGGCTTCAGTCGGCGCTGTCGAGGAACGCCTTGCTGGAGTGCCGGGTCGTCGGCGACGAGTAGCTCGACTCCCAGCAGCTGCCGTTGCTCGCCTGCACCTGGACGGTGAGCGGCACTGGCAGCGTTTGGGGATTTCGCATCGCGAGCAGCGGGCCCCGCCCGCGCACAGCGATCCGCGCCGCGTTGGTGGTGAGGCCGTCCCGCAGGTCGAGGCTCTGCAACGCGCCCACGGCACGATCGGCGTTGCGATACGAAAAGCCACGCCGCGCCGCCCGCCAGCACGCGCGTTTCGTCTTCGCATTGCAGATGCCGCCGGCCGGTGCGCTCGCGCCGAGCACCAGGGTCGCGCCGCCGTCGTAGACGCAGAGTCGATACGACGTGGTCGAGAGCGGATCGCCGAAAGCGGCCTTCGGCACGGCAGGGCCGCGGCTCCAACGCCACGCGACGCCGTCGTTTTTATCGGGCGTCCGATCCTTCAGCGAGAGCGCACCGCTCCCGGAGCGCAGTGGTCGGAAACACCCGGGCAACGGGTGCGCCGCGCAGCCGCTCACGACCGATGCAGGCGTCGCGGTGGCCGTCGGCACCGGCAGCGGTGTCGCCGTCTCGGTTGCGGCCGGGGTCGCCGTGCTGGTCGGGCTTGCGACGGGCGTCGAGGTGCCGGTCGCGGTGGCGGTTGGCGTGGACGTCGAGGTGGGCGGCAGCGTCGCCGTCGGCGTGACGGTCGGAACGGCGGTCGGGGTGAGCGTCGGCGTAGCGGTCAGCACCGGCGTAGCGGTCAGCACCGGCGT
>Ga0163144_10003957_pt1 | contig 33623 bp, 38 predicted proteins | sample OliLak19BULKMAT1_FD_123175 | JGI IMG/M metagenome (GOLD analysis project Ga0163144, IMG submission 123175) | Freshwater microbial mat bacterial communities from Lake Vanda, McMurdo Dry Valleys, Antarctica - Oligotrophic Lake LV.19.BULKMAT1 | ecosystem: Environmental > Aquatic > Freshwater >... | reverse complement strand
GGCGCGCAGGCGCCCGGGCCGGGTGATGGTGTGGGGCGTCAGCGCGCGCAGGGTCGGCCGGGCCAGCCGGGTCTGGGCCTGGGCCATTGGCGGTGCAATGCGCCGGCACGCGGATGGCCCGGTTGCAGCGTGGCCGAGACGTTGCGGCCGGCACGGGTGGCCGCGATGCAGACAACGGTGGCGTCGTCGAGCACGCTGGCCGCCAATGCCTCCTTCAGCATGTGGGCCAGCTCGGTCAGGCCGGTGCGCTCGGCGACTTCGCTGATTGTCAGGCGCAGCCGTTCCGGGTCGAAGGCTTGGATCACCCAGGCCCTTTTCCAGGCCGGCGACCAGGTCGCGCTTCAAGGGCGCGCCTGCATCGAGCGCGGGATCCGCCAGGGCCGGAGGGTGCAATGGTCGGCGCGAGGGTCTCGTCCATGGGTGTCGCTGCCGGCCTCAAACGCGCTCGAGGATCAGTGCGATGCCTTGGCCGACGCCGATGCACATCGTGCACAGCGCGTAACGGCCGCCGCCGGCGTGCAGCTGGTTGACCGCGGTCGCCGCCAGCCGGGCGCCGCTGGCCCCCAGCGGGTGGCCGAGCGCAATCGCACCGCCGTTCGGGTTGACGCGGGCATCGTCGTCGGCCAGGCCCAGATCGCGCAGCACCGCCAGGCCTTGGGCGGCGAAGGCTTCGTTGAGCTCGATCACGTCCATCTGCGCCAGCGTCAGGCCGGTCAGGGCCAGTACCTTGCGCGTGGCCGGTGCCGGGCCGATGCCCATCACCCGCGGCGGCACGCCGGCCGTGGCCATGCCGACGATACGCGCACGCGGTGTCAGGCCGTGTTTCGCGGCGGCGGCCTCGCTGGCCAACAGTAGCGCGCAGGCGCCGTCGTTGACGCCCGACGCGTTGCCGGCAGTGACCGTGCCGTCCGGGCGGACGATGCCCTTCAATGTCGCCAAGGCTTCGAGCGACGTCGCGCGCGGGTGCTCGTCCCGCGTCACGACGATGGCGTCGCCGCGCTTTTGCGCGATCGTCACCGGCACGATTTCCGCGTCGAAGAAGCCCCGCTGCTGGGCTGCCACGGCCTTCACCTGCGAGGCCAGTGCCATGCAGTCCTGCGCCTCGCGCTCGATCTTGAAGTCGGCGGCCACGTTCTCGGCAGTCTCGGGCATCGAATCGACGCCGTACAGCCCCTTCATCGCCGGGTTGATGAAGCGCCAGCCGATCGTGGTGTCGTAGACCGCACTGCTGCGCGAGAACGCGCTGTCGGCCTTGGGCATCACGAAGGGCGCGCGGCTCATGCTCTCGACCCCGCCCGCGATCATCAATGCGGCTTCGCCGGACTTGATGGCGCGCGCGGCTGTGCCGATGGCGTCGAGCCCCGAGCCGCAGAGGCGGTTGACGGTCAAGCCCGGCACGGCCAAGGGCAAGCCGGCCAGCAGCGCACTCATGCGCGCCACGTTGCGGTTGTCTTCGCCGGCCTGGTTGGCGCAGCCGAAGATCACATCGTCGACGGCCTGCCAATCCACCCGCGGGTGGCGTTCGATCAAGGCGCGCAGTGGGATTGCACCGAGATCGTCGGTGCGCACCGAAGACAGCGCGCCGCCGTAGCGGCCAAAGGGCGTGCGAACGGCGTCGCAAAGGTAGGCGTGCGTCATGGTGCTTCAAGCTCTCAAGGGTGCGTCGGTCAGGCGCTGCAACTCGTCCAAGGCCAGGCCGTCGACCTTGTCGATCAACTGCAGGCCGGTCGGCGTGACCTCGATGACCGCCAGGTCGGTGTAGATGCGCCGCACGCAAGCCATCGCCGTCAGCGGGTAGCTGCAGGCGCGCACGATCTTGCTCTGGCCGCCCTTGGTGCTGTGTTCCATCATCACGTAGGTTTTCTTGGCGCCGATGGCCAGGTCCATCGCGCCGCCGACCGCCGGGATGGCATCGGCCGCGCCGGTGTGCCAGTTGGCCAGATCGCCAGTGGCGGACACCTGGAAGGCGCCCAAGACACAGATGTCGAGATGCCCACCGCGCATCATCGCGAAGCTGTCAGCGTGGTGGAAGAACGCGCCGCCCGGCAGCAAGGTCACCGGCTGCTTGCCGGCGTTGATCAGGTCGTGGTCTTCTGCGCCCGGCGCTGGAGACGGGCCGACGCCGATGACGCCGTTCTCGCTGTGCAGAATCACTTCACGGCCGGCCGGAATGTGGTTGGCCACCAGCGTCGGCAAGCCAATGCCGAGGTTGACGATGGCACCGTCGTGGATGTCGCGCGCAACGCGTTGCGCCACTTCGTCGCGAGTCCAAGGGCGGGTTTTCATGCGGCGTGCCTGAAGCCGCCGGCGGATGTCGCCGTGCGCGCGACCGCGACGACACGCTGGACGAACAGCCCCGGCGTGACCACGGCCTCCGGGTCGAGGCCGCCGAGGTCGACCACGTCGTGCACCGTGGCCACGGTAACTTTGGCGGCCATGGCCATGATCGGGCCGAAGTTGCGCGCCGTCATGCGGTAGGTCAGGTTGCCCCAGCGGTCGCCGCGCTCGGCTTTGATCAAGGCGAAGTCGGCGTGGATCGGCGCCTCGAGGACGTACATCCGACCCTCGATTTCACGCGTTTCCTTGCCCCTGGCCAGATCGGTGCCGTAGCCGGTGGGGGTGAAGAAGCCGCCGATGCCGGCGCCTGCGGCCCGGATGCGCTCGGCCAGGTTGCCCTGCGGCACCAACTCCAGCTCGATCCTGCCGGCGCGGTAGAGCGCATCGAAGTGGTGGCTGTCGGCCTGGCGCGGGAAGGAGCAGACGATCTTGCGCACCCGACCAGCGGCCAGAAGAGCCGCCAGACCGGTCTGGCCGTTGCCGGCGTTGTTGTTCACGATCGTCAGCTCGCGGCTGCCGCGCGCAATCAGTGCGTCGATCAACTCGCTTGGCAGACCGGCCGTGCCAAAGCCGCCGATCATCACGGTGGCGCCGTCGTGCACGTCCGTCAACGCCGCCTCGGCGCATGGGAAGATTTTGTTGATCATGACCGTTCGCCGTTAGATTGTTCTAAGCAAGAACAAAGCTACGATTAGTGAACATTCTGTTCAAAAAAGAGCCGACCTGCAAGACCGGCTCGTGGACCCGTGCGTTCGATCTCAGCGCGTGCCAGGCACCTCGGGTGCATACACCGCACCGAAGCGATTGCCGAGAAAGTCAGCCAACTTGACGTCTTCCTGGCGCAGGAAACCCCGTTGCGGCAGCTTGCCTTGGGCCAAGAGATCGAGCATGGCGGCCAGGCTCGAAGCGGTGGTGATCTGGATCGCGCTGCGGATCTGGCCGCCCACCATGGCGCTGTAAATCTTGCGGGCATAGGTCTCCTGCACCAGCCGGCCTTCGCGCCACCCGGCGACGGTGACGAAAATGATCACCACGTCCTGGGTCGTCGTCGGGACCGCGTTCTCCAGAATGTCCTTGAGCACATCGCGGCGGTCGCGCAGACGCAGGTCGTTCAGCAGCGCCTTCATGATCGCGGCATGGCCGGGGTAACGGATGGTGCGGTAGTTCAGGGTGCGCACCTTGCCCGCCAGCGTTTCGCAAAGCGTGCCAAGACCCCCCGAGGTGTTGAAGGCTTCATAGAGCACGCCATCCAGCGCGAACTCCTCGCGCTCCTCCAGCGCCTGCACCTCGGTGCGGCGACCGTCGACGATCGCCTCGCAGGGCTCGCAGTACTCGTTGATGACGCCGTCGGTGCTCCAGGTCAGGTTGTAGTTCAGGGCATTGCTCGGGTAGGCCGGCAGGGCGCCGACACGCAGGCGCACCGTATCCAGGCGCTCGAAGCGCGAGGCCAAGTCGGCGGCGACGATCGAGATGAAACCCGGCGCCAGCCCGCACTGAGGAATCAACGCACTCTCGGCGCCGGAAGCCAAGTCACGGATGGCGCGCGTGCTGGCCACGTCCTCGGTCAAGTCGAGGTAATGCACACCGGCCGCACGGGCGGCTTTTGCGACGCGCTGCGTGAAGTGGAAGGGGGCCGCGCTGAGGACGGCGAAACGGCCGGCCAGCGCTGCTTGCAAGGCCGGGGCATCAGCCACGTCCAGGCACAGGTGCTGCACGCGGCTGCCGGGCAATGCCGACGCGGCCAGCGCATCGAGCGCAGCAATGTCCCGGTCCGCCAGGGTCACGTCGTAGTCGCTGGTGCCGGCAAGCAAGTCGGCCACGACCTGGCCGATCTTGCCGGCGCCAATCACGAGGAGGTTCTTCTGGGCCATTGGCGATCCTTGTTGAGTCTCCATCCTGCCCGCATTACCGGCAAAACGCAGCGGCATCAAAGCCGCTTTGCAGCACCGATTTCGGCAGAATGCATCAATAATTCAGCACAATGCCTGAAATCGCGCTTGACGATACCGACCGCGCCCTGCTCTCGCTGTTGCGCGACAACGCGCGCGCCAGTACGGCGGAGCTGGCGCGCAAGCTCGGCCTGGCCCGCACCACGGTGCAAAGCCGGATGGCCAGGCTCGAGCAATCGCGCACCATCGTCGGCTACACGGTGGTTGTGCCCGACGAAGCCGAGGCCGCGCTGGTCCGCGCCCACGTGCTGATCACGGCGCGGCCCAAACAGGGCGCGGCCATCGAAGCCGCTCTGCGCCGTATTCCCGAGGTGCGCACCCTGCACTCCGTCAGCGGGCCGTTCGACTTGATCGCCGTGCTGGCCGCCGCGTCGATCGGGGCGCTCGACCGGTTGATCGATCGGATTGGCGCGCTCGACGGCGTGGAGCGCACCACATCGGCGATCGTGCTTTCCACACGCATCGCTCGCTGAGCCCGCTGCGCGCGCCAGCCAGCCCGTCAAGTTTCACGGCCGGCGGCCGAAACGCGGGGGACGCTCCGGACTCGCCCGAACAAGAACTGTGAACACCGCGCCCACCATAGAGACTGCCGACTTGCGCGTTGGCATGTTCGTGCACATCGACCTGGGGTGGATGTCGCACCCGTTTGCGCTGTCGAGCTTTCGCCTTGCCGACGCAGGCCAGATCGCCACGATCCGCTCGCTCGGACTGGCGCGCGTACGCTGGAGCCCCGAGAAGAGCGACGGCCCGGCGAGCGCGGAGGCGGCCGATCGGAAGGGGGCGACCGCCATGACGGAGCCGATGGTCGAGCCCCCGCCGCGCTCCGCCTCGGGTCCAATGCCGCTGGAACGAGACACACGGCGCGACGCGCTCGCCGCCCGCCAGCACGCGGTCGAACTGTGCCAGCGCCAGTACGCCGAGGCGGCCCAGGGCTGGCGCAAGTCCGTCGACCAGGTGCGCGACGATCCGCTGGGGGCGGGGCAGCGTCTTGGCGCGCTGAGCCGGGCGTTGGTCGACAAGATGCTGTCGTCGCGCGAGATCAGCATTCGCGTGTTGGCGGAAACCGCTGGCGACCGTGCCAGCCACGCGCTCAATGTCAGCGTGGTGTCGCTGTTGCTGGGCAAGCTCTGCGGGTTGACCGAGACGGATTTGCACGACCTGGGTGTCGGCGCCCTCAGTCACGATGTGGGCAAACTCGAACTGCCGCACCGCTTGCATCGCGTAGACCCCGACTTCACGCGAGCCGAACTGGCCCTGTACCGCGACCATGTCGCCCACGGGATCACCCATGGCAAGCGCATGGGACTGACGCCGGGCGCGCTGCTGGTCATTGCCCAACACCACGAGCACTGCGACGGCAGTGGCTTCCCGCAAGGTGTGGACGCCAACCGCCTCAGCCTGGCCGCACGCCTGACGGCTTTGGCCAACCGCTACGACAACCTCTGCCATCCGGTCCAGGCGGCCCGTGCGCTGACGCCCCATGAAGCCTTGTCCAAGCTCTTTACGCAGGGCAAGGGCCACTACGACCCCAGCTTGCTGACCCACTTCGTGCGCATGATGGGTGTCTACCCGCCAGGCTCGGTGGTGCAACTGACGGATGAGCGCTTCGCTGTGGTCGACAGTGTCAACTCGTCTCGGCCGCTCAAGCCGCGGGTCTTGGTCCACGACCCCAAGATCTCGCGTGAGGAGGCCCTCTGGTTGGACTTGGAGGTCGAGCCGACGCTGGGCATTCGACGCAGCCTGCCGGCGGCGCAGTTGCCGCGTGCGGCCCAGGACGTGCTGCGGCCGGCGGCGCGCATGACTTGGTTCTTCGAGACTCACACCGACATCACCGATGCGGCCCCTGCCGCACAGGACACGCGCCACTGACCTTGCCGCGTGGCCTGCTGGACCGACGCCCGCCCACGACTTGCGCCAGGCCTTAACGGCAGCGCCGGTCCCTGCAAATGGTTACGGCAGGTGGGCGCCGGCGCACCGCGCCGCCGCCAAGACCGCAAACCAGACGCCGAGCTTGGCCGTGCCACCCAGCGTTGGCGACCCGACTTTGCCGTGACTCCGCACAGGGACCCACGCCAGAGGCACAATCGGAGCGCTCTCTCACCTGCGTCAGCCATTGCCGGCGCCTTGAAGAACCGATCCCCGCGATGCTCTATAAATTCAAGTCCAAGACCTGCGGCGACGTCATCATGTTGGCGGCCAACGGCGATCAGGTGCTGCGCTTGGTCGGCCGCGAGCCGGCGCAGCAGGGGATTTTCGAGGTCGACGCCATGCCCGGCTTGGTTGCGACGCTGCTTCAGGCGGTCGCCGATGACGACGCGGCGCGCCAGGCCAAGGCCGCGGCGGGCAAGGCTGACGCCTCTGGCGAAGGTCGCGGCGACGGCGTGGCGCTGCGCCAGCGGGTCTGGCCGCTGGTGGAGATGCTGCGTCGCAGCCACGCGGCGAGCGAAGTCATCGTGTGGGGTGCTTGAGCATGAAACTCTGGAGCGACAGTTGGGGCAACGGTGAGCGCATCGCCGCCAGATACGCTGCAGGGCAATTGCAAGGCGCCAGCGGCGTGGGCTTTGCCGACAATTTGAACCCGCATCTGGCCTGGAGCGATGTGCCGTCGAGCGCGCGCTCACTGGTGCTGATCTGCCACGACTTCGATGTGCCGAGCCGTGGCGATGACGTCAACCAACCTGACCGAGAGGTCCCGAGCGACTTGCCGCGCGTGGATTTCTTTCACTGGGTGCTGGTCGACCTGCCGCCGACCCTGGACCAGATCGCCGAGGGCGAGTTCAGCCGTGGTTTTACGCCGCGGGGCAAGCCAGGCCCGCAGGCAGCCCACGGCGCGCGCCAGGGGGTCAACGACTACACCGGCTGGTTTGCCGGCAACCCCGACTTGGCGGGTAACTACTTCGGCTACGACGGCCCTTTCCCACCGTTCAACGACTCGCTGGTGCACCACTACGTATTCACGCTCTACGCCATTGCACTGGCGCGATTGCCCCTGGAAGGGTTTTTCACGGGCGCGCAGGCGCGTGAGGCGATGGCCGGGCATGTCCTCAGCGCCGCGACGCACTCCGGCACCTACACCTTGAACCGCCGGCTGCTGGGGTGAGCGAGGCGGCCACGCGCATCGTCGCCATCCGCCACGGCGAAACCGACTGGAATTTGGCCACGCGCATTCAGGGCCAACTCGATATCGGACTGAATCAGGTCGGCCGCTGGCAAGCACAACGCCTGGGCGAAGCCCTGGCCGATGAGGCGCTGGAGGCGGTCTACGCCAGCGACTTGACACGGGCCCGGGACACGGCCCGGGCGGTCGCCGCCCGTGCCGGCCTGGTGGTGCAGACCGACACGGGCTTGCGCGAGCGCGGCTTCGGTGTTTTCGAGGGGCTGACTTTCGACGAGATCGAGCAACGCTTCCCGGATGGGGCCCGGCGTTGGCGCCAGCGCGACGCCAGTTTTGGCCCCGCGGGGGGCGAGACGCTGACCACCTTCTACACCCGCGCGGTGGCCGCGGTCACGGCGTTGGCGGCGCGGCACCGCGGCCAACATATCGCTGTCGTGGCGCATGGGGGTGTGCTCGATGCGCTCTACCGCGCAGCCACACGGGTGGCGCTCGACGCGCCACGCACCTGGCATCTTGGCAACGCCAGCATCAACCGCCTGCTGGCCAGCGACGCGGGGCTGACATTGGTCGGCTGGGCCGACGCCTTGCACCTTGAGGCTGCGGCGCAGGCAGGGCAAGACGAGTTCAGCGCATGAACGCGCCCGCCGTCGTCGGCCAACCGGTGCAGGCGGTCGACACGCCGGCGTTGGTGATCGACCTGGACGCCATGAACCGCAACATCGCGCGCATGGCGGCGTTCGCGCAGCAGCGCGGCCTGCGTTTGCGCCCGCACGCCAAGACGCACAAGAGCGCCTGGATCGCAGCGCAGCAAGTCGCAGCCGGCGCCGTCGGCGTGTGCGTGCAAAAGACCAGTGAAGCCGAGGCCCTGGCCGCCGCCGGTGTGGCCGACATCTTCATCACCAACGAAGTCATCGACGTTGCCAAGCTCGCGCGGCTGGCTGCACTCGCGCAGCGCTGCACCTTGGCCGTGGCGGTGGACAGCACGCTGGGCATCGAGCGCCTGGCGGCTGCCGTGAAGCAGGCCGGCTGCGCGCTCGGGGTATTCGTCGAGATCGATGTCGGCCACGGGCGCTGCGGTGCGGCACCAGCGCAAGCCGGGATGCTGGCCCGCCTTGTCGAAAGCGCCGGTCTGCACTTTGCCGGCTTGCAGGCCTACCACGGGCGTGCCCAGCATGTGCGCGGCCCGACCGAGCGCGCCGACGTCATCGCCCAGGCGGCCGAGGGCGTGAGGCAAGCTTTGGCCGCCCTGGCGCGCGTCGGGGTGGCCTGCCCGTTGGTCACGGGCGCGGGCACCGGCAGCTTTGCGCTGGAGGCAGCCAGCGGGTTGTGGGGCGAATTGCAGGCAGGTTCTTATGTCTTCATGGACCGCGACTACGCCGACAACACGCCGCTCGCGCAGGCGCCCGCTTTCGAGCATGCCTTGTTCGTCAAGAGCCAGGTGATCAGCCAGGCGGACGACCGCGCGGTCGTCGATGCCGGTCACAAGAGCCACGCCATCGACAGTGGCTTGCCAATCGTGTGGGGTCGCAGCGACCTCGAGTTCTTCAACGGCGGTGACGAGCATGGCGTGCTGCGTCGGCGAAACGCGGCGGCGGTGTTGCCGGGCCTGGGTCACACTGTCTGGCTCGTGCCTGGCCATTGCGATCCGACGGTCAACTTGCATGACAGCCTGGTGGGCGTGCGCGGCGGCCTGGATCACGGCATCGTCGAGCGCCTGATCAAGGTCGACGCGCGCGGCTGCCTGCGCTGAGGGCTCAGAACAACTCGCCGATGCCGGGCTTGGGCGCGACGCCGAGGTGACGGTAGGCGGCCAGCGTGGCGATGCGCCCACGAGGCGTGCGTTGCAGGAAGCCTTGCTGGATCAGGTAGGGCTCGATCACGTCTTCAATCGTCCCGGCCTCCTCGCCGATGGCGGCAGCAACGTTTTCGAGCCCAACCGGGCCGCCGTCAAAGCGGTGCACCACGGCCTCGAGCAGCTTGCGGTCCATCACATCGAAGCCCAAGGGGTCGACGTCGAGCATGACCAGGGCTGCCTCGGCCACGGCCTTGTCGATGCGGCCGCTGGCCTTGACGTCGGCGTAGTCGCGCACCCGGCGCAGCAGGCGATTGGCGATGCGCGGCGTGCCGCGGGCGCGGCACGCGATCTCGAGCGTGCCGGCGGCGTCGATCGGCACCGTCAGCAGGCCGGCTGAGCGGTGGACGATGCGGGCCAGTTCCTCGGCGCTGTAGAACTCCAGGCGCGCCACGATGCCGAAGCGGTCGCGCAGCGGGTTGGTCAGCATGCCGGCGCGGGTGGTTGCGCCGACCAGCGTGAAGGGCTGCAAGTCGAGCTTGATCGAGCGCGCGGCCGGGCCCTCGCCGATCAGGATGTCGATCTTGTAGTCCTCCAGCGCCGGGTAAAGAATCTCCTCGACCACGGGCGAGAGTCGGTGGATCTCGTCAATGAAGAGCACGTCATTGCGCTCCAGGTTGGTCAGGATGGCGGCCAGGTCCTTTGGCTTTTCCAGCACCGGTCCCGAGGTCTGGCGCAGGTTGACGCCGAGCTCCGCGGCAATGATGTGCGACAGCGTGGTCTTGCCCAGGCCCGGTGGGCCGAACAGCAGCACATGGTCCAGGGCTTCACCGCGCATCTTCGCTGCGCCGATGAAGATGTCAAGCTGCTCGCGGGCCTTGAGTTGGCCGATGTACTCGGCCATCGCCTTGGGCCGCAGCGCGCGCTCGACGGCTTCTTCATTGGCGGACACCGGCTCGGCGCTGACCATGCGCCGGGGCGCGATGCCGGTGCTGCCAAGGTCGTCGGTCTGAATGCTCATGGGGCCATTATCGAACGGCTACCATGGCTTCCCGATCTCCGTGACTTCACTCCCATGAACAAGCTTGTTGCTGTCGCCCTTTGTGCTTTCGCCTGGATCTCGCCGGCTCTGGCACAGGTCAAGGTCGAAGGGGCCTGGGCGCGACCGACGGTGCCCGGGCAACAAGGGGGCGGTGGCTTCATGACGCTGCACAGCGAGCGCGCCGACCGTCTGCTGGGTGGCACGACGCCCCTGGCCGAGCGCTTCGAGTTGCACACCATGGCCATGCAGGGCGATGTGATGCAGATGCGCCAGGTCGATGCGATCGCCTTGCCGGCAGGCCAGAAGATCGAACTCAAGCCAGGCGGCTTGCACGTGATGTTCATCGGCTTGAAGCAGCCACTGACCCTGGGCAGCAAGGTGCCCGTAACCTTGCGCTTCGAGCACGCGGGTGAAGTCAAGGTCGAGATGACAGTGATGTCACGGCCCGCCGCCGCAGCGGCGCACAAACACTGAGTTGGCTCAGCGCGAGAGCGCCTTGAGCGCCTGCTTGATGCCGTCGGAAACGCCAATGTCAGGCGGCAGCGACTTGAGCGCCGAAGCCGCGTCGCGGTCGTTGTAGCCCAGCGCCACCAAGGCTTGCACGATGTCGGCCTGGGCGTCGCTGGCCAAGCTGGGCGGTGCGCCCAAGTCGGCGCCGAGCTTGCCTTTGAGCTCCAGCAGCAGGCGTTCGGCGGTCTTCTTGCCGATGCCGGGCACCTTGACCAGACGGCCCGGCACTTGGGCGGCGATCGCCTGCGCCAGCTCGGCCACCGACAGGCCCGACAGAATGGACAGGGCCGTGCGCGGCCCGACCCCGCTGATCTTGATCAGCAGGCGAAACGTGCTGCGCTCATCGGCACTGAGAAAGCCGAACAATTGCTGGACATCTTCGCGCACGACGAAGTGGGTCAGCAAGGTGATCCGTTCGCCCAGGCCAGGCAGGTTGTAGAAGGTGCTCATCGGCACATCGACTTCGTAGCCGACGCCGCCCACATCGATCAGCAACTGCGGTGGCGTCTTGGCCACCAAGAGCCCGCTGAGGCGCCCGATCATCGTCGGAACAGGCCCAGGCGTTGCGCTTCCAGTGCGGCCTCGGCGCGCGAGCTGACGTTGAGCTTGCGGTAGATCTGCTTGACGTAGTCGGCAATCGTGTGGCGCGACAGGCCGAGCTGCACGCCGATCTCGGGCAGCGTGAAGCCCTTGGCCACGCGCAGCAGGACTTCGCTCTCGCGCTCGGTCAGCGACACATGCGGCATCAGGTCGGGCTGTGCCGGCTTGGCCTGTGCGGCGAAGTAGGCAATGACGCGGCGCGCAATCGACGGCGACAGCGGTGGCTCGCCCTGATTCATGCGCTGCAACTGCTCGGCGATCAGCTCGCGCGGCTGCTCTTTCAGGATGTAGCCGAAGGCGCCAGCTTGCAGCGCAGGGAACAGGTGTTCGTCGTCGTCGTGGATCGTCACCACCACCGACTGGCACTCGCTCTGCGTCTCGCGCAGCTTCTCGACCACCGCCACGCCCGAGCCGTCGGGCAAGCCCAAATCGCACAGGGCCAGATCGAACTTGATCGCCGAAACCAGCTCCAGCGCATCGTGAACGCGTGCGGCCTCCGAGATCTGGCCGTCCGGAAAGACCTGTAGCACCAGGGTCTTGAGCCAGGCACGGATCTCAGGCAGGTCTTCGAGTAGCAGGATGGTCTTCATGGCAACGCCTTCGCAGTGACCAAAAAGAGGTCACGCCATGCTAACAGTGGCTCAGGCGGTGGCGGTGTGTCGTTCGAGCGGGATCGTGAGACGGATCACGGTTCCGTAGCCTGGGCCGGACTCCACCAGGCACTGGCCCTGCAATTGCTTGGCGCGGTGCTTCATACTGGCCATGCCGTGGCCGCGGTCGAGGCGGCCGTCGAGTTCGAGGGGAATGCCCTTGCCGTTGTCCTGGATGGCGAGCTGGAAGTCGCCGCTCTCGATCAGGCAACGGATGGTGCAGCGCGATGCGCCGCTGTGCTTGATGATGTTGTTGACTGCTTCACGCAGGATGCGCGTGGTCTGCACATAGGCCCGTGCGGACAGCGTCTGCGGCAGGTCTTCCGAGGGCGCCGCCCATTCCCCCTCCACGCCCGTTTGCGACAGCCGGCCGACGACCTCGGCGCGCCAATCGCCCAGGGCATCGATCAGCTTGACGGGCTTGCCGGTGAGACCGCGCACCGACAGGCGCATTTCTTCCAGGGCCTCGCGGGCCAGTGTCGAGATGCGATCGCTCTCGCTGGTGTGCACGATCGTCAGCAGTTTGGCTCCAAGGTCGTCATGCAGGTCGGCGGCGATGCGTTTTCGCTCCTGGCGCGTCACTTGCTCGACACGCTGCTCGGCCATCAGCAGATAGTTCGCCGCCATGTCGGCGCTGGCGTCACGCACCCGCACCTCGAGGGCCTGGCGACCCTCCTCGGCAAGTTGCAGCTCGCGCCCTTGTTGCTGCACCAGGTGCAGCGCCATGCCGATGAAGGCCAGAGGCATCAGGGCTGACGGCAACCACGGCCACGGGCTCGGCAACAAGAGTCGCAGCGCCGCCAACTCAATCACCACCACGAACGCCGCTGTCAGCAACAGAGCACAAACCATCCAGAAGTCCCGGCGCCGCGCCGGCCGTATCGACCACAGGCAGAACGCCATGGCCGCCAGCACCTGCAGCACCAGCAGGCTGTACCAGGACGAGGCGATCATGTTCAGGCGCATCGGGCCGGCCAGCACCAGACTGAGGGGCACTGCAATGGCTTGGGCGTAGAGCGCGACTTCGATCGGCCGCGAGCGCCAGCCGGCGTAGTGCAGGAGGAACTGCACCGCCGCCAACGCGACCAGGCCGGGCAGGCAGGCCAGCAACAACTCGCTGTCGTAGTTGGGCAGGGGCAGGTCGTGCAACCAGAGGCGCGCCGTGATCAGTGCCCAGCCCAGCGCCAGGGCGCTGAAGTAGCGCAAGTGGGTGTCACGCCGGCGCGCCAGCGCCAGCACGAAGGTCAGGGCCGCCGTCAAGACGAGCAGGCCTGAGGCCACTGTCGGCAGGGTGACCGCCAACAGAGAGTCGCGGGCGTGGCGTGCTTGCAGTTCGCCATAGGGTCCGACCAAGGGGGGCGAGAGCCCCCCTGCGCGCTGGCCCGAGCCGACTTGCTGCAAGGCGTAGCCGGCCAGGCGCAGGTCGACACGGTTGCCTCGCTCTTGCAGCAGCGCGATGGGCAGGGTCACCAGCAGGGGCTGTCGGCAGTCCAGGGAGATCGGGTCGCGCATTCTGCCCACCGCGTGCAGACGCTGGCCATTGACGAGTACTTCGACGTTGGCGCAGGCGCGCTCGATGTACAGCGCGAGCGGTCCGGCAGCGGCGGTCATCCCGACGGCATCGAAGCGCAGGCGGTACCACAGCGGCGTGCTCTGCAGCGGCCTTGTGCGTGCCCAGTCGTCTGGCAGGGCGACGACACGGGCGGTTGATTCATCCGGAAAATTGCCGAAGCTGGTGTCTTCAGCTGCCAGTGCGTCGGCAAACACCAGCACCTGCGAACGCGCCAAGCCCGGCGCAAGACTCAAACCGACCAGCAGCGCCAATGCCAGCAGCCGGACCAGCCAGCCATCGAAGAGTCTGTTGCCTACCATCTCGACGCAGATTGTGCAGGATGGTGCTGGCATGGACACCGGGCGACAATGACTACATTCGTGCGTTCCTGCGGGCCTTTGCATTGATCCTTCGACACGCCTTCATCCCGCTCGACAATGAGCGCCTGGCCCACCTGTGTGGCGCGCTCGACAGCCACTTGCGGGCGATCGAGGCCGCATTGGGCGTCGCGATTGCGCGGCGCAACGAGTCCTTTCGCATCGAAGGCGCCAAGGCAGCCTCGGAGCGGGCCGTGGCGTTGTTGCAGGCCTTGTACGAGCGTGCGGCGCGCCCGATCGGGGCCGAAGCCCTGCAGTTCGCTTTGGCCGAGTCCGCGGCCGCGGGCAGGCCACGCGACGCCCGCGCCTCTAACGATGCGCCCGACGTTGACGACGACGCCGATTCGGCCGTGGTCTTGCACACCCGCCGTGCCGACCTGGTGGGCCGCACGCGCACTCAGCGCCAGTACGTGCGCCACATGCTGAGCCACGACATCAGCTTCGGCATCGGTCCGGCTGGCACCGGCAAGACCTTCCTGGCGGTGGCCTGCGCCGTCGATGCGCTCGAACGCAGCCAGGTCCAGCGCATCGTGTTGACCCGGCCCGCGGTCGAGGCCGGCGAACGCCTTGGTTTCCTGCCCGGCGACCTGGCGCAGAAAGTGGACCCCTATCTGCGGCCGTTGTATGACGCCTTGCACGACCTGATGGGTCTGGACCGCGTGACCAAGGCGTTCGAGAAGGGCCTCATCGAAATCGCCCCACTGGCCTTCATGCGCGGCCGCACCCTGAACCACGCCTTTGTGATCCTGGACGAAGCCCAGAACACCACGGCCGAGCAGATGAAGATGTTCCTGACCCGCATCGGGTTTGGCAGCCGTTGCGTGGTCACCGGCGATGTCAGCCAGATCGACCTGCCGCGCGAAGTCGAAAGTGGGCTGATCCAGGCCGAACGGGTGCTGCGCCGCGTCGAGGGCATTGCCTTCACCCGCTTCACTGCCGCTGACGTGGTGCGGCACCCCCTGGTGGCACGCATCGTCGAGGCCTATGAACGGGCGAACACGCCCGATCCGCGCGATGGCGACTGAGCGCCCGACGCTGGTTCTGTCGCTGCAGCAAGCTGACGGACGGCACCGCAAGACGCTGGCGCGTCACAAGGTGGCCCGCTGGGTCCGAGCGGCGTTGTCGGCACCGGCCGAAATCACGCTGCGCGTGGTGGACGAAGCCGAGGGGCGGCGGCTCAACCGCGAGTTTCGCGCCCAGGACCATGCCACCAATGTGCTGACCTTCGACTATCAGCGCGAACCCGTGGTCGTCGCCGATCTGGTGCTGTGCGCGCCTGTGGTTGCGCGCGAGGCGCGCGAGTTGGGCAGGACACTCGAGGCCCACTACGCGCATCTGGTTGTGCACGGTACCTTGCATGCCCAGGGCTGGGACCACCAGCGCGCGGCTCAGGCACGTGCCATGGAGTCGCACGAGACGGCGTTGCTGGCAGCGCTGCGCTTCGCCGACCCGTACCGTCACTGACCCGCTGAGCGCGCCCACGCTCAGCCGCGCGTCGACAGGTAGCGTTTGCGCCAGAAGAACAAGCCAAGGGCAGCGCCGATCGCGGCCATCACGCCGATCGTCACCCAAACGCCGGTGGCGCTGTGGATCAAGGGCAGAGAGTCGAAATTCATGCCGAAGAAGCCGGTGACCAGGTTGAGCGGCATGAAGATCGCCGTCAACACGGTCAGCGTGCGCATGATGTCGTTGGTGCGGTGGCCCAACGCCGAGAAGTGCATCTGCACGGCGTTCTCTGCCGATTGCTCGAGCCGGCGCACATGGGCCAGGACGCGCTCGATGTGTTCGAGCACGTCGCGTGAGCGGACACGCAACAATTCGCGGTCGCGCCGCGCGGCCGCGTCGGTCGCGTCGGGCCACTCGGCCAACGCGTCGATCCACTCCTGGATCGCGGAGCGTTGGTCTTCGCAGGTGTCCTCGAGCAGGTGTAGCGCATTGCGCGACTCCAGCAGCACGGCCCAATCTTGAAAGCGGCTCTTCGGGCTCAGCAACTCGCGTTGCAAGTGGCCCAACTGGCGCGTCAGCAACCGGCGCAGATCGAGGTAGCTGTCCACCATGTGGTTGACCATGCGCAGCATCAGGTCGGCCGGGCTGGCCGGCAGGCGGGCGCCCGCGCGCAACTCATGGTTGCCGGACAGGGCGCCCAGGCGTTGCGCAAAGTGTTCGCGCACGGCGCAGTCGGTCGGGTGCACCGTGATCAAGACATCATCAAAGAGGGCGAAGCCGACCGGGCTGGTGTCGATCGCCTCGAGTGCCAAACGGGCCGAAGCCAGCGTGCCGTGCTCGTCGTCGATGAAGAGTTGATCGCTGCCGGCGCTCGCCGCCAGGCGCCGGAATACCAGCATGTCGTACCACGAGGTGTAGTCGTAGTGGCTGGGTAGTTGGTTGTTGATCAGGTCGGCGACGTGCAGGTCGACCAGGGGGCTGCCTCCCCAGCCTTGCAGACGTTCCTGGACCATCGGTACCTGGAGCTCGAACTCGCGCCGGGTAAAGCCCAGCCAGAGAAAACCGCTCTCCGGCAAGGCTCCGGGCAGGCCGTCGAGTTCGGTGAAGCGGTCGACGCCGACGTGGAAGATGCGCATCGGCCGTGCCGGCTCAAGCCTTCAGCAGCCGCGCGGCGTCGAGTGCGAAGTAGCTCAGGATGCCGTCGGCACCCGCGCGTTTGAAGGCCAGCAGCGACTCCATCATCACGGCGTCGTGGTCGAGCCACCCGTTGGCTGCCGCAGCCTTGATCATCGCGTACTCGCCGCTGACCTGGTAGGCAAAGGTGGGCATGCGGAACTGGTCCTTGACCCGGCGCACGACATCCAGATAAGGCATGCCGGGCTTGACCATCACCATGTCCGCCCCTTCGGCGATGTCCAGCGCCACCTCGCGCAGGGCTTCGTCGCTATTGCCTGGGTCCATCTGGTAGGTCTTTTTGTCGCTCTTGCCGAGATTGCCCGCAGACCCGACGGCGTCCCGGAAGGGCCCGTAGAAGGCGCTCGCGTACTTGGCGCTGTAGGCCATGATCTTGGTGTGGATCGCACCGTGCGCTTCCAGCGCGGCGCGGATGGCGCCGATGCGTCCGTCCATCATGTCGCTGGGCGCGACGATGTCCACGCCGGCGTCGGCCTGCACCAGCGCTTGCTGCACGAGCACGGCCAGGGTAGCGTCATTCAGGATGTAGCCGTGTTCGTCGATCAGACCGTCCTGGCCATGGCTGGTGAAGGGGTCCAGGGCCACGTCGGTCATGACGCCGAGGTCGGGGAAGCGGCGCTTGAGGTCGCGCACTGCCCTCGGCACCAGGCCGTCCGGGTTGGTGGCTTCACGGCCGTCCGCCGTCTTCTTGCCCGCGTCGATGACCGGGAACAGCGCCATCACCGGCACGCCGAGCTCGACGCACGACTCGGCCAAAGCGAACAGGCGGTCCAGGGACAGGCGCTGCACGCCCGGCATCGAGGCCACGTCTTCGGCCCGGTCCTGTCCTTCGAGCACGAAGACCGGGTAGATGAGGTCCGACGGCTTGAGGTGGTTTTCGCACACCAGAGCGCGACTGAAGGCGTCACGGCGCAGGCGCCGCGGTCGACTGGCGGGAAACGGCGGCAGGGGGGGCTGCAGGGGTGTAGGCATGGCGTGGATGAGCGGCTCCGGCGCTGCGGCCCCAGTGGCAGAAACTCGGCCCGCCAATTTGTGACGCGGCGGTTACAAACAACGCGCGCTCTGCTAGAGTTACTTTTGAATGATAGCTGCAAGGCTGTTGTTCCCTGCTTTCCTCCCTGAGCAGGCGCCTTAGCGTGATGACAGCGATAAGGCTTTTTCCGCCCCGGCTGCAAGGCCGGGGCTTTTTCTTTGGGGGCCGGTGCCCGGTACGGATAATCGACGCGCATGAGCAGCAGCTACCTCTGGATCAAGGCCTTCCACATTGTCTTTGTGGCCAGTTGGTTTGCAGGCCTGTTCTACCTGCCACGCCTGTTCGTCAACCTGGCCCTGGTGCCGAGCGACAGCGCCGCCGAACGAGCACGCCTGGTGCTGATGGCGCGCAAGCTATACCGCTTCTCGGGGCTGTTGATGGGGCCTGCCCTGGTGCTTGGCCTGATTTTGTGGCTGGCCTACGGCGTCGGCCGCGGGCCCGGCAACGGCTGGCTGTATGCCAAGCTGGGCGTGGTCTTGCTCGGCTTGGGCTACCACGCGACTTGCGGCAGGTTGTTGCGCCAGTTTGAGGCGGGGATCAACCCCCATGGCCATCGCTGGTACCGGGTCTTCAACGAGATCTCGGTGTTGCTGTTCGCCGTTGCCGTGGTTCTGGTCGTCGTCAAGCCGTTCTAGCCCATGCGGGCTCCGGCGCGCCATCGCAGCACCGCTTTGCCCCTGGCACTGGCGTTTGCCGCCCTGGTGGTCTATGCCAGCCTCTACCCCTTCACGGGCTGGCGCTGGCCCGCAACGCAGGATGCGTTTGCGTTACTCCAACTGCCTTGGCCCCCTTGGCGTGACCGTTTCGACGAAGCCGCCAACCTGGTCGGGTACGTGCCCCTGGGCGCGCTGCTGTTCGTCGCAACGGTGCGCAGTGGCGGCAGCGCCGTAAAGGCAATGAGTTTGGCCCTGGTGTGCAGCGCCAGCCTGTCCTACGGGGTTGAACTGACGCAGAGTTTTCTGCCCACGCGGGTGCCGTCGCTGAAGGACTGCGCCTTCAACTTGGCGGGGGCTGCGGTGGGCGCGCTGTCGGGGGCCGTACTCCAGGCGATTGGCGGGATCGACTGGTGGCAGGCACTGCGCGAGCGCTGGTTCGCCAGTCGCAGCGCTGCAGCATTGGTGCTCCTGTTGCTCTGGCCGATCGGGCTCTTGTTCCCGGCACCGGTGCCACTGGGGCTGGGGCAGGTCGGCGCCGAACTGCGCCAGGCCTTGGAAGCCGCGGTGGTCGGAACGCCCTGGGCTGGGGATGTGGCGGCCTGGCTCGGCAAGGGCGACGAGGCCACGGCTGCGCCGGCGTTGACGCGCGTGCACGAGTTGCTGACGACCGCATTCGGCTTGGCCGCACCCTGCCTGCTCGGATTTGCCGCCACACGCCCAGGCTGGCATCGGCTGGCGCTGTTGGTTGGCGCAATCGGGCTGGCGCTGGCGGTCACGACCCTGTCGACCGCGCTCAACTTCGGCCCCGAGCATGCGCTGGCTTGGTGGACACCCACCACCTGGCGGGCCCTGGCGCTGGGGGCGGTGTTGGCGGGCGCCGCGCTAGCGGCGGGCCCGCGCCTGGCCGCGGGTCTGGGTTTGTTGTTGTCAGCGGCACTGGTCGTACTGGTCGCGCAGGCACCGACCGACCCGTACTACGCTGCCAGTCTGCAGGGTTGGGAGCAGGGTCGTTTCATTCGCTTTCATGGTCTGGCGCAGTGGGTCGGTTGGTTGTGGCCGTATGCGGCGATCGCCTGGCTCTTGTCGCGCCTGTCCCGCCGCGGTGACGAGTGAGTGCAGTACACGAGCGACCTACAATGGCACGATGAGTTCGAGCTACTACCAGCGCCACATTTTTTTCTGTCTCAACCAGCGCGACAACGGCCAACCCAGTTGCGCCCAGCATGACGCTCAGGCTGGCTTCGACCGCTGCAAGTCCCGCGTCAAGGCGGCCGGCCTCGACGGCCCTGGGGGCGTGCGCGTCAACCGCGCGGGCTGCCTCGATCGCTGTGCCGGCGGGCCGGTGGCCGTGGTCTACCCCGACGCCGTTTGGTACCACTTTGTCGATGCGGACGACATCGACGAGATCGTCGAGTCGCATCTCGTCGGCGGCAAACCGGTGGAGCGTTTGCTGCTGGCGCCCGATGTCGGGCACTGACGCCGCGGCCTGACGTGAATTCCCGCACCGATCGACGCACGCTGGCTGGCCCGGCCGGCGACCTGGTGTGTGCTATCGACGTCCCCGACAGCGCGTACCTCGGCACGGCCGTGGTCTGCCACCCGCACCCGCAGCATGGCGGCACGCTGGACAACAAGGTGGTGACCACCGTGGCCCGCGCCTTTGTGCAGTGCGGTTGGCGTGCGGTGCGCTTCAACTTTCGCGGCATCGGCGGCTCGGCGGGTGCCTGGGACGACGGCCGCGGTGAGATCGAAGACGCGCTGGCCGTTGCGGCTGCGATGGCCACCGCTGGCCAGCCTCTGGCTCTCGCAGGCTTTTCCTTTGGCGCCTACGTCGCCTCCCATGCCGCGGTCGCGCGCCGCCCAGCCCGCCTGGTGCTGATCGCCCCGGCCACCGCCAACTTCGTCGTCGCTGCCGTGCCTGCCGACACCCTGGTCGTCCACGGTGAGGCCGACGAAGTCGTGCCGCTCTCGGCCACGCTGGACTGGGCCCGCCCACAGGCGTTGCCGGTGGTGGTGGTGCCGGGCGGCGGCCATTTCTTTCACGGGCAACTGCCCTTGCTGAAGTCGCTGGTGGTGCGCCATCTGTCGGCGCCAGCAGGCTGAGCCGACCACTTCCCAAAGCGATCCCGATGAAGAACTTGTTCCTGGTTACCGTCGCCACTGCCATGGCTTTGTCATCTTCCTTGGCCTGGTCACAGGCGCCAGTGCCACCCGAGATCGCGGCGCGCCAATACCTTCTGCTCGATCTGACCACTGGCCAGACTTTGGCGGAACGCGACGCCGACACGCCGACCGATCCGGCCTCCCTGACCAAGCTGATGACGGCCTACATCGTCTTCGGCGCGCTGCGCGACAAGAAGCTCACGCTCGAGCAGTCGGTGGCCGTGAGCGAGCGGGCCTGGAACGAGCGCAAAGGCGATCCCTCATTGATGTTCATCGACACCACGATGCGTCCCACGATCGAGGACTTGCTGCACGGCATGATCGTTCAGTCGGGCAACGATGCGTCGGTCGCGCTGGCCGAGGCCGTCGGCGGCAGCGTCGAGAGTTTCGTCTCGATGATGAACCGCCAGGCCCAGGCCTGGGGCTTGAAGAACAGCTCTTTCAAGAACGTCACCGGGATGGGCGACGCGGGTCACAAGTCCAGCGCGCGGGACGTCGGCGTGATCGCTTCGCACGTGATCCGCGACTTCCCGCAGTACTACCGCTACTACAGCATCAAGGAGTGGAGCTACAACAAGATCCGCCAGGACAACCGCAACCTGCTGTTGCGTCGCGACGCTACTGTCGACGGCATGAAGACTGGCTACACCGAGGCCGCGGGCTACTGCCTGGTGGCCAGCGCTGCGCGCGACTATCCGAACCTGGGCCCCGGCAACAAACGGCGTCTGCTCAGCGTGGTGATGGGCGCCGGCTCGCGCGAGTCGCGCGCCAACGAGAGCCAGAAGTTGCTCAACTGGGGCTACCAGGCGTTCGACCCGGTCAAGCTGTTCGATGCCGGCAAGGCGATTGCCACGCCCGAGGTCTGGAAGGGCAAGGAGCGGTTGGCCAAGTTGGGCAGCGAAGCCGCCGTGGTGATCGCCGTGCCGCGCGGCGAGGCCGACAAGCTGAAGACGATGGTCGAGCGCACTGAGCCCTTGGTCGCCCCCCTGGCCAAGGGGCAACGCGTGGGCACCCTCAAGGTCACCACCGCCGCTGGCGTCCCGGTGGCCAATGTGCCGCTGGTCGTGCTCGAGGCCGTCGAGCAAGCCGGCGTCTTCGGTCGCGCCTGGGACGCCATTCGCCTGTGGATCAAGTAGTAAGCTGAGGCCTGCTCACGGAGACCTGACCATGACTGTGGCCCTGCCCGAAACCCTGTGCTACCTGAACGGCCACACGCAGCCCCTGTGCGACGCCCGGATCAGCGTGCTCGACCGCGGCTTCATCTTCGGCGATGGCATCTATGAAGTGGTGCCAGTCTACGGCCGCAAGCTGTTTCGATTTGACGAGCACATGGCGCGTCTGTCGCGCAGCCTGGGCAAGCTGCGCATCCGCAATCCGTTCGACCGCGAGCAATGGCTCGAACGCATTCGCCCCTTGGTAGCTGCGCTGGCGGAGCAACAGGGCGCGAACGATCAGCTGGTGTACATCCAGCTCAGCCGGGGCGTTGCGCTGCGCGACCATGTGATGCCGGCTGACATCGAGCCCACCGCGTTCATCATGGTCAACGCCATGAAGCCGGCCACCCTCGAGCAGCGCCACCAGGGGGTGACTTGCACCACCGCACGCGACTTTCGCTGGGAGCGGGGCGACATCAAGAGCACTTCCTTGCTGGGCAACGTCCTGGCCCGGCAGATGTCGGCCGATCACGGCGCGGTCGAGACCATCATGTTTCGTGACGGCGCGCACGGCGGGCCTTGGCTGACCGAGGCGGCGGCTTGCAATGTGTGGATCGTGCACGAAGGCGCGTTGCTGGGCCCGCCGAAGAGCGACCACGTGCTCGAAGGCATCCGCTACGACTTGCTGCGTGAGCTGTGCGACGACGTCGGCATCGCCTACAACCTGCGGCCTTTGTCCGAGGCCGACGTGCGCAGCGCCGACGAAGTGCTGCTCAGCTCGGCCACCAAGGAAATCCTGGCGGTCACCAAGATCGACGGCGAGGCGGTCGGTCACGGCGCCTTGCGCGGTCGGCCTGGGCCGGTCTACGCCAGGCTATACGAGGCCTATCAGCGCGCCAAGGCTGCGCAGCTGACATGAGCACGCGCGAGATTCCGCCCGAACAAAGCCTGATCGAGTACCCGAGCGCGTTCCCGATCAAGGTCATGGGTGCGAACGTCGAAGGCTTCACCGAGGCTGTCGTGGGGGTCGCCAGGTATTTCGACCCGGGCCTTGACGTCGCCACAGTCCAAGCGCGGCCCAGCAAGGCGGGCAACTACCTGGGTCTGACGATCACGGTCACCGCCACCAGCCGGGCCCAGCTCGATGAGCTGTATCGCACGCTGTCCACTCACCCGATGGTCAGGTTCGTGCTGTAGTTCAGGTGCTAGGTGCCCCCAGCTTGGCGTCGAGCTCCCTGACCTTGCTCGGCGCCGCTTCATCACCGTTGCGTGCTGCCGTCTGGTACCAGTAGCGGGCTTCCTTCAGGTCGCGCTCGACGCCGTCGCCGGTTTCGAACATCGAGGCCACCACGTACATCGCGCCAATGTCGCCGCCCCGCGCGGCAATTCGGAACCAGCGTGCGGCCAGCGCGGCGTCCTTGGCGGCGCCGCGGCCCAGGTAGAACGCTGTCGCGACGGCCACCTGCGCGTCGAGGCTGCCGGCGTCGGCGGCACGCAAGTACCAGCGGTGGGCTTGGACCAGATCGACCCGCAGACCCGCCTGGCCGAGCTCGTGCAGCTGGGCCACACCAAAGAGGGCGGTCACAAAGCCAGCCTCGGCTGCGCGCGTCATCAGCCGCAGCGCCTCGCGCGGGCTGGCCTGCGGCATCTCGCCGCGCAGGTGCATGACGGCCAGGTTGTAGTCCGCCGCTGGCACGCCTTCTCGCGACAAACGGCTCAGGGCGCTGTGGGCGCGGGCCAGGTCGCCCCGCTCATAGGCCGCGACCGCGGCGTCGATCGGCGTCGGGGCAGACCGTGGGCCGGCATGAAGCGCAGTGGCAGTGCTCAGCAGGGCGATCAGCAGGAACAAGTGCATGGCGGCTCCATGTCGGCTTGCCCAGACGATACGCTTCGACACACCCATGTGTCGTGCGAGCACGCCAAACCTTTCACGGCGGCGGCCATGCGAGACTGTCGACGAGACATGCAACACCGCTTTCTCGGCCGCTGCGACTGGGCCGCCACCGCCGACGCCATGCGCGCGTTCACCGAAGCGCGCGAGGCCGACACGCCCGACGAACTCTGGCTGGCCGAGCATGACCCGGTCTTCACCCAGGGCGTCGCCGGTCGACCCGAACACGTGCTCGACGCGGCGGGCATTCCGGTGCGGGCCAGCAACCGCGGCGGCCAGGTCACCTACCACGGCCCAGGCCAAGCCCTGGGCTATGCGCTGGTGGACTTGAAGCGCCAAGGGATGTACGTCAAGGAGTTTGTCTTTCGGCTCGAAACGGCACTGCTGAAGGTCCTGGAGAGTTACGGCGTCACAGGGCACCGTCTCGCCGGTGCGCCTGGGATCTATGTGCGGACGGAGGATCCGTTCGGGCATGCAGGCCTGCAGGGCCCGCCCGGCCTGCGCGACCCGTTCCGAGGCCTGGCGAAGATCGCCGCCCTCGGCGTCAAGGTCAGTCGGCACCGCGCCTATCACGGGGTGGCGCTGAACGTTGCCATGGACCTGGCCCCGTTTGACCGCATCAACCCGTGTGGCTATGCCGGCTTGCAAACTGTCGATCTCGCTAGACTCGGGATCAACACCACTTGGCACGAGGCGGCCGACCGACTCGCCGCGCGCCTGGCCAACCAGTTCACACCATGACCATTGACGTCCCGACGCCTGCCTATGACCCGAGTGCCAAGCAGAAGGCCCAGGCCAAGACTGCACGCATCCCGATCAAGATCGTGCCGGCAGAGGTCTTGAAAAAGCCTGAGTGGATTCGCGTCAAGGCGGGTTCACCGAGCACGCGCTTCTACGAGATCAAGAGCATCTTGCGCGAGCACAAGCTGCACACCGTGTGCGAGGAAGCCAGCTGCCCGAACATCGGCGAGTGCTTTGGCAAGGGCACCGCGACCTTCATGATCATGGGTGACAAGTGCACCCGCCGCTGCCCCTTCTGCGATGTCGGCCACGGGCGCCCCGACCCCCTCGACGCTGACGAGCCGTTGAACATGGCCAAGACCATCGCCGCGCTCAAGCTGAAATACGTCGTCATCACCAGCGTCGACCGCGACGATCTGCGCGACGGCGGCGCTGCCCACTTCGTTGAGTGCATCCGCCAGACCCGTGCGCTCTCGCCCGGGACCCAGATCGAGATCCTGGTGCCCGACTTCCGCGGCCGGGACGACCGCGCGCTCGACATCCTCAGGGCGGCGCCGCCCGACGTGATGAACCACAACCTCGAGACCGTGCCGCGTTTGTACAAGGAGGCGCGACCGGGCAGCGACTACGCCTTCAGCCTGAACCTGTTGAACAAGTTCAAGGCCTTGCACCCAGGCGTGCCGACCAAGAGCGGCCTGATGGTCGGCCTGGGCGAGACGGACGATGAGATCCTGTCCGTGATGCGCGACATGCGCAGGCACCAGATCGACATGCTGACCATCGGCCAGTACCTTGCGCCCAGCGGCCACCACCTGCCGGTGCGCCGCTATGTGCATCCGGACGTTTTCAAGATGTTCGAGCGCGAGGCCCAGGCGATGGGCTTCTCCCATGCAGCCGTCGGCGCGATGGTGCGCTCCAGCTACCATGCCGACGCGCAGGCGCTTGCGGCGGGCGTCTCCCCAGCAACGGTCGCTGGCGGCCCATAGTCAGCAGCTTGACCACGGTCGAGGGCGCGAGCACACTCGCGCCCTCGACCCACCGACCCAGAGAGGAGATGCACATGGAACATCACATGACTGACCTTGTTGTCGCTCTCGGGATCGTTTCGGCCCCCCTGCGGGTGCGCTGAGCCCAGGCTTTGCCTGTAGCGGCGGCGCGCACGCCGCCGAAGTGATTCCTCCCTCGATCCGTTCGCCTGGCGTGACGACTTGTCGCGCGCCGAGCGTGCCGCCGACTGCGCTCGCGCGCACCGGCCTGACCCTCGTTGGATGGAACTCAAGATGCAGGAATTGGACTTTGATCGGTTGCGGCCGATCGGGCTCTCGCTGGGTGTAGCCCGTGCGATCGCGCTGGCGCGAGAACAAGCGAGCGGCGTACCGCTGCGCGTGACTGAAGTGCACCGCGAAACGCTGCGCGTGCATGACGGCACAGCAGATTTCGTCACACGCGTGTTGCCCCGATTGCAACGCAGCCTGAGTGAGCAGGGTGACGCCCTGGCAGTCGGTGACTGGGTGCTGGCCGAGGCCGATCGGCATGGCGATTGCTGGGTGCACCTGCGCATTGCGCCACAGACCCAAGTGGCACGTCGCGACATGCACGGCCTGCCACAGGTGTTCGCGAGCAATGTCGACACAGCGCTCCTGGTGATGGGGCTGGACGCAGACTTCAGCCCGCGCCGACTCGAGCGCTATCTGGCGCTGGTGCAGGGCAGTGGCGTGGAACCCGTGGTCGTGCTGACCAAGGCCGACCTGTGCGCCGCCGAGATCGAGCAACGCCTGCTCACGCTGCGCTCGCGGCTGCCGGCGCGGCTGAGCACGGTCACCGTCAACGCGTTGGACCGCAGCGCGGCGACACAGTTGGCGCCATGGCTCGCACTCGGCCAGACCCTGGTGCTGCTGGGCTCGAGCGGCGCCGGCAAGTCGACGCTGACCAACACCCTGCTTGGCCAAGCCGTCCAAGACACTGGCGCGGTGCGCGACGGCGATGGCCGAGGCCGCCACACGACGACAGGGCGCTCGCTGCACTTGCTTGCCGGGGGCGCCTGCGTCATCGACACGCCGGGCGTCCGCACCCTGCGGCCGGCCACAGACGCGGCGGGCGCCGGCTTCGGTGACGTGGCCACGCTGGCGCAAGCCTGCCGGTTCCGCAATTGCAAGCACGGCGGCGAACCAGGCTGTGCCGTGCTTGGCGGCGTCGATGCTGACCGTTTGGCCAACTTTCACAAACTAGAGCGCGAACTCAAGCGTGACACCATGACCGCAATGCAGCGGCGCGAGCAACTCAACGTCTCGAAGTCCAGAAGCCGTGCTGCACGCGCCCGCGCAGACGACAAGCAGGGCGGTTAGGCTATCGGACACTGCAGTGCAGATGAGCCGCAGGCCACAGCCGGTACTGCGCGGGTGGGCGGCGCCAGCGCCCTGGCGGCGATCAGGGCAAGGTTCGTGGGCGTGCCAGTTTCAGCTGAGGACTGATCACATGCGACGCAGACAATTCACGAGCGGTTTGGTGGCCGTGCCAGTGCTCGCCCTGGGGGCGGCGGGGCCGGCCCTGGCGCTGAGCGAGGCCGACGCGGCCTCGGGTGTCAGGGTTGCGCTCGAGCGCGGCGCCGCGTCCGCCGTCAGCCTGCTCGGCCGCAGCGACGGTTTCCTGGGCAATCCGAGAGTCCGCATTGAACTGCCCGGATTCCTGAAGGACGCGGCCAAGCTGCTGAAGGCCACCGGTCAGGGCAAGCGTGTGGATGAGCTGGTGACGGCCATGAACCGTGCTGCCGAAGCTGCGGTGCCTGAGGCCAAGTTGCTGTTGATCAGTGCTGTCAAGGCCATCTCCGTAGAGGACGCACTGAAGATCGTGCGCGGCGGTGAGACCTCGGTAACGGACTTCTTCAGTGCCAAGACGCGCGAGCCGATCGGCCAAAGGTTCCTTCCGATCGTGGCGCGTGCGACCGAGAAGGTCTCTCTGGCTCAGAAGTACGATGCCATCGCCGGCAAGGCGGCGGGGATGGGCTTGCTGAAGAAGCAAGAAGCCGACCTGAAGGGCTACGTCACCGGCAAGGCGCTAGACGGCCTGTACCTGATGATCGGTGAAGAAGAAAAGAAGATTCGTCGGGACCCGGTGGCCACCGGCAGCGCGATCCTGAAGAAGGTTTTCGGCGGCTGATCAGACGACTCCGAGCGAGCGCAAGCGCGCGCGTTCGGTGCTGTCGATCCCCAGCTCGAGCAAGACCTCGTCGGTGTGTTGGCCGAGCAGTGGTGGTGGTCGGCGCACCTGCACCGGTGTTGCAGACAACTTCATCGGACTGGCCACCAGGCGCAGCGAGTCGGTGAGCGGATGCGGCACCGAGACGGCCATTCCACGCGCTTGCACTTGGGGGTCGGCAAAGGCCTCGGCCAGGTTGTTGATTGCGCCACACGGCACTTTGGCAGCCTCCAGGGCCGTGAGCCAGGCCTGCTTGCTGCGTTGGGCCATCAGCTCGGCGAGCATGGGCACCAGGACCTCGCGGTGGCGAACGCGATCGGCATTGCGCCGAAAGCGCGCGTCGCGTGCCAGCTCGGTGCAGTCCGCGACCTCACAGAAGCGCGCGAACTGGCCATCGTTGCCGACAGCCAGGATTAGATGCCCATCACGGACCTCGAAAACTTGGTAAGGCACGATGTTCTGGTGAGCATTGCCGGCGCGCTGGGGGGCCACGCCAGTGACCAGGTAGTTGGCGCCGAGGTTGGCGAGCATGGCCACCTGGGTATCGAGCAGGGCCATGTCGATGTGCTGGCCGACGCCGGTGGCATCACGGTGGCGCAGCGCGGCCTGGATCGCGATCGTGGCGTACAGGCCCGTGAAGAGATCCGCCACGGCGACGCCGACTTTCTGCGGTCCACCACCGGGACGGTCATCGCGCTCACCCGTCACGCTCATCAGCCCCCCCATGCCTTGGACGGCATAGTCATAGCCGGCCCGCTCCCGGTAGGGCCCTGTCTGGCCGAAGCCAGTGATCGAACAGTAAACCAGCCGGGGTTGCGCAGCCAACAGGGCGATGGCGTCCAGCCCGTAGCGCGCCATATCGCCGACCTTGAAGTTCTCGACCAGGACATCACACTCGGCCACCAGCCTGTGCACCAGCGCCTGGCCTTGCGCCTGCGCCAGGTCGATCGTGATGGAGCGCTTGTTGCGGTTGCAGCCGAGGAAGTAGGCCGCTTCCTGGGTTTCCTGACCGGCACGGTTCTTGAGGAACGGCGGGCCCCAGCCGCGCGTATCATCGCCGCCCGGTTGACCGTCGCTGCTGGGGCGCTCGACCTTGATCACGTCGGCGCCGAGATCGGCCAGGGTTTGTGTGCACCAAGGGCCGGCCAGCACCCGCGACAAATCGAGCACACGCACGCCGGCAAGAGCCGCAGGCGCAAAGGAAGAACTCTCAGTCATCGCGCACGCTCCAGGCAGCGCGGTGCAGCCGCCCGAAGAGACGGTTTGCCGCGCTTGATTCGGCGATCGTAAGCGCAGGTCGCACCAGGATAATGAGCGATGCTGACCCTTCGCGCTGTCACTGCGGTACTGGCCTTCGCGTGCGTAGCGTTGGCGTGCACGCCGGCCCTCGATTGGCGCGAGGTGCGGCCGCAAGGGGCTGGCCTGCTGGCGCTCTTCCCGTGCAAGCCGGCCGGTCACGTGCGCCAAATTGTCCTGGCCGAGATCCCGGTCGAGATGACAATCTACGCCTGCTCGGCTGGGGGGGCGACCTACGCAGTCGGCTTCGCGGACCTGGGTCAGGCGCAGCAGGTGGAGCGCGGCTTGGTGGCGCTGGCCGAGGCGGCTGCTCGCAACATCGGGTCCGCGCCGGCTGCGCAGGCCGCGCCGGCGCGCGTGCCAGGGATGACGCCGAACCCACAGGCGCAGCGTTTTTCTCTTGCCGGTCGGCTCGCCGACGGGCGCCCGGTGCAAGAGCAGGTGGCTGTCTTCTCGCGCGGCACCCGCGTCTACCAAGCCACGGTCGTCGGCGCCGAATTGGGCGCCGACGCCATCGACTCGTTTTTCGGCGCTTTGCGTCTGCCGGGTTGAGTGCTTCGCGCCCGGCCGCAGAGCGAGTTGCTGGTCCGTCCGGCGCACTGCCTGCTGAGACGACGCACCTGTCCAGTGCGGCCCTGGTGGCCACATCGACGCGGGTCGCGGTCGCGATGTTTGCAGCCTTTGCGTTCGCGTACTTCCTGTCCGCCCTCGTGCGCGCCGTGACCGCCACGCTGGCCCCTGCCTTCAGTGCTGAGCTGGGCTTGACCGCGGGCGATCTCGGCTTGCTGGCCGGCGCTTACTTCCTCGGCTTCGCGCTGATGCAGTTGCCGCTTGGGCGGGCGCTGGACCGCTGGGGGCCACGGCGGGTCGTGTTGGTCTTTCTTAGCGTGGCGGTGCTGGCCTGCATGGCGTTTGCGGTGGCACGTTCGTTTGCGGCGTTGCTGGCTGCGCGGGCCATGATCGGCGTGGGGGTCTCCGCTTGCCTGATGGCGCCATTGACGGCCTACCGCCTGCGCCTGGGCTCCGCTGCGCAATTGCGGGCCAACTCATGGATGTTGATGACAGGTTCGCTGGGAATGGTGGCCTCGACCCTGCCAGTCCAATGGCTGTTGCCCAGCGTCGGCTGGCGCGGCCTGTTTTGGCTGGTGGCGGGGTTGCTGACAGTGGCTACCCTCGTGATTGCCTGGGTCGTGCCACGCGACCTGCCGGCGACAGGGGGCCACGAAGTCGAGCGCTTTGGCTACGTCGCCATCCTGCGCCAGCCTGAATTCGTGCGCCTGGCGCCGATGGCGTTCTTCGTCTACGGCGGCTTGATCGCAGTCCAGGCTTTGTGGGCTGGGCCGTGGTTGACCGAGGTGGCCGGCCAGACCCCGGCGGCGGCGGCGCGCGGCCTGTTCGCTATCAATCTGTCGATGCTGGTTGCCTTCTTTGCGTGGGGCCTGGCGATGCCGCATCTGGCGCGCCGGGGCTGGCGTGTCGAGCAGCTGATCACCTGGGGGCTGCCCCTCGGCCTGGGCCTGTTGGTGGGCGCGGTGGCACTCGGGCCCCTCGCCGGCGCGGCATGGTGGGCCGCGTGGTGCGTCGCCTGCACTTTTGTGTCACTCAGTCAGCCAGCGTTGGCGCTGGCCTACCCGGCCGCTGTGGCGGGCCGCGCCTTGTCAGCCTTCAATTTGGTGATCTTCCTGGGTGTCTTCTGCGTACAGTGGGGGATTGGCCTGATGGTTGACGCGCTGGGTTCGCGTGGCTGGGAACGCGCCATGTCCTTCCAGCTTTCGTTTGCGCTGCTCGCGCTTGGCAGCACCGCGTCTTACGCGTGGTTTGTTTGGCGTGGCCGGATCCATTCGCGACAAGCGGGATAATCCAGCGAAGTTCTCTTGCCCCAATGCCTGGCCTTCTCGTCATTGCTCATGCCCCGCTTGCCTCCGCGCTGCGCGCAGTGGCCGAGCATGTTTATCCTGACTGTGCCGGTGCGCTGGCCGCGCTGGACGTGCCCGCTGACATGCCGGTCGAAGAAGTCGAGGCGCAGGCCGCGGCGCTGCTCGCCAAGATGGGCGGCGCTGAAGCCTTGATCCTGACCGACGTCTTTGGTGCGACACCGTGCAACGTGGCGCAGCGATTGGCCGATGGCGTGCGAATCAAGGTCGTCACCGGCGTCAACGTTCCCATGCTGTGGCGCTCACTTTGCTATGCCGGTGAGTCCTTGGACGCTCTCGTGGCCCGTGCGCTCGCAGGCGGGGCTCAAGGGGCGATGCAGGTCAGCCCAAGCAGGCCCCAGAACCAGGCGCGCAGCCCTGCCGATCCGGATGCAAAAGACAACCGTCAAGATCAGCAATAAGTTGGGGCTTCATGCTCGCGCGTCGGCCAAGCTGACCAAGTTGGCGGGCGGATTCGCATGTGACGTGCACATGAGTCGCAGCGGACGCCGCATCAACGCCAAGAGCATCATGGGCGTGATGATGTTGGCCGCTGGCGTGGGTAGCGAGGTCGAAATCGAGACCGACGGCGAGGACGAAGCGCAAGCCCTCAGTGCTCTGATCGCGTTGGTCGATGACCGGTTCGGCGAAGGCCAGTAGGGCTCGGCGAACTGTTGTGGTGGTTGGACTGTTACATTCGGCTCGAAGAGCCCGGCGAACGATCCATCGGACTGATTCCGAATTGAGCAGCACGAAAGTACCCTGATGAGTATTCAGCTTTTCGGGCTTGCGGTCTCTCGTGGCGTGGCGATCGGTCGTGCCGTTCTGGTGGCGTCGGGGCGCATTGACGTTGCGCACTACTTCGTTGCGCTCGACCAGATCGACAACGAAGTGACACGTCTTCACAACGCTCGAGACGTGGTTGCCGCCGAGTTTGCGGCGTTGCTGCGAGACATGCCCAGCGACGCCCCGCCCGAGTTACCTGCCCTGATCGACGTCCATCTGATGCTGGCGCAGGACGAGTCTTTGACCGGAACCGCCGGACAATGGGTGCGCGAACGTCATTACAACGCCGAGTGGGCGCTGTCGGCACAGCTTGAAGTCTTGGCCCGCCATTTCGACGAGATGGACGACGAATACTTGCGCGAACGCAAGACCGACATCGAGCAGGTCACCGAGCGCATCCTCGCTGCGCTGGCGCGCGACGCAAAGGCAGACGCAGGCCTGGCCCCGCCGCGCCCACGTGATGTGGGTGGCGAAGAGCCGCTGATCCTGGTAGCCAGCGACATCGCCCCCGCGGACATGCTGCACTTCAAACGCAGTGTGTTCACCGGCTTCGTTACCGACGTCGGCGGTCGAACATCTCACACCGCCATCGTTGCGCGCAGCATGGACATCCCTGCCGTGGTGGGCGCAAGGGAGGCGAGCCGCTTGATTCGGCAAGACGATTGGATCGTGATTGATGGCGACGCTGGCGCGGTGATCGTCAACCCGCCGCCGATCGTGCTCGAGGAGTACCGATTTCGCCAACGCCAGGGCGAGCTTGAGAGAGCCCGCCTGCACCGGCTGCGTCACACGCCTGCAGTGACGCTCGACGGCCAGATCGTCGCCTTGGAGGCCAACATCGAGTTGCCAGAGGATGCGGCGACGGCGATCGACTCGGGCGCAGTCGGCGTGGGCCTGTTTCGAACCGAGTTCCTGTTCATGAACCGTGGACAGGACCTGCCTGGCGAGGACGAACAGTTCGAGGCTTATCGGGCCGCGGTGCTGGCAATGAACGGCTTGCCAGTCACTATCCGGACGGTCGATGTGGGCGCCGACAAACCGCTGGATAGGCTGACCCTGCATGAGTTGCGCCATGAGCACACCTTGAACCCTGCACTGGGCTTGCGCGCCATTCGATGGAGCCTGTCCGAGCCGACGATGTTCCGTCAGCAGCTGCGGGCCATCCTTCGAGCAAGCGCCTACGGCAAGGTGCGTTTGCTGTTGCCGATGGTGGCGCACCTTAGCGAGGCGCGCATGACGCTTGAGGCCTTGGCCCGCGCAAAGCAGCAACTGAGAGACGCGGGGCGCGCGTACAACGACATCGAGGTCGGCGCGATGATCGAAGTCCCTGCTGCCGTACTCATCCTCGACAGCCTGCTGAACCATTTCGATTTCGTCTCCATCGGCACCAACGACCTGATTCAGTACACGCTTGCCATCGACCGTGCCGACGAGCAGGTGGCGCATCTATACGACCCGTGGCACCCGGCTGTGATCGGGCTGATCGCTTCAACGATCTCGCGTGCGACGGCTGCGGGCAAGGGCGTGAGTGTTTGCGGTGAGATGGCGGGCGATCCAGTGTTCACAGCCTTGCTGTTGTCGATGGGCCTGCGCAGCTTTTCCATGCACCCTCGGCAGGTCACTGCGGTCAAACAAATCGTTCTGCGTGCCGACACGAGAAGGCTCATCACCGCGCTGCCCAGCATCCTTGCGTCCGAAGAGCCTCAGCGCATTGCGGCCGCGGCGTTCGCGTTGCCCGGCGAGTAGCGCGCCGCCGGGGTTGGCGCACTTTGATGCTGCCCGATCGTCTGATCTGAGCGTCCCGCGCAAACCGTGCTACAGTCGTGGGCTTCGCGGGGCCTACCCCGCTGAACGGCAACAGTCGATCAGCGGCAGGCAACGAGGAAGGAGACAAGCAGACTGCTTGACAAGATTTTGCAAAACATCGCATAATCCCATCTCTTCGCTGAACGCAAGTCAGCAGTGCCCAACCGGCGCAGTTCTTTAACAAAATACAGCCGATAAGCGTGGGCGTTTGAAGGCGAGTGCCAGAGAGCCATGAGCAATCATGGATCTCAGGTCTCCTGACCTTAAACGCTCATGGAAATTTTGAAGTGAAGTTCACTTCAATTCCTAAGAGCAAATTCAAGATCGAACTGAAGAGTTTGATCCTGGCTCAGATTGAACGCTGGCGGCATGCCTTACACATGCAAGTCGAACGGTAACGCGGGGCAACCTGGCGACGAGTGGCG